>ENA-ORLY01003843-ORLY01003843.1-human-gut-metagenome-genome-assembly--contig:-NODE-3843-length-11593-cov-6.412035_pt1 | contig 11593 bp, 10 predicted proteins | sample MGYA00243071_ERZ508832 | MGnify/ENA primary metagenome ERZ508832 (study PRJEB26277, sample SAMN04329777) | human gut metagenome | biome: human-associated habitat | host: Homo sapiens | place: USA...
GAGATTCGGAGAATTGCAGAAGCGTATATTGGGGCAACGCATATTATTCTTTATTCCGTCCCTGATGCAATCCACTTTTATGAGCGAAATCTTTTTGGCGATTTTGAAAGATACATGAAACCTGAGCAATATCATTATTTAGATGGCTGCAAACCCATGTACATGGCTTTATAAATCGAAGTTTTCTCTACCCCTTAGTTTACCCCTTACAGCTTTTATAGCATGATACAGCATTTTACACGCAAACCCGCAAAGCACTGAAAACAAACGGTTTTTGAGATGCGGCAAGGGTCTGCAAAACCCTGATTCCCCGGTTCAAATCCGGGTGTCACCTCCAGAAAGTTTAGGAATTCAGGCTTTTGCTTGAATTCCTTTTCTTTTTGTTTTTAAAAGTTTTGGTTTCTTGTTTTTGAATTTGCGGTTTTCTCAAAAATACCCTTCGGGAACAAGGGTCTGTATTTGGAGAAAGCCTGATGAGACGGTAAAAAGGAGCGTAATATAATGAAAATTGGATTGCAATTTGCCATGCCTGCGGAGTTTCATGCCCTGCCGGGGGCCAAGGAGCTGGAGGCATTTGAGACCGTGTCCGGTGTGCCGTTCTACGAGGCTGCACCGGGGATCATTGCCTGCGCCGGCGGTGTCAGCAAGGTGAATGCCGCCATGGCGGCAGAGATCCTGTGTCTGAAGTACGGTGTGGATATGATCGTCAATGCCGGAGTGGCCGGATGCCTGACGGAGATTCCCACCGGCAGCCTGGTGGTCGCAGAGGACTTTGTGCAGCACGATGTGGACACCTCTGCCATCGGTGATCCCGTAGGATTGGTATCTACGGTGAACCGGGTGTCATTCCCCACCTGGAAGCCGGAGCGGTGCGTGGAACTGCTGGCAGCACTGGGCCGCAAGGCGGCGCTGGGGCGGGTGGCCACCGGAGATTGGTTTGCTGTCCGCAGCGACCGGGCAATCTTCATCCGGGACACGTTCCACCCTCTGCTGACAGAGATGGAGGGCGGCGCGATCGCCCAGGTGTGCCTGCGGAACAATGTGCCCTTCGTGGCGGTCAAATCTGTGTCGGATCATCTGTTCCGGGAGGGCCAGACGGAGGAGTTTTTCGATTTCGCCCACGCTATGGAGGATCTGGGCGCAGTGGTACTCTCACTGGCGCAGGCTTTACGGAAGGAGACGCTCTGAGCGGGGCAAACCGCGCTGCGCCTGCCACATAGTTTCCAGCCGGAACGAGCAATCGTTCCGGCTCCTTTTTTCCTATGGGGGTGCGAAATAACAGCCGAGGGAGCGAAAGTGAGGGCGGATAACCGCCGCCGGGCTGACATACGCTTTTTGTAAGAAGAACCATAAAATGGAACGGGTGTTCGTGAACGAGCAGTGCTTTTTCGGTTTTTTCCGGGAAATTTCATGTTTGGGACCCTAATTTGGGGAAATTAGGGTTAACAAAACGGGGATTCCATGGTATACAGAAGTTAGGCCATATGATTTGCGAATTAAAAACGATAGGGAGCCGACAGGACCCGCTTAAAGACCGCCCCGTTGGCAGAGCTTCAAGCCCTTTGCCGGCGAACGGCTCTTCTGGAAATCGTTCAGGTTCCCAAGCGGCATCCGTATTCCGGTGACGTAGGACTGTTGAGCGTAAAGGAGGCACAGCTTTGAAAAAAAGATGGACCGCGTTTTTCTTGGCGTTTCTCCTGGGGCTCGGCCTGACTGCCTGTGGCAAAACACCGGGGCCGGACACAAATACGGATGCGCCACCCTCTGCTGCCGACAGCGCGGAGGATACCCGGCAGCAGACCTCCGCACCGTTCAGCGCGGACTACTGGACCGCTGTGCGGCACGAGAGTTATGATGCCATGAACGACTGCATGAAAACCAGTGCTATGCCCACGGAGGCGTGGTGGGCGGACCTCTATCTCAACGAAGACGGAACGGCCCAGTTTCGGGATGTGTTAGGCTCGTACTACAATACCAGCCTGCTCGACGGAAACTGGTGGCTGGGCGCGGACAGCACCCTGCGGTTGACGGGAACGATGAATACCGGCGAGCCGCTGACCTTGGACGGTCGGATCGAAAGCACCGATTCTCTGGCGATCGAGACCCCTTACGGAGATACCTTCTACTTTGCCCCGGCAGAGCGGCCGGGCCCCGGCGGAGAGATGGGGATCGCGGACCTCTACGGAACGTGGCGCATGACCCACTATGAGGAGGACGGCCGGGAATACAGAGCCGACGAGGAACATATCGCCTCTATGCTGTGCTTTGATCGCCTGTGGTCCGATCTGTTGGAGGGCTATGTGATGCGGGCGGACTGGTACCACGCCGCCGGGCTGGATACGGACACCCCGCAATACCGGTCAGAAAAGCATCTGCTGGCGGAGCAGATAGAGGAACCGCTGATGCCGGGGCTGTCCAATGAGACTTGGAGCGTGCGGCTGACCGATGAGGAGACTGGCGCGGCGTTTTTCGCCGCCCTGACGAACCGGAATAGCCTGCTTGTGCGGATGCCTTATGAAAAGAACGGGGGCGCGGGCATCCGTACCGTCACCTATATGCGCTCCAGCGGCTTCCTGCCGCCGACCTTGGAGAACGCCATGACAGGGGAGCCGGAAAAATCGCTGATCTTCTACTGGCGGGACCCGCCCACCGAGGTGACGGAGCTGCTGTCGGTGATCCCCATGAACGCATTGGAACCCAACGGACAGAATAAGCTGCTGCTGGTGGGCCGGTGGTACGAAACGGACATCCAATTCAGCGTTGGAACGCCGATGCTGAACGATGACGGCACCCAACAAAGCTGGATCTCGGAGAAGGTGGTGTATGAGGGGAAAATCAAGATCAATGAGCCGATGTTCTTCTCCCTCACCATTCCAGAGGATACGGCGCGGGTGTGCCTGTTTATGAAGCGGCCCTGGGATGTAAGCTGGTTCACCTGGCCCATTACGGATCAGGCTCCGTTTTATGTCAGTGGAGACACCTTCCTGACGGGAGGGAGCTGAGGCCTTGTTTTCCCTAAAAAACAGGCGATTTTATAAGATGCGATCAAAAGCGAATGCTGAAATCAAATACAACAACAGGAAAAGGAGAGTAAAATTATGGGACTGATCAAAGCGGCAATGGGCGCGGCTGGCGGCGTGTTGGCCGACCAGTGGAAGGAATACTTTTATTGCGAAGCGATCCCCTCTGACGTGCTGGCGGTCAAGGGCAAAAAGAAGGTCACGGGCCGTTCCAGCAACACCAAGGGCGATGACAACATCATCACCAACGGCAGCCTGATCGCCATTGCGGACGGACAGTGCATGCTCATCGTGGAGCAGGGCAAGGTGGTGGACGTCTGCGCCGAGCCCGGTGAGTACACCTACGATATGTCCACGGAGCCCAGCATCTTCTCCGGCGATCTGGGCGAGAGCGTGAAAAGCGTGTTCCAGAACATCGGCAAGCGTTTCACCTTCGGCGGCGAGGCTCCCAAGGATCAGCGGGTCTACTACTTCAACACCAAGGAGCTGACGGGCAATAAGTACGGCACTCCCAGCCCTGTTCCCTTCCGGGTGGTGGACCAGCGGGCTGGCATCGACATTGACATCGGCATCCGCTGCTTCGGCGAGTACAGCATCCGGCTGAAGAACCCCCTGCTGTTCTACACCAACGTCTGCGGCAACGTCAGTGAGGACTACAAGACGGAAAATATCGCCGGTCAGATGAAAACGGAGCTGCTGACGGCTTTGCAGCCCGCTTTCGCCAAGATCAGCGAAATGGGCATCCGCTATTCCGCCCTTCCCGGCCATACTCTGGAGCTGGCTGACGCCCTCAACGAGCAGCTTTCCAGCAAGTGGCGGGATCTGCGCGGCATGGAGATCGTCTCCTTCGGCGTTTCCAGCGTGAAGGCCAATGAGGAAGATGAGCAGATGATCAAGGAACTGCAGCGCAACGCGGCCTTTATGGACCCCACCCGGGCGGCGGCACATCTCGTCGGCTCTCAGGGCGAGGCCATGAAGGCGGCGGCCGCCAACACCGGCACCGGTCCCGCTATGGCCTTCATGGGCATGGGCATGGCCGGCCAGATGGGCGGCATGAACGCCCAGAACCTGTTCCAGATGGGCCAGCAGCAGCAGGCGGCACAGCCCGCTCCCGCACCTGCGGCGCAAGGCTGGACCTGCACCTGCGGTCAGGGCGGCATCACCGGCAACTTCTGTCCCAACTGCGGCAGCAAGAAGCCGGAGCCGAAGCCTGCCGGGGACAGCTGGCAGTGCGCCTGCGGCACCACCGCCACCGGAAAATTCTGCCCGGAATGCGGCAAGCCCAAGCCCGCCGCCGCAGCGGACGGCTGGACCTGCACCTGCGGCGCGGTGAATAAGGGCAAGTTCTGTGCCGAGTGCGGCAAGCCCAAGCCTGCCGGTGTTCCTCAGTACAAATGCGACAAGTGCGGCTGGGAGCCGGCTGACCCGCAGCATCCTCCCAAGTTCTGCCCTGAGTGCGGCGACCCCTTTGACGACGGGGACATCGTGTAATGAAACGGCGGATGATTTGGATTTTCCTGGCGGGCGCGCTGGTAGGGATCGTCCTTTCGGGCCTGTATAAGCATTTTGTCACGGACCAGATCATGGATGGGGGCAACGGCATGGAGAATCCGGATCAAAACCTGTTCCTGCTGGACGGGGACGGTACTTATGTGGACAATTCCCTCCTCTGGCCAGTGCTGGAGGGAACATGGGAAAGTCCGGAGGACGGCTGGCAGGCGGTCATCAGCGAAGAGGACGGCCTGACCCTCCGGTTGGACGGCGAGACCGTTCTGGAAACCCCGCTGGACTTCACCTACATCCCGCGTAAAAAGATACAGGACACAGGGCTGATGTTAGACAACCGTGTTCTCCAGAAGGCGGACGGCACGGAATGGGGGAAGATCCTGGACGTTTACCACTGTGCCGGGGCCGGCGAGGACAGCGGCAGACTGGAGCTGACGGTGGACTGGTCGGAAGCGGCGGACAAAGTGGTGGAGCTTCAAAAAGTTGAAGAATAAGAGCGAATAGCGGATTTTTTGGCGAATACCGTCCCCGGCCGCGGGAGCCACGGCCGGGGACAAGATCCCGGTTCCGGGTGGACAATGCAATGTGAGCCGTTACGGCGACTGAAAACAACAGGAGGAAGCTATTATGGGATTGTTTGATAAGAAATACTGCGACATCTGCGGCGAGTAGATCGGACTGTTGGGCAATCAGAAACTGGAAGACGGCAACCTCTGTAAGGACTGCGCGAAGCAGCTCTCTCCCTGGTTCAGTGACCGCCGCCGCTCTACGGTGGAGGACATCAAGCGGCAGCTGGCCTACCGGGAGGAAAACTGGGGCAGGGCGTCCCAGTTCCGCACCACCCGCTCCTACGGCGAGGACTGGAAGGTCCTGCTGGACGAGGAGCACCGCTGGTTCACCGTTACCCGCGCCCGGGATCTGGCGGACGCCAACCCGGATATTCTGGACTACACCGCGCTGACCGGCTGCCGCGTGGACATTGACGAGAGCCGCACGGAGCAGAAGCGGGAGGGACCGGACGGCAAGGAAGTCACCTACAACCCGCCCCGCTACGAGTATTCCTATGACTTTGAAGTGATCATTTCCGTCAATAACCCCTACTTTGACGAAATGAAGTTCCGCCTGAACAACAGTTCTGTGTACATCGAGCCGCAGAACACCATGCAGCGGCCCATGATGGGGCAGCAGGGTATGATGGGCCAGCGTCCTATGGCGGGCCGTCCTCAGAGCGGCATGGCGGGTCAGCGGCCTATGATGAATCAGTCGGGCATGAACCAGCGTCCTATGGCAGGTCGGCCCCAGAGCGGCATGACACAGCGCCCCATGATGGGACAGATGAATTCTGTGGGCCGGATGAATACCATGGCTGCCGGCTTCGATCCGGAGAGCAATCGGGAATATCGCAAGTACCGCGAAATGGGCGACGAGATCCGAGCGGCGCTGCTTCAGGTGATGGAGACCGCCCGTGGCGGCGGCGCAGTTCAGACAGCCCCCATGCAGCAGGAGGCCCCCATGCAGCAGCAGGAGACCTTCGCTCCCGCTCCGGCAGCGGCTGGTCCGTGGACCTGCCCCGCCTGCGGCGGACAGAATGACGGAAAATTCTGCGAGTACTGCGGCGCGCCCAGAGGATAAGGGAAACAGATCGGAGAAAACGGCTCAACAGCGTCCGCCCGTCTACGGGCGGGCGCTGAACGGAAAATGAAGAAAGAAGGGTGAGAGCAAGCATGGCAGCACAGGTGACCAACTATCAATGCCCAAGCTGCACCGGTCCGCTGCACTTTGTAGGCGCATCCGGCAAGCTGGAGTGCGATTACTGCGGTAGTACCTATGATGTAGCAGAGATCGAGGCGCTTTACGCGGAAAAGGAGGAACAGGCCGCGGCGGCGCAGCAGTCGGCAGAAGAAAAAACGGCGGCGGAAAAGAAGGCAGCCGAGGAAGGCGGCTGGGAGATGCCGGACCTCAGCGCCGACTGGGGTGCCGAGGGAGACGGCATGAAGGCTTACAGCTGCCCAAGCTGTGGTGCGGAGCTGATCTGTGACGCAAGCACGGCGGCTACCTCCTGCCCTTACTGCGGCAACCCAACGGTGGTGCCGGGGCAGTTTGCGGGAACGCTGAAGCCGGATTTCGTGATCCCCTTCAAACTCAGCCGCGAGGACGCCATCCGCGAGCTCAAGAAGCATTACAGGGGCAAGGTGCTCCTTCCCAAGAGCTTTTCCAAGGAAAATCACTTACAGGAGATCCAGGGGGTCTATGTACCCTTCTGGCTGTTCAGCGGTGAGGCGGAGGGCAATGCCCACTATGAGTGTACCCGGTCCCACAAGCGCACCGAGGGTGAGTATGAGGTGATAAAGACGGAGCACTTTGACGTGTACCGTGCCGGAACGATGCCCTTTGAAAAGGTACCGGTGGACGCCTCGACTAAAATGCCGGATGATCACATGGATTCCATCGAGCCTTACAATTACGATGACCTGAAACCCTTCTCCACGGCGTATCTGCCGGGCTTCCTGGCGGATAAGTTCGACGTGTCGGCGGACAAGAGCCGGGAACGGGCCGATGTCCGCTGTCTGGGCAGCTTGAAAAAGGCGCTGCAAGGCACCGTAACGGGATACGCGACCTGTTTCCCGAGGGGCGAACACGCAGACATCCAGCGGGGCAAGGTCCACTACGCGCTGCTGCCGGTGTGGCTGCTGAATACCAAATGGCAGGGCAAGGATTTCCTCTTCGCCATGAATGGACAGACCGGAAAGCTGGTAGGAGACCTGCCTGTGGACAAGGGGCGATTCTGGGGGATGTTTGCCGCCATTGCCGTGCCGCTGTCCGTATTGAGTTCGGTCATCGTCCTGCTGATGCGATAAGGAGGGACGGACATGAAAAGAAAAGTCACAGCTTTGCTGACGGCGCTCCTGCTGACGCTGACTCTGTGCGTCCCCGCTCTGGCGTGGACGGAATACGGTGCGATCTACGATGAGACCGACGCGCTGGGCTCGGACGAATTGTCCAATCTGGGTCAGTACACCCTGCCCCAGTTGACGGAGGCGCTTCACCTTGACCTGCGGGTGGACATATTTACCAATGAGGATGTGAGCGAGGGTACCACCGCCGGAGATATCGCCACATATGTTTACAAAGATTCCGGCTACGGCTGGGGCGAGGAAAAGGACGGCATCTCGCTGACGCTGGTGATGGAGCCTCTGGCGGACGGTTCTTACACCCTGGCGGAGACCGACTGGTGCGTCTACGCGATGCTGAGCGAGACGCGGGGCGACGGGCAGAAACTCTCCGGCTTGGTGTATGACGCGGTGGAGCCGTATATGACGGCGCGGGCGTGGGACGGTACGGATATGACCGTGAGCGCCGAGGCGCTCTGTCAGGCGGTGAACGCCATGGCGGCGACGGCGGCGGACTATCTCTCCGCAGACTTCCCAACGGAGGCGCAGCAGCCCGAGACCGTCCAGTCCGGCGAAGCTCCGGAGTTGGGCAGCACCGGCATGAACTATGTGTTCGATCTGCGGGGAATGCTCTCCGACGGGGAGCGGGAAGAACTGGAGGATCGGGCCGAGGATATCGCCCTCCGCCGCAGTTGCGGCATCTATACCCTTTTTGTGGAGGACTTTACAGCTTACGGCTACGGTGACGATCCCTATACCGCCCTGTATCAGATCTACCACGCCGAGGGCCTTGGTGTGGGCGAGGACCGAAACGGCGTCATCATCATGCTGAGCATGACAGAGCGGGACTACGCCATGTTCGTCTACGGCGAATGGGCGGAGTATGCTTTTGACCGATACGGCGAAAAACAGCTGGAGGATCGCTTTTTGGATAAATTCAGCGGCGGCGACTGGTATGCCGGGGTTTCCAGCTATCTTGCCGCCTGTGACGAGTTTCTGACTCTGGCTGAGGATGGAAAACCTGTGCGGTCCAGCCCCCTGCCGGCCATCGGCATTGCGGTGGCAGTCTCCTGCCTGATCGCGTTTCTGGTGTGCATGATCCTGAAGGGACAGGTGAAGTCCGTGCGCAAGAGCGTTGACGCCAACGTGTATACCACGGCGGGCGGTGGATTGAAGCTGACGGACAGCTATGACCACTACACCCATACCACGGAGACCCGCCGTAAGATCGAGAGCGACTCCGGCGGCGGTGGCAGAAGCAGCGGAGGAACTGTAAGCCGCAGCGGCGGCGGCGGTCACGGCCGCAGCGGCAAATTCTGAGAAGGAGGCAGAATCATGAAGCGCTTGACTTTGCACCGGCTGGCGTCGGCACTTCTCTGCCTGACGCTGGCTCTTAGCCTGACTGCCTGCGGAGGGAAAAAGAAACCGGCCCCGGCAGCGGGAAACGGCGGCGTAAAGGAGACGATCTCCGACAGCAGGACCGATCAGACCGGTCAGGCCGATCCTGTGAAGCCTTCCGAACCGGAAGCGGAGGTGGACCAGGAGCTGGTGGAGGAATGTCTCGACAAGCTGGGCTTTGATTTGGAATACGGCGGCTATCCCGGCGCCGCGGCCTATCTCGGCTACCGGGAGAAGGGGGACACCTCCAAGCTGTCGGACTGGATGCTGGAAAATTGCCTTGACCTGACGGCGGAGATGCCGGTCATGCTGACCATCCCCTCGGAGCGGGTCCTCGGTCCGGGGTACGGCAAGCTGTTCTGCGTCATTCCGCGGGGAGAGAACACCAGCCTTGCCGTGAACCACATCACATGGCAGTCTCAGGGCAACGGCCTGCATCCGGTGGCGGACGAAGTCCTCTACCGGGAGGAATATACCCAGCCTGTTTTGCTGTTCGTCGATCCGGAGGAGCCGGATATGGAGGTCAACCTTGTGGCCGATGACGGCACGGTGGTGAACTGGTATCCGTAGGAGGACCTGTACGGCGATCTCATCCTGCCTGCCAGCGAGGAGGGCCGATTGCTGCTGTTCGACTTCTCCATCTACACGAACACCATCGCCATCGACCATCCCGAAGGCTGGGAGCCGACCGGTGACGATTGGTGGTGGCCCCCTACGGATCTGGGACTGGCCGATACCTCGTGGGATTGCGATGAGTGGACGCTGGAGCTGCATTACGGCGACTGTGACCCGGACTATGCGGGGCTGGCTAATCTGTACGAGTGCTATGACGACCGGATGGATCTGCGATTCTTCGGCGTATGGCGCATGGAGGATGACTGCCTGCGGCTGGATATGTCCGCCGGGGTGGGCAGCTCCCTCAGCGGCAGTTTCCCAGTGCTGATCTCCCCCTCTGGCGAGTATCTGTACTTCCAGCGCTCCCGCATCGGCGAGGGAATGCCCTTCCTGCGGAACGGCGAGGACTCCGCTACCTTGAGCTTGCGCTACGATTGATGAAACCTTTTATACGAAACAGACCCGGCAGCTGATTTTCAGCCGCCGGGTCCTTTTTATTAGCTATATGCGTGGAAATTTTCTGTGGGTATCAGAAAGCAACGTGCATGAACAGGGCCACGCAGCAGAGAATGATCGCCAGAGGGACGTACACATACCGGCCCGCATTGTACCAGAGATCGCCGCGTTTTTTCGTACTGCCGGTGTTGATGGCGTCCAGCAGGGCGTCCTTCTTCATCACGTAGAACCAGGAGACCGCGCCCAGTGTAGCGCCGATGGGGATGATATAAATGGACACCAGATCCATCCAGGGACCCCACTTGCTGATGGTCTCCATGCCGATGCCGAAGCCCAGGCACAGCGCGCCCAGCAGTACCAGGACGGTAACGCGGTTGAGCTTCGGGAACTTGTGCATCAGGGACTCCGCCACCACCTCAAACATATTCTGCAAAGAGCTGACGCCGGCGAAAATCATGGCCATATACAGGATGATGGCGAAGAGCTGACCCATGGGGATGTCCTGCAAGATGGTGGGCAGGGTCACGAACAGCAGGCTGGGACCGGCGCCCACGTCCAGACCGTAGGAGAAGCAGGCGGGGATAATAACCAGGGCGGCTACCACGGCGGCAATGGTGTCAAAGAGGGCCGTGTGCTGGGCCACGCCCACCACGTCCTCGTCCTTGGAGAGGTACGCACCGTAAACGATCATGCCGCTGCCGGTGACGGACAGGGAGAAAAACGCCTGCCCCATAGCCCAGATCCAGATCATGGGATTCGTCAGGGCCTCCCAGCGGGGGGTGAACATAAAGACATATCCCTCTGCGGCGCCGGGCAGAAGGGCCACCCGCACGGCCAGAATCAGGAAGATCACAAAGAAGACAGGCATCATGACCTTATTGGTCTTTTCAATGCTGCGGGCGCCCAGAAACAGTGTCAGCAGCGTGCCCACCACCACAACGATGTGATAGGGGATCACAGAGTAGGGGGTGGAGGAGAAGACACCGAACCAGGCGGCGGTGTCCGTGGTCAGCAGTGTGCCCAGCAGGGAATCCACCAGAGCCTTGAGCACATAGGTGACGATAACGGCATAGCCGATGGCGATGCACAGGGAGCCAGCCAGAGGCAGCCAGCCCAGCAGACCGCCGACTTTACCGGCAGACTTGCTGCGGGTGTCCCAAGCGTTTTCGTAAGCGCCCAGCGTACCGGTGGCGGCACGGCGGCCCATGGCAAACTCCGCCGGAAGGCCCACATAACTGAAAATAAAAACAAACAGCAGATAGATCAGTAAAAATGCGCCGCCGCCGTTGCTGCCCATTTTATTGGGAAAGCCCCAGACGTTGGCCATACCCACCGCCGAACCGACGGACGCAAGGATAAAGCCCCAGCGGCTCGCAAAGCTCTTGGTGTTTTTCTTGTGTTCCATGTTTTTCTCCCATCCAGCCGTAAAAAAACCGCACGGGATCGGGGCCCGTGCTATCGGCTTCTATCTGATCCCGGACTTCCGGGGGAAACAAACCCCTCACAGAGAGGGCGCTTTACTATTTTAAAGCTTTGCTGACAAAAAGTCAAGGGAGGAACAATAGTTGTCCGCAGTAAAAAATACACCACGAGGGAAAAATGACTTCTGCTGAAAACAAAACGCCCGCCGGCGTGGTAACGCAGGCGGGCGGGCGGTGTATGGTCAGCGGAGGAGTTTTTCCAGATAGGTTTTCATCGTAACGGGTG
>ENA-ORLY01003845-ORLY01003845.1-human-gut-metagenome-genome-assembly--contig:-NODE-3845-length-11591-cov-2.909936_pt1 | contig 11591 bp, 9 predicted proteins | sample MGYA00243071_ERZ508832 | MGnify/ENA primary metagenome ERZ508832 (study PRJEB26277, sample SAMN04329777) | human gut metagenome | biome: human-associated habitat | host: Homo sapiens | place: USA...
AAATTTCATCATACGTCAAACCTTGCGCATCGGCAAATTCATGCAATTCAGTTTCAAAGTTCTCATGCAACTCACGATCACTGATTCCGCAGATTTCTATATACTGCTGACGCATAGAAATATCCTCCAGATTATTCAGATCGCTGAATACACTTACCTTTCCGAATTTCGTAACTCCCGTAAGCATACCAAATTTAATGCAGCCATCCTTGCTTTTTAAAGCTCCATAGAAAGCCTTCAATGTATCACGAAAACTCTTCTGGAGTTCATCATTACCAATCGCCTGTAACATAGGCTTATCGTATTCATCCACAAGAATAACGACACTCTGGCCCTCTTTCTCACAAGCACGCTGAATAATACCTTGAAAGCGGGAAGCGAATGTTTTCTCATAATCCTGTGCACCATAAAGAGCTTCCCACCCCCGTAAAGCACTCTCTAAAACCTGGTCGAGTGCTTCAGGATTCGTATATTTCTCCGCATTCAGATCTAAATGCAGAATGGGATATTTGATCCAATCTTTTTCCAGTTTCTCTATCGCCAATCCTTCGAAAAGTTTTTTCTTCCCTTGAAAATAGGCTTCCAAAGTAGATAGTAACAAACTTTTCCCAAAACGACGTGGACGACTAAGAAAATAATAACTGCCAGTTTTCACCATTTGATATATCCAAGCAGTCTTATCTATATAGCAATAACCTCCTTTACGGATTTTCTCGAAGTTCTGTATGCCGATAGGATAAATTTTATTACTCATATACTCATAACTTTATAAGTTGACAGATACAAAGATAGCCTTTTCCGCCCAATAACACAAAGTCCGATACGAAAGTTTTTTCATATCAGACTCAAATGATAGCCCCTATTTATTTCATCATCTAGTGTAATTTTGCCAATTTTCATTTATCTTTGCCTTACTAATTAATTCAAGAAAGTTATGATACTGAACGAAAGAGACGCTCGTCACGAGCATATATTGCAGGTAGCACGTCAGATGATGACGGCTGCGCGCACTGCTCCGAAAGGAAAAGGAATCGATATTATTGAAGTGGCCCTAATCACTGATGAAGAGATTAAACAATTATCGGACACTATGATAGCTATGGTAGAAGAACACGGAATGAAATTCTTCCTTCGTGATGCCGACAACATCCTAAGTGCCGAATGTGTTGTACTGATAGGAACACGCGAGCAGACACAGGGCTTGAACTGCGGCCATTGCGGATTTGCCACCTGTGCCGGACGTACTGATGGAGTTCCCTGCGCATTGAACAGCATAGATGTAGGTATCGCAATAGGTTCCGCGTGCGCCACGGCAGCCGATTTACGCGTAGACACACGCGTCATGTTCTCCGCCGGATTGGCAGCACAACGCCTGAACTGGCTGAAAGACTGCAAGATGGTAATGGCAATCCCCGTTAGCGCATCCTCCAAGAATCCGTTCTTTGACCGGAAGCCGAAACAGGAAACCAATGCATAACAGTCACATCGATGCAGAAAACAAACTGACTTTAGATGCAGACAATAAACTGATTTTATAAATAACTAAATATATATAGTCTAATGGGAATCATGGTTGGACTCCCCAGCCCAAGCGGCTCGGAGAAAGATTTGCAGTTGAACTTCGGCAAAAACATGACCGTACAGGTAGAAATGAGAGCATCTCATTTGCCTGCCGAATGGCACATGCAGAGCGGTATACAGTTAACATGGCCACATGCCGGTACAGATTGGGCCTACATGCTGGCGGAAGTGCAAGAGTGTTTTATCAATATTGCCAGAGAAATAGCGAAGCGTGAATTATTATTGATCGTCACTCCCGAACCGGAAGAAGTGAAAAAGCAGATAGCTGCTACTGTCAATATGAATAACGTCCGCTTTCTGGAATGTGCCACTAATGACACATGGGCCCGCGACCACGGAGCCATTACAATGATAGATACCGACACCCCTTCCCTGCTCGACTTCACCTTCAACGGCTGGGGACTGAAATTTGCTTCCGAACTGGATAATCAAATTACCAAACATGCCGTAGAAGCCGGAGCCTTGAAAGGCCAGTATATAGACCACCTCGACTTCGTACTCGAAGGAGGTTCTATCGAAAGCGACGGAATGGGTACATTGCTCACCACTTCCGAATGTCTGCTTTCTCCCCAACGAAACGGACGACTGAACCAGGTAGAGATAGAAGAATACCTGAAATCAACCTTCCACCTGCAAAAGGTGCTTTGGTTAGACCACGGTTATCTGGCCGGTGATGATACTGACAGCCACATCGACACTTTGGCACGCTTCTGTTCTACCGACACCATCGCTTACGTGAAATGCGAAAACAAAGAAGACGAACATTACGAAGCACTGCTCGCAATGGAAGAACAGCTGAAAACATTCCGCACCTTAGCAGGAGAGCCCTATCGCCTATTGGCCTTACCCATGGCAGACAAGATAGAAGAAGACGGCGAACGCCTGCCTGCAACTTACGCCAATTTCCTGATTATGAACGACGTTATTCTCTACCCGACATACAATCAGCCGGCGAATGACAAAAAAGCAGGAGAAGTATTGCAGCAAGCCTTTCCAAACCATCAAATAATTGGAATAGACTGCCGTGCCCTGATTAAACAGCACGGTTCCCTACACTGTGTCACCATGCAATATCCGCTGGGTGTTATAAAGGAGTCATAAAAGAATTACAAAGGAGCTATAAAGGAATTATAAAATAATGAATGAATCAACCCACTAATTATTCATCATGAGAAAGATAAAAGTCGGAATCATCCAACAATCCAATACCGCAGATATAAAAGCCAATCTGATGAACCTCGCAAAGAGTATCGAGGCTTGTGCCGCTCACGGCGCACAACTGATTGTGCTCCAGGAGTTGCACAATTCACTTTATTTCTGCCAGACAGAAAACACTAACCTGTTTGATCTTGCCGAACCAATTCCCGGGCCTTCCACAGGCTTTTATTCCGAGTTGGCAGCAGCTAATAAAGTAGTCCTTGTCACCTCTCTTTTTGAGAAACGTGCTCCCGGACTTTATCATAATACCGCTGTCGTATTCGACCGCGACGGAAGCATTGCAGGAAAATACCGAAAAATGCATATTCCCGATGATCCGGCTTACTACGAAAAGTTCTATTTCACTCCGGGAGACATTGGTTTTGAACCGATTCAAACATCTTTAGGAAAACTGGGCGTATTAGTATGCTGGGATCAATGGTATCCGGAAGCTGCCCGCCTGATGGCACTAAAAGGTGCGGAACTTTTAATTTATCCTACCGCCATTGGCTGGGAAAGCAGCGACACGGACGATGAAAAAGCCCGCCAACTCAATGCCTGGATTATTTCACAACGCGCTCATGCCGTTGCCAATGGACTTCCTGTTATCTCCGTCAACCGTGTAGGACACGAACCTGATCCTTCCGGACAGACAAACGGTATCTTATTCTGGGGAAACAGTTTTGTAGCAGGACCACAAGGGGAATTTCTGACACAAGCCGGAAACGATCACCCGGAAAACATAGTAGTGGAAATAGATATGGAACGTTCGGAAAACGTTCGCCGTTGGGGGCCTTTCCTTCGTGCTCGTCGGATTGACGAATATGATGGACTTACCAACCGCTTTCTGGATTAACGGCTTACCCACATACCTTCATTGCAGGAGGTTTATCTAATAAAGAAAAAAGAAGGGCACAGAGTTCAAATCTAAATTTAGAACTCTGTACCCTTTCAATATATCATCATAAATAACTATCTCATTGAAACGTTATTTTTTTGTTGGCTAGGAAATTAGCCCCTCCATAAATAAACAATCCTAAGAATTGAGCCAGATATTCATTCACGTCCAATCCTTCTACCAATAACACAAGAAATAAAAACTGTGCGGTGTAAGCCACGGCAAAAGCAGAGCAAAAGAGTAGTATCTGTTTCCAGATACTATTCTTTTTATTTTCTACGGGGAATATCCAGTATTTGCACCAGATAAAGTTATGGATTTGAGCTATCAGATACGCTGTTATATTAGCCACCATATAGTCGCCGTCAAATGACATTTCTTTCATCATTAACCATACAACCAACGCCATAATCAAAGCGTTCATTGTACCGATGACTATAAAACGGAATATGCGTACAGATTCTTTCACTCGCCCTCTTTCAAATCTACGATCAAATTCAGTTCATCAAGCTGGCTCTGGTCGATTGCAGAGGGTGCGTCCAACATCACATCACGTCCGGAATTATTTTTCGGGAACGCAATACAGTCACGTATAGAATCCAATCCTGCAAACAAAGACACCCAACGGTCGAGTCCGTATGCCAAACCACCGTGAGGAGGCGCACCATACTTAAAGGCATTCATCAGCAAGCCAAACTGTGCCTGTGCCTTTTCCGGAGTGAATCCAAGAATCTCGAACATCTTCGCCTGCAATTTCGCATCGTGGATACGGATAGATCCGCCGCCAACTTCCACACCGTTGATTACCATATCGTATGCATCTGCACGTACAGCTGCCGGATCAGTGTCCAACATCGGAATGTCTTCCTCTTTCGGATGAGTAAACGGATGATGCATAGCCATCAGACGGCCTTCCTCTTCGCTCCATTCGAACATCGGGAAGTCAATCCCCCAACGGCAAACAACCTTATTCTTCTCACGCAATCCCAGTTGAGCACCCATTTCCAGACGAAGCTCGCAAAGTTGTTTACGTGTTTTCATTACATCGTCGCCAGACAGAATCAGAATCAAATCACCCGGTTTAGCTCCGAATGCTTCTTTCATTTGCTGAAGCACTTCCTGCGTATAGAATTTATCCACGCTCGATTTTACAGTTCCGTCCGCTTCTACACGGGCATACACCATACCTTTTGCACCAATCTGCGGTTTCTTTACGAAGTCCGTCAGTGCATCCAGTTGTTTACGAGTATAGGTTGCAGCACCTTCGGCGCAGATACCGCCCACATAAGCCGCATTATCGAATACAGAGAATCCGTGACCTTTCATGATATCCATCAGTTCCACGAATTTCATGCCGAAACGCAAATCCGGTTTATCGCTACCATAATATTTCATGGCGTCCGCCCAAGACATACGTTGGAATGGTTCATTCAGTTCCACACCACGAAGAGTCTTAAACAAATGTTTAGCCATTCCTTCGAAAGTAGAGATAATATCTTCTTGCTCAACGAAGCTCATTTCACAGTCGATCTGTGTAAATTCCGGTTGACGGTCGGCACGTAAGTCCTCGTCGCGGAAACATTTCGCAATCTGGAAATAACGGTCGAAACCGGAAACCATCAACAACTGTTTCAAGGTCTGCGGAGACTGCGGAAGTGCATAGAACTGTCCCGGATTCATACGTGACGGCACCACGAAGTCGCGTGCGCCTTCAGGAGTAGAACCGATCAAAACGGGCGTTTCCACTTCGATGAAACCCAGACTATCCAGATATTTGCGAACTTCAATTGTCATTTTATGACGCAGTTCCAAATTGGAACGTACAGCGTTACGGCGTAAATCCAGATAACGGTATTTCATGCGGATATCATCACCCCCATCCGTGTTATCTTCGATAGTGAACGGAGGAATCATGGCAGTATTTAGTACGTTCAGTTCGGAAACAATGATTTCAATGTCTCCGGTAGGAATGTTTGCATTCTTGCTGAAACGTTCATTAACCGTTCCTGTCACTTGAATGACGAACTCACGTCCCAATTTATTAGCACGTTCACAGAGTTCAGCATTAATTTCTTCATTAAAAACCAATTGGGTAATTCCGTAACGGTCGCGAAGGTCAATGAAAGTCATCCCTCCCATCTTACGGCTGCGCTGTACCCATCCGGACAGCGTGACTTGCTTGTTTACATCAGAGATTCTAAGCTCTCCACATGTGTGCGTTCTAAACATATATTTTTTATTTAAACGATTATCACTCGCGTTTTTATTTTGATCGAACCAAAACTGCGCAAAAGTACGCAATAATTTGTAATTCGGTGTCAGTAATCCGTTATTTTATCAGACTTTCTTTGTCAGCTTTTTCAATATTTTCTTGTTTCTATCTGTTATATTGTCAACGATGGCTTCATTCATCAATTTGATGCCATTCATATATTCCTGCGCTCTTTGGAGCACATTGGCTGCATCCTTTTCCGGTGCTCGTGGCACTACCACGCGCAATCCTCTTTGAATCAGCTGAATATTTACATTGGCATCCGTTTCCATGGGGTCACCATCAAAATGCACGACACCCGGAGTAGTCCGGCGGATGCACAACTGCTTGCAGCGGAAAGTCTTGATACGGCTATTCTGATCGATTGTTTTATTGAATAATTGAAAGGCCAATGAAGGAACGTCCAATATGGTGAACGGTTCGAGAATAGTCACATCCAGCAAACCATCTGTCAGAGTGGCTTGCGGTGCGATATAAGCATTGTTTCCATATTGCGACGCGTTTCCGCAGGCAATCAGGAAGGCTTTATACTTGGAAACTCCGTTTTCCGTTTCCAGTTCGTACGTTTCCGGCTCATATTTAAGACTTTCCTGCAGGGTTTTCTCCAGATAAGTCAATAGCCCCCGTTTACCGGCATGCGCAAACTTCAGACTGACAAACGCGTCGAATCCCACTCCGCAAGTGCAGAAAAAATCCGTACCGTTAATCTTACCATAATCTATCACATCCATGCAACCTTCGTTCAGCACTTCCAATGCTCTCTTCGGTTCCATCGGTATATGCAGATGCCTCGCCAGTCCATTGCCCGATCCGCAGGGAATAATTCCCAGCGCGGTATCAGTATGCACCAACGAACGAGCTATTTCATTGATTGTTCCATCCCCACCAATAGCCACTACTATATCTGTTTTCTCTTCGGCAGCTTTGGCAGCTATTTCTACTGCATGACCGGCTCTTTCCGTATACACTACTTCCCAAGAGTATCTCGCCTTGTCTATTTTTTCGTCCAGCAAGTTAAGAATCAATTCTTTACTTTGTGTTCCCGAAATAGGATTGACGACGAATTTTATTTTTTTCATTCTTTCGTTCATGCTATTCTTGTCGATTGTAGACGACAAAAGTAATATAAATATCTTAAATTTTAATCTATTAGAGGTTTCTAATCTCATGGGAGCAACTTTTTTCTTTTAAAAAGAACAGATAAAAGCAAATTTTGTTATCTTTGCCCCCTGTTTTTAAACACTTGTTAAGATAAAAGGATGTAAGATCGTCAGCGAACGATCTGAGTATGAGTATAATAAATTATAATTCATGGGATTATTACAAGAGAAGTTAGCTAAGTACGACCTGCCACAAAAGTTTATGGCACAGGGCGTTTACCCATATTTCCGTGAGATAGAAGGAAAGCAGGGTACAGAGGTAGAAATGGGCGGACACGAAGTGTTGATGTTCGGTTCTAATGCATACACTGGCCTTACGGGAGATGAAAGAGTGATTGAAGCAGGTATCAAAGCCATGCATAAATATGGTTCCGGTTGCGCAGGCTCGCGCTTCTTGAATGGTACGCTTGACCTGCACGTTCAGTTGGAGAAAGAACTGGCTGCCTTTGTAGGCAAAGATGAAGCGCTCTGCTTCTCAACCGGTTTTACGGTGAATTCCGGAGTTATCCCTGCTTTGACAGACCGCAATGATTATATCATTTGCGATGACCGCGACCACGCATCTATCGTAGATGGCCGTCGTCTCTCCTTCTCTCAACAATTAAAATATAAGCATAACGATATGGCGGATCTGGAAAAGCAACTTCAAAAGTGCAACCCGGATTCAGTGAAGCTCATCATAGTAGACGGTGTGTTCTCTATGGAAGGCGACCTGGCAAACTTGCCCGAAATCGTACGCTTGAAACATAAATACAACGCTACTATCATGGTAGACGAAGCTCATGGCTTGGGTGTATTTGGAAAACAAGGACGTGGTGTTTGCGACCATTTCGGTCTGACTCACGAAGTTGACTTGATTATGGGTACTTTCAGCAAATCATTGGCTTCTATCGGTGGATTCATTGCTGCTGATTCTTCTATCATCAACTGGTTACGCCACAACGCACGTACTTATATATTTAGTGCGTCCAACACTCCGGCTGCTACTGCATCTGCTCTTGAAGCTCTCCACATCATCCAGGATGAACCGGAAAGACTTGAAGCGCTGTGGGAAGCTACCAACTATGCATTGAAGCGTTTCCGTGAAGCAGGATTTGAAATCGGTGCAACAGAATCACCTATCATTCCTCTTTATGTACGTGACACGGAAAAAACATTCATGGTCACTAAATTGGCTTTCGACGAGGGGGTATTTATCAATCCGGTTATTCCTCCGGCATGTGCACCGCAAGACACTTTGGTACGTGTGGCATTGATGGCTACTCATACAAAAGATCAAATTGACCGTGCTGTAGAAAAGCTAGTTAAGGCATTTAAAGCATTGGATCTTTTATAATCTACGAGAAATATATCACTCTTATCGGGTGAATAAAAGAAAAGTCTGACACAAATCAATGTGCCGGACTTTTATTTTATCTTATTCACCCTTAAGTACTTCCGCCGGATTTTGCTGGGCGGCTTTCCATACACGCCAGATGATGCTTAGGAAAATGACAAATCCCATTCCTATGAATATGACTGCATAGAGCCACCATTCTATCGGTGTTTGCTTTATATAATTTTCTAGCCAATGTTTCATCATGACATATCCCAACGGAAAAGCAAAGAACGATGAAAACACAAGTAAAAGTAAATATTCTCTAAAGAATAGATTCAGGATTATTCCTATATTGGCTCCATTTACCTTGCGTATAGCTATTTCTTTACGCCGTTGCTGGCAGGATAAAGTCACCAATGAAAATATGCCGAATACGGCAATCGCTATACATATAAAAGAAACTATGCTCAACAATTGACACAAAGTTCTCTCTGATTTCATATAAGTGTCATAAACCTCTTCCATATTAGACAACATCAATTCTGCATTTGGATTAACTTTATTCACTTCCGCTTTTATCTTTTCAGAAACAACGTTCCAAGTCCCTTCTTTCACTTTGAATATAATACCTCCTCTGCCTGTATTATCCGGCAAAAAAAACATAGCAGGGGCTACCGGGTGTATTGGGGCATTATATGAAATATTTTTAATAACCCCTTTCACTATATAATGCCTTCCTAATTTATCAATTTTCTTTCCAACCGGTTGTGTCCATCCGAAAGCTTTCACAGCAGCTTCATTTATAACAACCATATTTTTTCCATCCTTTTCATCCAGCATGCTTCCCTCCAGCACCTCAACTCCAAAGAAATCGGCATATTCTTGATTGATCGTCTCATCTTCTAGATCTATATATTGCTCACTATCAGTTGTCTTTCCTTCCCACTCCTTTATCCTGAATGTTGAAAAATACATTTTGGGAATAGGTGTCTGAAAGCCACTCAAATACTTTGTAACATCGGGCATCTGTTCTAATATTTCTTTAAAAGGAACATTTTCAGAGCAATAAACAACAGCTCCCACATTATGCCGTTCTATTCCAAGTTCTTTGGTATTCAACAAGAAGTTAAGTTGCTTCATCATCACCAAAGTACAAAAAACAAAGGCTATACCAATAAACAACTGAAATAAAATGCTACTCTTATAAAACCAACCGGAGAGATGAAGATTAGATTTTTTGTTTATATTACTAAGTAGAGTTCGCTTGCTAATGTATCGTATAAGCAGAGATGCAAAACCAACTGTCACGGCAATCAATGATAGTATATAAACAAATACTTCGATATAAAAAAATGAAACACCCTCATTGATTTGTGACAAACGTTTAAAAGTCGGCAGGATGAGTTCTATCAATACCAACCCTATTCCTGAAGATAAAATTAGTAACAAGACAAGTTCTGTAAGAAGTAAAGTGAGTAACCCACCATTTGATGAACCATTGACTTTCCTCAACGCTAACTCACGTTTACGCATCCGGATACGAGTTATCAACATTGTTAAATAATTACATATTCCACAAATTATAACCAAACCGCTAATACATGCAAAAAGACGAATATGATTCAACTTCACATTCACATCTTCCCTCGGATGACTACTCCGCAATGTGGATAATGGAGCAATAAGCGTAGAATTTGGATATTTATGACCATCTTGTTGTACTTCATATTCTGACAACCTCTGTTTCAATGCTTCTATATCACAGTTGGGATAAATACGAAAAAGCGTTTGGCATCGTTGGTTCCCCCAATTGGGGTTTGTATCATGAAATGGCAATAATATATCAAATGAAAACAAAGAGTGTCCTTCCCATGACTTTACAACTGCAACGATTATTTTTTCTTCGTTACTTTCCTCTAAAATCAAGTGTTTACCTATCGGAGATTCTTTCCCAAATATTCGCTTTGCCGTATTTTCTGTTATAGCAATTTCATCCTTTTTTAGCTGTAGATGGTTATCTCCATCCAATACTTTAATATTAAACATTGAAATGAAATTTGAATCTACCTCTATACGTCGTACCACAAACTCAACATCCTCATTCTTAATCTTTTTTTCATTCCAGTCATAAAATATACGACATACTTTCTCTATCTCCGGACAATTCTTTGCCAAATAATCAGCTAGAAAACTAGATGAATTATAGGTAAATCCGTCTCCATAAAGACGAAAGCTACTGCCTGCCAGATAAATGCGATCGGCTCCCTCATGAAAATTATCATACGTCATTTCATAACGTATCCATAATACCGACAGCGCAAAACAGGTAAAGCCGACTGCTAATCCGATAATACTAACAAGACTTTGTGTTTTATACTTTATCAGATTACGAAAGGCTACTTTCAGATAATGTTTTATCATGATATACTTTTTATTGATAGCTTGTGCTTACATACTAACTTCGGTCACCACCTGTCCATCAAACAGGTTTATGATACGGTCGGCATAACCGGCATCGTGTTGTGAGTGGGTCACCATGACAATGGTGGTTCCCTCTTTATTCAGTTCGCTCAATAGCCCCATCACTTCTTTACCGTTTTTGGAGTCCAGGTTACCGGTTGGCTCATCGGCCAAAATCAGTTTAGGGTTGGCCACGACGGCACGGGCAATGGCAACACGTTGCTGCTGACCACCGGAAAGTTGTTGCGGAAAGTGTTTACTACGATGAGTAATGGCCATTCTCTCCATAGCTGACTCTACCCTCTTTTTCCGTTCGGCAGCGGAAATACCCATATAAAGCAAAGGAAGTTCGATATTTTCGTATACGTTCAACTCGTCTATCAGGTTAAAGCTCTGAAATACGAAGCCTATCACGCCTTTGCGAAGACTGGTACGTTGCGACTCGGTATACCGGGAGACTTCCGTTCCGTTCAGATAATACTCTCCTCCTGTCGGGTTATCAAGTAGCCCCAAAATGTTGAGCAATGTTGACTTGCCACAGCCGGAGGGACCCATGATGGCTACAAATTCACCTTGTTTCACTTCGATACTGACGTTATTCAACGCCCAAGTTTCTACTTCTTCCGTTTTGAAAATCTTCTGTAAGTCAATGGTCTTAATCATAACTGTATTGTTTTTAGAATTATTAATTTTATTCGTTTTTGA
>ENA-ORLY01003846-ORLY01003846.1-human-gut-metagenome-genome-assembly--contig:-NODE-3846-length-11585-cov-3.654154_pt1 | contig 11585 bp, 3 predicted proteins | sample MGYA00243071_ERZ508832 | MGnify/ENA primary metagenome ERZ508832 (study PRJEB26277, sample SAMN04329777) | human gut metagenome | biome: human-associated habitat | host: Homo sapiens | place: USA...
AAAAACTTTTTATTAATTATATAATGGGGGAATTATTTGTGATTGTAAAATCTTTTAAAATAAATAAAAAATTGACTCTTGTAATATTAGTTTTATTAATAATTATTATATTAATAAGTTATTACTTTTTTATTTCTAAATCTGTAACTTCGGCTCCTGAATTATTTTGGAACAATTTTTCATCTTCTAACTATAATGAATCTACTAATAATTTTATAAAATGGGTCGACTTTAATATTTCATCTGATGTTTTATTAAAAACAGCCAAATTAGATATAGACTCTCATAATTCTGAATCAGAAATAAAATATAATTGGATAGAATTGTTGTCATATCTTGCCTGTAAAACTGGTGGGAATCTAAAAAAATTAAATCAGAATGAATTAAATAAATTAATTGAAAAATTGAAAACTGGAAAAACAATGTCTGATATCACAAAAGATATGAAATATTATAATTATTACTATGAAGCTTATTCGGCTGTTTTAAGTGGATTTATTGGCAATTATTCTATTGAAGTAGCAGACGAAAACGGCACTACTCATTTTGAAGATAAATATGGCATTAAGGCTTTTTTGCCTATTGCTAAAAACTATTCTTTTAGCCATTATGATGATTTTGGTGCCTCAAGATCCTATGGTTTTAAACGTACTCATTTAGGAAATGATTTAATGGGTAATATTGGTACTCCTATTATTGCTGTTGAATCTGGCACCATTGAACATTTAGGTTGGAATCAATATGGTGGATGGCGTATTGGTATTAGAAGTTTTGATGGAAAAAGATATTATTATTATGCTCATTTAAGAAAAAACCATCCTTATGTGGCTGGTCTTACTGAGGGTTCAACAGTTACTGCTGGAGATGTAATTGGTTATCTTGGCATGACCGGATATAGTCTAAAAGAAAATGTTAATAATATCAATGTTCCACATTTACATTTTGGAATGCAGCTTATTTTTGATGAGTCACAAGTTGATGGCAATAATGAAATTTGGATTGATGTTTATAATATAATTGAATTTTTAACTCAAAACCGTTCTTCTGTTTTTATGAATAATTCTGAAACTAAAGATTTTGCAAGAAAATATAATTTTAAAGATTAAGACAAATGGGATGGTCCCATTTGTCTTACTTTTTGCCGTAATGTAATTTCAACTTCTTTTGTTATTTTTCCTCTAGAAATTTTCAAATTAACTAAATCATTCGGTTTTTTGTTATAAATATATTCCCTTAAATCATTCATAGTATTTAATTCCTTATCATCAATTGAAGTAATTATATCTCCTTCTTTTAATTCAGTATTATCTGCTGGTCCATTTTTTATAATTTGTGCAACAAAAATTCCTTTGCTAAAACTTATATTATTATTTAAATATGGTATTACCTCTTTATCATAAGCATATACCCCCATTGTTGCTTGTTCAAACGAATTATTGTTTATAAAGTTTTCTATAATAGGTTTTACAACATTTATTGGAATTGCAAATCCTATCCCTTCTGCTGAAGATATTTTTACTGTATTTATTCCGTATAATTTCTCCATTGGGGTAAATTAATGGACCTCCACTGTTTCCCGGATTTATTGTAGCATCGGTTTGTATTAAGTCTGACATATATGATACATTTTTTTCTTCTTCAAGTTTTATTGTTCTATTTTTGCTACTTATAATTCCAGCTGTTACTGTTCTTCTAAACTCAAATCCTATAGGATTTCCTATTGCATATACTGCCTCACCAATTTTTATTTTACTAGAATCACCTAAAGTTATATAATCTAAATTTTTTGCCTCTATTTTAGTTATTGACAAATCTAAATCAGTATCGCTCCAAACCACATTACCATCATACTTTTTTCCATCTTCCAAAGTAATATAACATGTACTTGATTTGCTTCCAGTCACATGTTCATTACTTAAAATATATCCATTTTCTGATATTATTACTCCAGTACCTAACCCTAATGAATACTCATCATTATTCGAAAATATTGACGATCCATTATTTTTCAATTTTGAAATTCCCACTACGCTTTTCATTGTTTCTTCCAAAATATCTGACACTGTTTTATTATTTTCCATTGCATTTTCCACAGTTTGTTCATTGACTGTGGATATTGTTTTTTGTGTTTCATAATTTGGTTTATATATTTCAATATTTTTGTATGTATAATATATATATATTAAAATTACAATTGCTACAATTAACATTATTGTTGTTATTAATATTCTTTTTATTTTATTTTTTCTTTTATATCTTTTTGGCATTTCTACCTCCTACTTTTTTATTATGCTCTATTTTTATATTCTTAAACCTGTTTTTGGGGACGGAGGAAAAAAACAGGTTTTTTATTTTTATTATGCTTTGAATTTTATTTTTTGTCTTTTTTTGTCGAAAAATTTTTTATATTAAATAACTATGTCAAAAGCTTGCAAATTATATTCTTTAATAGTATAATTCAATTGTTATTATACGTGTTTTAAAAGAGGTAATATATATGGAAAATAAAGAACTTTTTGAATTAACAAATCCACAAAAATCAATTTGGTATACAGAACAATTTTATAATGGGACAACTGTAAATAATATTTGTGGATCTGCAAATATTAATAATAAAATTGATTTTAATCAATTAGAAAAAGCTATCAATATTGTAATTAAAAATAATTCGAGTTTTTTAATAAATTTCTCATATTTAAACGGAAGTTTATTTCAATATGCTACAGAATATAAATACTTTAAAATAGAAATTATAGATATAAAAAATATTGATGAAGTTAAAAACATTGAAAATGAAATTATGAAAAGAAATTTTAATGTGCAAAATAATTACTTATTTGAATTTAAAATGTTTAGATTACCAAATTTTCATGGTGGATTTATATTGAACATTCATCATCTTTTGGCTGATTCATGGACTTTAGGTATTATATGTAAAAAAATTATTGATACATATATATCTCTAATTAATAATAAACCTATTAATTCAAATTCATCAAATTACTTTGATTTTTGTATTAATGAACATAATTATCTAAATAGTGAAAAATTTGAAAAAGATAAAAAATACTGGAATTCTGTATTTTCATCAATTCCGGATGTTGCTCGTATTCCATCAGGAAACAAACATTTATGTGATTCAATTGATTGCACAGCAAATAGAAATTCTTATAAAATCGATAGTAAAGAAATGCATTCTATAAATGCTTTTTGTAAGCAAAATAAAATATCTGTTTTTAATTTTATGGTGGCTGTATATTCACTTTATATTAGCAGGGTTACTGGTTTAAAAGACTTTGTATTAGGGACTCCTATATTAAATAGATCCAATTTTATAGAAAAGAATACTACTGGTATGTTTGTTAGTACAGTTCCTTTACGTATAAATTTAGAAAATACAAATTCTTTTAATGAATTTGTGACAGATATTGCCTACAATAGTATGTCTATGCTTAGGCACCAAAAATATCCATATGAATCAATTCTAAAAGACTTACGTAATAAACAACCTAACTTACCTAACTTATATAATATTTTAATTTCTTACCAAATAACAAAGGCTGTTACTGAATGTGAATTAAATTATACTACAAACTGGGCTTTTAATGGTAATTGTGCTGATGATATGCAAATTCATATTCTAGATATAAATAGTACCGGTGAATTGAATATTTTTTATGATTATAAAACTCAACTATACACTTCTCAAGAAATTGATAATATTCATAGCCGTATATTATATATAATTAATCAAATTTTAAGTAATGATAGATTATTATTAAATGATATTGAAACTGTCACAAATGAAGATAAACAAATTTTATTATATGAATATAATAAAAAATTAGAATACAATATTCCAGATTCTATTATATCTTTAATAGAAGATGTTGCTCATAAAAACCCTAATAGTATAGCAATTGAAACAGATACGGAAACAATAACATTTAAAAACTTATTGCAAAAAGTAAATAAAACTGCAAACTACCTTTTAAATAATTATAATTTATCAGAGAATTCTAACATTGGCATATTTACATTTAGAGAAATAGATACAATTGTATCTATATTAGCAATTTTAAAAATAAATTGTACATTTATACCTATTGACCCTGAATATCCAATAGAAAGAATAAAATATATGATAGATACATCTGAATTAAATTATATTATTTGTACTAAAAAATTTGATAAAATTACTTTTGATAAAATTACTTTGATAAATATAAATTCAGATTTAATTGCTAATTATAGTACAAATATTATTAAAACATTCAATTATAATAAAGAAAATAATTTATATATAGTTTTTACTTCAGGTTCAACAGGAAAGCCTAAAGGAATTGGACTAAAACATAAAAACATGATAAATCTTATTTTTGATGAACTTTACAGTAGTAATACATTTGAAAACATAGAAAATAAAAAAATATTACAGTTTGCAACTATGAGTTTTGATGTTAGCTATCAAGAGATTTTTACTGCTTTATTAAGTGGTGGTACTTTAGTTTTAATTAGTGATTCAACTCGAAAAAATATGAGTAAACTAACAAAATATATAGTTGACAAAAAAATAAGTATTCTTTTTATACCACCTGCTTATTTAAGACTTTTAGCAGAAAACAATTCTAATATTGACTTAATTTCAAAATCAGTAAATGTAATAATTACAGCTGGTGAGGCACTTGTTATAACAAATGGTATTAGAAAATTATTATATAACGGCATAAAATTATATAATCACTATGGACCTGCAGAGACTCATGTTGCAACTACGTTTTTAGTAGATAAAAACTATACAAATACATCTGTCCCTATTGGCATGGCTATTTCAAATTCCAGAATTTACATTTTGGATTATACAAATAATCTTTTGCCTAAAAATTCAATAGGACAAATTGCAATTTCTGGTGATTGTGTTGGAAATGGATACTGGAAAAATGAAAATTTAACTAACGAAAAATTCTTAAATGATAAATACTTTGAAAATAATATAATGTATTTAACTGGTGATTTAGGTTATATTGATAATTCAGGGATTATTCATTACATAGGTCGTTCAGATTTTCAAGTAAAAATTAATGGTTTTAGAATAGAACCTGATGGAATAACAAATGTTTTATTAAAATATCCTTCTATAAAAACAGCAGTGACTATAATAAAAGAACATCTAAGTAAAAAATATATTGTATGTTATTATACTAGTGCAAATAAAAATTTAAATACTGAAGATTTAATTAATTATTTAAAAAAATCTTTGCCTGATTATATGATACCTGCTAAATTAATCGAATTGAATACTCTTCCATTAACAGTAAATGGAAAAATTGATAGAAAAAAATTACCTGATGTAGATTTTTCTATGTCTACAAAAAAAATAGAAGTAGCTAAAACGAATACAGAAAAAAAACTTGTAAAAATATGGAAGGATATTTTTAAAGTAGAAGAACTAGGAATTAACTTTAGTTTCTTTGAACTTGGTGGTGACTCTTTACTTGCAATAAAATTACTATCTGATATTAAAGATGTATTTAATGTTGATTTAAATATATCTGTAATATATTCAAATACAACAATTAGAGAATTGGGAAAAATTATAGACTCATCTATAAAAAATTCAATAAAAATAACAAAACAACCACAAAAAAGTTATTACCCATTGTCTAATGCTCAAAAGAGAATTTACTATGCAAGTAAAAGTTCTGTAAATCCTTTAGTATATAATATTTCCGGTGGACTATTAATAAACGCTTTATTAAATGAAGAAAAAATTAAACAGATTTTTAATGTTTTAATAAAAAAACATAGTGCTTTTAGGACATATTTCAAAATTGTAAATGATGAGCCAGCTCAATTTGTATTAGATTCAGCAAATTTACAAATAAAAACTTTTATAGATGGAAATATAAATATAAAGAATTTAATCAACTCTTTTCCTAAGAAATTCGACTTTGAGATAGCTCCTTTACTTAGAGTTGAAATACATTATATAAATAACGAACAAACATTATTATTAATAGATTCTCATCATATAATATTGGATGGATTATCTTTAAATATTTTAGTATCCGAATTTTGTAAATTATATAATGATGAAACTATTGAAGATGAAAAAATAGAATATACAGATTATACATTATTTGAATGTGAATTTAATAAAAGTAAAAGGTTTGAGAATATTGAAAATAATTGGTTAGATATATTTAAAAATGTAGATATTCCTGTAATTAATTTACCTTATGATTTTCCAGTATCTCAACAAAAAAGTTATAATGGTGATACTTTAAATATAAAAATCCCAAAAGAATTATTTAAAACTTTGGAGAATATAGCAAAGGAAAATTCAGTATCTGCATATACCTTATTTCTAAGTGCATTTTATGTATTACTTTATAGGTATACAGGTCAAAATCAAATAATAGTTGGAAGCCCTATTTCAGGGAGATTTGACTCTGCAATAAATAATACTATAGGTATGTTTGTTAATAATATCCCTTTACTAACAAATATAAATGGTGATATTAAGTTTATTGATTTTATGAATAATATTAAAGCTACTGTGTTAAAAGCTATGGATAACCAGCCTTATCCTTATGACATTTTAGTAAAAACATTAAAATTAAACCCTAATACATCATTATTTGATGTAATGTTTACATACCAAAATGAATTTGAAGATTTTCCAAAAATAGAAAATGCTTCTTTAGATATAATATATTCAAATACAAAAACATCTAAATATAATCTATCTTTGGAAATTATCCCAAAAAGTAATACACTAAATTTGGAATATAACACTGATTTATTTAAGAAATTTACTGTTACTAACATTTTAGATCATTACATATCAATTTTAGAACAAATATCAAATATGCCAGATATATTAATTTCTAAAATTAATATGATAACAGAAAAAGAAAAAATTTTACTAGCAAATTTCAACAAAACAGATGGAGAAATTAATAATGATACTGTTGCAGATTTAATAGAATATCAAGCCAAACTTAATCCAGATAATATTGCAGTAATTTGTGAAGATAAACTTATGACATATTCAGAACTTGATAAAAAATCTAATAGTTTAGCTAATTATCTAGTTAATAATGGTATTAAGGCCAACGATATTATATGTATAATGACAAATCGTTCTTTTGAAACAATTGTAGCAATGGTCGCAATCCTTAAGGCTGGTGGTGCATTTTTGAATATTGATCCTACTTATCCTATTGATAGAACTAAATATTATATTGAAAGTAGTAAGACTCAATATGTACTTACTCAAAAATCATTAAAAAATAAGGTAAGCGAGATTCCTAATTGCGTCGAAATTGATTTGGAAAATAACCCTATATATAATGATAATTTTAACAGGCCTAAAGTTAATATAAATATGCAAGATTTATCTTATATTATTTACACATCAGGTTCTACTGGTATACCAAAAGGTGTAATGCTAAATCAGGTTGGGCTTACAAATATGACAAAAGCAATGACTAAAGCTCTAGACTATCTTCATGATGGAAAAATTCATACACTTCTTTCTGTTACATCAACACCATTTGATATATTTGTATATGAAATAATAGTTTCCTTAACACATGGTCAAAGAATCGTTATGGCCAATAATGCTGAACATAGAAATCCTAAACTACTTGATAATCTTATTAAAAAATATAATACTGATGTTATGACTGTAACACCAAGTCTTATGAAAATTTTATATGATAATAGAGAACCAGATTCATCTTTGTATTTAGTTAAAAATATGGTATTTGGAGGAGAGCCTTTACCGGAAAAATTTGTTAAAGATTTAAAAGCTTTGGCAAACGATATAACTGTTTTTAATATCTATGGACCTAGTGAAATAACTATATTATCAAATGTTCAAAATTTAAATGGCGAAACTGAAATTACAACAGGTCCTCCTATTATGAATACACAAATCCATATTCTTGACAACAATTTAGAACCTCTTCCAATTGGTGTTGTTGGTGAAATTTATATATCTGGTATACAAGTTGGAATGGGCTATTTAGGTAATCCAGAACTTACTCAGCAAAGATTTCTTCCAAATAAGTTTGGAAATGGAAAAATGTATAAATCTGGAGATATTGGTAGATGGACCTTTGATGGAAAAATTCAATGTTTAGGAAGAGTTGACAATCAAATAAAATTACGTGGTTTAAGAATAGAATTAGGTGAAATAGAAAACAAAATTGAGCAAATACCTGGAGTATCAGCATCTGTTGTTAATAAATTTTCTGTAGATAACAATGAATTTTTATGTGGTTATTATGTAACAGATGGATCTATTGATGTAAATGAATTAGATGTAAAAAACTATCTTAAGAAATTTCTGCCTCATTATATGGTTCCTAGCTACATTGTACATTTAGATAAAATGCCATATACAATAAATAGAAAAATTGATAGAAAAGCATTACCAATACCATCTTTAAAAGACAATAATTTTAAAGAAGAAAATCCTGATAATTTTTCTTCAGATGAAATGAAGTTATTACAAATTTGGAAAAACATATTAAAATTAGATAATATTTCTTTAACAGATAATTTCTTTGATATTGGTGGAGATTCAATTTCAGCAATAAAAATGCAAATTGAAGCGTTAAAATACAACTTTAATTTTGAATACTCTGATATTTTTGCACATCCTACAATTAAAGAATTATCATCACTAAAACATACTGAAACAATTATTGATAATTCTTTTATGAAGAATTATGATTATTCAAAAATTAATACTGTTTTAGAGAGAAATAAGTTAGAAAATTTATCAACTATAAATAAATATGATGTAAAAAATATTTTATTAATTGGTTCTACTGGATATTTGGGAATTCATATATTAGATTCTTTTTTAAAAAATGAATCTGGTATTGTTTATTGCTTAGTTAGAAGAAAAGATAACTTAGATCCTTTAAATAGATTATTTAAAAAAATTATTTTCTATTTTGGTGAAGATTATTGGAACAACTATAAAAATAGAATCAAAGTTATTGAGGGAGATATAACACAAAAGAATTTAGATTTAAACACTAATGATTATAATCTTCTTAAGTCATCTATTTCAACTATAATTAATGCTGGGGCACTTGTAAAACACTTTGGAAATGCTGAATTATTTAATTCTATAAACGTTATTGGAACACAAAATGTTGTAGAATTCTGCAAATCTGAATCAAAAAGATTAATACATATATCAACGATTAGTGTCTCTGGAAATGGAGAAAAAGATGAAACAATAATAGAAACTCCTGAAAATATCAATACTAAAAAAATATTTAAAGAAACATCTTTATATATTAATCAAAATATATCTGGTGTTTACACTATTAGTAAATACAAAGCAGAATTAATAGTTTTAGAAGCAATATATGATGGTTTAGATGCTCAAATTTTAAGAATTGGTAATATAACTAATCGTTATTCGGATGGGGTATTTCAACAAAACGTTGAAGAAAACGCCTTTGCAAAAAGATTAAAATCATTTATTGAAATTGGTGCTTTTCCAGATTATTTATTGCCACACTCATTAGAATTAAGTCCTGTTGACTTATGTTCCAATGCAGTAATAAAAATATTAGAATATAACAGTTTTTGTAATGTTTTTCATATTTATAATTCTAAATTAATGCCTATAAAGCTTTTAATAAAAACTTTAAAAAATATGAATATAACGTTAACACCTGTAACTGATGAATTAATGTCTAAAATTTTAAATGGAATTTTAAATGATGATTCAAAAAAAGACATATTATCTGGAATAATTCACGATATTGATTCTAATATGAATTTAATATATACTTCAAATATAAGAATCAATTTTGATTTTTCAGAAAAATATTTAAATAAACTCGGTTTTTATTGGGAAGATATTGATAAAGATTATATCATTAAATATATGAATTATTTTAAAAAAATCGGTTTTATTAAGTAAATTATACGGAGGTTATAATTATGCAAACAATTAACTTATCATTTATATTATTATTATTATCTACTTTTTTATTGATTTTTATACTTAATTTTATACTTAGAAAAAAACCTTTAACACAATTACAAATCTCATTTTCTTCGGTATTATTTTGTGCATTAATTTTAGATATAGGTGTACTTGTACAAAACATATGTTATAAATATTTTCAAATGGACCCAAGTCCATTTGAAAATTTCATATATATTGGTACTTGTTTTTTACCTGTATGTTTTTTCTTTACTGCACTAATTTTTACAAAAACAAGAATATATTTTAAAAAGTCTTATCTATTATTATTCTTTATTCCTGTTTTGACTTTAATTATGGTTTGGACAAATAATTATCACCATTTATTTTATAAAAATTATTCATTAAATTTAAGTGAACAAGTATATGGAATATATTTTCCAGTTCATACAATATATACATATGGTCTATTATTTATAAGTATGGCAATAATAATGATGTCATCCAAAAAAAATTCAGGTTTCTTTTCAAAGCAATCTATTTTAATTCTTATTGGAATATCTATTCCTTTATTAGTTAATATACTTGGATATATGGGAATAATTAATATAACTGTATTTGTTACTCCTATATCTTTTACAATAGGAATATTATTTTTTGCAATAGCTATATTAAAATTTAATTTTTTAAGTATTGCTCCAATAGCTATTCAAAAACTTGTTGATAGAATATCAGATAGTTATATAGTACTAAATGATGACGGATGTATAACAGACTTTAACAAAACTTTTTTAACAACATTTAATATAAAAGACTCAAAAGATTTAAGAGGACAAGACTTTGAAGAATTTTTAACAGATAACAATTTATATTTAAACTTTAAAAAAATAAAAAACGCATTACCAAAAGTAAAAAATTCCGAAAAAACTGTATCCTTTGATTTATATATAAGAAAAATTAAAAAACATTTTCATATTGAAATAAATTCTATATTATCAGAAGGAGCCTCTTTAGGAATATTAATATTATTTAAAGATGTAACACAACATATCGAGGATATGCAGAAAATCAAAGACACTCAGGAAACTCTTATGGAAGCAGAACGTTTATCATCACTAGGACAATTAATAGGAGGAATTGCTCACAACCTAAAAACACCAATCATGTCAATATCTGGTGCAGCAGAAGGCCTAACAGATTTAGTAAAAGAATATGACTCTTCAATAGATGATCCAGAAGTTAATAGTCAAGATCATCATGACATAGCAAAAGATATGAGTGAATGGATAGAAAAAATTAAAGAATACACTGAATATATGTCAGATATCATTACTGCAGTTAAAGGTCAAGCAGTGACACTTTCTGAAACAGAAAATGTTTCTTTTGACATAGATGAATTAGTAAAAAGAGTTGATATTTTAATGAAACATGAACTTAAAAATGCTCTTATTTATTTAAATGTTAAGATGAAAGCACCAAAATCAACTGCAATACACGGAGATATAAATAGTTTAGTTCAAGTTGTAAACAATATGATTTCTAATGCTATTCAGGCTTATAATGGCCAAACAGAACAAAACATTGATCTGATTTTAGAAAAACAAAAAGATAATTTAATAAT
>ENA-ORLY01003851-ORLY01003851.1-human-gut-metagenome-genome-assembly--contig:-NODE-3851-length-11568-cov-26.030720_pt1 | contig 11568 bp, 11 predicted proteins | sample MGYA00243071_ERZ508832 | MGnify/ENA primary metagenome ERZ508832 (study PRJEB26277, sample SAMN04329777) | human gut metagenome | biome: human-associated habitat | host: Homo sapiens | place: USA...
CCGTAGGGCGCGAGCTTTTTGGCAAGGAACTTAAAGTATCCGGTCGTGAACGCCTCCTGATCCATCGGCAGCAGCGTTCCGTCCAGATCAAATAAAATGGTGGTGATGTTCAATGCGCTTCTCCTGTTCATGTAAAGTAAGTCCATCATAGCCGTTTTTGAGGAGAATGGCAAGAGCATGGGCAAAGAATGCCCGCTCACTCGCCGCGCTCTTTCAAAAGGTCGATGATCTTCTGAAGGCCGAGAAACGCCATGCCGGTCAAAAATGTGGGAGCCCAGCATCGCAGCGCGTCGGAAAACACGAAATGCCACGAGATGGTGTTCGGCCCCGACGCATAGCCTTGACTGCCGGCGGACAGGCCGAGCAGGAACCCCACGATCCAAATGACGACCGTGAGCTTGCCAAAAAAGTCGTCGTCCACAAGGCGGCTCACGCCGCCGCTCCTGCATTTTTGATTCGGGTAAAGCAGCTCGTTCGGATCGGTCGCGAGCGCGTCGCTGATGTGCACCAGCATGTCAAGGTCCGGGTAGGAATTGCCGCGCTCCCAGCTTGAAACGGTCTGGCGGGTGACGGAGAGCTTTTCCGCGAGCGCGTCCTGCGAAAGACCTGTCCTTTTCCGCAGCCGCCGCAGGTTGGAACTGAAATCAGACATAGATCGACCTCCCTTGCTGCTCACATCATAGCAAAAAAGCCACGAGCAGACAAGCAAAGGTTCTTTGCGGGCGGCGTAGAATGAAAAGTCTCGTAGAGTTTCGTGCCGCGCACGGCACGAAATAAATTTAAATTCGTTTTCTGCCGCGACAGAAGGTGAATTGCCGCAGAGCGGCAAGAGAAGCTGCCCTGAGGTGTTTATTTGCCCCGAGTATTTTAATTTCTAACGGAATCCAAAAAAAGAGACAGCTTAAAGCCATCTCTTTTTTGGTGCCTCGTCGGGGATTCGAACCCCGGACACCCTGCTTAAAAGGCAGGTGCTCTGCCAACTGAGCTAACGAAGCATATTCTATTCCAAACCACCGAAGCGGTAAAAATCTGGCAGGGATGGCTGGACTCGAACCAGCGAATGAGGGAGTCAAAGTCCCTTGCCTTACCGCTTGGCTACACCCCTATTGGGAAGAGAGGGCTGGGGCCAAATCCCATCCCTCTCTTTTTGTGGGGTGGGTAAAGGGACTCGAACCCTCGACACCCGGAACCACAATCCGGTGCTCTAACCAACTGAGCTACACCCACCACATATTCTGTATCCGTGCGATATTTGCTGCTTTGCTGAGGGACGCCTTGTAAATGGTACGCCAGGAGGGATTCGAACCCCCGGCCTACTGCTTAGAAGGCAGTTGCTCTATCCAACTGAGCTACTGGCGCAAATTGAATGGAGCAGGTGACGGGAATCGAACCCGCATCCCCAGCTTGGAAGGCTGGTGCCCTAGCCATTGTGCTACACCTGCATGCGCCCTCCGCAAAAATCGTCAGCTCTGTTATAATAGCATCAGTGTCCCGTTTTGTCAACGTTTTTTCAGAATTTTTCTGCACTTTTTTATGTTATCTGAGTAGAGCGCAAAAAAGCCTTGCACCGTCAGCACTTTCCGGCCGCGCGAACGCGCCGCACAGCCGCTCGGGATGCCACTGCACGGCAAAGACGGGGAGCGTCCTGTGGCCGACGGCCTCGACCGTGCCGTCCTCCGCGCAGGCGAAGACCTGAAGCCCCGTCCCCAGCCGCCAGACGGCCTGATGGTGTGCACTGTTGACCGTGCAGCGCGTTCCGTACAGCTCGCGCAGAAGGCCCGGCGCGGTGTTGATGGCATGCAGCCGGTCAACGCCGTCAATTTGACTGTGGCCCTCGATGTGCTGACGCAGCGTGCCGCCAAAATAGACGTTGAGGACTTGCAGCCCGCGGCAGATGCCGATGACAGGCTTTCCCGCGCACAGGAAGTTGTCAATCAGCGTGAGCTCACGCGCGTCGCGTGCTTCGTCGAGATCTTCCGAGCCGTTCAGCGCTTGACCGTAAAAGCGCGGGTGCATGTCGCCCCCGCCGGGCAGCAGCAAAACGTCCGCGTTCTCCGGCGTTTCGGCGAGCGGCGCACCGACCAGCGCGAGCGCATTTTCGTAATTTTTCAGGCGTACCGATAAATAGACAGTCTTCATACGCACAGAATATGCCCCGAATGCGAAAAAAGACCTTGCAAGACGCAAAAAGTTATGGCATAATAGTTTGGCTGATAACAGCGAACTGAATATGCAGCGGTATCGAAGTGGTCATAACGGGGCTGACTCGAAATCTACTCCCGTTAGAGCCACCAAAAAATCTCCAATCCCTTGTGTTTCAAGCACTCACCGGGTTTTATTGAAGTTCATATTTTTGCTTGTTCTATCCTGTTTTTCTATCCTATTCCTGACCTTGTTTTTTTCAAGGATTTAGGATAGAATAGGGATCGACATATTTGGAGGGCTATCGAAGAGGTCATAACGAGAACGACTCGAAATCATGTTTCCAGTTTGGAAGTCCACACCACTGAAAAGCCAGTAACCATGCGGGTTTGCGGGCAAGTTCAAATCGTGAAATGGGGTCTGTTCTATCCTGTTGTTCTTCCCGATTTCCACGGCTTGAATTTTGCGGGAAAATGGCTATAATGAGAGCAGCCATCCGACGCTCACTTTGAGAGGTGCGTTTTGGGGTTCCGTAGCTACCGCTATCGTCCCTGATTTACCGTCATCATCCAAGCTGGTGTAATGATTCGAAATCAGGTTTCCTATGCGGAGTGCCAAACGGCTGAAACCCTTGGAACCATGCGGGTTCCAGCCGAGTTCAAATTGAATAATGTTGCTTGTTCTATCCTGTTGTTCTTCCCGATTTCCACCGGCTGAATTGGTCGGCGGGTCGGGACCAGGGATATAACATAAATTTGGAGATGTACCCAAGCGGTTGAAGGGTCCGCACTCGAAATGCGGTAGGTCGGCTCAAAACCGGCGCGAGAGTTCGAATCTCTCCATCTCCGCCATGAGGTCTGCCAGCGAAATGCTGGTAGACCTCTTTCCTTTTTATGGAGAAACCGCCGATAGGTTTTGTAGCATGGGCGCCACAATGTCCTGCTCAATGGCTGCGGCGGATTGTTTTTTCGTGGCATATTGCAGATGCCCGTAAATATCCACCGTTGTCGAGATCTCACTGTGTCCCAGCCACTCCTTTACCTGTTCCATCGGAACACCGTTTGCCAGCAAAAGCGAGGCACAGGTATGGCGAAGATCGTGGAAACGAATGTGCCGTAAGTTGTTCTTGGCAAGCAACTTCCCAAAGGTCGAGGACACATAGTTGGGTTTAATAAGATTGCCAATCACATCGACACAGACATATCCCAGATATTCTTTGTTGTAGGAACGCCCGCACAGCTTGCGATTTTCTTCCTGCTGTTTCTTGGCCTCCAGCAACCGCTCTTTCAAAAAAGGAATCAATGGATAAGTCCGCAGACTGGATTTGTTTTTTGCCTTGTCCTTCTTAATCGTGACCCGTTCTCCCTTTACATTGCAAGTTGTTACCGTATGCCGGATGGAGAAGCAGTTATGGTTGAAGTCAAAGGCACTCCATTTCAGACCGATAACCTCACTGCGGCGCAGGCCGTAAAAAGCAGTCAGAAGAACTACCAGTTCGATCTTATGCCCCTTGATGACTTCAAACAGATTCAGGACTTCCGAATCCAGGTAGTAGTCACCCTTGAAGGGTTCAGGCTTGGAAATGATAATCCGGTCAGCCGGATTGCTTGGAATCAGATTTTTGTCAACCGCATAATTCAACGCCCCATGAATCAGAGCGTGGTAATGTTTAACGGTAGTCGGCTTGACCCGTTCCAATTCTTTCTCATAAAAAGCGAGAATATCTTGTTTGGTAAGGTCGCAAAGGGCGACAGGATGCTCTCGGAAATACGGGGCGATGGGGTTGTTAAGCTGCTGTTCGTATCCCGAATAGGTCGAGAGTTCAATGGGCTTGCTGTCCATCACCCGTCCGGTAGCAGACTTGTACTTGTACTCAAGCCACTGGTACAGGAAATCCACAAAGGAAATCGCTGCGGATGACGGGCCAGACGGAGAAGCCGACTGCTGTGAGGCCGTAGCCTCCTGAAGTAGCTTTTCCGTCCATTCCTTTCGGATGGTGGGAAGCATATTGTTTGCCCAGGTCTTATTGCCCTTGACTTTCTTATGGGTGGGAATCCATTTGGGCTTTCTCTTACCGTTCTCATCGGTAAGGTTTAGAACCCAATAGAGATACCCTTTTTTCTCGGCCACATGGCCGGAGATTAGTTTGCTGTTTTCTTGCAGGTGTACCGCTGGCATACTGATCTGTTCCTCCTTTTGCGGTATTGAGTTCACCTACCAATGACACCTTTATTGTATCATCGGACAGAACAAAACTCCAGGTAAATCCGCGTCAGAATTGTTAACTTTCTGCGTCTATCCGGTGAAGATCGACACCATAGCCTGCTACTCCGCAAAAGTGGAGCAGGTGATTTTCAAATAACGAAGAATGTGGGCTTTGGGGATGCGGTAAGCCCGTCCAATTTTCAGGTACTCGATTTTCCCATCTTTAAGTAACTTGTACCCGGTTTTTGTACTGACGCCGAGCGCCTCACACATTTGACCAATATCCATCACATCTGGGTAGTCTTTTAACATCAATCGGTAGGCATCTCTGGGGGAGAGTAGGCCGCCGTCATTTTCATACATTGTGAGTCCTCCTTTCGTTGGGGTATCCTATGCCGATGCTGATTGCCAGGGCTGCATCTATCTCCAGCATTTTTTCTTTGCTGATACGCCCAATGTAACCACGGAGCCGCTTCCGGTCTATTGTCCGCAGTTGTTCCAACAGAAGCAGAGAGGTAGGCGCAAGCCCCGGCACATTCTCAAGTAGGATATGGGTAGGCAGACTGTTCTTCGCTTTTCTGCTGGTGATGGCTGCCGCAACAACGGTAGGACTAAAGTAATTCCCCACATCATTTTGGATAACAAGGACAGGGCGGATGCCGCCTTGCTCGGAGCCGACCACCGGGTTCAGGTCTGCATAGAACAGATCGCCACGCCGGATAGCCTTTCGCATAAACTGACCTCCTGAATATTAAGTAAGCCGGAAAACGGGGCAGGCCATAAGACCTGCCCCATTTCCGGCGAAATACAAAATCCGATTTGTTTTCTTGTTATGTGCCATTTGTCCTTGACACCCCGCACATATTGGGAAGTCATCAGTGACCGGCAGCGAACCGGCCCACGGGAATCTCACCCCTCCGAGGATCTCTCCGAGCTGCCCCCATTGCGTGATCCTGCAACCAGATGGTTTCCAAATGTTATGGACTACTCTGATCTTAAGCAGGGCTGTGGCTGGACAGGAGTACCATTATGCCCCTTTCCGGTCATGGCCGCGCCGGGTGCTGCCCGGTTTTTACAGGCTGCCGTTACTCGCTCATACAGGACAGGATTGTATGCAAGACCAATTATGATAATCAGGTGGGATCTGCTCATCATGTCCGTATATCATGGCGCGGCCCCTGAATCGGCTTTAGCTCTTCGAGCTGGAAAGGGGGGATGTTACTGATGAATGAGTATGCGGTTGTCAAGGTACAGGTGAAAGAAGAACACTCGAAAGAATGCCTTTCACCTATCGTCCTGAAACCGCAGGGGTGTCAACCCTGTGCCGCAAAATATTTTTTAAGTTTGGCAATCGCCAGGTTTATGGATTTGGCAACGGCTTGATGGCTTGTCCCTTCCATGCGACCGATCTGCCGGGTAGAGAGTCCCTGAAAAACATGAAGCCGGAATCGCCGTTTCTGAACCTTGGTCAAAGCGCCCACTGTAAAAAGCTGCTCCAGGGCTTTCCAGGCATACTTGCGGTTCTGTATGTCAACAACTCGTTCTTCCCATTCTTCATCCAGAGCGCGAGTGGCACAATGCTCCGTTTCCTCCAAACCGTGGATCGAAACATCCTTGCGGGTCTGGGCGCTCTCTGCCCGATCCTGCTCATAGTAAATTTGATCGGACAGGGCTTTCAGCTCTGCAAAGTCATGTTCCGTTTTGTCAGGATTCTCCTTCAGATAATCCTCCAGTGTGATTTCTATGATTTCGTTATGAAAGCGATAAACGATATTGGGGCTGTTTTTGTTTATCGCATAGTCACTTTTGCGATAATTTTGCACCTCTGTTACCTCCGATTTGTTTTTTTGCGGAAAACAAATCGGAGGTGGTGGCCCCCTAACTCTTTGTTCAGGGAGCCTTAAATGAAAGCGGCCGACTTTGTATCGGAATACAAAATCAGCCGCTTCCTGGATATGTGCATTGAGAAGTCCAATAGAGCAGGCAGCACCGGCAGGCGGGGGTTTGTCCCCACTTGGGGAAAACTCCCGCGCACAAAAACGCAGACCAACGCCTATTGAAATTTGTCCATTGAAAGCCGTGTGTCGTTGATATGGGACAAAAAGCAACTTCTCAATGCTGCGGATTTTCTGATCCATAGCACTGTTACTCCTTGTCCGCTGCTATGCGGACGGCACACAGGCGGCTGGCATCATCCCCTTTCTTCCATCAATGTGGCAGTTCTACGCTGCCGCCTTTGCTGATAATTTTTAATTGTAAGTTCTAAATTGGGGGAACCTTGACGGTTTCCCTCGGAATTTGTCGATAGCATAAAGAAAGGCGGCCCTTATCCATAAGATAAAGACCGCCGTGTGCGCTGATTATGTATGATACTGTTTTTGCAGCCCCTCATCGGCCTCACCTCACTTTTTCCCAGGGGATGGGTAGACTGTCACAGTAAGAGTTTATCTTGGAGAAATCATCAGGACTTCATCGAGAAATGTAAAATTTCCTTTCTTTTCTTCGCATTTTATTTTTCTATAATGGCAGAAAACAGCGCCGGACACAGAGGCATATATCCCTGCGTTCGGCGCTGTTGATATACTACTTCCGTCAGCGGTGGAATACCAGAAGGAAAAAATCCATTTTATTCTCGCAAGAACTTAGAGGTTTGCCAGCATGGATTCAATATAATCTTCTATTTCATCAAGAGTAGTTGCGTCAGCTATGCTGTTATACGCATCACTGGCGAAAATAAGACCGTTTTCGGTTTCAAGGAATGCAAATCGTTCACCGTCAGCAAATCCATAATCAGCAATCTCTCTTTTATCTATTTTTGTGCCGTTTTGTTCCCATAAAGAGTTCTCATCATTATATATCATCGGCATAAATATTCCCGTAGTGCCTGCTTCCATAGCAGAAACAGTATTTGTATCTGTTACCCAAAAGCCTTTGACAAGTGGGCACGGGAGCAAGATGGAAATCGTTTCACCTATGCTGCAAGGGCCTCGGTAAACTTTTTCAACTTCAATTCTTGCTACTGCCCGATATGCCTTATCTCCATCGAAATTTACAACTATATTCCTGGTTTCTAATACAGTCCCCTTAAAGATTGCTGTATCAAAGGTAGTAAATAGCTCTTCTTCCGTCAGGAAAATTAAACTTTCGCTGCTATTAGTGAAAATAAAGGGATTATCGGTATAGTAGGCGGTCACATTGGTAGAGTCGTCGGACAATAAAATTTGATTTCTCTGCTGATTAACCGAAAAAATGCCAATGGCTAATACTACGGCAAGACAAGCCGCCATAGCTCCCCACTTCATCCAGCGGGGCTTCCCTTTTGGGGCCCTGTACTGGATAGCCTCGGACATATACTTGTCGTTTACTTCACCTAATGCATTAGAAAACTTTTTGGCGTTCATATCAAAACTCCTTTCTCTGTAAGATGGCTCCGCAATTGACTTCTGATACGGGTGAGCCGCATTGATACAGCCTTTTCGCTAATTCCTACTCGCTTAGCAATATCGGCATAGCCGTCAGAAAACCAATAGCGCCGCATAAAGATTACCCGGTTATCCTGTGACAACTTATCAAGAAAATCTTCAATGATGGGGACTAACTGCTTACATTCCACCTCGTCTTCCACGGAATTGCCGGAGTACAAGCAATTCTCCAGTTCATCCAGAGCGACATCGTATGTACTGTTTCGTTTCATAGCCGTATTTGTATGATGCCGCATGATGGAAAGATTGCGGACAATCTTGCAAAGGAAAGTGAGCAACGGATCAGGGCGTTGGGGTGGAATTGCATTCCATGCACCAAGATAAGCATCATTGACGCACTCCTCGGCATCCTGTCGGTTGTTCAGTATGTTGTAGGATATTTTGTGACAGATCTTACCGTATTTGGTGTCCAGCTCTCGGATTGCTTGTTCTGACCTTTCAAAGAACAAGTCGATGATTACTATATCGTCCATCAAATCATCGCCTCCTTTCTTCCTCATCTATGTACTATGGATTTAGAAGCTAAAGCAACACAAAAATCCTGATTTTTCAAAATTATCATACCATATTTTAGGTAAAGTTTATGGCGGCATTTTTTCTTACATATCAAACCCCTTACAATCCGTTTTTGAGCCTATGTTTTAGTTGATACCGTTGGCATCCTGAGGCAAACGGGGGGATTTCCCGCAGCTTGGAACCCCCCCCGTTATCATTTATTCTGTCTTATGATGTGGCGCACAGTGGTGAATTGTGTCTTTCCCTCGCCTGCTGTTTCCACGCTTTGATACGATCATACTTCCATTTCTCTTTGTAGATGCGGCTTTGTGGCATTTACATCTCATAGTCAGAAATGTAGCTTGTCCTTACATAAGGAGTTTGATTTTCTACTGCTTCTTCGATTTCCTCTGCCGTGGATTGATTATATTTAATAGCCGAATTTTGACCGCGAATCAACAAACTACCGTCCGCTTGTGCATACGCAAAGAAAATATAAGTCGTTTCTTCTGCAAGCAGTTCAGTGCCTTCCGAAATTGTATAAAATTCTCCCGATTGGTCTAAACCGCCATACTGCTGCAGTTGAATATTCGACGCCAATGTTCCTTTGAGGTTATCTGTAACTGTAATTTGATAGTTTGTATATGGATCTCCCCATTGATATTCGCCATTTTCATTTTCCAGCACTACAAAATTTTTGTATTCTTCATCAAGTTTGGCAGTTACTTTTCCAACGAACACATAGTCTGCGTGTCCAGCCAAATCTTCAAAATTGTTAACATCAATACAATAAGAAGACTGGGAATAATACACAGGCAAACCGTTCAAATATGTAGCCTCCATGCCCTGATCGCTTAAACTTTCTACCGTTGCTGTACGGCTCGTTGGAGGTGTGCGACCAAAGTTTGCCCATGTCGCATCATAAGAAGCTTTATCATTTGCGCTTAATTGGGTCACCAATGGAGTGTATTCATACATTATGTCCGCACTTGTATTATGTCCAAGCCCTAAACAATGTCCACACTCGTGCGCTGCAACCGCTGTTTTCTCGGAATTTGTAAGCTTGTCCATATTATAGATATTAAATTTAATTGTTCCTTCGACAAGGCCGGTATACCAAGTCGTTGTCGCATTGATACTGTTTACTTCATTTACATCTGAGAGTGCCACATCATTTATCGTGCTACCTGTATCCTCTCGAATAACATATGGGATATACCCATTCCACAAACCGATACCGGACTTCCAGTTGCTTAGATATTTTGTTCCATCATCTTGCCAATCCAAATGTCCGCCTGTATCAATCAGTGTCCACCACTGTAGCTTTACGGTGGCAGCCGAGGCAGTCATTGTCAAAGAACAGGTGAGGGCAAGGATCAGTGCCAGCGATACCAAAAGTTTAGATTTTTTCGTTTTCATAATGCCGAGACCTCCTTCAGCTTAATGTTCTTCATGATTTTATTGTAAGGCAAAGTTATTCACTGGAACCACCCTCTTTTAATTGTAGCTTCATGGGAATCATGCAATTTATCTTTTTACTCTGAAACGAAGATAAAGGGCGATTTTGGACACATAAATCAAAAAATATTTTCGAATGATTACTTCATATCCAAATATCAAACAAAGCTATTCTGCCACAAGAAATTCCAATCTTGCCTACACATTTATAGGGAAAAAGCATTGGAAAGCAAGGCATTTTGATGGTGGTCGGTGAGATGGCAGAATGATTTATCAAATATCCACTGAATAGAGATTTCAAAGTTGCAGAAAAGCGCCAGATGTAGGACTGATACGGTCACATCCGGCGCTTTTGATAAGTTATTTTTCAATTTTATATCCTACCCGAAAAACGGTCTTAATGTAGGTGGGGTGTCTGGGATCAGACTCCAGCTTGCTCCGTAGTCGCCAGATCGTGTTGTCCACTGTATTGGTGCCTAATTCATAGTCCTCTCCCCAAGCCGCATTGTAGAGTTGTTCCCGGCTGAATACACGACCAGGGTAGCGGGCCATGCAGTAAAGGATAGAGAACTCTCCGTAGTTCAGGCAGATCTCCACACCGGCCTTCGTAACTCGCCGCTGCTCTGGGAATATCTCAATATCACCCAGAGTCAGGGCAGAAGGCTCCAGATCAGCAGCATGGAGAACCTGAACATCTTTTCCCTGTAAGGCTCCCAGGATGGAGCGAAAGACGCTTCCGTCTGGGTCAGATGTGCGAATGATTATAATCTCCTTCATGTGATTTCCTCCATAGACCGGCGATCCTGCTCTGGGCAAAAGAGAAGCGGCGGCCTTGATTACTCAAAGCCGCCGCGTAATAATTTGGGCGTGTCAATAGGGCTGCTGTACGACGGCTTTTTTTCTTTTGCCGTCGCCCGGCAGATAAAAATATCAAACTATAATTCATTGATGGTTGCAGTAATCGACATATTGCGAATTCGTTTTGACGGAGTATATACAGCTGCGATTGCCGCAATCGAGACAAACAGAAGAATAACGCCCAAAGAGGTAATCGGGAACTGCCATACAGCAGATGGAAAATGTCCCGCAATAAGGAAATCATACAGCGATTTGCTAAGTGGCAAGCCAATAGCACAACCAACAACGCACCCCAAAATAGCATAAGTGAATGCTTCACAAGCAATCATTTTTGTCATTTGCCGTTCATCCATTCCTACTGCCCGCATAGCCCCGTATTGCTTCATTCTGGCGGACACACTCATGGAAATGCTATTGACGATATTCATTACTGTTACCAGTGCAATGATTGCCAAAAACGCATAAACACAGAAAACAAAAGCCATATAAGTTCCCGTAGTGCGCTCGTCGCGTTTATCTCGAAAGCTATATGTTTGATCTACGGAATTCTGGATTGCCTGAACATTTTCGTCCGTAACATCTCCCGTTGTCTGTATCAGCACAAGAGAATAACCTTCCTCTCCTGTCAAACGGACAAATGTTTCACCAGAGGTAATCAATGTGAGCTTTCCATTTGTCAATCCATTCTCACTAAATGGGTCGTTTTTTAATAGTCCGGCTATGGTAAGGGTTTCATCCCCAATCTGAACAGTGTCACCGATTTCCCATGTGCTGTCCTGATCGGATGTTGCCAAAACAAAATTACTGTCCCCAAAAACTTTGGACAGATCACTCCCCCTTTTCAAAGCACCGTCTTTTTTCAGACATTGTAAATCAAAATCGTCATAAGAAATCAAATCGACTGTGCCAGAAAAGTTGGTGTCGTCGT
>ENA-ORLY01003858-ORLY01003858.1-human-gut-metagenome-genome-assembly--contig:-NODE-3858-length-11540-cov-2.198988_pt1 | contig 11540 bp, 7 predicted proteins | sample MGYA00243071_ERZ508832 | MGnify/ENA primary metagenome ERZ508832 (study PRJEB26277, sample SAMN04329777) | human gut metagenome | biome: human-associated habitat | host: Homo sapiens | place: USA...
ATCATTAACATTCCCACCACACCGGCACCAATTCCCATAACGTCTGTATAAAATTTCAACATGAAAGCCGATGATAAGATAAAAGTAAAATCATTTCCGAAATCGCCAAACATATACCCGATTTTATCACGCATACCAAAGGGTCTGACTTGTTTATCCATTTAAATTCTCCTTTTTAATTTCGTTTAATTTCATATTCAGACTTTCTAAAAAGCCATCCGGTGCCATCGCCCCAAGCATTTCCTTCATACTTTCCAACTTCATTTTTTTCATCATATCCCACATGCCTTCTTCTTTTGCAAGTGTCATACCGGTAATCAATTTCATCGCTTTCGTGACAAGTTCCATCGCCTCATCATTTTCACTGATTTACTCTAACGTACTGCTGATATGATATCGGGCCTCCGGATATTTCATTTCATCTGAAATATTTAGCGAACCAACCTCCTGAAACCAGTTTGCCACGCCTTCTTCCCTCTCACTGGCTTCCGGGAATACATAGCTTTCCGGCTCTTTTTCCACCCTATCAATCGTCACAGCATCCCATACATCTCCTGCCTTTACAAGAATTGCATTTTTTCCTCCACTAAGAGAAATCGGGAAAGATGCCACATGACGTTTTACCTCATTTACCGCCATTTCTTCCCCATTCACAAAAAGTGTCACTCTTTCCTGATTTGTATACACGCGGATTTGGGTATTTTCCCCAGAGCGGAGCGAATACCGCTTATCACAGATATGAACCATCGGTTCTGGATTCCAGTACGCCTTGTATAGGTAAAAACTATCCTTTTTAATTTTTCTGTCCATCGTTACAAGGCCTTTGTTATTTCTTCCCGTCACACCGCCTTCTGAACGTGCGGCACACCCAAAATCAAACATATTCCATACATATGAGCAGAAAATCCAAGGGCGTCTCTCTAACATATGTGCCATATATTCGTGGTATCCTGCCTGATATGCCTCGCTGTAATCTTTACACTTTGGATTTTCTCCCTGATAGGTAATGATTCCCTCACAGCCATACTCCGACAATCCGATGCAGCGGTTTGGATATTTTTCATGATACTCATCCATCCATGGACCATTGTCCTCTGTCTTTCCGCCATACCAGCCAAAATAATGGTTATAACTTTCCACATCGTTAATTTCATGCATGGGACCGTCTTTCGGCGTCATCGTCACATGAGCAATCGTCGTGAGACGGTATGGGTCAATCTTTTTAGCAAGTGCATTTAACTCCCTGTGATTCTCCACAAGTTTTTCAGAAATACCACCAATCAAAATTTCATTGGAAATGCCCCAGAAACAAATGCTTGGATGATGGTCATTCTGATAAATAAGTTCCTTTAACTGGGTTATACAGTTCTCATGTGCTAAAGGGTCTTCATTCATCACGCTGATAAAAGGAATTTCCGCCCAAACAACAAATCCTCTTTTATCACACTCGTTATAGAACTCCTGTGCGTGCTGGTAATGGGCAAGACGCACCGTATTTGCCCCGATTTCTTCAATCAGCTCAGCATCCCGGACGTGATCCTCTTTTGTAAGTGCATTTCCCTGATACAATTTATCCTGATGCCGGCTCACGCCGCGCAGCGGCACACAATTTCCATTTATTAGGAAACCGCGCCCGGGATCACAGCAAAAAGTCCTTACACCAAATTTAAGTTCCACTTCATCCAGACATTCGTTATTACGCATAATGAGCGCCTTTAGCGTATACTGATAGCTATTTTTAATATCCCAGCGGTGCGGTTTATAAAGAGGAATAGAAGTATCCGGTGAGTCCGCCGGACGTGCTGCACTTGCCACTTCTTTTCCATCTTCATCAAAAATCTGGTAAATCACCTGATTATCTTTTTCCACCCCGCAAATCTTTGTTCGGATGTGAAGCATAAAATCCTCTTTGTCCCACGAAGCTGGTTCTGTGGCAGCATGGATTCCCAAATCTCCGTAGTGTAACAGTTCAAAATGTGTTTCCGGCACGCAAATCAGATGTGCGCCACGATACAGCCCGCCATAAAAAGTAAAATCTGCTGACTGCGGATAAATCGCATCACATTTTTCATTGCTGCACCAAATTGCTATCGTATTAAATTCTTCCGTACATTTTTCCGTAATATCGGCTCGAAATGCTGAATAGCCCCCCTCATGGCTCACAACGAACTCACCATTTACAAACACTTTTGCCTGCTGCCCCGCCGCCGGTATTTCCAAAAATAAACGAGAATACTTCGCAGACGGCTCCCACTTATCCAACGTTTTTACATACCAGTAACTGCCTCTGTCATATGTTCCATCTCCCTTTTGTCCATCCAGTGCATTCCATGTGTGAGGCAGCGAAACAAGTTCTCCCTCTCCCGGTCTTGCCTCCGAAACATCTACATCCGCATGAATAAACCACCAATTCTCATTAAAATCTAAAATCTGACGCATTTATTTATTCCTCCATTGAATCATTCTCTTTTTACTTATACCCAAAAAAAAAGAAACTATCCGTTTATGCTTTCGTTTCGCATAAATTGATAGTTTCTTTTTCAATTCAAATTTTAATTAACGCGCCAGCGCATTCATAACCGCTTCTCTCTCACTGTAATGGTATTTCACACCATTGATTTCCTGATATTCTTCGTGACCTTTACCAAGAAGAATAATCATATCGCCATCCTCAGCATGGTCAACTGCATAATTCACAGCCTCCTGACGGTCCGGAATCACCACATACTCACCGTTTGTCTTTGCCAGACCAACCTCAATATCTTTTACAATATCCATTACGTCTTCCGTTCTCGGATTATCACTTGTCACAATTGCAAGTTCCGCCAGATTTCCAACGGCCTCTCCCATCTCGTAACGGCGCAGTTTACTTCGATTGCCGCCACATCCGAAAATAGCAATAATCCGGTGCGGATTGTAACCACGCAGAGTCTTTAGCACACTATCGGTACTCACACCATTATGCGCAAAATCAATCAATACGGAAAATCCTCTGCCGGTCGGAACATTTTCCACACGGCCACGCACTTTTACGTGCTCAAGCGCGTGCAGAATCACCTCTTCCGGCATTTTCAACAGAGCACCGGTACACGCCGCACACATTCCATTGTAAATATTAAAACGTCCCGGCAGACCAACAATGATATCTCCGTTCAAAAGACCATTCGCATGGAATTTCATACACAGATTTCCTTCGTTATTCACATGCTCAATTTCCGTTGCCGTCATATCCGCATCTTCTGTTCCATATGTTTTAACCTCACATGTCGCATCTTTTATCATTTCTTTCCAGTGCGGGTCATCACGATTTACAATTCCGACGTCACACATCGTAAACAGACGGCTCTTGCAGTACAAATACTCATTAAAATCTGCATGCTCATTTGGTCCGATGTGGTCCGGCGTAATATTGGTAAAAATACCATAATTAAAATGCATTCCTGCCACACGGTCCATCTTGATTCCCTGCGAGCTTACTTCCATTACCATATACTCGCACCCGGCATCCACCATATCTTTAAAATATCTCTGCAAATCATAGGATTCCGGCGTTGTATGCTCCGTCGGTGTCACCTTGCCGGCAATTGCCACACCAATTGTACCAACAATTCCGCAGGTTTTCCCGGATTTTTCAATAATATCACGAATCATATATGTGGTTGTCGATTTTCCTTTTGTTCCTGTAATTCCAATCGAAATCATCTTCGATGCCGGATAATCAAAATACGCCTGGGATAAAAGACTCAGCGCTGCTCTGCCATTTGCCACACGAATCACCGTAATACTTTCATCTATGGACTCAATCTCTTTTTCCACAACAAGCACCGATGCGCCTTTTTTCACAACATCCGGAATGTATTTATGACCATCCACAACCGTTCCTGCAATGGCAACAAACAACATTCCCTCTTTGATTTTTCTGGAATCATATGCGATATCTGCCACTTCCGTATCAAGGCTTCCCTGTACCAGTTCGTACTCGATGTGCGCCACTAATTTACTTAACTTCATTTCGCCGACCTCCCTTTACTCGATTAATTGATAATGTTTCAATGCCTTCTCAATTCCATCTTCCATCACAGCCGCCGTTACATAATCGACCGACGGAAAAATATCCGGATTGCCACTTCCCATTGCAATGCTGATGCCGGTGAAATCAAGCATCGGCAAATCATTTGTACTATCACCAATTCCTACCGTATGCGCTCTGTCAATTTCTAAACGCTTACAAAGGAAATCAATTCCGGTCGCCTTTGAATAACCTTTTGGCACGACCTCATAAAAAGTCGGGTCACGTAAAATAAAATCAAACGTGTTTTCCCATTGTTCCTTAAATGATTTCATGTCACTGCTCTCATCAAACCAAAGTGCCATCTTATCAAAATTCAAATCGGCATCCTCCCAGAACAACTGGCATTTTGCCGAAAATGTTCCATTTTCCTCAAAGATGGATTTTACAACAGGCATCCAGTAATCTCTGCGGAAATATGCCGTCTCCTGACCTTCCAAAACACCATCGATATGATAGCGCGTCAGAGAATCGGCAACTTCTCTCTGCAATTCTTTCGGTAATGTTGCATGAAGCAGTTCTTCCCCATGATAAAATATATTCGTACCACATCCGCCTACCACACCATCAAAACCAATTTTCAAAATATCCTCTGGCCAGATGGACTTGCAGCGTCCGGTACAAAGAAACAGTAAATGTCCGTTTTTCTTTGCCTGATGCAGGGCACGCACCGTACTCTCCGGCACGATTCCCTCTTTTTCATCTAACAAAGTTCCATCAATATCGAAAAATAACATGTATTGTTCCATCGTTTATTCTCTCTCGTCTATTTCACGGAAATCCACATGACTTCCTACGTATTTGTACGCCGGTCGAATAATTTTACCCTTGTTTACCAGCTCTTCCAGACGATGTGCACTCCTTCCGGAAATACGGGCAATCGCAAAAATCGGAGTAAATAATTCTCTCGGAATACCAAGCATAGTATATACAAAACCACTGTAAAAATCAACATTTGCACAAACCGGTTTATAACGCAAATGTGCTTTCATAATCAAATCTTTGGACACTTCTTCCACTGTTTCATACAGATGAAATTCATCCATTTTACCTTTTGCCTCCGCCAGTTTTTTTGCATAGCGTTTCAAAATCACGGCACGAGGGTCAGACAATGTATAAACCGCATGTCCCATTCCATAAATCAGACCGGATTCATCAAAGGCCTCGCGATTCAGAATTTTATTCAAATATTCTTTAATCTGCTCTTCATTATTCCAGTCCTTGCAGTGTTCTTTAATATCATCAAACATCTGCAACACTTTTAAGTTGGCGCCACCATGACGCGGTCCCTTCAGCGAAGCAATGGATGCTGAAATCGCAGAATATGTATCTGTGCCGGAAGACGTTACCACATGATTGGTAAACGTCGAGTTATTACCGCCGCCATGCTCTGCATGAATGACAAGTGCAATATCTAAAACTTTCGCCTCTAACTCCGTAAATTTACCGTCCTGTCTTACCATCTGCAAAATATTTTCTGCAATTGACAAATCTTTATCCGGCGTACGGATGTATAAATTATCATCAAATCCAAAATGACGGTATGACAAATACGCATACACCGCAATCAACGGAATTTTGCCGATTAACTGCAAAGACTGGCGCAGTACATTTGCCACGGAAATGTCGTCCGGATTCTCATCATACGAATACAGTGTCAGCACACTTTTCTGCAATGCATTCATAATGTTTGCACTTGGCGCTTTCATAATCACATCACGAACAAACTGACCGGAAAGCTCCTGAAGACTGGTTAATACCTCTTCAAAATCCTTTAACTGAGTATGTGTCGGCAGTTCGCCAAACATCAGCAAATAGGTTGTCTCCTCGAAAGCGAATCGGCGGTTTTCAAAACTTTTTACAAGGTCCATTACATTATATCCCTGATAATAAAGTTCTCCGTCGCAAGGAATCTTTTTGCCGTTTTTCAAGCGGTATCCACAGACATCTGAAATCTCTGTCAAGCCGGTAAGTACTCCTTTACCATTCGAATCGCGAAGTCCCCTCTTCACATCATATTCGTTATACAAATCCTGATTAATGGCACCGGACACCATACAGTAATCCACCAGATTTTCAAATTTACTATTTAACTTTTCTCCCAGTTCCATCATTGAGTGATTATCCAAACCAAATCCTCCTTCTTTTGGACTCTTGTCATAGTCGAAAAAAGAGGATAGGACACTTCATTTTCGGACCTATCCTCTTTGACTATGACATTATACTACATGTTAATCAAAAATGCAAATCATGTTAATGATTTTTCATCACCCGCATTGAGTTCAAAATTGCCAAAACAGATACACCGACATCGGCAAATACAGCTTCCCACATATTCGCCACACCAATTGCACCAAGCAAAAGTACAACTGCTTTTACGGCAAGGGCAAATACAATGTTCTGCTTTACAATGCGAAGTGTTTTTCTGGAAATCAGTACGGTTGACGCAATCTTTCGGATGTCATCATCCATCAAAACGACATCTGCCGCCTCAATTGCTGCATCGGAACCAAGACTTCCCATCGCAATACCAATATCTGCACGGGTCAAAACCGGTGCATCATTGATACCGTCGCCGACAAAGGCAAGACGCTCTCCATCTTTTTGCGCGGAAAGAAGTTTTTCCACCTCATCCACTTTATCACCGGGGAGAAGTTCGGCATGTACTTCATCCAGTTTCAACTCATCTGCCACATGTTTCGCAGCTTTTTCTCTATCACCGGTCAGCATGACACACTTCTTCACGCCAACATTTTTCATCTTATGAATTGCCTCTGCTGCGCCCTCTTTCACGGTGTCGGAAATCACAAGTGCCCCTAAAAAGGTCTGCTCCTGTCCCACATAGACAACCGTTCCGGCGCTTTCACACGGCTCATAAGCAATTGACTGTTTTTTCATCAGCTTTTCATTGCCGACATAAGTCATCACACCATCTACGAGAATCTGAACTCCGTGGCCGGCAATTTCAACCGCATCTAACACACGGCTTCTCTCAATTTCTTTACCGTATGCCTCGATAATCGAACCGGCAATCGGATGGTTTGAATAGCTCTCGCCAAGTGCGGCTACTTCCAATAATTTATCTTCTGAAACACCACCGGCAGGTTTCATTTCGGTTACTTTAAATTCGCCTTTTGTCAGTGTTCCGGTCTTGTCAAATACAATGGTAGTCATCTCTGCAACCGCCTCTAAGAAGTTACTGCCTTTTACCAAAACACCAATCTTAGATGCAGCACCGATACCGCCAAAGAATCCAAGCGGCACCGAAATCACCAGTGCACACGGACAGGAAATAACAAGGAAAATACATGCTCTCTGAATCCACTCAGCGAATCCTCCGCCTAAAATAAGCGGTGGAATCACAGCAAGCAAAACTGCTCCAATCGTAACGACCGGCGTATAGTATTTGGCAAATCGGGTGATGAAATTCTCCACCTTTGCCTTTTTACTGCTTGCATTCTCAACCAGTTCCAAAATTTTGGCAACCGTCGAATCATCAAATTCCTTTGTGGTACGGATTTTCAGCGTTCCGCTTCCATTGACGCAGCCACTGATAATCTCATCGCCCTCTGACGCTCTTCTCGGTACCGACTCGCCCGTAAGTGCCGCCGTATCAATTAACGATTCGCCCTCTATAACAACACCATCGAGAGGAATTCTCTCTCCCGGCTTTACAACAATAATCGTACCGACTTCTACATCATCCGGGTCTACTGTCACTAATTTCCCATCTTCTTCCACATTTGCATATTCCGGACAGATGTCCATCATTTCCGTAATGGATTGTCTGGATTTTCCAACCGCATAACCCTGGAACAATTCACCGACCTGGTAAAACAGCATTACAGCAACAGCCTCTAAATACTCACCAACGCCAAATGCACCAAAGGTGGCAATCATCATCAGAAAGTTTTCATCAAAAATCTGTCCATGGGAAATATTTCTCGCAGCCTTAAAAATAATGTCATATCCAACAATCAGGTACGGAACGGCAAATATCAAAAGCTGTGCCCACCACGGCAGTGGCTCTAATACTCCCATATGCTCACAAACAAACAGGATAACAAATAGGACAAGGGAAATGATAATCCGAAGTCTCATTTTTTTCTGTTTTTTTGTCATACACTCATCTCCTACAAAAGAATCTGGCAATCCGGCTCAACTTTTGCACAAACACGGACAACCTCATCCATAATTTCATCAAAACGCTCATCATCGGCATCTACTGTCATCTTCTGTGTCATAAAGCTGACTACTGCATCGTTTACACCATCAATTTTCTTAATTGATTCTTCCATTTTTGCTGCGCAGTTTGCACAATCCAAGTCCTGTAATTTAAATTTCTTTTTCATGATTCATTTCCTCCAATTCAATTATGTTATTCCGCAATATGGTCGATTCCCTGCTCGATAATCGTTCGCACATGGTCATCGGCCAGTGAATAAAACACCGATTTGCCCTCGCGGCGGCCTTTTACTAACTTATTCTGTTTTAGAATCTTTAGCTGATGCGAAATTGCTGACTGCGTCATATTCAAGGTTTCCGCTAAATCACAAACACAGACATCCTTCTCAAATAAAACAAACAAAATCCGGATTCTGGTCGAATCGCCAAACACCTTAAACAATTCCGCCAAGTCATACAATTCATCTTCACTTGGCATTTTATCACTCTCCGTTTCTGTAAATTTACATATGAACAATTATTCATATGTTCATTATATGCAGGATAACATAAAAAGTCAACCCCTATTATCATTTAATTTTTATTTTTATTTTCGCCGTCTTTTTACTGCCGTCATCCGCTGCTGCCTTTACATAAACCGTCTTTTTCTTTCCGGCCTTCTTTGCCTTAAAGACACCTTTTTTTGACAGGGTAGCATATTTTTTATATTTACTCTTTGTAAATTTATTGGTAATCTTTGCTTCACCTGCGCGGTTTTTCTTCACTTTCAGCCACTTACTTAACTTTACTTTTTTACCGGCTTTCACCTTTTTCGACGAATATTTAAACTTTAGTTTTTTCACAATCACTGTCCGGGCACTGCTATTATCAGGTGTTATAGGATTATCCGTAACTACCGGGGTTGTCGGATTATTGGCTGCCGGTGTTGATTGTGCCTTTTGCGTCGGCGTAGCCACAGGCGTAGCCGTTGGTGTTGCCGTTGGTGTTGCCGTTGGCGTTGCCGTTGGTGTTGCCGTTGGTGTTGCCGTTGGCGTTGCCGTTGGTGTTGCCGTAGGCGTTGCCGTTGGTGTTGCCGTAGGTGTTGCCGTCATCGTCGGCGTCGGTGTTGCTTTCGTAGAATCCCAAGTATCAGAAAACATCTTAATGCAAAGATTTGCATTATTTTTTTCTTTGCTAGACCACTCGAGTTCGGAAAAATCTTCCCACTCACCATCCGAATACTGAACATAACTTTCGCCCTTATTTGCGCTAACTGCTTCTGTAAGTGCAGAATCGTTATGAGTACATTCATAAGTCTGATAAGAAGTATCCCCACCTTCTTCCAATTTTACAACAACTGCATAACACTTTCCTTTTGTCATAAATACTTCATCTTTATCTTCTTTAACAAAATCAATGGTATGATATCCTCGCTCTGCAATCGTACCGGACAATGAAGACACTAATTTACCGGACATCGGATTATCCGAATCCGGACTCTCATAAATTGATACTTCATAATTTACATTTGCTTCCTGTGTATAGAAAGAAACTGCCTGCATTTTTTCATCGGCTTTTGCCTCAAATACATTGGCACCACGCAAAAAGCTTTTCGAATAAGCAAATGGAATTCCACCATCATATTGATAGTTATTGTCGTAATTATCAGCTTTTCCCACATCAAAGAATGCCACTTCTGCTTCTTCATTCTTCTCTGCCTGCAGCATAGCATCCTCATAAGAAATCCAGAAATATCCGCCCATACTGTTGCAGTCGCCCCAGCTGTTGCGAATTAGCCATGCACCGTCTGAAGAAGGACGGCATTTGGAATTAAAATTACTTGCCGAATAATTATCATCCCATCCTACAATCAATACACTGTGATTGGTCGTCTTGCTTGTATCATCACAATAATACGCCGTAAAATTGCTTTTCCCGGTATTTCCATACATCTGATTGTCACTCGGCGTTTCCGGCGCATACATAGAGCACTCAGCAGCCCCATACTTCATCAATTTCTGTTTGATTTGATTGCGGTTCGCTTTCGTCATATAAATGTATTCTACATTCTGTAAATGATAGGAATCCTTATCATACATCACATCATCCGGTAAGTCAGCCGTTACGTTACGATTAATTTTGTTCTGTAAATCTTCAAAAGAAGCAACTGATTCATCTACAACTCCCTGCCATCTGGCTAATGTAGCAGTTGCTAAAACGGAATTTCCGCCCCAGCCATACAAATCATTATTCTTCTCTCTTGGCCTGCAAATATCCCCTACCGTCAAACCAAGCGGATCGTCGGCTTTGTTGTATGTCGAATATGCCAGATGATACTCTGATAAATCCGGAGATTCTTCAGAGCCATCCTGTATAATATCTGCTTCAGACGCTCCCATCACAGACATTGTCCAGCACATGCCCGTTTTTCCTTGATCTTTGATATCCGTCAACAGCCCTTCCTCTCTGGCATTAAACGATGACGGAATCGTTGTCTTTGCTGCCTTTTTCTTTCTGCCGGATGACAAATCATCCGAATTTAATAGTTTCCGATGAATTGGAAGATAGCCATACTTTGAAGTCTCACCGACCGAATCCTCGATGGATACTGCGGTCTGCGTTTTCTTACTTTCCTGTGCCAAATCCACCGGTGCACTCATCCCTATTACCAGCGAAAAGCTAAGCACTGCTGCCAATAAATTTCTTCTTTTCATGATATACCTCCATTCGTAAATGATTCATTCATAAATTTTCTTATGTAGTAATCTTACCATATTCATACACACTTGCAAAGAAAAAAGATTTCCTGTCATAATAAGCATTTTCTCTCCATAAACTATAGCAAAACGATAGCGGGGTAATCTATGAACATCGAACAAGAACGGGAAAAACTGATTCTTTTTACAAAAATCGGTGCCATCGTCCTGACATCCTTTGCTTTGCTCGCAACAAGTTTTTTTGTTTATCCGGAAAACCGTGCCGTTTTCAATGAATCTCTGCTTCATGAAAAAGAACTTCCCATCTACTGCGTAGACACACAGGAACCAAAGATTTCCATTTCCTTTGATGCCGCCTGGGGCAATGACGATACCGCACGAATTTTGGAAATCCTTGCAAAACATAATGTTCATGCAACATTTTTCATGACAGGTGGATGGGTAGATTCTTACCCGGATGATGTGAAAGCAATTTATCTTGTTCCATATAAGATTTCAAGAAACAATGGAACGCATCCAGATCATCATGTTGACTGTACCATCGAAATGCGGGTAAAAACCGTTGTTACTGTTTCTTACAGATTGAAAGA
>ENA-ORLY01003869-ORLY01003869.1-human-gut-metagenome-genome-assembly--contig:-NODE-3869-length-11510-cov-3.728768_pt1 | contig 11510 bp, 12 predicted proteins | sample MGYA00243071_ERZ508832 | MGnify/ENA primary metagenome ERZ508832 (study PRJEB26277, sample SAMN04329777) | human gut metagenome | biome: human-associated habitat | host: Homo sapiens | place: USA...
ATATATTTTGTGGTATCTGATGGTGTATAATAAGAACCTGTTTCTTTTCTATTAATATGTTTTTCTAAGACATATCCTAAAGTTTCTTGAATCGTATCTATTGAATATTTATCTTCACTATTTAACTCATCAAAGAATTTTTTGTATATCTTTTTAAAAATTTTACTATCTACATCAATATTAAAATAAGAATCAAAAAAAATGTTAGTTTTAATTTCTTTTTCATATTCAATTATTTTCATCTTATATAATTCGTATTCTATATCTCTATATTCATCATTGAATACCTTTCCTATACATATAAATATTAGAATATCATTTAATAGATAAAAAGATATTTTCTCATTTTTTATTTCTTTTAACAATAATAAATAACTATTTTCATATATTCGAGAAAGTTTTGAAATATCTATCGCCATTTGTATTAATCCTTTCTATTTTAGTAAATATTATTATCATACATATTATATCATTTTATGACAAAATATTACTATAATTTTTTATTTTTCTTCTAAAATTTTTCGGATTTCATTCCACTTATCCTCTTTTAACAAAACATCTTTATAAATATACGAAGGAATTTCATTTTTTTCTTTTGATATTTTATTAAAAAAATCTTATCGGTCTGAGCCTAATATATTTAAGCAATCTGCAATTTTTATTTGCAATTCCATGTCAGGAGGTCCTTTTCTTCCCTTTATCATATCACCAATATAAGTTGGAGATACTCCTATCATTTTAGCAAATTTATTTTGGCTCAAATTATTTTGTTCTAATTTTTTCTTTAAAAATGTATTAAATTTGCTCATTTATAACCCTACCTTTGTATAAACTATAAGCTTAAAGTTTATATATCATAATTTTAAAAATTTTTCAACGATTTTCGATAAATTTGTTCAAAAAAAGGCACACTTCAGTGCCTTTTCTACCTATCATACATTCTATCTTTCTTATTTTTTAATTTTTTCTCTTCTTTCTCCTTGTTTTTCTGCTTTTCTTTATCATCTAGTTCTTTTATTTGCTCCTTCATCTTTGGCACATTATCATAAATTTCATTACACAACTTAATTTCTTTTCTAACCTTTGTTAAAACAGATGTAACATCAATTATTTCCTTAGTAACTCTCTCTTTTTCACTTTTATTATCTAATTTTTGCCTTTTATAATATAATCTATTTCTTATATTTAATATCTTTTGCATTTCTTCTTGTTTTTTTTCTTTCACTTTATCAATATCACTCATAGTCTCAATCTTATACTTACATAAAAATCTAATTCTTTCCGAATACTCGTCCATCTTTTTCACTTCTGCTCTCATTTTAGGAGTCAATTTATATTGTGTATTATTTCTAGTGTATAACTTTATCAAATATCTATAGTAGTAATACAAAGCAACTATTCCTTTGGGTTTGTATTTTCTTCTTATTCTATCTCTTGTCGTAAAACGTCTATTTCTTATTACCATATAAGGAATTATTTTTTCTTGTCTTACATAGTCATTTTCTAATATTTTTCTTTTAATATTTTCCAATGAATACTCTTCTCCAAATGCTCTTTCAACTCTTATATTTCTTTTGTATGGTTCTCTTCTTACACTTAATTTATCTGCTCTATAATAATAGTTATATCCCATTGATACTAACATCTGTTGAAATTGTTTTAGAGTATATGAATGTTTTATTGCATAATCTATATCTTCTTTTGCAAATTTATAATAGTCTGATTCTCTCATAGATTTTTTATAAAAATTTTCAAAGTTAATTCCAGATTTACAAGTCTTTTCTTCTAAAACACTCAAACCATATTCTTCACATATTTCATCTGACGTTTTTCTTAGCAATGCTGTATTAGTCAAATTACTATAATATTTTTTTCCATCTTTAAATGAAACCGAATTGATTACAAAATGATTATGAAGATGTTGAGTATTTAAATGAGTAGATACTACAATTTGAAATCTGTCTCCCCACATTTCATTTGCAAGTTTTACTCCAATTTCATGAGCAATTTCTGGAGTAACTTCTCCTTCATTAAAAGATTGATAAGCATGAAATGCTAATATACCATTTTCTTTTCCATATATTGTTTTTACAAATTGCATTTGCTTAACTGCATCTTTCACTTCGCAATTTATTCCAGTAGTATAAAATTGCTTTTCTGTTTTATCTGGATTAGTTACATAAGTCATTACTTGCCTGATACTATCAAACTCATCCATTCCATATTCGCTATAATTGTTTTTTGTCTTTTCTTCATTTGTTGCGTAGTTAATTACTTTATCTAATCTCTTTTGTACTTTCCATATTTTTGTTGTTGCCATTTCCTCTCTCCTCTCAGTTAAAAAGGGGATTGGGGAATTTCCCCATTTAGAATTTCGAGCTGACGAAATTCATTGCTTGTTAGGACAACAATATACTCTTTTTTAGTACTAAAATTATTACTTTTTTTCTATCAAATGCACTCTATATTTTGAAAAATACTTGGACTTTTTTATCAAAATCCAAGTACTTTTCTTCTTATTTTTTATTATAAAATATTTAATTTATAATAATTATTTTTGTAAAAATTCAACCTTTCTTCATCATTTATATTACTTTTTACTTCATAATTTTTATCTTCTAATTTAAATATTTTATTTAATTTTCTTAATAAAATTTCTTGTTTTGTATCTCTTATTAAGCATGGAACTTTGTCATATCCTAGTGCTTTTGCTGCTAATAATCTTATTCCACCACCTAGAACATAGTACCCATTTTCTTTTTGAATAACTTCAAATGGTTTCTTAATTCCTTTCTTTTTTATTACCTCCATATATCTACAAACTTTTTCTAAATTTCTACTACATATTGCGTTAGATTTAACTCCTTTTATATCTTTTACTTCTATTTCTTTATATTCTTTATAAACTTTCATATTATCAATTCCTTTCTTTTTCTATTTACTTTTTTTAATTTTTATATTAAAATATAATTATAATCATTTAAGTTAGCATTTAGTTTGGTCGCTTGTGCTAGCTTTTTCTTTTATATTTTTTAGTGTTATTCCATAACACATTTGATACAATTTTGAGATAATTGCATCTACTAATTGTTCATCTTGACTTTGACTAAATCTTTCTATTAATCCCTGCTTATCAAATCTTGTTGTAATGATTATTGGTAATCTATTTTCATTTCTATTTTGAATAATTGTATATAATTTTTCCAATACCCACTGACTTATTTTTTCTGTTCCTAGATCATCAATTATAATCATATCTACATTTGAATATAGCTCTATTAATTCATTTTCTGACTTTGTATTATCTCTAAAAGTTTCCTTTATCATGTCTAGTAAAGTCGTTAATCTTCCCATTAATACAATCTTGTCATTTTCAATTAATTTATTAGCAATTGATGCTGCTAAATGTGTTTTTCCAAGTCCTGACTCGCCTGTTATTATCAGTCCTTTAGTTTGTACTTTTGTTATACATTTGCTTGTATAATCATTAGCAACTTTTACTGCTATTTCATTTCCTGAATTAATGTTAAAATTTTCAAAGTTCAGATTCTGAAATTTTCTTTCATTATAGTTCTGTTTGTATAGCTTGTTTATAACATCCCTAAAGTGTTTTCTTTTCTGAATTTCATATTCTTGCTCATCTCTTTTTTTCCAATACTCTTGTGCTTTATTACAATCACATCTTTCGTATTTAATTGCATCAGGAGAAATATTAGCATATAAATAATCAAGTCCTATTGGAGCTAATTCTTTGCCACAAAATTCACATTTTTTCAATTTATTGTGTATAACTTCGCTACAATTTATATTGTCTAAAACCATTTTCGCTCTCCTCTCTTATATTTTCTTCTTTTTTATTTTCTATATCTTTTGTATTCTCTTCTTCTTCGTTACCTAACGTTTTGGTAACGTTACTTTTTTCATTTTCACTTTTATGCTTTTCACGAAATCTTCTTTGTCTTTCTCGACTTTGCATTTGATACTTTTCATATTTTTCAATACTTTGATACTTGTCCCAATTTTTTATTAGAAATGTTTCCCCTTCTTTTATTAACATTTCTAATTCTAAAAACTTTTTCAAAATTTTTTCAATTTTTTTATTAGATTTTCCCATAATCTTTGAAAAATTTTGAATTGTCATTGGATTATTTTCTCCTATTTCTAATCTTCCTTTATTATTACATTCAACTGCTAATGCAATTAACTGAATCCACACTCTAAAATAAGTGTCTCCTTCAGGAAGTTTTAGAAGTATTTGAATTTTCCTGTTTGAAAATATATTAGTTTCTGTTTTAAACCAAGGTAATTCATACATATCCTCCTTTCCTCACTTTCCATCAATTAATATTTAATTGATTCTTTTTCTTTGCTACTTAGATATTCATCTAACACTTGAACTCTAAATAGAAATTTTCCACCAACTTTGGAGCATGGTATTTGTTTTCTTCTTACTAATTGATTAATTAACCAATAAGAAATTCCTAAATACTCTGCTGCTTCTTTCATTGTTAGTGTAGTTCTTTGAACTTTTTGTAGTTCCATAGTATCACCTCCTATTTTTTTGAATTTAGCTATTGACTTTTGCTAACAATTGAATTATAATATCAATAGTTAGTTTTGTAAAGCTTATTATTAAAATTTTTTAAAATTTGAAAACAATGATTTTTATTGCTTTAAAAATAATAAATTGTTAGATAGGAGAAATCGATGAAAAAGACAGATTTTGATAAAGAAATTAAAATTATAACTCTCGCAGATGGTAAACTTTTAGGTTTAGAACTAAAATCAATTTTATACACTCCTAATAAATACCGAATTCCTGTTGCATTTGCTGATAGAGCAAACTCTGCTGATGATACAGATAAATATATATCAGAAAATTATAGTAAGGAAGATCAGGAAAAACTAAAACACAATGATGCAATTACTAATGAATTTTTAGCCGAAGTATCTAAATTACTTTCTGATTCAGAAAGTGAAATTCAAAAGCTTGTTAAAAAATATAAGGCTAAATTACTTGATGTAGATTATAAAGCTCCTGATAATTTAAGATGTATAACTACTGATGATGATATAGAAAATTTATCAGGGTATTTCGTTATCGATTCAAATGCAATTATTGATAGTAATGGAAAATTGTTAGCTAGCTTTTTGAATTTAGATTTTAATAGATTTAATGATTTTTTTGTATTTTTTACAAAATATTTTGGGATGTTCATAGATGAAATGAATAAAGAAGATTTAAGAGGTTTACAAATTGATGAATTAACAGATATAAAATCAATTATTTCACTTGCTAAAAATGTTTATGAAGATTCTAAAAGAAATATCATTCAAATTCAAAACTTACTAAAAAAATTTGTTGATTTTCTATATGGATACGATAATAGTAATGAAATAAACTCTCTTACTTTAAAACAAAAATTTTATGTTTTTTATGAAGAAAATAAAAAGGAATTAAATAATTTTTCACACAAATATCATCATGAGGGACTATTTAATTTTACTTATTCATCTACTGATTTAACCAATTTAAATCATAAAAATACTTCTGAGTTAATCGAGAAACTTAAAAAGTTTGATGCAGATGGTTCAAAAATTTCTAACAGTTATAGCATTATTACTGATAATATATATACAGTATTATATATTTCCTTATATAACTTAGTATTAAATAATTATGCTATGATTAGGCAATGTAAAAATTGTCACAGATATTTTTTAACGAATAAATCTAATACATATTATTGCGATAACATTTATTATCAAAATAAAACTTGTAAAGATATCGGAAATCAGCTATCTCAAAAAAAGAAAGAAAATAAAGAACCTGTTTACGGCAAATATAGAAGTATATATGCAAACAAAGCTACTTTACTAAAGAGAAATCCAGATATATATTCACGAGAAGATTATGAACATTGGAAAAAAGAATCTAGCCAATTTATGAAGGATATTAGAAATGGTTTAAAAACCTATGAAGAATTTGATAAATGGCTAGATAAAAATAAATAAAGGAGGAATCTTATGAACTTATTTGAACAGGAAGAAAGTAACGCTTATTTTGAAAAACTAAAAAATGAATTAAAAATATCAATTAAAAATTTGTCTGATACCCAAATTTTAACAACTAATTTCAATGAATTAATTGAATATTATAAAAGTAAATTTTATATAGAACCACTACATCTTCATATGGACAAAATTTCTACAAATATAGAAAAATCAAAAGTACAAAAATATAATCATTTTTATGGAATGGGATATAATGAACCTAAATTTTTTGATGTAGATTCTTGCAAAATCAATTATAATATTCCTTTTAGTGGTAGTTCCAACCTTTTGCATTTAACTCCTTCCCAAAGAATTCTATCAAGATTTATTATAGATGGTTTTGATAATTTATATAATTCTAACTTTCTACCAAGTATAAGATTTTCACTAAATATAGATATGAATACATTAGAGCAAAACTCTAATCCTCAAGAATATATAGACTCTACATTTAAAAGAGAATTTAATTCATATCAATCTATGGTAGATTATGTGAATAATGACGTAAATTCTTATAATAATTCTTTAACTAATTATATTACAACTTTTTTAAATGACAGAAAAAATAAAGCTGATAGTTTTTCAGGCTTAATGCAGAAATTAAATATTCCGCTAAAAATGAATCCTAATGCACCTAATATAACTCCTATACCTTTAATTGCAAAGAAAGAAATAAAATCTTTTCCAGAACAATCATATCCTGAGAAAAACTGGTGTATTTCTGATAAAGATTATTCCACTATAAAAAATATAATTTCACAAGCATGTACTTCGTATGAACATTCTCCAGGAGCTTGTCAAAAACTAAATGAAGAAGAATTAAGAGATTTTTTATTAGCAAATCTTAATACGCATTATAATTCATCAGCTACAGGAGAGACTTTTAGCAAAAGAGGTAAAACAGATATAAGAATACAATTTGAAAATAAATCTGCTTATATAGCGGAATGTAAAATCTGGCACGGAATAAGTCAATTTAGAAATGCTATAGATCAATTATTTAGTTATGCTACATGGAGAGATATAAAAACTTCATTAATTGTATTTAATAAAGAAATTAAAGATTTTTCTTCTATAATAGATAAAATAAAAAATGAATTAGAAAATAACTCATTAAAAATGAAAGTGTCAGAGATTTCAAAAAACGAATGGCAATGTACTTTTAAAAGATCTTTAGATTCTCAAGAATTGATTGAACTGCATATTATTCTGTGTGACATTAGTTTATAAATTTATTCCTCTCCCACCCATAGGTATGCCTGAAAGGAGGTGAAAAAGGTAATGGCTGGGAGTATTGAAAAAAGAGGAAAGAATAGTTACAGATTAGTTTGCCTTGCTGGGTATGACTTGCAAGGACGACCTATTAAGAAAACCAAAACAATACACGGAACAAAAAAGGATGCTGAAATAGAACTTGCTAAATTTGTTGCAGATGTTCAAAACGGTCTTGTAATAGAAGGTAAATCTCTTAAATTTTCTGAATTTACTGAAATATGGAAAAGAGATTATGGTTCAAAAGAACTTGCACCTTCAACTTACAAGAGATATTGCAGAATGCTAGAAACAAGAATTTTACCCTACTTTGGACATTTCTATATTAACAAAATTAAACCAACTGACATTATGCAATTCTATGATTTACTTAGTAGAGACACTCAGTTAGTTAGAAAGAAAAGCAACAATGGTAAGAAAACTTTAAAACCCTTATCTGGTAAGACTATATTAGAACATCACAGACTACTTCGTGCAATGCTACACAAGGCTATATATTGGCAATTGATTGTATCTAACCCTGCAGAACGTGTTCAACCGCCAAAAGCTAAAAAACCTAAAAGAAGATACTATGATGATGAGCAATGTAAAGTATTATTAGAAAATTTAACAACACTTGGCGAAGATCAAATCAAATACAAAGTTGCAATCATTTTAACAGTATTTACTGGTGTAAGGCTTGGTGAATTAATGGGATTAGAATGGCAAGATGTTGATTTTAAAACTAGAATTATAAGTATAAATCGTTCAAGTCAATATTTAGCAGACAAAGGTGTATTTACAAAAACACCAAAAACAGAAAGCTCTATCAGAGAAGTAGCAATTCCAGATTTCGTGATTTCTCTACTTGAGGAATATAAGTTATGGTATGAAGAACAAAAATCCATTTACGGCGAATTATGGACTGATTCTGATAGGTTATTTGTACAAGCTGATGGCAAACCTATGCACCCTTCTACAATTAGTAAATGGTTTGTAAAATATGTTGGACAAATAGGGCTACCTGTAATTAACTTTCACGGATTAAGACACACAAATGCTACACTTTTGATATCACAAAACATTGATGTAGCAGTTGTAGCAGCAAGACTAGGACATGCACAGATTACAACAACATTTAACTTTTATGTGCATCCTATTATTTCTCACAATAGACAAGCAGGAAGTGTTTTAGAAAACTTGCTACTACCACAAAAATTAGTCTAAAATCTTTTTTCAGATTTCACTAAGGCAAATCAAAAGCCATTAAACTTTTCACGATAAAAAAAGTAAAAGACTACTAAAAAATATTTTAGGTTTCCCATAGTCTTTTACTGAAAATTTATTAGAAATATAAACATTTTTTGAGGATTTCTTCCCCAACTTTTCCCCAATTCTACATAAAAAGGCTGTTTTTGAGCGTTATTGTTAACTAATTGGATAATATAAAAAATCGCTACAACCTTGATAGCTGTAACGATATAAGTTTGGTTGCGGGGGTAAGACTCGAACTTACGACCTTCGGGTTATGAGTTATAATCTTTTATTTTATTTATTTAATACTCCCACAAACTCAATTTTCCCTTAGCCTCTATTGGTTCATCAAAAACTTCTACATTTTCCAACATCCAACCATAATTTTCTTTAAAAGAACTATCAGTATATATATCTTTATTTTCTTTTAACAACATCTCTTTAAACTCAGGAGACATTTTTATACAATCTGCTAGTGTTACTTTTCCCAATATCTTTCCAGTTGGCATATCTTCAGGAATGTATTTTGTCAATCTTTTCATTGCTTCTTTATCTATTCCTTTTCCTGCATGTATTAGTAATTCTCCTCTATATTTGGTTTGCCAACTTCTAAATTCAAATCTTTTATAACCTTGCATTATTAATGTTGCCCAAGGTTGTTTTATTGTTAATACTTTCATATTTTTCTCTCCTAAAATATTTTCCTAAATAATTTCTAGTATTATCATAATTTGTGCATAATTTAAATATATTTTTGGGCAAATAATATTTTACTCTTCTCAGCTTTTTATTTTTTCTTAACTGTAACTTATAACTCTAATCTCATTTTCTTTTCAACTTTCATGCCCCTATTGCTTCTATAATTCAAATTTATATAGGCTTTCGCCACTATTTAGTTTTCTAATAAATTTAGCACCAAATTTTTCATAGTAATTATTTAATTCTGTTTTCAAAAATATCTCTTTATATTTTCTTTTTTTACTCTCTTTTAGAATGGCATCATTTAATATTTTCGAATAACCATGTCCTCTATATTCTTTTTTTATATACATTGTTGCATACCAAGGTGTTAAGTCTACGCACTCATCGCAATCACTTGGAAATATTGAAATGAATCCAATTAATGTATTTTCTTTTAACAATATTAATTTACAAAAATTATTATTTGTTAAATTTCTTTCTATCTTTTCTATTTTTTTATAATTCTGTTATTTTTATCTTTTTCTTTATTATTTGCCCATTCTTCATATTCTAAAGTTGCAAATTCTTCTAAAAATTCTATCTTATTTATAAGATTGTATATTTTAATCATTGAAACTACCTCTTTTTTATTGTATCATTTTTTAATAGCATTTCCAATAAATTTTTCACTAAAACTCTTTTTTTATTGTAAATTTATACAATAATATTATTTTTTAAATTTCTTATATCCCCAGTAGCCACCGCCACCAAGTAGACCCAATGCCAAAACTCCACCAACAGGATTTGAATTTTCTTCACCCTTTGATGTAGAACTATTAGTAACAATATCATTTGCAACGGAAGTAGAAGTTTTTATTACAGAAACATTTTCTGATTTTTGTACATCTTTGACATTTATTTTTACAGTACTTGTCTTACCATTAGAACTAGTTGCAGTTATATCTACTGTTCCAGCTTTTTTTGCAACAACTTCGCCACTAGAACTAATTGTTGCAATACTTTCATTACTTGATTTCCATGTAATATTTTTGTCTGTTGCATTACTAGGAGTTATTGTAGCTGTTAGTAATTTGTTCTCTCCTACTTCAAGGCTTTTAATGTTTTCATTTATTTGTATTCCTGTTACGGCAACGTTTGCAGGTACTGTAGTTGTTTGTGTTTTTGTTGTGGTTGTACTCTTTGTTTGACTTTTTTTGTTTGATGATGAACTGCTTTTATTTGATGATGAACTTGATGAGTATGGGCATACTCCATTTGTATGTAAATGTGCTGGATGTCCTCCACAATGATAGTGATAGCTTCCTAAACCACTTTTATTTTTATTATCTTTATGTCCTCCGTTTGAATCTGTTCTTCCTGAATGAGCATATGTATTTGCTCCTATAAAGATTACACTTAAAATGATTAAAATTATTGATATTATTTTTTTCTTATTTTTTCTCATTTATAATCCCCATTAGATATAATATCAATGTTTTGTTGCAAATTTTGTCGAATGTTGTAGATAAAATATAAATTTCGACAAAAAGTAGCAACTACATTTTGAAGTAATTGCTACTTTTTATTTTATTATACTAAATTCTTTTCTCTCTGGAATTTTGCCTCATGCCATGGATTATTCGTAAAAACAAATCTCTGCTTTTCACCCTTACCATATAGTCTAAAAAAATCTTCAATTTCTTTCTCTAATAACTCATCTTTTACTCCCAATTTTATTCCTCCAAAAAATACTATTATTACAATTTTTTTCTAATTTTTGCCACGAAAAATCCTTCGTATAATTCGGTTGGACAAACACATAAAGTTCCTGAAATTTTGGTAGGAAGTACAGGCAAACTTTCAATACCTTCAAAAGAAATTGGAATAATTTCTGCTTTTCCATCTTTTAATATACTTTCTATCACATCTTCATTTTCACATGATAAAATTGAACAAGTTGAATATACCATTTCATGCCCTGGTTTTAGTAAATTAATTGCTTTTTTCAATAATGTTTTTTGTGTCTTTGATGACCTTTCTATTAATTGTTCTGTAAAATATTTTTCTATGTTTGCATCATTGTAGTCTAATGTTCCGCTTCCGCTACATGGTGCATCTAACAAAATTTGGTCAAATGAGAAAAAGTCGTCTATAAATCTTGAGTCTTTTGGCATTATGAACACACATGTTGCTCCTTGTTTGTCTACATTGTATTTTAATCTTTCTGCTCTTATTTTGTTTTTTTCACATGCAGTTATGTGTGCTTTGTT
>ENA-ORLY01003871-ORLY01003871.1-human-gut-metagenome-genome-assembly--contig:-NODE-3871-length-11503-cov-2.467705_pt1 | contig 11503 bp, 11 predicted proteins | sample MGYA00243071_ERZ508832 | MGnify/ENA primary metagenome ERZ508832 (study PRJEB26277, sample SAMN04329777) | human gut metagenome | biome: human-associated habitat | host: Homo sapiens | place: USA...
ATGCGTGAGGGCATTTGTGTACGCCAGCCAGCTGTCCAAAGAAGGCAGTGACAGACAGCTGGCGCAAAACGACTGTCAGACCCTAACGGAGTGCCTGAAGGCGGAAAAAGGAAACTGGCAGGCTTTGTCAGAGGATCTTTCCATGAAAGAAATCAAAGAAGGCCGGTATGAATTTTCCTTTGAGAAGGATGGCATCGTGGTGACGGCTACAGAGACAGATTCGGATGAACAGGTGGGCAGGGCGCACCTGGAAGCAAAGAACCAAGGGCAGAAGACGGTGTATCAAAGAGACATTGTCTGGCAGAAGTGAGGGGACTATGAAAAAGAAATTTAATCTTACCTCCGTAGGAGGCAGTTCAATTCTTACTATATTTGGTGTTTTGATGCTGATCGTATTTGCCTTGCTGTCACTTTCTACTGCCAAGGCAGACCGAAATCTGGCAGCCCGGACCTGGCAGGCAAAAGAAGCTTATTACAAGGCAGACCGGGAAGCAGAGGAGATCCTTGGCAGACTGCGGGCAGGAGAAGTACCGGAAGGCGTTACAAAAAATGGAAAACAATACTCTTATAAATGCTCGATTGATGACAACCAACAGTTACAGGTGGTTGTGGAAATAAGTGGTAAAGATTACCGGATCAAACAGTGGAAAAAAGTGTATACCGGAGACTGGCAGGGGGATAACTCCATTGAGGTTTTTGGCGGGGTGCAGATTGATGATTAAGAAAGAAGGGAAAAAAGCATGACAAGTTTGGAAGAGGTACTGAGTAAAGCGGTAAAAGACAGTGCATCGGATATTTTTATTGTAGCAGGAGGTTATTTGAGCTACAAGGTGGATGGAGAGATCCGGTCTATGGATGAATCCATGAAGCTGACCCCTACAGAGACCAGTTATTTTATTGATGAAATATACAGTTTTGCCAAACGGTCGAAGGAGTATTATCTGCAGCAGGGAGATGATGATTTTTCCTTTGCTATAGGAAAACTTGCCAGATTTCGTGTAAATACATATATGCAGCGTGGTTCCCAGGCGGCGGTGATCCGCGTGGTTGCTTTTGACATACCGGATTATAAAGAACTGGATATTCCGGATGGCATCATGGAACTGGCAGAACTGAAGCATGGTATGGTGATCATATCCGGAACGGCCGGCAGTGGTAAGTCTACGACCCAGGCCTGCATCATTGATGCCATTAACCGCACGAGAGAGGCGCATATCATTACGCTGGAGGATCCGATTGAGTATCTTCATGCAGATAAACAGTCTATTATCAGTCAGAGAGAGATTGCCATTGATACGAAAAATTACCTAACTGGGCTGAGGGCCTGCCTGAGACAGGCACCGGATGTGATCCTGCTGGGAGAAATGAGAGATGCAGAAACTATCCGTACCGCCATGACAGCAGCAGAGACAGGACATCTGGTTATTGCCACCCTTCATACAAAAGGGGCGGTCAACACCATTGATCGTATTGTGGATTCTTTTCCGGCAGACCAGCAGGATCAGATCAAGATCCAGTTGTCACTGGTGTTGGATTCTATTGTGTCCCAGCAGCTGCTTCACAAAGGGGAAGGAGGCATGATCCCAGCTTTCGAGGTTATGAAGAACACTCCGGCCATTCGGAATCTGATCCGCGACAGCAAAAATTACCAGATCGACAATATCATTCAGACCTCCGGCAGCCAGGGAATGATATCCATGGATCAGTACATACTGAACCTGTATCAAAAAGGACTAATATCCGGGGAGACGGCTTTGCAGGGAGCGGTAAATCCAGAACAGATGGCCAGAAAAACCGGTACAAAATAATCTGTATAAAACAAATTATGTAAAATAAAAACTTCCGGTCAGGATTTTCATCCCGGCTGGAAGTTTTTTATGGTTCATATACGACACCAAATAGTTATCTAAAAGTACGAGTGTGTATTACAAGCACCTGTGTTTGGAAGATTATTTATTTTTCAGCATTTCGTCAATGGCTTTGGCTGCATCTTTACCGGCACCCATCGCGAGGATAACGGTAGCAGCACCTGTTACGGCATCACCGCCGGCATATACACCGTCACGGGTAGTCAGTCCGGAATCATCACGGGTTACGAGACAGCCGTATTTGTTGGCATCCAGACCTGGTGTGGTGGAACGGATCAATGGGTTCGGGCTGGTTCCGATGGACATGATAACAGAATCTACATCCAGAACAAACTCACTGCCTTCTTTGGCAACCGGACGGCGGCGTCCGCTTTCATCTGGTTCGCCCAGTTCCATTTCGATACATTTGATACCGGATACAAGACCTTCTTCGTCGCCAAGAATCTCTACCGGATTGTTCAATGTCTTGAAGATGATACCTTCTTCCTCGGCATGTTCTACTTCTTCTTTACGGGCAGGAAGTTCTTCCATACCACGGCGGTATACAATGTAAACTTCTTCTGCACCAAGACGTTTTGCACTGCGGGCTGCATCCATAGCTACGTTACCGCCACCGACAACAGCAACTTTCTTTGCATGCTGGATTGGTGTTTTGCTTCCGTCGCGGTAAGCTTTCATTAAGTTAATACGAGTCAGGAATTCGTTTGCAGAATAAACACCCTTCAGACTTTCACCAGGGATATTCATGAAACGAGGAAGTCCTGCACCGGAACCAACGAAGATTGCTTCGTTACCCATTTCGAAAATTTCATCGATGGTTAATACTTTACCAATTACCATATTGGTTTCTACATCAACACCGATTGCTTTTAAGTTATCAATTTCCTTCTGCACAATTGCTTTTGGAAGACGGAATTCCGGAATACCATAAACCAAAACGCCGCCGGCAAGGTGAAGTGCTTCAAAAATTGTTACTTTGTATCCTAATTTAGCCAAATCACCGGCAACGGTAAGACCACTTGGGCCGGCACCGATAACGGCAACTTTGTGACCGTTTGGCTCCGGTTTAACCGGTGCGTCTGTGCAGTGCTCTCTGTGGTAGTCAGCAACGAAACGCTCCAATCGTCCGATACCAACCGGCTCGCCTTTGATACCGCGGACACATTTGCCTTCGCACTGATTTTCCTGTGGGCATACACGGCCGCAGACAGCAGGAAGGGAAGTGGATTCTGAAAGAATCGCAAAAGCACCTTCAATATCTTCATTTGCTACGCGCTCAATAAATGCCGGAATGGTAATCTGAACTGGGCAGGCGCTGACGCAAGGTTTGTTTTTACAGTTTAAGCAGCGACGAGCTTCGTTTACTGCCATATCATAGGTGTAGCCAAGAGCTACTTCGTCAAAGTTTTTATTACGGACATCCGGGTCTTGTACCGGCATTGGGCATTTATTCATATCCATATTTCTCTCTGCCATGATTAATTTTCCCCTTTCTTGAGTAGATTGCAATATTCATCGCGGGCGTGTGTCTCAAATTCTTTGTACATTGTTCCACGATGCATTGCTTCATCGAAATCAACGAGGTGTCCATCGAAATCCGGACCGTCTACGCAGGCAAATTTGGTTTCGCCGCCAACTGTCAGACGACAGCCGCCACACATACCGGTTCCGTCAATCATAATCGGGTTCATGCTGACAACGGTTTTGATGTCATATTTTTTCGTTGTCAGGCATACAAATTTCATCATAATCAATGGTCCGATGGCAATGACTTCATCGTATTCATTTCCATCCTGAATTAATTTTTCCAATGCGTCTGTTACCAGACCTTTTTCGCCATAACTTCCGTCATCGGTCATCATGACGAGTTTGTCACTGGCTGCTTTGAATTCGTCTTCGAGAATTACTAAGTCTTGATTACGGAATCCAACGATGGCGTGAACTTCAGCACCCATCTGGTGCAGTTTCTTTGTAATCGGGTAAGCAATGGCACAGCCAACACCACCGCCGACAACTGCTACTTTTTTCAATCCTTCTGTGTGTGTAGGAACACCAAGCGGGCCTACAAAGTCGTGAATGTATTCACCTTCTTTTAAGGTGTCTAATTCCATTGTACCGGCACCAACAATCTGATAAATAATGGTGACGGTTCCAGCCTCGCGGTCAAAATCCGCGATTGTCAAAGGAATTCTCTCGCTATCTTCTTTTGCGCGGAAGATAATAAACTGTCCCGGCTCTGCTTTTTTTGCAATTAATGGAGCCTCTACTGTGATTTTACTGACAGTAGGATTCAGGGACTTTTTTTCAACAATTTTGAACATAAACAAAATCCTCCATTCATCTGTGTACATAAGTCAACATAATTCTATCATATTATAAGGGTAAATTCAAACGGATTCTTCTGGAAGTGTAAAAAATATATTAAATATCACGATTTTGCGTTGTTTTTCTTGACAATAGAGAAAGCGTGATGTATTGTTTACAATATGATGTGGTTTTGAAAACTACATGGAACATAAAAATAATTTGCAGGATATGATATAGGAGGAACGCAAATGGCATTTTCAAAAGGCGATATTGCAGCACCATTTATTCAGGTTAAGGAAGATGAAAACGGTGTTTTGCAGGACATTAAATTTGTAAATGATGATAATTTTAACTTTGCTTATGATGTGGTAGATAAGATGGCAAAGAAAGATCCGGACAAAGTAGCAATGCTTCACATTTCAAAGGATGGAAAGGAACGCTCCTTTACCTTTTATGATATGGCACGTTATTCTTCTAAGGTAGCAAACTATCTTCAGTTTTTAGGAATTAAAAAAGGCGACCGCGTAATGCTCGTTTTAAAACGCCACTACCAGTTCTGGTTTGCGATTTTGGCACTGCACAAGATTGGTGCAGTAGCAATTCCGGCAACAAATCTTTTACTGAAATCCGATTTTGAATATCGTTTTAAAGCCGGTAATGTAGATGCGATTCTTTGTACGGCAGACGGCCCGGTTTCCCGTGAGGTTGATAAAGCGTGCCGCAGTTACAAAAATCTGAAAGTAAAAATCATGGTTGGTGCCAGCCGCAAAGGATGGCGCAGCTTTAACAAGGAAGTAAAATATTTTTCAAGTCATTTCCGCAGACCACATGGTGAGAATGCAATCCATGGTGATGACCCATCGATTATGTTCTTTACTTCCGGTACGACTTCGTATCCGAAAATTACAACCCATAACTTTAAGTATCCTTTGGGACACTATGTGACAGCGAAATATTGGCATCAGGTTGACCCGGACGGCATCCATTTTGCTATTTCCGATACCGGCTGGGGAAAAGCTTTGTGGGGTAAAATTTATGGTCAGTGGCTGTGCGAGGCATGTATTTTTACCTATGATTTTGATAATTTCGATGCAAAAGAAATTCTTCATATGATTGAGAAATACAAAATTACAACATTCTGTGCACCGCCAACGGTTTACCGTGTAATGGTACATTTGAAATTAGACCAGTACGATTTGTCTTCTTTGCAGAATGTAACAACAGCAGGCGAAGCACTGAATCCGGAAATCTTTGAGAAATTTAAGGCAAAAACCGGACTTACACTGATGGAGGGATTTGGACAGACCGAGACAACATTGACAATTGGTAACCTTGTTGGTACAACACCGAAACCGGGTTCCATGGGTGTGCCGACACCACAGTATGATGTACAGATTATGCTGCCGGATGGAACACTTGCCGGTCCGGAAGAAGAGGGTGAAATTGTTATCTGCACAGAAGATGGTGCGCCAAATGGTTTATTTATGGAATATTACGGTGACGAAGAAAAGACACAGAATGCATGGCATGATGGTTATTATCACACAGGTGACACTGCCTACTTTGATGAGGATGGTTATCTGTGGTATGTCGGCCGTACCGATGATGTAATTAAGTCCAGCGGCTATCGTATCGGACCATTTGAAATTGAGAATGAAATTATGAAACTTCCATACGTTTTGGAGTGTGCCGTTACTTCCGTGCCGGACCCAATCCGCGGTCAGGCAATCAAGGCAAGTATCGTTCTTGCCAACGGTGAAGAGGGAACGGATAAACTGCGGAGTGAGATTATGAAATCCTTGAAAAAGAATATTGCGTCATATAAATGGCCAAAAATACTTGACTTTACGAAGGAATTGCCTAAAACTATAAGTGGTAAGATTCGTAGAAAAGAAATCAAGGAGAATGACTGGAATGAAAATGAAGACAACGAATAGTCGGCTTGTCATCACCGGAATGGGTGCTGTGACACCGATTGGAATTGGCGTAGAGAATTATTGGAAAAATCTTGTGGCCGGAAAATGCGGTGTGGAAGCGATTACCCGCTTTGACACTGAGGAGCTGCCGGTAAAAATTGCGGCTGAAGTCAAAGATTTTAATGCGGAAGACTTTATGCCAAAGAAACTGACGCGTGAAATGGACGTGTTTATGCAGTATGGTTATGCAGCAGCGATGGAAGCAATCGCGGATGCCGGAGAGGAAATTACTGTACCGGAGCGCATGGGTATTGTTGTTGGTACGGCACTTGGCGGTATCTCTCCGATTGCAGAGGTGCAGGATGGATTAAGCAAGGGAGAGCATAAAAAAGTCAGCCCGCGCTTTGTGCCGAAAATTATCGGCAATGAGGCAGCAGCCCAGGTGGCAATTGCAAAAGGCTATCGTGGTCCAAGTCTGACGGTGAGCACAGCATGTTCTTCCGGTGGTGACGCAATCAGTACCGCCTGCATGTTAATCATGTCCGGACAGGCAGACGCCGTTCTTGCGATGGGAACGGAATCCGCATTATCCCCATTGTTTATTCAGGGATTGGCTTCGGCACATGCGTTGTCCACCAATAACGAAAATCCGCAGCAGGCGAGCCGCCCGTTTGATAAAGACCGTGATGGTTTTGTCATTGGAGAAGGCGGCGGTGCGCTGATTATTGAAACGGAAGAAAATGCAAAAAAACGCGGCGCTAAGATTTATGCGGAACTCGCAGGATTTTCCAACTGCACCGACGGCTACCATGTAACGAGCCCGCATCCGGAAGGAATTGGTGCGGTATTCTGCATGGAAAAAGCAATCGAGCATGCAGGTATTACAAAAGAATCCGTAGATTATATTAATACACATGGAACTTCTACCGGTATGGGTGATCCGATTGAAACGAATGCGATTGCAGAACTTTTTTCAGAGCATGCCGGCGAAATGGCTGTGACTTCGACAAAGGGCGCAACCGGACATATGATGGGTGCTGGCGGTATTACCGAGGCAATTACTTGTATCCAGTGTATTCGCACCGGCGTCGTTCCACCAACATTAAATCTGGATGAATTGGATGAAAAATGTGCATCCTTGAATTATGTTCCACATAAGGCAATTGAAAAAGAGGTTCGTGTGGCAATGAGTAATTCGTTTGGATTTGGCGGACAGAATTCAAGTGTGATTTTTTGCCGCTACGAGTGATAAATAATTATGATGTAATAGTTAATAAAAAGAGATGGTTAATTTCCCATTCGGAATCGCTTCCGCTGAGAGAACACACGCAGCGGTGCGTGAGGGCAGACTACGCCCTCTGCGCACCGGCGGTGTTCAACATTCCTCATGGTGAAATTAACCGTCTCTTTTTTCTCATTACATCATGATTAGTTTTGACAAAAGAGGAATTCCTTATGCGGGCAAGCTGGTCAATGCCCCTGCTGTTACGCAGCTCAATGAGTGAAAACGCCCATGATGCGCAAAAGATTCCGCTTGATTATTGCAATTAAAAAACATTGTAACAGATAAAAAAACAACTGAAATTTTTGCATATTTTTCAAAAAATCGGAAATCCTATAAGAAAGTCACAAGTGGATGACTTTGGAAAGGATGATTTTATTTGGGCAAGAAGAAATTTTTTGCAGCGGCTTTTGCGGCATTTGTTCTGTGGACCATTGTGATTTTGCAGACTGTATTAACCAGATGGTATGTTTCGCAGACTGCTTTTGAACAGGCATTTGCAAAAAGTGACATTATGAAAGCATCAACTCAGGAAGCGGCTGCTGATACAAGAAATATAAATAGTAACAATCGTGTGATGGAAGGTGTGGTAAATGGCAGGCTGAATGCATCGGAGCAGCAAACAATGGCGGACAAACTTTTTCGTCAGTTTGGCGGTGGAGAAGTAATGAACAGCAATTCCGATAGCAGTTCGGATTACTATGTCGCATACGGCTATACAAGCGGATTTGAAAGTTCCAAAAAGGTAAATGGCAGACGCATAAATATGATGGCTGCATTTTCTTATGATGAAAAAAAGGATGTTACAAAAGTTGTGTTTGGAACACCGCTGATTAACAGCGATTTTTGATTTTGTGGGAATGTTTATCTTCCTGCCGCATACAATAAAAGAAAAAGGCGTGTGCGTATGCTCAATAAACTTTGGGGATTTATGATTCTCATTGGGATTTTGTTTGCGGCGGCAACCGGCAAAATCGGAGAAATCGGAACAGCAGCACTGGATTCGTCAAAAGAAGCAGTGACTTTATGTATTACGATGCTTGGCATCATGTCCATGTGGACAGGACTTATGAATATTGCAAAAAAGGCAGGAATTATCGATGCGCTTACAAAAGCACTTCGACCGGGTCTTGCCATTTCCGGGCGTGCCAAAAGAGCATAAGGCAAATGAATATATGGCCGCCAATATGATTAGTAATGTTCTTGGACTTGGATGGGCGGCTACGCCGGTTGGCTTAAAGGCAATGGAAGAATTGAAAAAATTAAATCATGGAAGCCACATTGCCAGTGCGGATATGTGTACTTTTTTGATTATCAATATTTCTTCTCTGCAATTGATTCCGGTTAATATTATAGCGTATCGAAGCCAGTATGGTTCTGCCTCGCCTGCTTCCATTCTTGGTATGGGGCTGGTGGCTACAATTGTGTCGACGGCAGCCGGTGTTATTTTTTCTGTAATAGCAAGAAAAGTATCAAAGAAAAAGGGGGAGCGGTAAATGGAAGTCCTTTATTATATTTCAGATTGCATGATACCATTCGTGATTCTCTATCTTGTCGGCTATGGCATGTGCAAAAAAGTGGATATTTTTGATTCGTTTATTGAGGGAGCCAAAGATGGATTTTTGACGGTCTATAAAATTCTGCCGACGTTAATTGGTTTGATGATTGGTGTAGGAATTTTGCGGCAGTCCGGTTTTATGGAGTGGCTCGCCGGTATGTTTGCACCGGTTGTAAATATCCTTCATTTCCCGGGCGAGCTGCTTCCGCTTTTTATCGTGAAAATGTTCTCATCATCGGCGGCAACCGGTCTTTTGCTTGATATATATAAAACATATGGGACCGATTCGTATCTTGGTACATTAGCGTCAGTTCTTATGAGTTGTTCGGAAACCATTTTCTATACCATGAGCGTTTATTTTATGACGGCGCGTGTGACAAAAACGCGTTATACACTTACCGGAGCATTGGTGGCAACTTTTGCCGGGGCTGCGATGGCAGTTTTGCTGGTAGGGATGTCGTAAAAAAATTCCTTACTTTTGCAACATTTTCCAGTTATCATTCGTTATATAAGTACAAGGTACATGATTAATGGACGTGTAAATGAAAGTAAGGAGAGTGATTTTATGAAAATGAAAAAGATTTTGGTGTCGATGTTTTTGCTGTTTTTTGCATTGTGTCTAAAAACGAATGTTTCAAGTGCTGCGGAAGAAAAGCAGAATCTTGATTACTGGGACATCACCAAAGAATATACGGTTGCCAAACAAGACGTGACGTATCACGCATATTTATCGAAAGATAAAAAAGAAAGCTGGATTTTTAAAGCAGATGTAGCAAAGGACAGAAAGAATGTCAAGGTAGTGATTCCGGATAAAGTTGAAAATGCGCCGGTTGTGAGATTGGGATATAGTGCAGATTTATATCAGGGGGAAGAAGCTGCGTGGCCACAAAACTTATTTGGTGTGACAATGTTTGATTATTGTGATGCCGACAGCCGACCGACTTTGGAAATACTTAATGTTAAATCCGTTGTGATGCCTGATACAATTCGCGAGATGGGATCTTGTACTTTTGGTGCAATGGGAAACTTAAAATATATTCATTTGTCAGACAAACTTACAAGTTTGAAAAATGGAACATTTTTCGGAAGCAAAGATATTAAGAAAATTGATTTTCCGGCAAAATTTAAAGTGGAGGCTGCGAATGTTTTTGGCTACTGTGATGGGCTGCCGGGGCTTGCACATGAAACTAAATATTTAAAAAATGACACACTTACATTTTCTGGCAATATGGTTATCAATCAAACCGAAAAAACTTTGATTCAGGTAATGCCGGATACAAAGAAAATTACAATACCAAAGAGCGTGAAATGGATTGAGCCGACGGCGTTAAAAAACACCAGCCTAAAAACGGTAAAAGTGTCGAAGAAAAACAAGTATTTTGCGGTTCATAAAAGATGTTTGTATCGGAAGGCAGAAAAAGAACTTGTTTATGTGTTTGGCAAGGGAAGCACGTTGACATTGTCGAAAAAAATAAAACAGATTAGTGAAGACGTGGGTGTAACCAAAGCTAAACTGAAAAAGCTAATCATTTCGCATAAAGTAAAACGGTATAACAATTGGAAAAAGCCATTTGTTAAGAATAATAAAAAGATAAAAATTTATTACCGTGGAAAAAGAGTGAAATAGGGTGTGACAGTTTGAACGGAATTTCATACAGTCAAATATTTTTAAGGAGGAAAAGCGTATGAAAAAATTTATATTATCAATGACAATGTTGGTTTTGGTGCTGTGCTTGAAAGCAAATGTTTCAAATGCAGCGGAGATTTCTGCGATGGAGCGGTTGGATTACTGGGATGTTTCTAAGGAATATACGATTACAAATCAGGATGCAATCTATCATGCTTATTTATCGAAAGATAAAAAAGAAAGCTGGATTTTTAAAGCAGATGTTGCAAAGGACAAGAAAAATGTCAAGGTGGTAATTCCGGATAAAATTGAAAATGCACCGGTTGTTATAGTTGGAGCAACCAGTGGATATGATGAAATTTTGGCAAAACAAAATCTTGGAAGTGTTGGTATACAGGGACCGGATGGCTCTTATTATCTGGATGCGGAAGTGACATTATGGGGAGAACTTTTGGAACCATGGCATTGCCCAGGTCCATATATAAAGAACATTAAATCAATTACAATGCCGGACACAGTGAGGTATCTTGGTGCGGCGGCGTTTGCTTACACAACATCCGTAGAAACAATTCATTTGTCAAATCAACTCGTGTCACTGCGCAATTACACTTTTTTGGAATGTAAAAATCTTAAGAAGATAGATACTTCTGCAAAAGTAAAAGTAGAAGCAAAAGAAGCATTTACCGGCTGCAGCAAACTGGCAGGACTTGCTTATATTACAAAGCATTTAGACGGAGATACATTATCATTTTCTAATAACATGGTAATTGATTTGACGGAAAAAGATTTGATTCAGATAATGCCGCATGCAAAGAAAATCACAATACCAAAAAGCGTGAAATGGATTGAGCCGGCGGCATTTAAAAACACGAGTATTAAAACGGTAAAAGTGTCAAAGAAAAACAAATATTTTGCGGTTCATAAAAGATGTTTGTATCGGAAGGC
>ENA-ORLY01003875-ORLY01003875.1-human-gut-metagenome-genome-assembly--contig:-NODE-3875-length-11491-cov-5.508148_pt1 | contig 11491 bp, 12 predicted proteins | sample MGYA00243071_ERZ508832 | MGnify/ENA primary metagenome ERZ508832 (study PRJEB26277, sample SAMN04329777) | human gut metagenome | biome: human-associated habitat | host: Homo sapiens | place: USA...
CGGCGTCTAGGTCCTGCAAGGTCGAATAGCGGGCCGTCGGCGGGACGGCGCTGCCGTGGCGGGAAGATGCCTCCACAAGGCGCAGATCGATTCCTTTGGCGGCGGCAATCGTCTCCAGTTCGGCCCGCAGCCCGTCGCTGATGGCCTTCATGTGGACGCTGTCCTGGTAGCAGCCGACCCCGGCACCCAAAATTGCCTGCGGGAGATTGTTGCAGACGTTCAGTCGGAACTTGCTCCACATTTCCTCGCGGATATGCTCGGTGACGCGGGCGTGCAGCCCGGCAGCGGCAAACAGCTCTGCCACGGCCTGCACCCGCTCGCTCCGGCAGGGCTCTTGCAGTTCACCGTAAATGATGCCGATGGTGGCTTCCGGGTCAAAGCGATAGCAGTTGCCGTCATGGCAGGAGGCAATCTTGATGAGCGAATACAACAGGTGCTCCGCGCCGACCTCGGCGGCGATGTGTTCCTCGCTGTCCACGCCGTTCATCAGGCTCATGACGATGGTGTTTTCGGTGACAGCGGTGCGGATGGTGCCCAGTGCACCGGGCAGTGCCCCATATTTCAGCGCGACGATCAGCAGATCAGCCCCCTGTGCCTCCTGCGGCGTCCAGACGACGGGACGCAAGATTTCGCCATTGACTGCGCAGCCTTGGCGCAGACGCTCGGCGCGGCTGCCCTCGGCAATGACGCCGAACTGAACGCCCGGGCAGCGGGAAAGCCCCCAAATCACGTAGGAGCCGACAGCCCCGGCCCCCAGCAGTGCAACTTTTTGAATCTTCATAGATGTCCCCTCTCCTCTCCCCAAAACGCAAAAAAGACAAAACCCCATACCATTACGGCATGGGGTTTTCCAAGTGGAGGATGGGGGACTCGAACCCTCGACCTCTGCGATGTGAACGCAGCGCTCTAACCAGCTGAGCTAATCATCCATATTCGGTTGGTCAACGCTGATTATTATAAAGCATTGCATCCGTTTTGTCAACCCCCTGCTGACACAAATTTACAGCCTGGAATTTGCCGCGCTGTTATGTGTATTTACATGCAAAAAGCCCCCGGCCGCGGCAAAACGGCTGGGGGCACGGATGCTATTTTACAGGAAAATCACTTGCTCAGGGCATCGGCCAGGGCGTGGAGCTGGGCGGTGGAAGCATCATCCAGCGAGCCCTTGACGGTGACGGTCTCGTCCAGGATGGTCAGGTTCTTGCTGGCCTCGAACATCTTGCGCATGACGCGGGCAGCGGTGGGCGCCCAGGAACCATTCTCCATCAGGGCGACGGTACGGTTCTGGTAGTTGCGCTCGGTCAGATGCTCGATGAAGGTCTTGGTGAACGGGAAGACGTCGCCGTTATAGGTGGGGGTTGCCAGCACCAGCTTGCTGAAGCGGAATGCCTGGGCGACGGCCTCGGCCATATCGCAGCGGGCCAGGTCCATCACAACGACCTGCTGGCCCTTGGTGCGCAGTTCCTCGGCCAGCTGCTCGGCAGCGTCGGCGGTATGGCCGTAGATGGAGGTATAGGCCACCAGGATTCCGTCGGTCTCGGGGCGGTAGGTGCTCCAGGTATCATAGGCAGCCAGCACGTCGGCCAGCTGCTCCTTATGCAGGATGGGGCCGTGCAGCGAGCAGATGGTCTCGATGTCCAGACCAGCAGCCTTTTTCAGCACAGCCTGCACCTGCACACCGTACTTGCCCACGATGCCGATGAAATAGCGGCGGGCTTCGGGCAGCCACTCTTCCTCCACGTCCAGTGCGCCGAACTTGCCGAAGGCATCAGCGCTGAACAGAACTTTGTCTGCATCGTCGTAGGTCATGATGACTTCCGGCCAGTGGACCATGGGGGCGGTGACGAAGTGCAGGGTGTGATGGCCCAGGGGCAGAGTGTCGCCTTCCTTGACGACGATGCGGCGGTCAGCATAGTCTGTGCCGAAGAACTGCTGCATCATGACAAAGGCCTTGGCGGAAGATACAATTTTAGTGGTGGGGTATGCCTGGGCAAAGGCATCGATGGAACCGGCGTGGTCAGGCTCCATGTGCTGGACAACCAGGTAGTCAGGTGCACGATCACCCAGTGCGGCGGCGATCTTGGTGATCCACTCGTCAGTAAAGTGGGCGTCAACGGTGTCCATCACAACGGTCTGGTCGTCCATGATCAGATAGGAGTTGTAGGCCATGCCGTTAGGGACGCTATATTGGCTTTCAAAGAGATCCACTGCGTGATCATTGACACCAAGGTAAACAATATCTTTTGTGATTTCCATAGTGGGTTCCTCCCGTAAATGAAAATTGGAATTGTGAGAATGAAAATTTGGGAATTGATGAGATTGAAATTGTTGAATCGGTGAGGTTGTGAGATTGATAAGTTTTTGCCGATGGGTATAGTATAGCATACTTTTAGGAATTTGTCTCGGTTTTTATAAAATTATTTTGAGAAAAATGTAAATATTTAGGAGGCAATAAAATGCTTTCTCTCCCCCACCTGCCTGCGGCAGGAGCCTCCTCACAGAGGAGGCTGTTTGATGGGGCATCATACTTAGATGAACAAAAATCCCCGCCTTGCGGCGGGGACGGGCTGCAGTGATTATACGCGGGTCTTCAGGACTTCGTGCTCGGGCACGGAAGCGTCCATGGCGCGCGGGGCGCCTTCGACCCACTGGATGGCCTTCTTGGGGCACTTACTTACGCAGGTACCGCAGCCATTGCACTTGGTGTAGTCGATGACAGCCACATTGTCTTTCAGGAAGATGGCCTGATTCGGGCAGTTGCGCACGCACAGGCCGCAGGCAATGCAGCCGACCTTGCAGGTCTTGTTGACCACAGCACCCTTGTCCTTGCTGCTGCACTTAACGGCAGGCTGGGGGGCGATAGGCTTCATCTGGATGACCTTGCGCGGGCAGACAGCGGTGCAGGCAGTGCAGCCGGTGCACTTTTTGCGGTCGACTACCGCCACACCATTGATGACATGGATGGCATCGAATTTGCAGGCACGGGTGCAGTCACCCAGGCCTAAGCAGCCGTAGGCGCAGGCACTGGGGCCGCCAGCCAGAGCTGCCGCAGCGGCACAGGTCTGGATGCCCTGATAGTCAAAGCGCTTGCCGCAGTTTTCGCCGCCAGCGCAGATGACCGTAGCACGCAGGCTGGGGCGGTCATCGGTATCGTTGCCCATGATGGTGTTGATGGCGTCGGCCGCCTTGTCACCACCGGGGGCACATTTAAAGGTAGGGGCACCGTCCATGACGATGGCCTTGGCGTAGTCGGCACAGCCAGCATAGCCGCAGCCGCCGCAGTTGGCACCGGCCAGGCACTCGGTGATCTGTGCAATACGGGGGTCCTCATACACAGCCATGAATTTGGAAGCAAGCACCAGAATGACGCCGCCGGCCAGACCCAGCACCACCAGTACCACGATAGCTAATACGATAGGGTTCATTCTCTCCATTCCCCTTTCTTACAGAATCGCGTTGATGATGTTTTCGACCAGACCACCAAAGCCCATGAAGCTGAGCGAGGTGATAGCGGCGGAAACCAGCGTGATGGGCAGGCCCTTGAAGCTTTCCGGCGGGTTGGAGGCCTCGACGCGCTGACGCACACCGCAGAACAGCAGCATAGCCACCAGGAAGCCCACACCGGCACCGGCTGCGCAGACGAGAGCCTCGGCATAGGCCATGCCGAAACCGAACTCGGTCACAACAGCGGAGTAGTCCTGCACGGCCAGGATGGTAACGCCCAGCACGCAGCAGTTGGTGGTGATCAGGGGCAGGTAGACGCCCAGGCTCTGGTACAGGGCCGGAACGTACTTTTTCAGCACGATCTCGATGAGCTGGACCAGAACGGCGATGACCAGAATGAAGACAATGGTCTGCAGATAGCCGAGATTAAACTTATCCAGCAGCAGGATCTGCATGGGGAAGGTAACGGCAGTGGCAATGACCATAACAGCGATAACGGCCGCGCCCATGCCGGCGGAGGAATCCAGCTTTTTGGAAACGCCCAGGAACGGGCAGATGCCCAGGAACTGAACCAGGACGTAGTTGTTGACCAGGATCATGCTGAAGAAGATCGTGGCAAAGGTTGCGATATGTGCACTCATTCCTCAGCGCCCCCTTTCTGCTCTTCTTTGGCGGCGTCGATCTTTTCCAGCATCACATCGCCGCAGCTCTTGCGCTCGATGGGCTTGTTGAGCTTGCGTTCCAGCCAGACACAGCCAGCCATCAGGCAGCCGAAGACGAAGAAGCCGCCGGGTGCGGAGTTCATCACGGTCATCTTGTCGACACTGTCGGGGATGATGGTGATGCCCAGCCAGGTGCCGTTGCCGATGATCTCACGGATGGAGGACATCAGCAGCATGGTCAGGATGTAGCCGATGCCCATGCCCAGGCCGTCCAGAGCGGAGTCGACAACGGTGTTTTTGCAGGCGAACATCTCGGCACGGCCGAGGATGATGCAGTTAACGACGATCAGGGCCAGGTACACACCCAGGGATTTGTACAGGGCGGGCACGAAAGCCTGCAGCACCATCTGCACCACGGTAACGAAGGTGGCGATGATGACAATATAGCACGGCAGATGCACCTTGGCCGGGATGACCTTGCGCAGAGCCGAGATAACGATATTGGAGCAGATCAGAACAAAGGTCATGGCAAGACCCATGCCGACAGCGCCGGAAACGGTGGTGGTAACAGCCAGTGCGGAGCAGCAGCCCAGCACCAGGCGCAGGACGGGGTTCTCACGAATGATGCCCGCCGTAAAGACTTTCCATTTGCTCGGTTTCTCGTTCATCTTTACAGCACCCCCTTGATCTCATTGTTGTAGCAGTCGATTGCCGCGTTGACGGCGTTGAACACTGCGTTGCTGGAATAGGTGGCGCCGGACAGGGCATCCACGGGGCTGCCGTTGGAGACTTCACCGCCGTTCCAGCCCACAAAGCCGGAAGCAAAGCTGTCATCGGCCACCTTGGAGCCAATGCCGGTGGTCTGGGTGGAAGCGTCGATGCTGATGTTGGAGACAGCGCCCTCGGCGTCAAAAGCGACGTAGACGGTGACGTCCTTGCCGGAGTAGCCGGAGGCAGCAGCCTTGACGGCCACATCGCCGTTAGCGGTGGTGACAGCGCCCAGCACACCATCGGTGGTCAGGTTCTCAACCTCGGTCATGTCGTCGGACGTGGTGCCCTCCGGCAGGACAGAGACATAGGCGGCCAGCGTTTCCGCCTTGGTATTTTCCTCGATAATGGGGGCCGTGATGTCGTTCAGCACGGCCAGCAAAGCGCTGCAGATCAGGCAGATAGCCACCAGCACGATGACCGGCAGGACCAGCTCTTTAAAAGCGCTCTGGTTTTCGGTATTTTTCTCGTTTGCCATCAGGCTTTGCCCCCTTCCTCAGCGGCCTTCTTGGCCTTTTTGGGCTTCTTATAGCCCAGCGGGGTCTGGTGACCCCAGGCGTTGAACCACGGAGTCATCAGGTTGCCCAGCAGGATGGCATAGCTCATGCCTTCATTCATCGAGCCGAAGTGGCGGATGAGGAAGGTGATGAGGCCGATGAAAACGCCATAGAACAGCTTGCCCTTAGTGGTGAACGGGCTGGTCACGTAGTCGGTCGCCATAAAGACAGAGCCGAACAGCAGGCCGCCTGACATGCACTCGATCAAGGCAGCGTAGGGGTCGCCGGTGTTCAGGGTGGTCAGGATAAAGACGGTGGCCACGATGGTGACGGGGATGGTGGCCTGGATGGTCTTTGTAGCAACCAGGTAGGCAAAGCCCAGCAGGATGGCCAGCACGCAGACCTCGCCCATCATGCCGCCGTGCAGGCCCAGGAACATATCCAGCAGGCTGACGGCATGACGGTCCACACTGGAGGCCAGCGGCGTGGCGGAAGCCAGGGCATCCACTGCCATATCCGGGTAGACGTAAGCAGTCATGCGGGAGGTAAAGCCCAGGAACAGGACGATACGGCCCACCAGCGCGGGGTTGGCAAAGTTATAGCCCAAGCCGCCAAACAGCTGCTTGGTAATAACGATAGCCACAAAGGCACCCACAACGGCAATCCAGAGCGGCATGCCCACCGGCATGTTCAATGCCAGGATGATACCGGTGACCACGGCGGAGAGGTCACCTACCGTGTTGGTCTTGTGGAGCAGACGCTCATAAATGTACTCAAATGCCACACAGGCAAAGGTGGTGACAACCACCAGCAGCAGGGCCCGTGCGCCGAAAATCAGTGCCGAAGCCAGCACGGCGGGCAGCAGCGCAATGACAACATTGCCCATCAGACCGCGGGTGGTGGAATGGTCACGGATATGCGGCGAGGCAGTAACAAGCAGACGATCTTCCATAAATCATTTGCCTCCTTTCCGCAGTTCGCCCAGGTACCATGCCTTGGCAAGCGTCATTGTCTGGCTGACGGGGCGCTTGGCCGGGCAGGCATAGGTACAGCTGCCGCAGGCAACGCAGAGGTCGACGCAACGGGCTTTCAGGGTGTCAAAATCCTTGTTGTTGAAGGCCGCAACCGCCTCCACAGGTTCCAGGCCCATGGGGCAGGCCTCAATGCAGCGGCCGCAGCGGATGCAGGCCGAAGGCTCCGGCAGGACAGCTGCCTGCTTGCTGAACAGCAAAAGGCCGTTGTTCTGCTTCAGCACGGGGTAGTCCGCGCTGGGGGCAGCGCCGCCCATCATAGGGCCGCCGAAGATGATTTTGCCCAGTTCGACACCCTCTTTGATGCCGCCGCAGGCTTCAATCACATCACGGTACAGCGTGCCGATGGGCACCTCGATATTCTGCGGCTTGGCAATGGCATCGCCCTCGACGGTGACACGCTTGGATACCAGAGGAATACCAGTTTTCAGGTACTTGCCCAGGGTGGATACACTGGTCACGTTCATAATCACGCAGCCGGCGTCGGCGGGCAGACCGGGTTTGCCGGTGGGACCCACCTGGGGCACCTCACGGCCGGTGCAGGTCTCCACCAGCGTTTTCTCAGCGCCTTGCGGGTAACGCATGGGCAGCGGCTTGACCTCGACACCCTTCATATTGCGCACGAGAGAGCAGAGCAGGTCGATGCACTCCGGCTTATTGCGCTCGATACCGATGATGCAGTGCGGGATCTCGCAGTACTTCATGACGGCTTCGATACCGAAGATGATGGTATCGCTGCACTCAAGCATTTCGCGGCAGTCAGTGGTCAGGTAAGGCTCACACTCGGCTGCGTTGATGAGCAGCGTATCGATGGTGTTGGCAGCCAGCTTGACATGGGCCGGGAAACCGGCGCCGCCTACGCCCACCAGGCCGCAGTTCTGCACGGCAGCCATCAGGCTGGGTTTGTCGGTGACCGTCGGTGGTACGCAGGCCGGGTCGATGGTCTGCTCGCCGTCGGTCTTGATGGCAACGGCAGTGGTCATGCTGCCGTTGACCATGCGCATCGGGGCAACATCCTGTACCGTGCCGGATACGCTGGAATAAATGCTGGCACTGACAAAGCCGCCGGCCTTGCCGATGAGAGTACCAACCATAACGGTGTCGCCTTTTTTGACGACGGGCTCGGCCGGGGCACCGATGTGCATCGACATGGGAATAATGACATGCTCAGGCGTAGGCATCTTGACGGTGGCCAGCTCGGCAGTCGCTTTCGCATGGGGCACATTCGCGCCTTTGGCGGAGCGTTTCAGGGATTTGAACAAGCTATTTCCCCCATTCTGGTTTGGCACAGCGGACGGGTATACGTCCCTGCTGTGCCCTGATTTTTGTGCCCACCAGGCGGAAACGCACGGGTTTAACGGCGTTCTCTCCCCGCGAAACGGGCAATAATACGATTTCATTGTAACCGCCTTTAAAAAGCAAGTCAAGGCGATTCGGTACACTTCGGCCAATCTGCCAGAAAAAGAGCAATTTATGCAAAACGTTGGCTCTTTGTTGCAGAATTTGTACGATTCTTGCAGGAATTGTGAATTTTATAACGTCAAATTTATGACAATTTTTCCATACCAAAACAGACGGCCCCAAAACAGGACCGCCTGGTTACCTATTTAAATATAAGTCAATTACAGCTCAATCTCCTGCAGGCGCAGCAGGGCGAGGATATAGATCTTCAGCGCTTCGATCAGCTTATCGAAGTTGGCACCCTCGTTGGCACCGTGCATCGGGCCGGCGAATTCCGGCAGGGGCAGGTCGGTGTGCTCGGGGCCGAAGCTGACCGCATAGGGGAAGTGGCGGGCGTAGGTGCCGCCGCCCATGGTAAAGGGGGTCTTGCCCTCACCGGTCACATCGTTGTAGGTGGTGATCAGCGTCTGGATAGCCGGGCTGTCGGCTGCGATGTAGAACGGCACCCGGCTGGACAGGTCCTCCAGGTGGGCAGCGTCGCCGCAGACCTGGGTCATGATGGCGGTCATCTTCTCGGGGTCGGTATTGGTGGGATAGCGGCAATCGAAGCTCTGGCGGATAACGCCGTCCTTCATCTCGATCGTGCCGCCGATAATGGTCAGCGGGTCGAACAGGCCGTCGTCTGCGGCAATGCCCAGGGCACTGCCGTCGGTGGAGGCGTGCAGGGTGTGCAGCACCTGCAGGTAGGCATCCTCCTGCGGGGTGCAGACGCCGCTCTTGAGCAGGCAGTCCACGATCAGGCTGATGGCGTTGACGGTGCCTTCGGGCATGGCGGCGTGTCCGCTCTTACCCCAGCCGCGGATGATGGTGGAGCCACCCTCCCCTGCCTCGAAGGTCACGCCTTCGGTCTGGACCAGGGCGCCGGCGGCGACCTGCACAGTGCAGGAAGCGCGGTCCGGCACGGCGTTGTGAGCCACGCCGCCCTCAAAGGCGGTGATGATGCCGTCCAGCTTGGGGCTGACGATCTCGCCGTTGAAGCCGCCCTTCTCGCCGTTGCAGACCGGGAACTCGGCATCCGGAGTGAAGCAGAAAGCGGGCATAGGGTAATGCTCGGCGTAGTAGTCCACATCGTGCATGTTGGTCTCCTCGTTGGCGCCAAGCAGGGCGCGTACGGGGTACTTCAGCTGCACGCCGCTGTCTTTCAGATACTTCAGCGCATACAGGCACAGGATGCTGGGGCCTTTGTCATCGGCCACGCCGCGGCCCAACAGCCAGCCATCCCGCACGCGGACGGTGTAGGGGTCGGCGTCCCAGCCGTTGCCCTCGGGCACTACATCGGTGTGGGTGATGGTGGCCAGGAACTTCTGGTCGTCAGCGATAGTGCCGGTCTCAGCCCAGCCGATGTAGCTGTCGGCGTTGCAGGTGGAAAGGCCCAGTTCCTCGGCAATTTCCAGTGCCTTGGCCAGCGCGGCCTTGGGGCCGGGGCCGAACGGGGCACCGGGGGCAGCTTCGCCCTCGACACTGGGAACAGCCACCAGACGGGTGATGTCCCGCAGGATGTTGTCGCGGTTTTCTTCGGCAAAGGCGTCGATGGACGCCCAACGCGGATCATTCATAAAGGAATCCTCCTATAAATTTACGTTTGCACTAGTATAACACAAAGCGGAAAAAAGTAAAAGGCAGTACCGCACAAATCCTAATGCCTTTGCAGCAAAAATTGTGCAGTACCGCCTGGAGGTGTTAATCTTCCTCTTCGGTGTCGGCGCTCATGGTGACGATCTCGGCAATTTTGCAGCCGGTGGGGGTGCCTGCCAGGCCGCCGATGCCGGTCTCCCGCAGGTCCTTGCTCATGGCGTTGCCGACTTCGGCCATGGCATCGATGACTTCATCGGCGGGGATGTGGCCGACGACCCCGGCCAGCGCCATATCGGCGGCGGAGACAGCGTTCATCGCACCGATGACATTGCGCTTGACGCAGGGAATCTCGACAAGGCCTGCAACGGGGTCGCAGACAAGGCCCTCGAGGTTGGTCAGGGCCATGGCGAAAGCTTCGGCACACTGCTCGGCCGTGCCGCCCTTTAAGTCGACGAGGGCTGCGGCGGCCATGGCGCTGGCGGCGCCCACCTCGGCCTGGCAGCCGCCCGCGGCCCCTGCTAAGGTGGCGCGGCTGGCGACCACCTGGCCGAAACCGGCGGCGACATACAAGGCGCGGCAGACAGCTTCTTCATCAGCCGAGCCGGTGCGCCAGAGCGGCAGCAGCACCGCAGGCAGTACGCCGCAGCTGCCTGCGGTGGGTGCAGCTACGATGCGCTTCATGCAGGCGTTGCACTCGGCGGTTTTGAGTGCCTCGGCCATGACGGACGCAAAGTAGCCGCTGGCATAGAGTGTCCCCCGGGCGGCAGCCTGCTCCACCTTGGCCGCATCGCCGCCGACAAAACCGCTCATCGAACGATCAGCACCGCAGTAGCCGTCGCTGGTGGCGCGCATGACCGACCAGAGGCGGTGCATCTCGGCCTCGCTTTCGGCGCGGGTCAGGCCGCTTTCGGCCAGGTCGCTTTCCAAAATTACTTCGTACAGGGGCTGCCGGGACTCCTGGCAGGCTTGCAGCATTTCGCGGATGGAGGAGAATGACATACAGATGCCCCCTTACAAATTTAAAATGGTAACTTTGACGATGCCGGGCTGGCTGCGCAGTTCCCCGGCAATTTCTTCGGGGATAGGCTCGTCACATTCCAGCACCATGACGGCGTAGCCGCCCGCTGCGGAACGGTAGAGCTGCATGGTAGCAATGTTGACGCCGTGGGCGCTCAGGCATTCGGACACGGTGGCCACGTGACCGGGGGTATCCTGGTTGTGGACGATGAGGGTGTTGTGGTCGCCGCCAAAGTTGGTGGTGATGCCATCAATCTGGCAGATATTGATACGCCCGCCGCCGATGGACGCGCCGACGACCTCCAGCTTGCGGCCTGATACGCCGACCAGCCGCAGTACCGCCGTGTTGGGATGGGCGCCGCGCAGGTTGATGGAGCCGATTTTATAGTGCAGGCCGCTGGCCTTGGCCAGGGCGAAGCTGTTGGGGATGCGGTCATCATCGGGCTGCATGCCCAAAAGACCGGCCACGAGGGCACGGTCGGTGCCATGGCCGCGGCCGGTGGCGGCAAAGCTGCCGTAGAGTAGGATCTCCGCCTGGGCGGGCTGCTCCCCCAGCAGGCGGCGTGCCGTACTGCCAATGCGAACCGCACCGGCCGTATGGCTGCTGGACGGCCCCGTCATGACCGGGCCGAGGACATCAAATAAACGCATGGTGATCCCTCCTGTATTTGCATAGTATACCGTATTGCAACTTTTATTGCAAGGGCAAGGCGAAAATACAGAGAAACCCTTGTTTTTGTACCTGAGCGGAAAACAGAAATAGTTTTTGGCGGGCTGCACCGCCGTAAAACAAGATTTTGCGCGAAATCCCTTGACAATTTGTGGGCAAAGGCATAAAATAAATAAGTCATCCGAATATATGGGCCTGTAGCTCAGTTGGGAGAGCGTTCGGTTCGCATCCGAGAGGTCAAGGGTTCGAATCCCTCCAGGTCCATAAAAAAACAGGCCCCTTGCCGTGTCTGAACTGCACCCCATTTGTTAGACAGTATGGTATACTATCTAATAAGTGGGGTGTTTTTCTATGCCAAAAGGAGTA
>ENA-ORLY01003876-ORLY01003876.1-human-gut-metagenome-genome-assembly--contig:-NODE-3876-length-11490-cov-3.168404_pt1 | contig 11490 bp, 9 predicted proteins | sample MGYA00243071_ERZ508832 | MGnify/ENA primary metagenome ERZ508832 (study PRJEB26277, sample SAMN04329777) | human gut metagenome | biome: human-associated habitat | host: Homo sapiens | place: USA...
GGCTGTGGTGGTGGGGGCGGTACCGGTTTTATTCTTGGCCATCATGATCACCTGCCTTATTCTGGGAAGTGTATACCTCGCGGTAAATCTCGCTGGTTTTCATCAGCTCGTCGTGGTTGCCGATGGCGCTGATGTGTCCGCCGTCCATCACGATGATGCGGTCGGCATCCTGTACCGAGGCCACGCGCTGGGCGATGATGATCTTTGTGGTCTCGGGGATGTATTCCCGGAAGCCCTGCCGGATCAAAGCGTCGGTACGGGTGTCCACGGCGCTGGTGGAGTCATCCAAAATCAGCACCTTGGGCTTTTTTAACAGCGCCCGCGCAATACACAGCCGCTGCTTCTGCCCACCGGAGACGTTGGAGCCGCCCTGCTCAATCCATGTGTCGTACTTTTGCGGGAATTGCTGAATGAACTCGTCGGCCTGGGCCAGCTTGCAGGCTTCCAGCATCTCCTCGTCGGTGGCGTTGGGATTGCCCCAGCGCAGGTTGTATTTGATGGTGCCGCTGAACAGCACGTTTTTCTGCAGCACGACGGCCACGTTGTTGCGCAAGGACTCCAGATTGTACTTGCGCACATCCACGCCGCCTACCTTTACGCAGCCCTCGGTGGCGTCGTACAACCGGGGAATCAGCTGAATCAACGTGGTTTTGGACGAACCCGTGCCGCCTAAAATACCGATGACTTCGCCGGACTTGATGTGCAGGTTCATATCGGCCAGGGCCATGCGCTCGGCATTTTTGGAGTACTTGAAGCTGACGTTGTCAAAGTCGACGGACCCGTCCTTCACTTCCGTCACGGCATTGTCGGGGCTGGTCAGATTGCTTTGCTCGTTCAGCACCTCGCAGATACGTTCGGCCGATTCCATGGACATGGTAATCATGACGAAGACCATGGAGAGCATCATCAGGCTCATCAGAATCTGGAAGCTGTATGTAAGGATGGCGGACATCTGTCCCACGGCGACCTCCATGCCGCGGCTGGTGATGACCTCATAGGAGCCGTAAGACAGGACGAACGCCATGCCTGCGTAGACGCAGAACTGCATCATGGGATTGTTCAGAGCCATAATGCGCTCGGCGCGGGTGAAGTCCTTACAGACGTCCTCGGCGGCGGCGGCGAATTTCTTTTTCTCATATTCCTCGTGTACGTAGCTCTTGACCACGCGCATAGCCTGCACGTTTTCCTGCACGGAGTCGTTCAGAGCGTCGTATTTGCGGAACACCCGACGGAAAATCGGCGTGGCCTTGCGGATCACCAGTACCAATCCGACGCTCAGAAGCGGGATGGTGACCAGGAAAATCGTGGCCAGGCGCCCGCCCATGGCAAAGCCCATGATGAACGAGAAAATCAGCATCAGCGGCCCCCGGATGGCCACGCGGATGATCATCATGAAAGACATCTGCACATTGACCACGTCTGTGGTCATGCGAGTCACCAGACTAGACACCGAGAATTTGTCGATGTTCGAAAAGGAATAATCCTGGATGTGGTAAAACATATCCTGGCGCAGATTGCGGGCAAAGCCGGTAGAAGCGGTGGCGCAGGTGCTGCCGGCTGCGATGCCGAAAAGCAACGACAAGACGGCCATAACCACAAGCTGGATGCCATAGCGGACGATGACGTCCATGCTACAGCCGGCCTGCATCTGATTCACCAGATTGGCGATGATAAACGGGATGATGCACTCCAGGACGACTTCCACGGTGACCAGAAGCGGCGTCAGGATTGCCATCTTTTTGAATTCACGGATGCTGCGGGTAAGGGTTTTGATCATACAAAGCATACCTCCTTCATCTACGAAAATACTTGTGGGAGCACAGGGCCCGGGCGCCGGTTATCCGTCCAGATTCGCAGACATATGCGCGGCGGTCTGTAGAAACAGCGTAAGCTGCGCGCTGGACAACCCGCGCGTGAGGCGCTGTTCGGTCCGGCGCAGGGATTCGCCGATCTGCGCGTCCAGATGCGCCGCCTTTTCTGTGGGAACCAAGCTTTTCAAACGCGCGTCATTGTGCACGCTCTCTCGCAGGATCAGGCCGTTTTTTTCCATCAGCTGTAGAATGCCGGTGGCGGTGGAACGGCTCAAACCAAAGGCCCGCTCTACATCGCGCTGGAACACCGGTCCCTCGACGCATTTCACCAGGATGTAGTGCATCACACGGCTCTGCACGCCTGTGATTCCCAGGCTTTGCTTTTTTGCGTTGTTGTACTTTCTGAGCTTGTGAAACAGGACGTTGATCCACATTCCACAGTCTTTGTCCATTGGGATCTTCCTCCTCTCCGGCTACAAGGCCATGATTTTCCTCCTGGATTGTTCGGAAGCGAACATATTTTAACGCGCAAATATAAGCTTGTCAAGATGGCATTCGACCATTTTTTTGCAGAGTCCGGAATCGGTTTGGAGACGAAGACATGAGCTGCAGCGCGCAAAATACGGCCCGAATTGCGCTGGAACAAATGCCGGCTTTTGGTATACGGTAAACATGAATAACAAACAAGTTCTGTGACTTTCCCAGGGGCTGTTTGTTTTTTGCGGCTGTATTTCCAACGTCTTCATCGCTGATACCGGGGAAAAGACCGTAAAACACAAAAGCGGGGCTTCCAACCTGAAAAATCAGGAGGAGGCCCCGTCCGTGTTCTGGAAAAGCCTTTATTTTGACGTTTTACGACCTAAATTCCCGCAAAATTATCCTATACAGGCTCCGTGGGGATAGGAATCTCCAACGTTTCAAAAATAGTCCGCTGAAGTTTAGAAAGCGGATTGGTCAGCAGCGGCTTCGCATTGGCAGACAATGTGAAGCTGCTTATTTTATCCAGCTCCAACAGAATTTTTCGGAATGGGTAGCTGTTCTGACGCAGCATTGGGGTCAGTTTTCCCAACATGTAGGAACGGACAATCAGCGCAAGAAACGCTACAAAAGTTTTTCCCTGCGCGGTCTCGCTGCCATGACAGCGCAGCCGCTTCATATCCAGCTCGTTTTTCAAATCGTCAAAGCTCTTTTCCACCACATCCCGACGGCGGTATAATTCCAGTATTTCCTCAGAGGTCTTTTTGAAATCCGTCTCTGCAATCAGGAAGAAACCACCCTGCGCAAGCTGCTCGTCAATCGCCTTGTAATTGCGGATGTAGCCAAGCTTCCCATCTCTGGCTCTGTTTATATGGAAATACCGATCATAGCGCAGCTTGCGGTCCGGCGGCTCCTCCATCATAGACAGTTCCCTTTCCTGCCGGTCCAGCAGCTCATATAGGCTCTCGCTTTCAAGCACTGCCTTTTCCGGGGAATAATACAGATGCACCCGCATACGAAAGCCCAACTCTGTCACATCGAAAGCTTTTCCATAGGGCAGTCCATTCCCCAGCCGGTACTGGGAATGGTCAATTAGTTCCCCGCGGTGCTTTCGGATCAGCTCCGCGCAGTATTTCAGACTTCTCGGCAATGCAATAACGAATCGGCATCCTTCCGAAACAAGATATTGCAGATTTTCAGCGGAATAGAAGCCCCTGTCCATAACAAACCGCGCCTTTTGGTTCTCAATAAAACAATTATCCGAAACCATATGCTTCAGGTGGGTTTTATCCGAAATGCTCCCCGGATAAATGCGGTAGTATAAGGGCAGACCACTTTTCTCCCCGTAGTACATTCCCATATTGATCTGGGGTAGCTTTTCCCTGTCCCGGTTATAACCCCATTCCAGCTCGGGAATTCCCTTTCCGTAGGAAGAAAATGAAGTTACGTCATAGGCGATATACTCTCCGGACTTTTTTACCCTCATCCATTCCCGGAAGAACAGAAGCATATCTTCTTTCCGCAGCTCAGAAAACATACGGCTGATTCGGGCATCATCCACATTTTCCCGGACGGATGTCTTATGGCTCTCCGTGTAGTCTTTGAGGTAGTACATCACATTTCCCTCTGAGAGCATATACTGAGCCGCCGTCAACATCAGTTCCCAGTTTTCAGGGAAATAGGACTTTAAAATTTTTGTAAGGCCCAGATGGTCGCATACGCCGCGAAACGCCGCGTATGTTCCGCTGCTGCACATTCCCTGCATCGGCGGGGCAGGCTTTTTCAGATAAATCTCGTAGTAATTCCGATTTGGGATCAACATGCCGGTTTCGTCATCATACCGCCCAATGGAAACGCGATCTGCGGTTGGCTGTCCCTTCTCATTGCGGTAGACCGCTGTAGCGTAGTAAATATAAGTCTTATCCCCCATGCGCTTTTTCACAACGCCATGCTCCGGGAGCGGAACCTTTCTGGTAGCATCCAACGCCATAAAAACGCCCTCTTTTTCTGAAATGTATGTGCTTATTATACTATACATTGCAAAAAAATCAAGGGCTTTCTTTCGGATTTTGCGGAAAATCTGAAATATCCCGACGTTTTGAGTCCTATAAAATTGTGTATGTGCTAATTCTGTGGGAATTTAGGGTTTTACGAATCATGAAGAGCAACTCAGTAAAAATCCCGCCTGCGGGCGCAGACGGGATTTTTGGTGGGGGAAGGTGGATTCGAACCACCGAAGGCATAGCCAGCAGATTTACAGTCTGTCCCCTTTGGCCACTCGGGAATTCCCCCATATTGGATTGTTTAAGATGGTTGGAGCCGGTAGACGGATTCGAACCCCCGACCTACTGATTACAAATCAGTTGCTCTACCGGCTGAGCTATACCGGCCTCTCAAACAGAACACGCTTATTATAGCCATGCACGTCCCGGTTGTCAAGAATTATTTTCACCAATTTTCTTCATTTGAGTCCGGCTGTCGCGCAGTTTCTTCTGAGGGGAGAAGAAAAGCGGCTGCCGCCGCTTCTTCAGTCCTCAATTCTTCGAATATCGGCGCCCAGAGCGGTCAACTTGCCGATGAGATTTTCGTAGCCCCGCTCAATATAGTGGATATTTTCCACAAAGGTTTCTCCCTGGGCAGCCAGACCGGCGATGACCAGGGCGGCGCCGGCCCGCAGATCGTGGGCCTTGACCGTTGCGCCCCGGAGTCCGTCGCAGCCGGTGATGACCGCTGTTTTTCCGCTGACTTGGATGTTGGCTCCCATCGCCCGAAGCTCCTCGCAGTACGCGAAGAACCGGGTTTCGTAGATGCTTTCCGTAATCCGGCTGACGCCTTCGGCCAGGGTCATGCAGACGCCGATCTGCCCCTGCATATCTGTGGGGAAGCCGGGATACGGCAAGGTTTTCACCGTCGACCGGCGCAAACGCCGCACCTTCTGCACCCGGATTGCGTCGTCATATTCCGTAACCTTAGCGCCCATTTCCCGGAGCTTGGCGGAGATGCAGTCCATGTGCTTGGGGATGACATTTTTGATCAGTACATTACCGCCGACCGCAGCCACGGCGGCCATGTAAGTACCGGCTTCAATCTGGTCCGGAATGATGGAGTAAAAACCGCCGTGCAGGGCCTTGACGCCGCGTATTTTAATGACGTCCGTACCGGCCCCGGAGATTTTAGCGCCCATGGTGTTCAGAAAGTTGGCCAGGTCCACGATATGGGGCTCTTTGGCGGCGTTTTCAATGACGGTTTGACCGGGGACCAGGACAGAGGCGATGATGATGTTGATGGTGGCGCCTACGGACACCACATCCAGGTTTACCCGGCCGCCGCGGAGCGGCTCTTCTCCCGCGCGGGCGTCCACGTAGGCATCGGTTTCCTCCACCTCGGCGCCCAGGGCCAAAAATCCCTTGATATGCTGGTCGATGGGACGCGGAGCGAAATTGCACCCGCCGGGCAGGGCCACCCGGGACCGGCTGAACCGGCCCAGCTGCGCGCCAATGAGATAGTAAGAAGCCCGGATGCGCTGCACCAGGGCCGGGTTCGGCTCCGTGTAAACGACGCGGCTGCAGTCAATTTCCACCGTGTCGTTGGGCTCCCGCCGGACTGAGGCGCCCATTTGTTCCAGAATATCCAATAAAATGTGCACGTCGGAAATATCCGGCACATTTTCAATTCGGCAGCATCCCTGTACCAGAAGCGTAGCGGGGATGATCGCGACGGCGGCATTTTTGGCGCCGCTGATGGTGATGGTGCCTTCCAGCGGCCGGCCGCCCTCGATTTGATACCTTGGCATGGAATGATCCTCTCCCGTGAGTCGTGCTCGTTGCGGACGGTTTCCACAAAAAGCCAATTGTTACTATACCATGAATGTCTGGGATTGTAAAGAAAAAAGATGGATTTTCTCAGGACGGGCCCGGCAGACGGTTTCTCCGGGGAACCCGTTCGCCCGGGATTGCGTTTTGATTTCCGGACTGCTATAATGAAAAAATCAGGAGGGAACATGATATGAATACGTTGCTGCATATTTGCTGTGCGCCCTGTGCCAACCAATGTATTGAGGTTCTGCGGGCAGACGGATATGACGTCACCGGGCTGTGGTATAACCCGAATATCCACCCCTTTACAGAATATCGCGCCCGGAGGAACTGCCTGCGGGCGTATGCCGAGACCATTGCGCTGCCGCTGCTGGAGCGAAATGACTATGGCTTGCGGCCGTTTGTCCGGACCGTAGTCCAGGACCTGGCCGCCCGCTGTGTAAAATGTTATGAAATGCGCTTGTTTGAGGCGGCCCGGCAGGCGCGGGAGGGGGGATTTGACAGTTTTACTTCCTCCTTGTTTATCAGCCCTTATCAAAAGCATGCGCTTATGCGGGATGTGGCGGAACGAGCCGGAGCGGAATATGGCGTCGCCTTTCTCTACCGGGACTTTCGCCCGTATTTCCGGGCCGGACAGGAGCGAGCGAGGGAGCTGGGATTTTACATGCAAAAATATTGCGGCTGTATTTTCTCAGAGGAAGAGCGGTATTTGAAGGCGTCGAAGATCATTCCTTAAAACTTTATGCGGGACTGCCCTCCGGGTGGTCCCGTTTTTTGCTGCCTGGGCAATTCTTAATTTTTGCTGAAAAATTGTGAAGTTTGCTTTTCAAATGTGGGGCCTTGTTGTATAATCGAAGCGTGTAAAATTTTGATTTTTTTCATTTTGCTGGTGCGTATAAGGGACGATGCGCATTTTTCTTAAGTAAAGAGATTATTTGCGAGAATAAAATTGAGAGATGAAAGGCAGCGCAGGGGATGTTGAAGATATGGAGATGGCTGAGGTTTTGGATTGCACTTTGGGGTGGAAAATTTTTCCTGTTTTGGTATTGCCGCACCGGACATGTGCGCAATGACAAGCCTGGTATGGCCGCCATGCGGCTATATGGAGATTTTTTAAAATATGTGGCCAAGCCGAAGTGCACCATCGTGGTGACCGGAACCAACGGGAAGACGACCATCTCCGGTTTGATTGCCGGCCTGCTGAGCAAGCAGGGGATGCGCGTTGCGTTCAATGATTGGGGCGCCAACCACCATGCCGGTATTGCCAGATGCCTTTTGGATGCAGTCAGTATTTGGAATCGTGCAACCAAGGATGCAGCGGTGATCGAAGTGGACGAGCTGATCTCTCTTTGGGATATTCCGGCGCTTCAGCCGGATTATATTCTGGTCAGCAACCTGGCGCGGGATTCCATGCTTCGCAATGCGCACCCGTCGTATATTTATGACCGCCTGGAGCGAGCCATAGCGGCTTGCCCTCATTCCGTGGTAATTGTGAACGCGGATGACCCCTTGAGTTGCTTTTTGGGAAGGAACAACCGGCGCGTCACCTTCGGCATAGCCGACCAGCACACCGATCCTCTGCCGGCCCGCGCCGATGATTTTGCCGTTTGCCCGGTTTGCGGCGGCAGGCCGGAGTATCGGTACCGGAACTACCGACAGATCGGGGATTTTTATTGCCCCAGGTGCGGCTTGCATGCGCCGGAGCGGGACTATCTGGTGACGGAGATCCACCGCCGGAACCACTGCTTGACGCTGCAAGACCCGGAGCAGACCCACAGCTATCCCATGGTCTCGTGTTCTTTGCACAATGCGTATAACTTGGCCCCGGTGATTGCACTGTTTCGGGAGCTGGGATATGCAGCGGCTGAGATCAGCAGAGGTCTGGATGGCGCGCATGTTTTGGCTTCCCGGGAGAGCTGGGAGACGGTGGGCGGCATCCAGCTGGTGACCCACATTGCCAAGGGCCAAAATCCCACGGCGGTATCCACGGTATTTGAATTTTTGGCCAAGGATACGGCGAAAAAAGAGATCATTTTGATTTTGGATGAAGTGTTTGACAATCCCCTCAAGACAGAGACGGTTGCTTGGATTTATGATACAGATTATGAATTCCTGAACCAGAGCAGCATCCGAAAGATTATTCTGGGTGGGGCCCGGTATCTGGACCACCGGCTGCGGCTGCTCCTGGCCGGAATTCCGGCGGAGAAGCTGGTTTGCCTGCGGGAGGAGGGGGATACGCCGGCATACGTGGACCTCTCCGGCGTGGAGAAAATTTTTATTTTGCACGATGTGAACGCCGTTTCCCGCGGGCGGATGATTCGGGATGCGGTGAAGGCGCGTATTTTAGAGAAAAGAGGGGAATTGGTTGAGAATTGAGGTGTTGTTTCCGGAGCTGGGAAACTTATATGGAGACCATGGCAACATCCAGTATTTGACTGCCTGCGTGCCGGAGACGGAAGTGATATACACTGGAAATTTACAAGAACCCGAATTTAAGCCGCGCACGGAGCATTTGATATACCAAAAATCCATCACGGAGAAAAACCACGAGCTGGACATAGGCCGCTTGCAGCCGTATGCCGACCGGCTGAAAGGGTATATCGAGAAAAACGGCGTTCTCTTGGCTACAGGCAACGCCCTGGAGCTGTTCGGCGCTTACATCCAGGAGGATCGCCGCCGGATTCCGGCTCTGGGCCTTTTCCCTTATCACAGTGTGCGGGACATGGAGCACAGGCACAATTCTATGTTTCTCGGTACCTTTGGGGGCATGAAAATTGTGGGGACCAGGTCGCAGTTTTCCTTTTCCTATGGAGAGCTGCCCCATCCCTTTCTCCAGGTGACCGGCGGGATTGGGATGAACCCCGAGGCGAAAACGGAAGGCGTTCACTACCGGAATTTTTTTGCGACCTATCTGTTGGGACCGTTTTTGGTGCTCAATCCCCTGTTTACCATGTATTTGCTGGAGAAGCTGGGATATACGGGGCCGTTGGCCTTTCAGCGGGAGGCGATGGAGGCGTATACCTACCGGTTGCGGGAATTGGAGCGCCCGGGCGTCCGTTTTCAGATGGGAGAGCACGGCTGACAGCCTCTTCGGTACCCTTGACCCGTGCGGTATAATAAATGGTACGGCGGTGATTTTAAGAGGAGCATCTGCGGCCGGTTTGCCACGGGGCTTTTGCAGCGGCAGCCGGTTCCGATGAAAAGGAGAGGATGAGCCATGGGACTGGGAACGAAACTGGCCATTTTTGGCCGGCGTCTGAAGAGCGCCAGCCTGCGGCGTATGGGCCGGAATATTCAGGCGATTCATCAGGAGACGGGGAAAAACCGGCTTTTTTTGTTCTGTGATATGATTTGGTGTACCCTGCACTATGGGGTAGGCTATCTGGATTATCACGTGTTTGGCTTTGCCTGTAACCGGGGACCAAACCGGAAGACCTTCATGACAATGAACCACAATGTGGCATTGGCCAGAATGGTGAACGACGCAGCGTGCTACCCCCTGCTGCAGGATAAATTTCAATTCCTGCAGCGTTGGGAGGAGTTTCTGGGTCGGCGTTGGTTGGATTTGCGGCAGGCGGGCCCTGAGGACCTGGCGCAGTTCTGCCGGGAATGCGGCGCGGTGTTCATAAAGCCCCATGCTGACTTTGGGGGCAAGGGAGTTGCGCGCCTGGAGCCCGGCCCGGAGACCGATTTTGAAGAGCTGCACCGGTCCTGTGTGGAAAGCGGGCGGTATCTGGTGGAAGAGGCCATCGTACAGCACCCGGAGGTTTCAGCTTTGTGCCCTCAAAGCGTCAATACTCTGCGGGTGGTGACCCTCTGGGCGGAGGGAGCGGCTAAATTTGTATACGCCCTACTTCGGGTGGGCAGCGGCGAGGGAAATGTGGACAACATCTCCAGCGGCGGTATGTATACCTGGGTTGGGGACGATGGAATTCTGGATTTTCCGGCTTTTTGCGACCGGACCGGGCTGTATTACGACAGCCACCCGGTTACCGGCGCGGTGTTTCGTGGGTATTGCCTGCCCTTTTTCCGGGAAGCCGTCGCCTTATGCTGCCGGGCTGCCCAGGTGGAACCCCGGCTGGGGTATGTGGGCTGGGACGTGGCGATTACGCCGGACGGACCGGTTTTGGTAGAGGGCAATCATCTTCCGGGCTATGATATGGCCCAAAATGCCCGGTTTCACCCGGACGGCAAAGGGCTGCTGCCCACATTTGAAGCGCTTCTGGGCCGTCCGGTTCCCAAGGCGTAATATGGCACCGGAGCGAAGTTCCGGATGATACCCGTTTCCCTGGCGCCCCGTTGGGCAACATAGGGAGGCGGGTATTTTTTTGCCGGAAAGATAGGGTAGAAACAATCCGTTACAGAATTGAAAAATTTGGTTCATTGTGTTACAATTTTTTTAAAAAAGTACGGAGGAGAACGCCGATGAATCTGTTGGGCGTTTTGACCAATACGCTGGCTGTGCTGGCCGGCGGCGGGGTGGGCCTACTGTTCCGGCGCGGTCTGCCGGAAAAAGTGATGCATGGCGTGATGACCGGAATCGGCTTGTGCACCTTGTATATCGGCATTTCCGGTAGCCTGGCGTGCCGGGAGCCGCTGGTCTTCATCCTTTCCCTTGTGCCCGGGGCGGTCATAGGGTTTTTGCTGGATATCGACGGGGCCTTGGGCCGCTTCGGCCGCTGGGTGGAGCGCCGGTTTCCCCGGGAAGCCGGGAAGGACACGCCGGTAGCGGAGGCATTTGTCACAGCCAGCCTGGTGTTTTGCGTCGGCGCGATGACGGTGGTCGGCTCTTTGGAAGCCGGGCTCACCGGCAACAATGGGACGCTTTTCACCAAATCCCTGCTGGACCTCATTTCCTCGGCCATGCTGGCAGCCAGCTTGGGACCCGGTGTTTTGTGTTCCGCCGCTGTGGTATTGGTGGGGCAGGGCGGCTTGGTTCTTTTGGCAGGAGCGCTGTCTCCGCTTTTGACAGAGCCGGCGGTGACCGCCATGTCGGCGGTCGGCTCCTTGCTCATTGTGGGCTTGGGGCTGAATTTGCTGCATGTTGCCAAGATTCCGGTGGCCAATTATCTGCCGGCCATTGTTCTGGCGCCGGTGATGTGGCAGCTGGTTACTTTGTTTTCATAAAAGGAGCGGGTGATTCCAGTGAAGAAAATGCTTTTTCTCATGAATCCCTATGCCGGGATGCGACGGGCCAACCGGGTATTGACGGATATCCTCTCCCTGTTCAACCGGCGCGGGTATGAGGTGACGGTTCACATGACCGCCGGTCCCGGAGATGGAGCGAGCGTGGTGGAGGCGTTGGCCGGTAGCATGGACCTGGTGGTTTGCGCAGGGGGAGACGGCACCTTTAACGAGACGGTGACGGGATTGCTGCGCAGTGGAGC
>ENA-ORLY01003888-ORLY01003888.1-human-gut-metagenome-genome-assembly--contig:-NODE-3888-length-11462-cov-3.433641_pt1 | contig 11462 bp, 8 predicted proteins | sample MGYA00243071_ERZ508832 | MGnify/ENA primary metagenome ERZ508832 (study PRJEB26277, sample SAMN04329777) | human gut metagenome | biome: human-associated habitat | host: Homo sapiens | place: USA...
GTGTGGCGGTGGTTTTATTTTACGGGAAAACAACCGGAGGCTGATGAAAAAAAGCGGCACCGTGATTTTGTTGAGTGCGACCCCGCAGACCATTTATGAAAACGTAAAAGACGGAAAAGATCGTCCGCTTTTAAATGGAAACATGAATCCTGACTATATTGGACAGATGATGCAGGAAAGACAGCCGTATTATGAAAAAGCAAAAGATATCGAAATTGTTACGGATGAAAAAGCACCAAAGGATGTCGCATTCGAGATCATAGAGCGGTTGCAGATACCAATGGCAGGAAAAGAGGAAGAGGCATGATACAGGATATTGGAGTGGAGCAGTTAAAAAATGAATATCATCCAAAGCCTCCGAAAGACGAGAGCAGGATCATGATATTTGACGCAGGAAAACTGCTTTGTAGGATCAACGAAGAGATGCAGATTGCATATCCTAAATACGGTGAGTGGAGAAAAAATAAGGCAGATGAGGGAACGCTCATCTACCTTTTTTCCATTGGAGAGGACACTTATTATCTGTTGTATTCGCCGCAAAAGACAGAAGTCGAGGGGTATGTCTATGAAAAGATGTTCCGTTTACGTCGAACATTTCCTGAGCGTGAGCGATTTGCAGGAGTCAGTGCTTATCATTTGTATACATGGTATGAAAACAATCATTTTTGCGGAAAATGCGGAACAGAACTCTTAAGAAATGACAACGAAAGAAAACTGCAATGTCCGGCATGTGGGAATGAAGTGTTTCCAAGGATCAATCCGGCAGTCATTGTGGCGGTCAGTCACGGCGATGAACTGATCCTGACAAAATATGCAGGCAGGGAATATAAAAAATATGCATTAATTGCCGGTTTTGCAGAATTTGGTGAAACGATAGAGCAGACGGTACAAAGGGAAGTCATGGAAGAAGTCGGGATACGGGTAAAGAATCTGCGGTATTATAAGAGCCAGCCATGGGGATTTTCCGGGAGTCTGCTGTTTGGCTTTTTTGCAGAGGCAGAAGGAGACCTTACGATCTACAGGCAGGAAGACGAATTAGCGGAGGCAATGTGGGTGCCGGCAGAAGAGATCGTCTTAGATATAGAGGAGATCAGCCTGACAAGAGAAATGATGCAGGTGTTTCAAAAAGAGCATTGTAAAAAAGAGTGAAGAAATTGTGAGCGAATCTTGACATTGGAATAGAACATGCTAAAATGATAGTTCACATAGTTAATTAATAACTAGGTTAAATAATAGAGGTGATACACATGGAAGAGTATATAGCGGACCTTCAGGAACAATTGATCACGGCACAGCATAGATTTATGAAGATGCACCGGGATCTTTGCTTTACAGGTCTTCGCAAAAGTGAGTTTGTCATGCTGGAGATCATTGAAAGAGAGAACGGAAACCGTGAGCAGGGTGTGCTGGCATCCGATATTGCCAAGCGCCTGAGGATCACGGCTCCGGCAGTCTCAAAAATGTTAAGAAGCATGGAAGAAAAGGGGTATGTAGAACGAAGAGTGGATGAAAAAGACAGACGGAATACGCGGGTGAGCATTACGCCTGACGGAAAAGAAGCAGAACAGCAGGTACGCAGGCAGATGCAGGAATTTATCACAGGAGTTATAGAACGTCTGGGGGAGGAGCGTACCAAAGAGCTGATTCATTTAATGAACCGATACACGGAGATCATGCAGGAAGAGAATCAGAACAGAAAAAGAAAAAAGCAGGAGGAAAAACATGAAGCAAATCTTTAAATACTTAGCAGAGCACAAAGGAGCAGTGGTCATGATCATACTGCTTTTAGTTGTTCAGGCATATTGTGATCTGTCTCTTCCTTCCTACACATCGGATATTGTCGATGTCGGAATTGAACAGGGAGGAATCGAGCATGAAGCAATGGAGGAGATGCGAAAGGAGAGCTTCGACACACTTTGCTTCTTTGTAGAAGATAAGGATGAAAAAACACTCCGCGATGCATATAAGCTCGATGAGAATACTGAGCGATATGTCAGAAAGAGCGATAAAAAAGAAGATATTGAAAAACTCGACGATATCTTAGCAAAGCCTATGGCAATGGTCAATGGCATGAAAAGCAGCAAAGAGATGGATTTTGACCAGTTTTTGCAGGGCGTGAAGGCAGGAGCCATTACCAAGGATATGATCCTGCAGCAGGAGGAAGAAACCTGGGAAAAATACGATACGATGAGTGATTCCATTGTTTCGCAGATGGCAATCCTATATGTACAGGACGAATACAAAGCCATGGATTATGATACCGATCAGATACAGACACATTATCTGTGGGTAACCGGGGCAAAGATGTTAGGACTGTCCATTTTAATGGTAGCGGCAGCAATCTGTGCAGGATATTTTTCCTCTAAGACCGGAGCAAAGATCGGTATGGATTTACGAACCAGGATCTTTGGACAAGTGCTGAGCTTTTCGAACCGTGAGATGGATCAATTTTCCACGGCATCCCTGATCACAAGAAGTACGAATGATATCCAGCAGATACAGATGGTTTCTACGATATTGCTAAGAATGGTACTGTATGCACCGATCATTGGTATCGGAGGAATCTTAAAAGTAGTCAATACAAAGACCGGAATGGGTTGGATTATTGTGGTTGCAGTCGTTGCTATTTTTGTTCTGGTAGGAATTTTAGTCGTAGTGGCAATGCCGAAGTTCAAACAGATGCAGACCCTTGTGGACCGCATGAATCTGGTTTCAAGAGAGATATTGACCGGTATTCCGGTTATCCGTGCATTCAGCCGTGAAAAATTTGAGGAAAAACGGTTTGAGAAAGCAAATCGTGATCTGATGCAGACACAGTTGTTTACGAACCGTGTTATGACCTTTATGATGCCGACGATGATGCTGATCATGAATGCCATTACGGTAGCGATTGTGTGGTTTGGGGCAAAAGGAGTAGACCTTGGAAACCTTCAGGTTGGTGACATGATCGCATTTATTACCTATACGATGCAGATCGTCATGGCATTTTTAATGTTGACGATGGTATCCATTATGCTGCCAAGAGCAGGCGTGGCAGCAACCCGTATAGAAGAAGTATTAGATACGGAACCAAGCATCCATGATGCAGAGCAGACAAAGGGTGATGAAGAAGACTTTAGTGGTGTATTAGAGTTTCACGATGTAGGGTTTGCCTATGATGGTGCAAAAGAAGAGGCACTGAGTGATATTTCCTTTACGGCAAGACCGGGGGAAACAACAGCCATTATCGGAAGTACCGGATGTGGAAAGACCACGTTATTAAATCTGATCCCGCGTTTTTATGATGTGACCTCCGGAAGCATTACCATAGATGGAATTGATGTCCGGGAAATGTCACAGGAGAAATTAAGAAGTCTGATCGGATATGTGCCGCAAAAAGGAGTGCTTTTTTCCGGAACGATCGCATCTAACCTGAAATTCGCAGGAGATCAGGTCAGTGATGAGATGATGAAAGAGGCGGCAGACATTGCACAGGCAGTAGATTTTATTGAGGAAAAAGAAGAAAAATATAACAGTCCGATCGCACAGGGCGGAACGAATGTCTCCGGTGGACAGAAACAGAGACTTTCCATTGCAAGAGCGATAGCAAAGAATCCGAAAATCTTCTTATTTGATGACAGTTTTTCCGCATTGGATTATAAGACCGATGTGGCACTTAGAAAGAAACTGAATGAAAGAGTAAAAGATGCAACCGTTTTGATCGTGGCACAGAGGATCAGTACGATCTTACATGCAGATAAGATCATTGTATTAGAAGAGGGCAGAATAGCCGGTATCGGAACACATGAGGAGCTGTTAGCAGGATGTGAGACCTATCAGGAGATTGCAAGCTCCCAGCTTTCTGAAGCAGAACTGAAAGGAGGTGTCCGTTAATGGCAGAGCAGAATACAAGAAGACATGGACCAAGAGGACCGCATGGTGGAATGACACCGGGTGAAAAAGCAAAAGATTTTAAGGGAACGATGAAAAAGCTGATGACTTACATCGGAAAGTATAAGTTTGCTGTAGCAACGGTCATTGTATTTGCAATTGGCAGTACGATCTTTAGTATCATCGGACCGAAAATCTTAAGTAAGGCGACAACAGAACTGTTTAACGGTTTAGTGGCAAAGATTAAAGGCACCGGAGGCATTGATTTTGACAAGATCGGAAAAATCCTGTTGATCCTGCTGACGATGTATTTAGTCAGTGCAGTCTTTTCCTTTATCCAGGGATGGATCATGACCGGAGTGACACAAAAGCTCTGTTTCCGTTTCCGAAAAGAGATATCGGAAAAGATCGACCGGATGCCGATGAAGTATTTTGAATCACGGACAGTAGGAGAAGTGTTATCGCGTATTACCAATGATGTCGATACGTTAGGACAGAGTCTGAACCAGAGTGTGACGATATTGATCACATCCGTGACGACTATTATCGGAGTGTTGATCATGATGCTTACGATCAGTCCGTTGATGACATTGATCGCATTTGTGATCCTCCCTATCTCCGCACTTTTGATCAGTCTGGTCATCAAACATTCGCAGAAGTATTTCTTTACACAGCAGGAATACCTTGGAAAGATCAACGGACAGGTCGAAGAAGTGTTCAGCGGACAGAATGTTATCAAAGTGTTTAACCGTGAAGAGGTAGTGAAAAAGACCTTTGAGGAAGATAATGACGTGCTCTATCAGTCAGCCTGGAAATCACAGTTTTTCTCAGGTATGATGCAGCCGATCATGATGTTTGTCGGAAATCTCGGTTATGTTGCAGTAGCGATCAGCGGAAGTATGTTAGCGATCAAAGGAACGATCGAGGTCGGAGATATTCAGGCATTTATCCAGTATGTCAGAAGTTTTACCCAGCCGATCACACAGGTGGCACAGGTATCGAATATGCTTCAGTCCATGGCAGCGGCAACAGAGCGTGTATTTGAATTCTTAGAAGAGGAAGAGGAAGATCAGTTTGCCGAGAATCCGGTGCATGATGAGAATCTTCAGGGAAGTGTAACGTTTGAGCATGTAAAATTCGGTTACGATGAAGATAAGATCATCATCCATGATTTTAACAGTCAGATATCTCCGGGACAGACGGTAGCGATCGTAGGGCCGACCGGTGCGGGTAAGACGACGATGGTCAAACTGTTGATGCGTTTTTATGATGTCAACGAAGGTGCGATCAAAGTTGATGGCTATGATATCCGGGATTTCAACCGCAGTGAGCTTCGCGAGAACTTTGGAATGGTCTTACAGGACACATGGCTGTTCAAAGGAACGATCATGGAAAATATCCGTTACGGAAGACTGGATGCAACCGATGAAGAGGTCATCGAGGCAGCGAAAGCAGCACATGCCCACCACTTTATCTCCACACTGCCGGGCGGCTATCAGATGGAATTGAATGAGGAAGCGAGCAATGTTTCACAGGGACAGAAGCAGCTTTTGACGATCGCGAGAGCCATTTTAGCAGATAACAGGATACTGATCCTCGATGAAGCAACAAGTTCCGTCGATACGAGAACTGAGGCAAGAATACAGAAAGCAATGAACAATCTGATGAAAGGAAGAACCAGCTTTGTCATTGCGCACAGACTTTCTACGATCAAAGATGCAGATTTAATTTTAGTCATGAAAGACGGAGATATTATTGAGCAGGGAACCCATAAAGAACTCCTAGAACAACAGGGATTCTATGCGGATTTATACAATTCCCAGTTTGAGGAAGCGTTAGCCTAGAAGTATAAAAAAAGTGTGAAAAAATTGTTTTTCACACTTTTTTCTTTGATTTTTTCCTATGAGTATGATATGATAAGTTCTGCTATGTAAAGTTTGCATCTATAGTTTAATGGATAGAACGCTGGACTCCGATTCCAGTAATGTGGGTTCGACTCCCGCTAGATGCATTTTTTACTCTATAGGAGATCGTTTGTTTTCGCAATGTCCTACAGAGTAAAGAATAACTGAGGACAAGCAGCAGTATAGGAGGTTTTTATGAGTACTGAGGATGGAAGTAACAAAAATAACATAGATGGGAATGGCACAGATAAAAATAGCATAGATAAAGAAAAAACACAGGAATTTTTGCATAAAAACGGACGATATCTGATCATGGCAGGCATGTTAGTCGTGATCTTGATCGGTATCGTTATGTTAGTCAATAACAAAGGTACATCATCTGCTGATCCGAAAGCCAGAGCAGAAAAAGTGCTGAAAGAGGATTATCAGGTAGATGAAAATGAAGCCGTTACCAAACTGATGAAGAATTATTACAAATACTATGCAGAAGGTAATGTAGATAAGATGAAAGAGATTGCAACTCCAATCTCGAAATTAGAGCAGAGTTATATCAAGATGTTCAGCGAACGCGTAGAGAAATATAAGAACATCAAGTGCTATACAAAAGAGGGATTAGATAAAGATTCCTATATCGTATCCGTAACAATGGATATGAAGTTCCCGAAGATCAAGACAACGATCCCGTCTTTGGAGACTTTTTATGTAAGAACGGATGACAAGGGAAATCTGTATATTGACAATCTCTACAGTACATTCAATTATATCGCAACGAATGAAAAAGACGTTGATTCGAGCGTTTCAGAATTTATTGACAAGTATGAAGAGCAGGATGACTTTGTAAAGTTAGCAAACGATATCGAGAAAAAAAGCAGCAAAGCGATCAAATCGGATAAAGACTTAGAAAAATACGTTAATAAGCTGAATGATAAGGTAATTCCAAAGTGGCTGAACAATTATAAGAAGGCACAGGAGGAAGAACAGAAGAAGAAAGAAGAAGAGCAAAAGAAGAAGGACGAAGAAAAGAAGAAACAGGAAGAAGAACAAAAGAAGAAAGACGAAGAGAAGAAGAAAAAAGAGGAAGAACAAAAGAAGAAGGACGAAAAGAAAGACAGCAAAAAGAAATCCGAAGAAAAGAAAAAATCTGAGGATAAAAAAGACAGTAAAAAGAAATCTGACAAGAAAGACGATCAGAAAAAAGAGGATAACAAGCAGGAAGAGCAACAACAGGCAGAGCAGCCGGCAGCCGAGACTGTATATGTAACCACAAAGGTCAATATCCGTGATGCTGCAAGTACCGATGGAAATGTCGTAGAGATGTTAGAGTTCGGAACAGAGTTGAAGCGGACCGGAACAGAAGGCGACTGGAGTGCCGTAGAGCATAATGGTGTAACCGGTTATGTCAAGAGCGAGTATCTGTCTACAGAAGTTCCACAGCAGGATACATCAGCACCTTCCCTGTCAGAGGGTTCTACCGTTACCTTAAATGGCACGATCAATATCCGTGAGTCCATGAGCGAGACTTCCACGAAGGTAGCAGTAGGATATGCCGGTGACAAGGTTACGGTTGTTATGAGTTATGCGGAAGGATGGACGAAGGTAAATTATAAAGATACCATCGGTTACATAAAGACAGAATTATTACAGTAGGAAGAAATGCGGAGGCTTAGGTCTCCGCATTTTTGAAAGGATAGGAATGGAAACGGAATTTATCAGGATCAATAAGTTTTTAAGTGAAGCAGGAGTGTGTTCAAGAAGAGGAGCAGACCGTCTTGTGGAAGAAGGAAGAGTGACTATTGACGGAAAGGTAGCAGTACTTGGTGATCAGATCCTTCCGGGACAGAAGGTTCTTGTGGACGGCAGGGAAATACAGAGAGAGGATGAGAAGATTTTACTGGCTTTTCATAAACCAAAAGGAATTGTATGTACGGCAGAGAAGAGAGAAAAGAACAATATTATTGATTATATTCATTACCCGAAACGTATCTATCCGGTAGGAAGATTAGACAAAGATTCCGAGGGATTGATCCTTCTTACCAATGATGGAGAGCTTGGAAACGAGATTCTAAGAGCAAGAAATTTTCATGAGAAAGAATATATCGTAACGGTAAACCGCCCGGTTACGGATGAGTTTTTACGCGGAATGGCAGGAGGTGTACCAATCCTCGATACGATCACGAGAAAGTGTAAGGTAGAAAAGTTAGATAAGCGGAAAATCCGTATTGTGCTGACGCAGGGACTGAACCGGCAGATCCGCAGAATGTGTGAATATTTTGGCTATCGGGTGGTCAAACTGGTCCGTGTCAGGATCATGAATATTAAATTAGGAGATCTTCCGGTGGGAAAATACCGTGATCTTACACATCAGGAATGGGAAGGATTATTGGCACTGCTATCAGAGAGTGGGAAAGAGGAATAGAATGGAAATTCAGGAAAAAATAGAAGCGTTACGCAAGGAAATTGAGTATCATATCGAACGCTATTATAATCAGGATGATCCGGAGATTACCGATTACGAATACGATCAGAAAATGAACGAGTTAAAACGTTTAGAAAAAGAACACCCGGAATATGTCACTCCGGATTCCCCGACACAAAAGGTCGGAGGAAGTGCAAAACGTGAGGCGGGTGTCTTAGTAGAGCATAACGTACCGATGTTGAGCCTTCAGGATGTTTTTGACAGGGGAGAGGTAGAGAATTTTGTTGCAGAAATGAAAAAGCAGTTAGATGATCCTGAATTTGTGGTTGAATACAAGATAGACGGACTGTCTCTTTCTTTGCGTTACGAATACGGCGAGTTGAAGTTAGCAGAGACCAGAGGAGACGGCATCCAATATGGGGAAGATGTTACGGCAAATGCAAAAGTGATCCGTGATGTCAAAAAGAAGTTAAAAGATAAGCCGGAATATCTCGAAATCCGTGGCGAAGTCTATATGACAGAGGCTGATTTTGAGAAGGTCAACGAAAAACAGGAACTGCTCGGCAAAAAGCTGTTTGCAAATCCAAGAAACTGTGCAGCAGGCACACTGCGTCAGTTAGATACCGCAGTGACAAAGGAACGCGGACTGTCCATGTTTATTTTTAATATTCAGGATGCAAGAGGAATCTCATTTGAAACGCATACAGAAGGCTATGAATATTTAAAAAAACAGGGCATTCGGGTCATTGAAGAATATACGGTCTGCAAGACAGCAGATGAAGTCTGGGCAGCGATCGAAAAAATCGGCGAGAACCGCGGAAAACTGCCATATGATATTGATGGCGCGGTGGTAAAGATCAACCGTTTTTCCGACCGGGAAAAATTAGGGGCAACTTCTAAAGTTCCGCGGTGGGCAGTGGCATATAAATATCCGCCGGAAGAAAAAGAGACAAAACTGTTAGATATTGAGTTGTCAGTTGGCAGAACCGGAAGAATCACGCCGACAGCCGTTTTTGAACCGGTGCGGTTGTGTGGAACGAGTGTATCAAGAGCAACCCTGCATAATCAGGATTTTATTGATGAATTAGATATCGGGATCGGTGATACGATCGTGGTATACAAATCCGGTGAGATCATACCGAAGGTACGAAGAGTCATTCACGAGAAGAGACCGGCGGGTGTCAAAAAATTCGTGATACCGAATGTCTGTCCGGTCTGTGGTGCAAAGACGGAACGCGAAAAGGATACCGCAGATATCAAGTGTACCTCACCAAACTGTCCGGCACAGTTAGAACGCCATATGATTAATTTTGTCGGCAGGGATGCTATGGACATCAAAGGATTTGGTGCCACTTACATTATGGAGCTGGTACGTCTTGGATATCTCAAAGACATTGCAGATATTTATGACTTAAAACAGCACCGGGAAGAACTGATCGAACAGGGAATTATCGGAAAAGAAAAAAATACGGATAAATTACTGGATGCAATTGAAAAATCCAAGCAAAATGAGGCATTCCAGTTATTGACCGGATTTGGTATCCCAAATGTCGGCAAAGCAGCGGCAAAAACCATTCTGAAACATTTTGGCAGTATTGAAGCACTGATGCAGGCAGATATGGAGAGTCTGCAACAGGTTGCAGATGTCGGAGAGGTTACGGCACTTTGCATCCGTAAGTATTTCCAGGATGAAAATAACTGCAAGATCATAGAACGTCTGAAAGAAGCAGGGGTCAATATGGAAATGGCAGAGTCAGGAAGCGAGGACGGACGTTTTGACGGATTGACCTTTGTCATTACCGGAACACTTCCAACGATGGATCGAAAAGCAGCTGCAGCCCTGATCGAAGCGCATGGCGGCAAGGTATCCGGTTCTGTTTCTAAAAAGACCAATTATTTACTTGCCGGAGAAAATGCGGGCAGCAAGCTGACCAAAGCAAATGATTTAGGCGTTTCCGTGATATCGGAAGAGGAATTGCAGGAAATGTTAAAATAGATATTGATAAACAGATCACAGACAGAAAAGAGGGAAAAATATGCCGATCAAGACACAGGGAGATTTACCGGCAAAGGAAATATTAGAAAATGAAAATATATTTGTGATGGATGAGAGTCGTGCGATCCATCAGGACATTCGTCCGCTTCAGGTGTGCATTTTAAACCTGATGCCGTTAAAAGAAGATACGGAGCTGCAATTGCTGCGTGCACTATCGAACACACCATTACAGGTGGATATTACGTTTTTAACAGTAAAAAGCCACGAATCGCAGAATGTATCTGCGAATCATCTGAACAAATTTTATACAACCTTTGAATACATCAAAGATCAAAAATTTGATGGCATGATCATTACGGGAGCACCGATCGAGCATCTGGATTATGAAACAGTAGATTACTGGGAGGAACTTTGTCAGATCATGGACTGGACAAAGACAAACGTAACCAGTACGATGCATATCTGCTGGGGTGCTCAGGCAGGACTTTACTATCATTTTGGTATTAACAAGGTGCTGCTTCCGAAAAAATTATTTGGAGTTTACCCATTCCAGGTATTGAACAGAAAAGTGCCGTTAGTCCGTGGCTTTGACGATGTGTTCTATGCACCAAACAGCCGTCATACGGCAATTTTAACCGAAGACATTGAGAATTGTCCGGATTTAAAGATTCTTGCAAAATCCGAAGAGGCAGGTGTATTTCTGTGCCTTTCAAATGAAGGAAAACAGATATTTGTCATGGGGCATCCGGAATACGACAGGATCACACTGGACAAAGAATATCATAGAGATTTAGAGAAAGGCCTGCCGATCGATCTGCCGTATAATTATTATCCGAATGATGATGCCACAAAGCGTCCGCTGTTGCAGTGGAGAGCGAACAGCAACAATTTGTTCAGTAACTGGCTCAATTATTATGTATATCAGGTCACTCCGTATGAGTTGTAGGGAAACCGCTGAAAACAAGCAGATTCTTGGAAAATCACAAAGAAATAAAATCACTTTAAAATTACATATTTTCATGTATTTTAATGGACAAATGGTGTCAAAACAGAGCCTTTATATAATACGAAGATGTCATTGTTTGACACAAAAAGATGTGATAAAGTGATAGCGATTAAAAGGGTAGATGGTTAAAACTCATCTGCTCTTTTTCCGTTTGTGCACTATAGATGTGCTCTAATCTGTGAAAATCCCTTACATGCCCGGATAGAGGGAAGTTTGTAGTAGCAGAGTAAGTTGGCTTTATGTTATATTTATAAAAGATTAGTGATAAAA
>ENA-ORLY01003890-ORLY01003890.1-human-gut-metagenome-genome-assembly--contig:-NODE-3890-length-11442-cov-13.800880_pt1 | contig 11442 bp, 11 predicted proteins | sample MGYA00243071_ERZ508832 | MGnify/ENA primary metagenome ERZ508832 (study PRJEB26277, sample SAMN04329777) | human gut metagenome | biome: human-associated habitat | host: Homo sapiens | place: USA...
GTTCTCGCAGCTCTCGAAGTACAAGGCCCCTTGGCTGCCGTCCCAGCCTGCGCTCACGAGGGCAAGTGCCTCCCGGCACCCCTCGTCAGGTTCCGTCGTGTAATACCTGCCTCCCGGCTCCGTGACGGAAAACTGTCTCGGCTGGAATATGACCTCCTCGATGGTGTCGGGGAACTCGTCGCTCCATACCCGGTTGAGGACTACGAGCATCACCAGTGCCTTGCCCTCGACGCTCTCGCCCTCTGCCTCTGCCATCGCAATCTTCATAAGCAGCTCCGCGTCCTCTGCGCCCCAGTCCCGGCTTCCAATCAGGCTCTCGTATGTATTCTCCTCCGGGGCCTCTGTCGCCGCTGGCGTAGCCTCCGGCTCCGGCGTGGCCTCCGGGCTTTTGGTGATTGCCGGGGCCGCTGTCGCTACAATCTGCGGCTCATAGACGCTCCCCGGTAGGCTGGGGGCTGGTGCGGGGCTTCCTGCGGCTATCGTTCCGAACGCCGCCCCCGCCATCATCACCGCCGTTACCATCGTTACGACCATCGGCGGGTATCTCCGTATCTTCTTCCTGTTCATAAATCCCGGCTGCGGCTGCCGCGTTGAATTGCCTCTGCGCCTGCTGTGCGATGCGCTGTAAAAGCCATTCGACCTCACTGGCCGTCTTTTTGCAGTAGTTGTCAGCTATCCGTATCCGGGTGTTCCCGATGTGGAAGTCCCTGACAACATTCGCCGCAACCATTTCGCACCTCCCTAATCGAATTTTCCGAGCCTCGCCGCCTTTTCCAGCACGGCGAGGTTTTCGTCTGCCCTCCGGCGGAACTCAAGGAGCTTTTTCTGAACTTCTTCCAGCGTCGTCCATTCCCCAGCCGTTACCTCCCCGTCCTCCATGAAGACCGAGTTATGGAGCCGTATCAAGGCCCTTTCCGCTGGCATCTCGGGTAGCTCCCGGCAATCCTTTCCCACCGGGCACTCGTTCACGCAGTACCACGCCCGTAGCTCCGGCTCGTTGTATGCGTCTGCCATCAGCGCGACCACGATGTTCGGCGGCCTTGTGATGTCCAGCTCGTACTTCTTGAGGCTGTCCTCCGTCACTCCGGGGAGGTAATCAATGGCCCCCGCTCTTGTCAAGAGCTTTTCGTTGTACTTTGCCGCCCTCATTCGGGCCTCGTAGTACCTGTTGCCTACGGCTTTTGTAGCCTGCCTTGACATTTATTTTCGCCCCCTCTCGCGGTAAAATTATTTCAGGTTCAGACAAGAGGCTTGACGCGAACAGCGACGCTCTTTCGCCTCTCTTTGCCCTTTATGCCCCATTTCGGGGCGTAACTGGGTAAAAAAATTTATTTCCGGCCCACGGGCATGGTGTTGTCGAAAATGTCGTCGCCGTAGTAGTTCAGCACTCGCTTAATCCGCAACGCCAGCCGCAACGCGGGTTGTTTGTCTCCTGTCTCGATCTGCGCGTAGTGGCTGCGGCTCGTCCCCACCGCAGCACTGAATGTCTGCTGGGTGTAGCCGTTCGATTTCCGCAACTGCTGCAACTTCGCTCTCATGTTCTCGCTCCTTTCCTCGTGCGTGTCCCGTTTTGGGGTTCTGTAGAGCATTATAGTCCCTTTTTGGGGCAAAGTCAACCAATCCGGCAAACTTTTTTCGCAATCCCCTGATATTTGCCGATTTTAGGGGCAATTACTACACAAAACGGGGCAAAAATGCTATGATTAAATTTACTGCGGAGGTGCTATCCATGCAAAACTTTTCCAACCGTCTGATTTCCCTGCGTAAAGAGCGGGGCCTCACCCAAGAGGACTTGGCAAACCTAATCCACAAAAAGCGTTCCACCGTCTCCGGCTACGAGACGGAGGGCAAAGAGCCTGACCTCGATACCGTCTGCTGGCTGGCGAACTACTTCGGCGTGTCCACCGACTACCTGTTGGGATACTCCGACGAGCGTAACCACGTCGAGCAGGTCTTTTTCAACGACAAGGTGAACTTTGAGCGTCACTACAAGAATCTGCCCGCCGAGCTGCGCCCCGTCGTCTCCAGGTGCTTCGACAGCTTCTACTTGCTGCTGTCCCGCGATATGCAGCTCGCCCGGCCTGAACGCCTCCGGGTCTACGAGGAGTTGCTTCACACGCTCCAATCCCAGCGGGCGGACATCCGCAAGGCAATCGAGGCCTCCGGCGGTGCTGTCACCGACCCCGTTGCTCTTTCCGACCTCATGGCTATGCAGGGCCAGCTCAAAAACGCTGTGGCCGCTCTGCTGGACAAGCTCATGCAGGCCGACATGGAAATCGCGTTCAACATCAAGAGAGACGAAGCCGCCGGGTACAAAAGCGGGTCGGCAATGTGATCTACGTGGACTTTCGCCCCTCCCCGTGAGGGGCGTTTCCTTTGGAGGTGAATCCCTATGCGAAATTATCCACCCCTTTCCTCCGCCGAGGAATACTGTATGTACCTCCGCAAGTCCCGCGTAGACATCGAAGCCGAGGCCCACGGCGAGGGCGAAACGCTGGCCCGCCACGAAAAGCTCCTGCTGGAAGTCGCCCGGCGCGATAAGCTCAACGTCACGCAGATTTACCGCGAGGTCGTCTCCGGCGAGACCATCGCCTCCCGGCCCGTCATGCAGCACGTCCTACAAGAGGTCGAACAAGGCCGCTGGGCTGGCGTTCTCGTCGTCGAGGTCGAGCGTCTGGCCCGTGGCGACACCATCGACCAAGGCATCATGGCGCAGACGTTCAAGTATTCCGGCACCAAAATCGTCACCCCGCTCAAGGTCTACGACCCCAACAACGAGTACGACGAGGAGTATTTCGAGTTTGGCCTGTTCATGTCCCGCCGGGAGTATAAAACCATCAACCGCCGCTTGCAGCGTGGCCGCCTTGCCGCTGCCAAAGAGGGCAAGTGGGTGTCCGGCGTGGCCCCCTACGGCTACGAGAAAATCCGGGTGCCGAACGACAAGGGCTGGACGCTGCGCCCGGTCGAGGCCGAGGCCGATATTGTCCGCTTCATCTTCCGGCTCTATACCTCCGGCGAGGAGGCCGAGGACGGCGAGGTGAAAAAGCTGGGGACATACTCGCTCGCCGTGCGCCTCGACCGAATGGGCGTTACCCCTCCGGGCGGCGCGCCCTGTTGGAGCAGCACCACGATTCAGTCCATCCTCGAAAATCCCGTCTACGTCGGGAAAATCCGCTGGAACGTCCACAAGACGAAAAAGCGCGTTATAGGCAGCTCCGTCCGCGTCGAGCGGTACACCGCCCCGGAGGGCGAGCAGGTCTTTGTCGATGGCCTGCACCCCGCCATTGTGGACGAGGCCGTTTTCCTCGCGGCCCAAGAGCTGATCGCCCAAAAAGGCCCTCCGCCTGTTCAGGCCGCCAACACTGTCACCAATCCTCTGGCCGGGGTTCTCGTCTGCGGCAAATGCGGCCGCAGTATCGTCCTCCGCCCCAATCCAACCTACGGCGGTATGCTCATGTGCCCTAACCGCGCCTGCGATAACGTCGGCTCCAAGTACGACATCGTGGAGGAGCGTCTGCTGCAAGCCCTCGCCCAATGGCTGGAAGATTACCGCCTCGAGTGGTCTGACCGCCCTCCCTCCGAGGAGCAGGCCCTCATGGAGCTAAAAGCCAAGTCCATCCGCAAGGCCCAGTCCGAGGTGGAGACGCTTCAACGCCAGCTCGAGCGAACCCACGACCTCTTGGAGCAGGGGGTCTACGATACCGAGATGTTCCTCACCCGCTCCCGGTCTATCACCGGGCGCATCAACGCCGCCCAAGAGAGCATCGCCTCCCTCACCTCCGAGCTGGCCGAGGAGGAGGCCCGCGCCGCCTCCCGCCAGAACATCGTCCCAAAGGTCGAGAAGCTGCTGGAAGTCTACTCCGCGCTCCCCTCCGCGCAGGCCAAGAACGATATGCTCAAGGGCGTGCTGGAAAAGGTCGAGTACACCAAGCTCCACCGTTCCGGCCGCAACGGGCCGTTCGATAACTTCGAGCTGCTGCTGTACCCCAAGCTGCCGCCCTCCGGCCTCGGAGAATAACGGAAATAATTAAAGCCGTCCATTTCGGGCGGCTTTTCTTTGTGACAACCTTGCAGGTGTGATTAATAGAGATAGTCGGAAGTAACCGTATGAATACCTGCGAGTTTAACGCAGTTTTCAGTAAGGTTTGCTTTATCAAGAGAGGAATGAATCTTGCCGAGCAATCCGATTGTACCAACAATCGAAATGACAATATCTCCGGTGTTTACTATATATCGTGAGATGGCTTGATGCGTTTCTTCATCAATATATTGGAATTGGTCTGTGAGGCAGACATAGCGACTTCCTCCAACATCACGAACACGAATATAAGGATGTTCTGTTGGATCATCAAGTAATTCACAGTCGGCAGGAAGGCGTTTGCCACCTTTGACTGTACAGAGGCTATCCAAACGGACGATGCTATAACCTTCGGGAAGCTTGTCACCCCCATAGTAAGAAGCAAATTGATCTTGGAACACTGCTTGTGCAGTTGCTTCTAAATTATCATTTTCCTCTCTCTTCAAAGCAATGCGGTCGGTAATTGCACGGTAGGACTCGACGATCTCACATTGTCTCGCATAGGAGGGAACAGGGAGCTTTATACGGCAAAGATCGTCCCATGTAATTCCGCCTCGAACACTGCCGTCCGTCATGAACCAGCACTCACGGTCAAACTCCGGTCTACGAAACCACATCATCAAATACTCTTCATTTAAGACATCGCGGTCAATAATCTCAAACATGAAATACGCCGGAGAAACTATTGAGGCGTTGTCTTTCTCATAGAGCGCAATCGGAAGACGTTCATCGCGTCCAACGTGCATTGGGTTACAGGCAAATAACCCCTTGCTGATCAGTTTATACCGACTCAAATCTGTGCCAATTACATTTGCGACGGAAGGCATAAACTCTTTGTCGATGCTTATGCCAAGAACAGTGCTGGTGACTTCCTCGGAGTTTCGATAATCAACAAGCCGAATGTGTTTACCAAGAGGTTCATAATTCGATTTCATAGCCCAGCTCCTTAAACACGGTCAACAGGTCTGCCTTTGACTTTTCTTCTGCAATGAGCAGATCACGCAGTTCACTTTGCAGCGTCTTCATTTTTGTATCAAAGTCGATGTTCTCATCGCGGTTTACAAACTCAATGTAACGGCTCGGAACAAGGGTAAAGCCCTTTTCAGCAACCTCATCGAAGGATGCGCTGTAACAAAATTCAGGCACATTCTGATAAGTTTCTTCATAGCCTTCCTGCTGCCATGCGTGATAGACGCCCGTGACTTTTGCACGGTCTTCTTCTGTCAGCTCAATATACTTCTTTTCATAAGGGCTTCCCATTTGCCGCAAGTCCATGAAAAGGATCTCGCGCTCACGGTTACGGAAGCGTTTTACCTCTCCGTTTTCTTCAACCACACGAGCCTTTTTATTCTTGTTCAGAATCCAAAGCGTAACGCTGATGTCGGTGGTGTAGAAGAGGTTGCGGGGAAGGATGATGATTGCTTCGACGAGATTGTTCTCGATGAGCTGACGGCGGATTTTCAGCTCTGTACCATCGTCAGATAGTGCGCCGTTTGCAAGCAGGAAACCGGCAACACCGTTCTGAGAGAGCTTTGAAACAATGTTCAGAATCCAGCCATAGTTTGCGTTACTCGTCGGCGGAACTTCATAGCCGTCCCAGCGCGGATCATCAATCAGCTCATTATCACCACGCCATTCTTTCTGATTAAAAGGCGGGTTTGCCATAATGTAATCTGCCTTGAGGTCCTTGTGCTGGTCATTGGTGAATGTGTTCGCTGCCATTTCTCCGAGGTTTGCAGAGATGCCGCGAATAGCCAGATTCATTTTGCACAGCTTGTACGTCGTGTTTGTATATTCCTGACCATAGATAGAGACCTTCTTCTTGTTGCCGTGATGTGCCTCCACGAACTTCATTGACTGCACGAACATACCGCCAGAACCGCAGCAAGGGTCATAGAGAATACCGTCATACGGCTCGATCATTTCCGCAATCAAATTGACAATGCACTTCGGCGTATAGAACTCGCCCTTACCTTTGCCTTCTGCAAGTGCAAACTTACTCAGGAAGTATTCGTAGACTCGTCCGATAATGTCATTCTCTTTATCGCCGGTGTTGATCTTATCAATCTCGTCCAGCAGTGATGCCAGCTTTGCTGTGTCGATGTGAAGACGTGAGTAGTAGTTGTCCGGCAGTGCGCCTTTCAGTGCGGGATTCGCTTTCTCAATCGTATAGAGGGCGGTGTCGATTTTCAGCGCAATGTCATCCTGTTTCGCATTCTCCATGATGAAAGACCAACGGCTGATCTCAGGCAGGAAGAACACGTTGTCCTTCGTATAGAAGGCAACATTGTCAACAAACTTCTCACCGTATTTTTCAGAAATAGCTTTCCTTTGTGCCTCAAACTTATCGCTGGCAAACTTCAAGAAGAAGAGACTGAGAACGACGTGTTTGTATTCTGCCGGCTCAACTGAACCACGAAGTTTATCTGCGGACTTCCATAGAGCTTCTTCCATAGAAATCTCTTTTTTCGGTTTATTGGCGGCTCGTGCCATATTGATTCCTCCTGATTTTATAACGCTTCAAAGCATCCTACTGTAATGGGCGCCGCACTATAGATTCGTATTCTTTCACATTAGAGTGAAATGTGAAAATACTGCTCTAAATGCTCTTTAAAGGCAAGATATAATTTTTTGCTGGCATCTACATGGAATTTTGCCATACGAGGCCAATCAATATCTTTAGAAATATCAACACCGGGCAAAAAAGTATGTATCTTGCTTGCCTTATTGTCGTCCATGCGGCTCCAAATCAATTGTGTTCCTATAACTTTCTCAATATTATCTTTCCTGGCAAATAGGAAACCAAATAGTTCCTTGTTTTTCTCTTTTGATGCCATGCCCAAATAGAGTTCGACACGGGATTCATCGAAGTTTGCAACGCAGTCGATATGGATGCCAGGAATACCCACAAAACCGGCAATCCAGTTACTCGTTACAGGGTTCACATTCTCGAAAAGTCCATTTTCGCTAAAAGCATTTTTGAGCTGCGGAAGTGTGTATTCCCAATATTTTTTGCGGATTTCATAACGATTTCCAGCAACTGTCTCAGAATTATCCTCATCTTTGAGGTAAAATACAAGCTCACTCTCGGGAACATCAAATATAGCGAATATCTTTCGCAGATTATTGATTTTGTACTGTGTATCAGTTCCAGAATGAAGCATTGTGATGACTTGTTGATACATATCTGCCCAGCTTGCCACTGGCTGTTCGGCACCCTTGAAACTATACTTGGAGAGAACGCGCCCCGTGAGAATGACATCTTCATCCAAAGCGATAGCATCCATCTGCTTTTTCTGAGGGTGGTAATTTGATGTGGGATAGGGCCAAATTCCGATAACCGTATTTTTTAAGAGCTGGTCACGTTCCTCAAGTTCAGGCAACCCCCACTGTTCCTTCCGGCCGACCCACTGATTGATTCGAAGGCCAGAATCTTTAAAGCCATGAGGCATATCGCGCTTCTCTGCAAACGGGCTATTGGAATAGCGCGAATTATACGCAGTTAGGGTTAGATTTGCCAAACGGTGGAGCCAATTTGTGTGAATCGCTTCATAATTATCCCCAAGGCTCACTATCCATGCGGCAGTAAGATGCTGTGGCATAATGTGCTCAATAGAGTACTCTCCACGATCCAAGTGCCCCCAGACATCTTTGGTCTCGCTGGTTTCTGAATTCTCCAAACGCTCAAAGAGGTACAGCTTGTTTTTGGGATTCATCCCATAGATATTGCGCGTAGACATACACTCTGCGAACTCATCATCAGAGGGAAACCGAGTACGTTCTCTCTTGCTGAGAAGTGCATATTTGAACTTCTCAACATAATGGCTTTCATCTCCATCAAACCGAATGATTTCACGATGAAGCAGAAGAAAGATTTTATTCAACGCATTGGTGGGCAAGTCGCAAATAGCTCGGCGGAACAAGTAGCTTTCTGTGAAATGGAATACTTCAATTAGCTCATCGGCGGTCAAAGCACCACTTTCGCTAAGGCGAATTACTTCCAGCAAAAACGGACGTGTGACCGATGTGGACAGTCGATTGAGACGATAGATACAACTATTGAGCCGCTCGTCAGAATGACCGCCTTTAATGAGAAATGCGTATCGCTTTGCATATTCGAGTAAATCTTTAAGCAAAGGTTCAATATCCGCCACCTCTGCATCCTCGACATATTTCTTAAATGTTGGGTAGACACTATTCATATTAGGGGTGCTCTGCTGTTTGATGCTTAAGTAGTCACGAACAAAGGAACTAACATCATAGTCGGTATAGCTTTCAATGCGATTCCAGTATTTTTCATAGAACTTCGTTTGCTGATCATTTGGAAGTCCCATCAAGATGTAATTGCGTATCTTATCGCCTTCGCTAAGGTTAAGTCCCGTGGAGTTTAAGCTTTCAAAGATAAGCTGTGGATTATCCTCATGGTTAAGCGATATGTTGATGATCTCCAACTTGCAGATAGCATCAAATAGCTCGTCAATATCTAATTCGCCGTGTTGAATACGGTCGTAAAAATATCGATAATTTATCGTAAGATTAGAGTCCGGGATATATTCTTCATCTTGGTCAAAGAGAATACCGAATGCCTTCTGATCATTTTTAATAGGCTTTAATTTAATGCGTTTTTCTTCTGGCTCATATTCATCGATCAGATATTTTTTGAGGATTTTGTCCGTGAGTTGATGATCGCGAGATACCATTTTCCCAGATGAAAGCAAATGATAAATAGCCAAAAGAAGCAAAGATATGGTAGTCAAGCGCTGTTGACCATCAATGATAAGAAACTCCTCCATTGTGCCTGATTCGCTTTGGACAGAGACGATGCTCCCAAAGAAATGGCTCTTTCGATTCTGCCGGATGATCTTTACCAGATCGTCATAGAGCTGCTTGCAGTGTTCCATTTTCCAATCATAATTCCGTTGGTATACCGGAATGATAAATCGTTTAGAAGCGCCATCTAAGTATTTGATTAGTTTTTGTGCGTTACCATTCATACACTTTCTCCCTTAGAATCAAATTACTGCAAATCTTACAAGCACCTTTCTAACGCTTCGATTTCATAAACTGATAGGCATCGATTTATCAATTCCCGGTTTCGTATAATAGCAGCAACTACTTGGTCTTCTGTCAACCCTTTTAGATGATGCCCATATCGATCAAGTATCTTTCTAATTGCAGAACTCGGTATGCCAAATTCAGTCAAAATTTGAATATTAGCGGCAGTAAACTCATTTTCGATTGCTTCAGCAATAAATGTATAGTCACCAGCTTCCATACCTAACTCAGCCGCAATATACTTCTGAAGAGAATCAACAACATTCAGCCACTTAGGAATTTTGTATTGTAGCCAATTTTTCTGAAACTTGAATATAGTTTCGACTGCCTCGTCTGCGAATTGCCGAGCCATTTCAGGATACTCCACCATGAATTGTTGCGACGAAAAATGCATATGCAGAGCACGAACTGAATCCAAATCTTTGGCAGGGTCTTTTAGATGCACTTGAAACAGAGCAGAGAGAGCGTGCCACTCGTAAGGCGAGGAAGATTAGACCCTGCCCAGCCTGCGGGAAGCCCTTGGAGGTCATGAGCATTGCCGATAACCAGCATTCACCAGGCGGATTTGATGTAATTGCCCACTGCCAGAACTGTCTCGCTGATTACGAATGGTTCTGCGATAAGAATGGTGACACCTCAGATATGAAGCAGTATTTCTTCGGGTAAGGCGAGTGTGTTCCGGCAGGGGACTTTGGGTATATTCCTTGTCTATAGCGGCTCAACCGTTGAACTATACGCCAACTTCCGTAAAGCGACCAAAAGGGCCGCACCTGCTCGTATGAACAGGTGCGGCCCTCTAAAAAGTTGCGCGTATTGAAGGGAATCTAATTCAGCCTGAAATAGCAGGTATTCTTCCCGCGTCCTTCCTTTTTCAGTTCACCGACTGCAACCAGCTTCCGCAGAGCACCCTCAATGGAACTGTCACTGAGCGTTGGGCAAAGTTCACGGATGTCCTGCTTATTGAACCGCCCGATTCTGTTTTTGCTTGCTCTGCGCACCATTTCCAATGCGGGCAGCTTGGTTTCCACAAGCGCCACACGATCCTCAAAGTCCTTATAGGCCGCAAGTATTGTTCCAAGCAGATATTTGATAAAGGGCACTACATCCTCGGTGCCTTCGTGCCAGCCGGTTTGCGCCTGTGCAAGCGCATCGTAGTACAGATCTTTGTTTTTGGCGATTTTGGCTTCAAGAGAGATATACTTGCCGACATAAAAGCCGTTTCGGTACAAAAGCAGCGTCGTGAGCAATCGGCTCATTCGTCCGTTGCCGTCATTGAAGGGGTGGATGCACAGAAAATCATGGATGAAAACCGGAATTGCAATCAACGGCTCCAGTTCCATATTCCCGATTACGCGGTTGCATTCCTCGCAGATTCTGTCCAGCGCTTCCGGCGTTTCGTAAGGGGCAAGCGGCGTGAACAGCGTTTCCACATGACCGTCCGGGTAGGTAGCGGTGATATAATTCTGCACACTTTTTGTGCGGCCCGCAAGCGGGTTATTCATGTGGCTGTACAGAATTTTGTGAAGCTGCAGGATGTAGTTCTGCGTAATTGGAATCGCGTCAAAGCTCTCGTGAATAATGCTCAGTACATCACGGTAACCTGCAATCTCCTGCTCATCCCGGTTCCGCGGCGTGGTTTTCTCCTCGACGAGCTGCCGGATACGGGTACTCGTGGTGACGATGCCCTCGATGGCATTCGATGCCTCAGTGCTCTGTATCTTAGCAATCTCCACGAGCTTTTCGAGTTCCTCCGGACGTTGCTTCAAATACAATTCCTGCTTTCCAGCTTCCTTGTATATGGCCGCAATCAGTCCAAGAACATCCGAGTCCCACTTTTGCTCCTTAATTGCAGAGTAATTGAAGGGTCTCATTTCCTTACCTCCATTCATTTTCCCTTAAATAATAATATAAAACAAGGGAATAGTCAATGGGCTGTGCCATAAATCCCTTACTATTATGCCTGTATTAAGGGATTTATACTCAAGGAGCAAGAAAAGTACCTCTGCCTATCTTCCCGCCAATTCTTTGTCTGGTACAAAATAAGCATAGCACCCGAAGCGGATAGGAAGCCTCGGAGGCTATGCTTATTTTTGTTATAATGGGAGGGCAATGGATGGACGGTTTCTTTGGTGAGCTAAGCGTTCGAGCTGTAAACAGTCCTCCGCCCTCTTGTTATAAAGATTCGATTGAGCAGGTTGCTCCGGCTATGCCGCGTGCGCGTCACGAACCAAATTGAATCGTAATAAGCCGGTGCGGAAGCATTGCAATATTTTATCAGGAAAGAAGGAATGCCCATGCTCAGTATCGGG
>ENA-ORLY01003894-ORLY01003894.1-human-gut-metagenome-genome-assembly--contig:-NODE-3894-length-11421-cov-3.762694_pt1 | contig 11421 bp, 6 predicted proteins | sample MGYA00243071_ERZ508832 | MGnify/ENA primary metagenome ERZ508832 (study PRJEB26277, sample SAMN04329777) | human gut metagenome | biome: human-associated habitat | host: Homo sapiens | place: USA...
CTCGGTGGAGCACCTGGGCCGCGAGCTGGCCGCTGTGCGTGCAGGCCGCGCAAACCCCGCTGTGCTGGACAAGGTGAGCGTGGACTACTACGGTGCCCCCACTCCCATCCAGCAGGTGGCCTCTGTGGCCGTGAGCGAGGCCCGCACCCTGACCATCACCCCCTGGGACCGCACCCTGCTGCGCGCCATCACCAAGGCCATCATGGCCAGCGACGTGGGCATCACCCCCATTGATGACGGCTCCACCATCCGCCTGAACTTCCCGGCCCCCACCGAGGAGCGCCGCAAGCAGCTGGCAAAGGAAGTTGCCAAGCTGGGCGAGGAGGCCAAGGTGGCCGTGCGCAATGTCCGCCGCGACGCTATGGACAAGGCCAAGGCCATGAAGAAGGCCGGTGAGCTGACCGAGGACACCCAGAAGACCATGGAAGAAGAGGTCCAGAAGCTGACCGACAAGTATATCAAGAACATCGACGCAGCCGTTGAGGAAAAGCAGAAGGAGATCATGTCCGTCTGATCGCCGCGGCGAAACGAAACGTGTGAGGTGCCGTGCGCTGGAACGAGTGCGCGGCACTTTTTGCCGAAACCGGGGCAGGAAACCCCCGCCCCGCAAACGCAGGAGAATGATTATGAACCATCCCAAAGAATTTGCCGAGGGCCTTTCCATCGGCATCATCATGGACGGCAATGGCCGCTGGGCCAAGCAGCGGGGCCTGCCCCGCACCGCGGGCCACAAAAAGGGTGCTGCCGTGTTTCAGGATATCGCCAACTACTGCGAGGAGCTGGGCGTTTCGTCCGTGACCTTCTACGCCTTCTCCACCGAGAACTGGAAGCGCCCGCTGGAAGAGGTCTCTGCCATTATGAAGCTGTTCGGTGAGTATCTGCTCAAGGGCTTCAACTATAAGGACCGCAACATCCGCATCAAGTTCCTGGGCGACCGGGCCGCGCTGGATGCAAAGCTCCAGAAGCTGATGAACGAGCTGGAGGAGGACTCCGCCGCCAAGACCGGCATGACCCTGAACATTGCCGTGAACTACGGCGGCCGCCCCGAGATCGTGCGGGCCGCCCGGCAGCTGGCCCAGCAGGTGGCAGAGGGCACCCTCAAGCCCGAGGACATCACCGAAGAGATGATGAGCGACCACATGTATACCGCCGGCCAGAAGGACCCGGATTTCATCCTGCGTCCCTCGGGTGAGAAGCGCCTTTCCAACTTCATGCTCTGGCAGGCCGCTTACGCCGAACTGGTGGAGATGGATGTGCTCTGGCCTGATTTCACCCGTGATGACCTGGATGCCGCCATCACGGAGTTCAACAAGCGCTCCCGCCGGTTTGGCGGCATCTGACCCTTGCAATTCCCAAAAGGAGAAATTTGAATGAAAACTCGTATCATAACCGCAATTGTGGGCATCCTCGTCCTGATCGGGGTGCTGTTCACCTTTGACACGCTGGTGTTCAATTTTGTCATTGCCGCCATCACCCTGATCGCCATCCACGAGGTCTTCAAGGCCCTGGGCTTCGGCAGAAAGGAATGGCCCATGTACGCCGTGTTCGTGCCCTACACCCTGCTGATCATGCTGTCCAGCTATCAGGTGTGGCGGCGGCTGGTCATGCCGGCCTCCTTCTTGATGGTGCTGTTCTTCGGCATCTATCTGGTGGTGCGCAACGCACAGGTGGATTTTGCAAAAGCCAGCGGTCTGGTGATGTTTTCCGGCATCGTGATCTTCTGCTTCTACTCCTTTATCCGTTTGAAGGAGCTGCTGCCGGTGGAGACCTACGGCTATGACGCGATGTTCTTTATTCTGCTCATCCTCTGCTTTGCCTGGGGCGGCGATACCTGCGCCTACTTTGCAGGCAGAGCCTTTGGCAAGCACAAACTCTGCCCCGTGGTCAGCCCCAAAAAGACCGTGGAGGGAGCCATTGGCGGCATGCTGGGCACCATGGTGTTCGGCGTGGTCGCCACCGTGATCTACTCCATTGCGGCCAACCGGATGGAGGCGTTCACCCGCACCAACATCGGCGTTTCGATGTACGTGATCATTGCCCTGCTGGCCTGCGTGGCCGCTGTGCTGGGCATCTACGGCGACCTGTTCGCCAGCGTGGTCAAGCGCCAGTGCGGCATCAAGGATTACGGCACCATCTTCCCGGGCCACGGCGGCATTCTGGACCGCTTCGACAGCGTCATGTTCATTGCGCCGTTCGTCACCATGGTGGTCATCGCTGTTTTCTATCACTGAATGCAGGAGGTAGCTTATGTCTAAAAAAATCACGCTGCTGGGTTCTACCGGTTCCATCGGCACCCAGAGCCTGGATGTTATCCGTGCCCAGGGGTATGAGGTGTTCGGCCTTTCCGCCCACAGCCATGTGGAGAAGATCCTGGAGCAGATCGAGGAGTTCCACCCCCGGTATGTCTGCATGACCGACCCCGATGCCGCCGCCCGGCTGGACGCGGCTCTGGCGGGCCGTGCCAACGCCCCCCGGCTGCTGACCGGCCCCGAGGGACTGAAGGAGCTGGCCGCCATGGACGGCCCCGATGTGGTGCTGAACAGTGTGGTGGGCATCGCCGGTCTGGGTGCCAGCCTGACCGCCATTGAGAGCGGCCATGATCTGGCCCTTGCCAACAAGGAGAGCCTTGTTACGGGCGGCCACCTGGTGACCCAGGCTGTGGCAAAGCACGGCGTGAAGCTGCTGCCTGTGGACAGCGAGCACTCCGCCATCTTCCAGTGCCTGCAGGACAAGGAGAGCGCCAAGAGCCTGACCAAGATCCTGCTCACGGCCTCCGGCGGCCCCTTCTTCGGCATGAAGACCGAGGAGCTGCGGGGCAAGACCAAGGCCGATGCCCTCAAGCACCCCAACTGGAACATGGGTGCCAAGATCACCATCGACTCCGCCACCCTGATGAACAAGGGCCTGGAGCTGATCGAGGCGGTCTGGCTGTTCGGCCTGCCCCCCGAGAAGATCCAGATCGTGGTGCAGCGCCAGAGCATTGTCCACTCTGCCGTGCAGTACAGCGATAACTCCATCATTGCCCAGCTGGGCGTGCCCGATATGCGCATCCCCATCCAGTACGCCCTGACCTACCCGGCCCGTGTGCCCGGTGTGGTGCCCGAGCTGGATTTTACCACCCTGAAGCTGCTGACCTTCGATGTGGCCGACGAGGAGACCTTCCGCTGCCTGGCTGCCTGCAAGAAGGCCATCAAGAAGGGCGGTCTGGGCCCCTGCGCCGCCAACGGTGCCAACGAGGAGGCAGTCAAGCTCTTCCTCGAGGATAAGATCGGCTTCCTCGATATCGGCCGTCTGGTGGAGGCTGTTGTGGACAGCGACAGCTTTGGCGGCGATTACACCCTGGCCGATGTGTATGAGTGCGACAAGATGGCCCGCGCCTTTGTGAGAGCGCACCTGTAAGGAGAACTGATGTCTTTTATTGTCACCTTTATTGCTGCGGTGTTCGTGTTCAGCGCCGTGATCGCCATCCATGAGTTCGGCCACTTCATGGTGGCAAAGCTCTGCGGTGTGCAGGTCAACGAGTTCTCCATCGGCATGGGGCCGGTGCTGTGCAAGCGGGTGCGCAAGGGCACCCAGTACAGCATCCGCGCCCTGCCCGTGGGCGGCTTTGTGGCGCTGGAAGGGGAGGAAAGCCCCGAGAGCAAGCAGGCGGAGGAACGGTCAAACCCCTCAGCCGCCGATGGCGGCAGCTCCCCTGATAGGGGAGCCCTTGGCATAGCGGAGACTTCCCCCGAGGAGGAAAAGCCTGCTGGTATTCCTCTGAATGAGGCCCCTGTCTGGCAGCGGGCCCTCATCATGCTGGCGGGTGCCGGGATGAACTTCGTGCTGGGCTTTGTGGTCATGGCCATCCTCATCACGGTCCAGAGCGAGCCCATCACCAGCAAGGTCCTCTATCAAGTGGAGGAAAACGCCCTCTGCGGCCAGACCGGCCTGCAGGCAGGGGATAAGATCCTTGCGGTGAATGGCCGCCGCTGTTTTGTGGCAAACGATATCCTCTATGAGCTGATGCGCACGGAGGACTACACCGCCGATTTCACAGTTCTGCGGGACGGCAAAAAGGTGGAGCTGCCAGGTGTGCAGTTCGACACCTGGCAGGATGACAAGGGCGAGACCCACATGAGCCTGGGCTTTACGGTCTACGGCATCAAAAAAACACCGCTGAACGTGCTGAAAGAGGCGGGCAACAGCGTGCTCTACTACGGGCGCATCATCTTTGCCTCCCTCTCCGACCTGCTGCGGGGGCGGGAGAGCATCAACGACCTCTCCGGCCCGGTGGGCATCGTAACGGCCATCGGGCAGGCCGCCAGCTACGGCTGGCAGGACCTGCTGGAGATGCTGGCGCTCATCACCGTGAATGTGGGCATCTTCAACCTGCTGCCCTTCCCGGCGCTGGACGGCGGCAAAGTGGTGTTCCTGCTCATTGAGGGCGTGACCGGCCATGCCGTGCCCGAAAAGATCCAGAGCGGCCTGACCGTGGCAGCCTTTGCGCTGCTGTTCGGGCTGATGATTTTTGCAACTTACAACGATATCCTCCGGCTCATTACCGGGGCAATGTGATACGGAAAGGAAAACGACCATGCGGCAGCTGAAACGAGAAGTGAAGATCGGCAATGTGACCATTGGCGGCAACAACCCCATTGCGGTGCAGACCATGCTGAATGTCCCCGTGGAGGACATTGAGGGCAACGTTGCCCAGGCAAAGCGCTGTGAGGCGGCGGGCTGCCAGATCCTGCGTGTGACCTGCCCCAGCGCGGCGGATGCCAAGTGCATCGAGGCCGTGAAGAACGCGGTGAACATCCCCATCGTGGCGGATATCCACTTTGACTACAAGGCAGCGCTGGCCTGCGCCGACGTTGGTGTGGACAAGATCCGCATCAACCCCGGCAACATCGGCGATGACGACCGGGTCAAGGCCGTGGTGCAGGCCTGCCAGCAGAAGAACATCCCCATCCGCATCGGCGTGAACGGCGGCAGCCTGGAAAAGCACATCCTGGCAAAGTACGGCGCACCCGTGCCCGAGGCCATGGTGGAAAGTGCCCTGTACCATGTCCGCCTGCTGGAAAAGTTCGATTTCAACAACATCGTCATCTCCATCAAGAACTCCAACGTGCCCCGCATGATGGAGGCCTACCGCCAGCTGAGCGCCGTGACCGATTACCCCCTGCATGTGGGCGTGACCGAGGCCGGTACTTACCAGATGGGTCTGCTCAAGAGCGGCATGGGCATCGGCGGGATGCTGCTGGAGGGCATCGGCGATACCATCCGCGTCTCGCTGGCCGCCGAGCCCGAGAAGGAAGTGGAAGCAGGCTACAACATCCTGCGCGCCGTGGGCTTCCCCGTGGCTGGCCCCGAGGTCATCACCTGCCCCACCTGCGGCCGCACCCAGTACCCCTGCACCGAGATCGCCAACGAGGTGGAAAAGCGCCTGCAGGGCTATAAGAAATCCATCAAGGTGGCCGTTATGGGCTGTGTCGTCAACGGCCCCGGTGAGGCCCGCGAGGCCGACATCGGCATTGCCGGCGGCAAGGGCGAGGCGGTGCTGTTTATCCACGGCCAGCCCATCAAGAAGCTGACGGGTGACAACATCCTCGACCAGTTCATGGATGAGATTTATAAGTTGTAAGAGTGCGTAAAGCGCTCAGGGAGCTTTCTCCTCGGACACGAGGCGGGCCATTCCATCGCCCGCCCTACTGCCTGCGGCAGCAGGGTCCCACCCCGGCGGACGGTCCTCGGAGAAACTCCCGTTCACGCAACTAAAATGCATTGTTGGCCTTACTGCCACGCCCCGAAAACGGGCGCGGCAGTTTGTGCTGTTTATTCCCCAACACAAAGGAGTATCACTGTGACACCACTCGTTTCCCAGCTCTGGCCGCAGTTTATGGTAGACCCGGCGTTTGCATCCTGCTTTGGACAGGTCATTGTGGAGCGCGCCCGGATGCTGCGGCAGGAAAGGCAGGTGATCTTTACCCTGCGCAGCGCCGCCCCGCTGGACAAAGGCCTGTGCGCGCGGCTGCTGGCCTCGCTGCAGCCGGGCTATGAGGGCTTTGAACTGAAAATTGAGAACCTCTTCGGTTACGCTTCCATGGACGAAGCTGCCCTGCGGGAGCTGATGGAGGAGATGAAGCGGGACGGCGTGCCCATCAACGGCTTTCTGGACCGGTGCAAGATCAGCATTACGGGCCAGAATATCCGCATCGGTGTCTGCCACGGCACCAAGTTTTTGCAGGAGATGGGTTTTGAGGACCTGCTGGCCCAGCGGGTAGCCACCCATACGGGGGTCAAGCCCAAAGTGACCCTGCAGAGCGCGGTGGATGAGGCGGAACAGCGCCAGATGGAAGAAAAGCTGGAGCGCAAAATCGCGCCGCCGGTGGTCAAATTTGAGAAGAAGAACACGGCCCCCTCCATCAAGGTGGAGGGCCTGGACCTGACGGACAAGCCCGTGACGATTTTCCACGGCAAGATGTTCTCCCCAAAGAACCTCACCCCCCTCAAAGATTTGGGCGGCGAGGGCGGCAAGTGCATGATCTGGGGCGATGTCTTCTTTACCGAGGTCAAGGGCAATTTCCGCAAAATCTACACCGTTTCCATCACGGACTACACGGGCTCCATCAATCTGAAAGTCCGTGCACAGGAGGGGGAGGACTGCTCCAAATGGGAGAGCATCCCCAAAGGGACGACGGTCATCGTCAAGGGCGACTGCACTTACGACAAATACGAGCACGACTACATCGTGTATCCCTACGATGTGCTGTTTGTGGAGCGGAAAAAGCGGGAGGACACCGCCCCGGTCAAGCGGGTGGAGCTCCACCTGCATACCAAGCTGTCCAGTATGGACGCTTTCTGTGACCCGGGCGGCATCGTCCGACTGGCTCACCGGATGGGACACCCGGCTATTGCGATTACCGACCACGGTGTCTGTCAGGGCTACCCGGAGGCCATGCTGGCCGCTGATGACATCCACAAGAAAGACCCTGACTTCAAGCTCATCTACGGCTGTGAGGCCTACTTTGTGGACGATATGATCCCCTGCGTCTACGGTGTGAAAGATGAGCCGCTGACCGGGGAGTTCTGCGTCTTTGATACCGAGACGACAGGCCTGGACCCCGGTGTGGAGTACCTGACCGAGATCGGCGGCGTCATCGTCCGGAACGGGGAAGTGGTGGAGGAGTTTGACACCTTTGTCAAGCCCGGCAAGCCCATCACCCCCAAGATCACCGAGCTGACGGGCATCACCAACGAGATGGTGGACAACGCTCCCAGCGAGGCCGAGGCGCTGAAAGCCTTTTTGGAGTTTGCAGATGGTCGCATTCTGGTGGCCCACAACGCCCATTCCTTTGATATCCGCTTTTTGCGGGCAGCGGCCAAGCGGAGCGGCATCGAGTTTGAACCGACCTATATCGACACCTTGACCATGGCACAGGCCATGTACCCGGGCCTGCACAACTACAAGCAGGGCACCATCAACAAGCATCTGGAGCTGCCTGCCTACGAGGCGCACCGTGCCTGCGAGGATGCCGGGGCCCTGGGCCGCATCTTCTGTGTGATGCTCAAAGACCTGGAAGAAAAGCAGGTGGCCAAGGCCAGCGAGATCAACACGGGCCTGGGCGGAAACCGTGAGGTGCTGAAAAAAAAATACTACCACCTCATCATTCTGGTGCGCAACCAGATGGGCCTGAAAAATCTGTACAAGATCGTCAGCGAGGCCCACGTCAACTACTTCTTCAAAAAGCCCCGTGTGCCCCGCAGCCTGCTGAACAAGTACCGTGACGGCCTGATTTTGACCTCGGCCTGCGAGGCAGGCGAGCTCTACCGCGCCATTGTGGAGGGCCGCTCCTACGAGGAACTGAAGAAGATCGCGTCCTACTACGACATCCTGGAAGTGCAGCCTCTGGGCAACAATGCCTATATGGTCCGGGAGGGCAAGGTGGAGAGCGAAGAAGTCATCAAGGACTTCAACCGCACCGTCATCCAGTTGGGCGAAGATCTCCACAAGCCGGTCATCGCCACGGGTGACGTCCACTTTACCGAGCCGGAGGATGCCATTTACCGCTCGGTGCTGCAGGCGGGCAACGGCTTTAAAGATGCCGACAACCAGCCGCCGCTGTTCTACCGCACCACGGAGGACATGCTCAAGCAGTTCTACTATCTGCCCAAAGAGAAAGCTTACGAGATCGTGGTCACCAACCCCCGCAAGGTGGCGGCCAGCATTGATAACACCGTCCGGGCCATCCCGCGGGGCACCTATCCGCCCAGCATCGAGGGCGCGGAGCAGCAGCTGCGCGACGCCACCTGGAAGCGGGCCAAGGAGGATTACGGTGACCCGCTGCCGGAGATCGTGGAAAAGCGGCTCCAAAAGGAGCTGGACTCCATCTGCGGCCACGGTTACGCGGTGCTGTACGTCATCGCGGTCAAGTTGGTGGCCTACTCCAACGCCGGCGGCTATCAGGTGGGCAGCCGTGGTTCCGTCGGCTCCTCGGCTGTGGCCCACTTCTCCGGCATTTCGGAGGTCAACAGCCTGCCGCCCCACTACCGCTGCCCCAAGTGCAAGCACAGTGAGTTCATCACCGACGGCAGCGTGGACGACGGCTTTGACCTGCCGGACAAGAACTGCCCCCACTGCGGTACCCGGATGCTGGTGGACGGCCATGATATCCCGTTTGAGACGTTCCTGGGCTTCTACGGCGACAAAGAGCCCGATATCGACCTGAACTTCTCGGGCGAATACCAGTCCAATGTCCACCGCTACACGGAAGAGCTGTTCGGCAAGGCCAACGTGTTCAAGGCGGGCACCGTTTCCGGTATCCAGGATAAAACCGCTTACGGCTATGTCCGCAAGTATCTGGAAGAGCGGGGAAAGACCGTGAACCACGCCGAGGAAAACCGCCTCACGCTGGGCTGCACGGGCGTCAAGCGCACCACGGGCCAGCACCCCGGCGGCATGGTCGTTGTGCCGGACACCTACGAAATTTACGATTTCTGTCCCATCCAGCACCCGGCAGACGACGTGGCGGGCGGCCTGCTGACCACCCACTTTGAATTCAAGTATCTGCACGACACGCTGCTCAAGCTGGACGAGCTGGGCCACGATATGCCCACGTTCTACAAATATTTTGAGGAATATACGGGCATCCCGGTGGACTCCATCCCTATGAACGACCCCAAGGTCTACAGCCTGCTGACCAGCCCGGAGGCGCTGGGCGTGACGCCGGAGCAGATCGACAGCCAGACCGGTACGTTCGGCATCCCGGAGATGGGCACCAACTTTGTCCGCGGAATGCTGGTGGAGGCCCGGCCCAAGAACTTCTCCGAGCTGATTCAGATCTCGGGCCTGTCCCACGGTACCGACGTCTGGACGGGCAACGCCGATGAGCTGATCCGGAACGGCACCTGCACCATTGCAGAGGTCATTGGCTGCCGTGACAGCATCATGCTCTACCTGCTCCGCAAGGGGCTGGAGCCCAAGATGGCGTTCGACATCATGGAGGCTGTCCGTAAGGGCAAGGTGGCCAAGGGCGGCTTTAAAGATGGCTGGGAAGAAGCCATGCGGGAGCACGATGTACCGGACTGGTATATTGAGAGCTGCCGCAAGATCAAGTATATGTTCCCCAAGGCCCACGCGGTGGCCTACCTGATGAGCGCCATCCGGCTGATGTGGTTCAAGCTCTACCGCCCGGCAGAGTTCTACGCCGTTTACTTCACCGTGCGCGGCGATGATATCGACTATGAGGCCGCTGTGGGCGGTGCGGCTGTGGCCCGCGCCCACATGGAAGCGGTGAAGCGCCGCCTGAAAGAGGAGAAGAACGCCAAGGACGAGGATGTGCTGGTCAGCCTGCAGCTGGTCAACGAAATGCTCTCCCGCGGGTATGAGTTTCTGCCCATCGAGCTGGGCAAGAGCCGCGGCAACAAGTATATCGTGGAGGATGGCAAGGTGCGCCTGCCCTTCTGTGCCCTGAAGGGCGTGGGCGGCACTGCCGCTGCCTCGCTGGAGCGGGCCACCATCGACGGGCAGGAGTATATCTCCGTGGAGGAGCTCCAGCAGGCCACCGGAGTGACCAGCGCCGTGCTGGAAAGCCTGCGCAGCGCCGGTGTGCTGGCAGACCTGCCCGAAAGCAGCCAGGTGAGCTTCTTCTGACCCCTTGACTTTTGGGGGAAGGCGGCATATAATAAAGATGTGAATGAGAATGTGAACTCTTCACGGGTTCACCAAATGCAACAAGAAGCCCCTCCGGTATCCCTCAATACCGAAGGGGCTTCTTTTATAGTTAAGCTTCGTCTTTGGATAATCTCTCACCCACTGGCGGTTAAACCTCTCCGTCATCATCGCTTCGCTCGATGCCACCTCCCCTAGTAGGGGAGGCCTTGGCATAAGGTTCATTTTTCGCAATGATCGCCTGTCGGCTCCAAAACCGGCATCTGCCGCAAGGGTAAGACTTTGCGCCAGCAGGGCAAACAGGAGCGAAGCGTCAGACCACGAAAACGCGATGGCCTGCCAAGGCCGCCCCTATTAGGGGCGGTGGCATTGCGAAGCAATGACGGTGGGGTTTTTACCCATTCAGCTCGCTTCCCTCGCAGGGCATTGGCCCCCTTTACGCTTCCTTTTCCATAGCGGCCAGCGGGGTCAGGTACTCCTTGCAGCACTCCTCGTACATGAGGGAGTATTCCTTGCTGGGGTTGTGGTGCATCAGGCTCTTGAGGGTGTGGGAATCGTAGTCATCGCCCTCGCTGGTGCCCACCAGACGGGCTGCCACGTTGGAGCAGTGGTCGGAGATGCGCTCCACATTGTTCAGCACATCCAGGAACACCACGCCGGTATCAATGGAGCAGATGCCATCCTTCAGGCGCTTGATGTGGCCGTCGCGGAGCTTCTCCACCAGAATGTCGATGACCTCTTCCAGCGGCTCCACCTGACGGGCCAGCGCGATGTCATCGTTCTCAAAGGCATCGTTGGTGCGGGTCAGGATCTGCTCCAGCGCGGAATCCAGCAGCTTCAGCTCGTTCTTGGCAATGTCGCTGAAGGAGGCCTCTTTCTCGTAGAGCTCCACGGCCTTTTCCTGAATGTTCACGGCGTAGTCGCCGATGCGCTCAAACTCGGTGACAAAGTTCAGCAGCTCGGTCACGGCGTGGCTCTCGTCGTCGCCCAGCTCCTGGTCAGTCATCTTGATGAGGTAGTTGGAGATCTCCACCTCCATCCGGTCGATAAGGTTCTCCCGCACATTGATGGCGCTCACCACGTCCTCATCCATCTTAAGCAGCAGGGGAGTGGAGAGGCTGACGTTGCGGGCGGCACGGCGGGACATCTTGACCACGGCACTCTTGGCCTGCTGCAGGGCCACGGCCGGGCTCTTGAACAGACGCTCATCCAGCACAGGCATACTCATCTCCTGCGCTTCATCGGCGCTGTTGGGCACGGTGAGCATGGCC
>ENA-ORLY01003897-ORLY01003897.1-human-gut-metagenome-genome-assembly--contig:-NODE-3897-length-11416-cov-9.195608_pt1 | contig 11416 bp, 6 predicted proteins | sample MGYA00243071_ERZ508832 | MGnify/ENA primary metagenome ERZ508832 (study PRJEB26277, sample SAMN04329777) | human gut metagenome | biome: human-associated habitat | host: Homo sapiens | place: USA...
TATTCAGACGCAGGAAGCACCAAACGTAACCCAGCGCCCCTTTTCTCCCCTATCTTTTCCGGCAAGACGGAAAAGATGGGGCCGCCGGAGGCAACCGGCAGCTGCAAATCTGCGACGACCTCTCAGTCTCGGCTGCGCCGAGCCAGCATCCCTACCCCCTTTGTCCCTTCGGGACATTTCCCCCTGATAGGGGGAATCGGCCCCTGGAAGGGGAGTCAAGGGGGCCCTGCAAATACGAAAAACATATACTATGATATAAAATTATAGAGAGGAAACAACCATGGCACAAATCAAACCGCATACGCTCTCCGGATTTATGGAGCTGCTGCCGCAGCCGCAGCTGCAGATGGAGGCCATTATGGAGGTCCTGCGCAGGACCTACGGCCTGTACGGCTTCACCCCGCTGGATACCCCGGCGATCGAGGCCGCCGACGTGCTGCTGGCCAAGGGCGGCGGCGAGACTGAAAAGCAGATCTACCGCTTCCAGAAGGGCGACAGCGATCTGGCCCTGCGCTTCGATCTGACCGTCCCGCTGGCAAAATACGTCGCCCTGCACTACGGCGAGCTCTCGTTCCCGTTCCGCCGCTACCAGATCGGCAAGGTCTACCGCGGCGAGCGCGCCCAGCGCGGCCGCTTCCGCGAGTTCTATCAGGCCGACATCGACATCATCGGCGACGGCAAGCTCTCCATCACCAACGAGGCTGAGATCCCGTCGATCATTTACCGGACCTTCTCCACGCTCGGCCTGCGCCGGTTCCAGATCCGCGTCAATAACCGCAAGATCCTGAACGGCTTCTACGCCATGCTGGGTCTGAGCGAAAAGGCCGGCGACATCATGCGTACCGTCGACAAGCTCGACAAGATCGGCCCGGACAAGGTCTGCACGCTGCTCGTGGACGAATGCGGCGTGGAAGCAGACAAAGCTGACGAAATTCTGCGGTTTATCGCCATCCGCGGCACGAACGACGAGGTCCTCGCGGCGCTCGAGCAGTACCGCGGTAAAGACGGGACCTTTGACCTCGGCCTGGACGAGCTTTCGGCCGTGACGAAGCTCCTTGGCGCGTTCGGCGTGCCGGAGGAAAATTTCGCCGTCGACCTCACGATCGCCCGCGGCCTCGACTACTACACCGGCACTGTGTATGAGACGACGCTGCTTGACCATCCGGAGATCGGCTCGGTCTGCTCCGGCGGCCGGTATGACAATCTGGCCGAGTATTATACCGACCGGCCGCTGCCCGGCGTGGGCATCTCCATCGGCCTGACGCGGCTGTTCTACGTGCTCAACGAGCAGGGGATGCTCAATGACGCGCGCGTGATGGCGCCCGCCGATGTGATGATCGTGCCGATGACGGACGATCTCGAGCCCTCGGTCCGTCTGGCGACCGGCCTGCGCGAGCGCGGCATCCGCGTGCAGCTGTACGCCGAGCAGAAGAAGTTCAAGGCCAAGATCCAGTATGCAGACAAGCTGCACATCCCCTATGTCATCTTCCTCGGCGAGGATGAGGTCGCGGCGGGCACGGTCTCGCTCAAGGACCTCCGCTCCGGCGAGCAGATCACCGTCCCGGCGGCGGACGCCGCCGAACGCATTCTGGCCGACATCGAGCTGCGCGGCCAGGGCACCATTCTGAAATAAAAAACTTTCCAGAAAGAAGGAAAACCAATATGATGCAGTCAAGAACCCATACCTGCGGCCAGCTCCGCATCGAAAACGCCGGCGAGCATGTCACCCTTGTCGGCTGGATGGAAAACGTCCGCGTGGTCGGCAATAACTTTGCCTTTATCGTCCTGCGTGATTTCTACGGCACGACGCAGATCGTCGTCGAGACGGAAGAGATCATGAGCCAGATCAAGGGCATCAACAAGGAGTCGACCATCTCCGTCACCGGCACCGCCCGTGAGCGTGCCAGCAAGAACCCCAAGCTGCCCACCGGCGACATCGAGGTCGTGCCGGAGAGGATCGAGCTGCTCGGCCGCTGCCAGTACAACGAGCTGCCGTTCGAGATCAACCGCAGCCGCGACGCGGATGAGACCCAGCGTCTGAAGTACCGCTATCTCGACCTGCGCAACCCCGCCGTCAAGAAGAACATCATCCTGCGCTGCAACGTCATCGCCGCCCTGCGGCAGGCCATGATGGCGCATGATTTCCTCGAGATCACGACGCCGATCCTCACGGCCTCCAGCCCCGAGGGCGCGCGCGACTATCTCGTCCCCGCCAGAAAGCATCCCGGCAAGTTCTACGCCCTGCCGCAGGCGCCGCAGCAGTTCAAGCAGCTGCTCATGACCTCCGGCTTTGACCGCTATTTCCAGATCGCGCCCTGCTTCCGCGATGAGGACGCCCGCGGCGACCGCAGCCCCGGCGAGTTCTATCAGCTCGATATGGAGATGGCCTTTGCCGCGCAGGACGACGTCTTCGCCGTCATCGAAGACGTGCTGCCGCCGATCTTCGCCAAGTACGGCAAGTACAACATTGCCTCGAGCGCTCCGTTCCGCCGCATCGCGTACAAGGACGCGCTGGAGACCTACGGCTCCGACAAGCCGGACCTGCGCATCGACCTCACCTGCAAAAATATCTCCGACCTGTTCGAAAGCTCCGAGTTTGAGCCGTTCAAGGGCCAGACCGTCAAGGCCGTGCCCATTTCGAACTGCCATCTGACGCGCAAGCAGATCGAAAAGCTCCTGACCGACTGCGAGGTGCAGGCGGGCACGAAGGGCTACTGGTTCAAGATGGACGAGAACGGCGAGCTGGCCGGCGGCGTCGCCAAGTTCGTGCAGGGCCGCAAGGACGAGCTGACCGAGCGTCTCGGCCTCACGCCCAATACCCTCGTCGTGATCGCCGCGGGCGCTTCGGCGACGAAGCTCACGGGCGTGCTCATCAAGACCTTCGGCGCGAACGTTGAGGGCCACATGGACAAGGAACGCTACGAGTTCTGCTGGATCGTCGACTTCCCGATGTATGAGATCGGCGACGAGTCCGGTGAGCTGGAGTTCTGCCACAACCCGTTCTCCATGCCGGGCGGCGGCGCTGCCACGCTGGATAAGGCCATCCGGGGCGAAATTGACCCGCTGACCATCACCGCGCAGCAGTATGACCTCGTCTGCAACGGCATCGAGCTGTCCTCCGGCGCGGTCCGGAACCACGATCCGGAGATCATGATCAAGGCCTTCGAGCTCGTCCGCCTCGGCGAGAGCGACGTGAAGAAGAAATTCCCGGCCATGTACAACGCCTTCTGCTACGGCGCACCCCCCCATGCCGGTATCGCCCCGGGCGTCGACCGCATGGTCATGCTGCTGGCCGGCGAGGACTGCATCCGCGAGATCATTCCATTCCCGATGAACAAGAACGCACAGGATATCCTTATGGGCGCGCCCAGCGAGGTCACCCAGAAGCAGCTCGACGAGCTGCATATCCGCTGCACGGCGAAGGAAGAGGAATAAAAGAAAAGAAAATAAGCGCGCCGCACGGCGCGCTTTTTTAGGCAACACCGCACAATTCGGCAAGCAGATTCGGCGAGAGATTTTTCGTCAAGTCAAGGTTTGAAAAGTGAAGGAATACTGTATGTATTTCTCACTTTTCAAACCGCAGAATTGGCGGAAAAGATCCGCCGAAGCGCGAAGACGCAATTGTGCGGTGTTGCCCTTATACAGGAGAGAAAGAGAGATGCCAAAAAACCTCAGACGGGCGATGTTATCCTGCGCGGGCTGCACGCTGATGCTGCTCGTGACGTGCGGACTGGCCTGCAACGTCTTTTCGGCGGCGCAGCCGTACATACTGGCCGAGAACGGCTTTACCAACACGCAGACCTCACTCATTACGACGATCCGCTCGGCGGCATACCTGCTCGGCACCCTTGCCGTCGGCCGGTATTACCGGCGGATCGGCTACCGCGCGGGCTGCGCGCTGTCGGCGGTGCTGGTCAGCGTCAGCTTCGTGCTCTTTGCGGCAGCAAAGAGTCTTGTGGCCTATTATTTTGCGGGGGCTGTCGCAGGCATCGGCTATGCCTTCGGCTCGATGGTCCCGGCGTCGATTTTGATGCGCCGCTGGTTCCGCTCGCACTGCGGGCTGGCCATCGGCGTGTGCGCGGCGGGAACGGGGCTGGCAACGGTCGCCTTTTCCCCGCTGTTTACCAGTATCGCGGAGAAAAGCGGCGTGGACCATGCGTTTTTGTGGACGGCCGTATTCTGTCTGGCCGCGGCCGCAGCCGTGTTCTGCATGGTCCGGGACGACCCGCACGCGCTCGGGCTGGAGCCGTTCGGCAAGGAGGCGCAGGAGTCCGCGCAGACGCGGGCGCTGCACGCCCTGCACCCGACGCGGCTGCGCTGGGCGATGGTACAGCTCGCCGTGCTGCTCGTCAGCGGTATCGGCGCGACCGGCTTTACGCACCTCATGACGCTCTACATGGCCGAGGGCATGGACGCCATGCGCGCGGCCGCGGCGTTCTCGCTGTGCGGGCTGGCGCTGATGGCGGGCAAATTCGCCTGCGGGGCGCTGTGCGACCGGCTCGCCAGCTACCGGTCCAATTACCTGCTGTTTGGCTGCTTTATTCTGGGCTACGTGCTGTGTACGCTCGCGCCGCTGCGCAGCGCGGTGCTGATGATGGCCTCGGCGGTATTTCTGGGGTTCGGGTCGTCGCTCAATACGGTCGGCATTTCGATCTGGGCGGCGGATCTGAGCACGCAGGAGCGGTATGAGTCAGTCCTGCGGCAGTTCCAGGCGGCGTATGGCCTGGGCGGGCTCGTCATGTCCTTCCTCCCGGGCGCCATCGCCGACCTGACCGGCAGCTACGCCCCCGCCTACGCCCTCTTCGCCGCCCTGCTCGCCTTCTCCCTGTTCACCCTGCAGAGCACGTACCGGCTGGCAAGAAAATAACCCGCAAAAAGGTGCAGTCTGACAAGTTCAGACTGCACCTTCTATTTATGTCAGATATTCTACGGCAGCTAACTGCAAATTTGATACCTACCGTATCAGGCGGCGCGTATCTAGACGCTCGTGAGGTGAGTATCGTGTGGAACACCAGACGAAAACATCGGTTCTTGCCTAAATTCAGATGCAGAATGCACCAAACGCGTCCAAGCACTCTTTTCTCCCCAGTCTTTTCTCTTGCGGGAGAAAAGATTGGGCCGCCGGAGGCGCGTCAGAAACGACCGCGACGGAACGAGCCGCCGCAAGCGACGTCTCTTATCCTCTGTGCTCGTTTCTTCCTTTCCAAACCGCAAACTGAATTTGCGGTTTGGGTTTTCATGCAAATCTGCAACAGCAATCCCTCAGTCGCCTTCGGCGCCAGCTCCCTTTACACAAGGGAGCCTTGGGGTGCGCGCGAAAAAAGCCTTCCCTTCGTAGGAAGGCGCAGAAAAGGCCTCGACGGAAGGCTCTTCTGTCGGGGCCTGTTACAGAAAATTCTGAACATCATACGCCTCGGGCGGCAGCGCGTCGGACAGCTCGACCAGCTCCGGGACGAAGCCGCCGCTGCGGTCGACCGTGACCCGCGGCGAGCGGAGCAGCGCCTGCTCCTGCGGCAGACCGACCGGGAGCGTGAGGGTCACGTCTGTGCCGGCATCCTTCTGCGACTGCAGCAGGATCGTGCCGCCGTGCGCCTGGATCACCGCCTGCACGACGGGCAGGCTGAAGCCCGCGCCGGCGCGCGGATCGCCCTGCTCCTGCGGCTGCGCATAGCGGGAAAAGGCGCTGGCCAGCACCTCGGGCGTCATGCCCTCGCCGCCGTCCGTCAGCCGGAGATAGGCCCACTTGCCGCGGCGGGTGAGCGTCAGGTGAAGAAGAGTGCCGGGGGCGGTAAACTTGATGGCGTTCGACAGCAGCGCCAGCAGCGCCCGCCGCAGCTGCCGCCGGTCGGCCCAAAGGAAGATGGGCGCCTGCGGCAGCTCCACATCCAGCTCCCGTCCGGCCTGCAGGCACAGATCACCCGCGGTCTGCGAAAAATCGTCGAGAAAATCGGTCAGATCGGTCTTTTCCATCGACAGCGGCAGCCGCCCGCGCAGTGCGGCGCTCAAGTCTCCGAGATTCTCGCTCGCGCGCAGCAGCTGATAGCACGACCGGCTGAGCACCGCCAGATTCCGCTGCAGGACCGGATCCTCCACGTCCGCCAGAAGCGGGAAAATGGTCCCGGAGGCGGACAAAAGCGTCGTCAGCGGGGCGGAGACGGCCTGTGCAGCGCGGGAAAGCGCACTGGTGCAGGCGTCGTCGTCGCCGGCGGGTAGAAACAGCAGCAGGGCCTCCTCCAACGGCTGCACCTGCGCGGTCACGTAGCCGGTGCGCAGCCGCAGCGGCAGCACCATGGGCGCGGCGGCGATCAGCTCCTGCAGCACCGCGTCGGGCGGCAGAAGCTCCCGGATCGGGCTGCCGGGCGCGATAAGCCCCTCGGCACGGCTGCTGCACTGCGTGATCACGCCGTTCTGCACGAGCAGGACCGGCTGGGCCGCGCGGTCAAAGAGTGTATGAAATTGTTCGGGTGAGAGCTGCATGGCGGATCCTCCTGTGCGCATCGAGCCGTGTCAACGGATGCTGCCAATAGCATATGCAAATTCCGGAAAACGATCAGAATGCCAAAATTTATCTTTTCTCCATCATAACGGAAGTTGTCGGAAAAAGCAAGCACAGAAATTTTTTGGTCGGCGCGGGCGCTCCGTACCGGCTGGCTGCGCTCAGGCAGAGAGAAAATCGATCAGTTCGCGGCTGACGTTGTTCTGATGGTAGAAAAACAGCACCAGATCGATCCCGTCGGCGTCCAGAAGGCTTGCAAGGTCCGGCGTCTCCTGATAGCTGCGCGGGTCGACGACTGTGACGGAGCGGAAGATGGCGGAAAGATAGTCGATCGTCGCGTTCTGGAAGGAATCCTTGAGGATGAGCACGGACGCGGCCTCCGGCGCGTCGGGGTTTTCCACGCGGTAGTAGCCGAGGTTGTAGGTAAAAACGTCGTTGTAGGTGACGGGGTCCTTGTCCAGTCCGCTGCCGACGATCGTCTCACGCGGGACGGACTCAATGTCGCCCGGGTGGAGGAAATAGCGCAGGTCCGCCGCGTTTTTGGGGACGTAGCGCGGGATGTCCTCCTGCATCGAAAACTGGTTGGAGAACCAGACGTTGAGATCCCCCTGGTATCGCCGTTCGCCGCCGAGCTCCGACCAGAGAAAATCCTCCGCCTGCGGGACAGAAGTCTCCGCGATCGTCCCGGCTCCGGCCAGCTGCCGCGCGATCTCCTGCGCGGCGGCGAAGGCCCCGCGCGCGTTCCAGTGAAAATCGGTCTTGTAGAAATACTGCTCCCGGTCCGCAAGCGTCCCGGTCACGAGCGGCGCTTCCGCGTCGATGACGGTCAGCCCCTCGACCTGCGCGAGCGCAGCGGTCAGTGCCTGTTTGTTCGTTTCGCCGGTCTCGTCCGAGAAATAGGCCGGTTCCAGATCGTACAGCGCCTCGTTTTTGAGCGGCAGCACGCACCAGACGAGCGGCCGGTCAAGCGCCCCCGCCTGCGCCAGCGCCTGCTGCAGCGCGGAAAGATCCGCGGGCTTTGTGGGCGTGGGTTTGGTCAGGAGCCAGCCGCCTTGCAGGCAGTAGGCCTTGCGGGCAAATTTTTTGCCCTGCGCCAGCTCCAGCGCGGTATAGACACCGATGAGCTGCTCGCGGTCCGGGAACTGGTCGGTGGCGTAGGACTCAAAATCCCTTGCGAAGCCGCCGAAGTCCGTCACGACGCGCCGCATCGCCGGGCGCTGGGCCAGAGACCGGTTTTCCGCCGCGCTGGACGGCCGGTCCGGCTGCGCAAGCCCCCAGACGAGGCAGAACAGGAAGAAGCCGAAAAAGCAGCCGATGACAAGCAGCTGTGAGAGTCTGATCTTTGTTTTCATGCCGCATCCCTCCTAGAACTGAAAATAGACGAAGCTCTGGAAGCTGCCGTTCAGCAGCCAGACCGTGCTGCACGCCAGCAGCGCCAGCACCAGAACGGCCTGCAGCGCCGCGCGGACGCCCGGCTGCAGCTTCGCGCCGAGCCGCCCGGCGAGCTTCGCGCACAGCGGCGTCGCGCCAACTGCACCGAGAAGCAGTACGGGCCAGAAATCATGCAGATACAGCCGCGCCTGCGCGCTCGCCCCGGCTGCGCCGCCGAACAGGCAGGCAAAATACCGCCCGGCCGCTGGCAGATCCTCCGCCCGGAACAAGACCCAGCCGAGCACCGCCAGCAGCAGGCACACGGGCCGGTAGAGCCCTGCCAGCAGCCCCTTGCGCGGGTGTGCCCGGAAATGCGGCGCGAGCAGCTTTTCCAGGCAGATGAGCACGCCGAAATACAGGCCCCACAGCACGTAGTTCCAGCTCGCCCCGTGCCACAATCCCGTCGCCAGCCAGACGAGGAGCAGATTGCGCAGCGTCCGCAGCGTCCCCGCGCGGCTGCCGCCGAGGGGGAAATAGAGATATTCCTTAAACCAGCTGCCGAGGCTGATGTGCCAGCGCCGCCAGAAATCGGAGATGCTGCTGCACAGATACGGATAGCGGAAATTCTCCGGGAAGCGGAAGCCCAGCATCCGGCCGAGGCCGATGGCCATGTCGGAATAGCCGCTGAAGTCAAAATAGAGCTGCAGCGCGTACCCAATCAGCCCCAACCACGCGGACAGCACCGTCAGCGAAGCAAGATCGCCCCAGATCCCCGTGACCAGCTCCGCCAGCGCGTCGGCCAGCAGCGCCTTTTTCGCCAGCCCGATGGTGAAACGGAAGCAGCCATCCGACACGTCCTGCGCGTCGATCGTGCGCTGCGCCAGTGCAGGCTCCAGCTCATGATACGGCACGATCGGGCCCATGACCAGCTTCGGGAACAGGGCCAGATACAGCCCCAGGCGCAGGAGGTTTTTCTGCGGGGGCGTCTTCTGCCGGTAGACATCGACGAGATAGCTGATCGCGTGGAAGGTATAGAACGACACGCCGAGCGGCAGATGCAGCTTCGGCAGATCGATAAAAGCGCCAAAGAAGAACCCGGCGTACTTGACCACGACCAGCAGCCCCAGCTGGAAGACCAGCCCCAAGATCAGCAGCCCCCGCCGCCCTGCGCTGGCCTCCGGCCGCATCGCCCGGCCGAGCAGCCAGGTAACGAGAATGGACGCGAGCAGCAGCAGGATCCACCGCGGCTCGCCCCACGCATAGAAGAACAGACTCCCGGCCAGCAGGACGACGTTTTTCGCCCGCGCGGGGATCAGATAGTAGATAATGAAAAAGAGCGGAAGAAAGTAAAACAGAAAACTGATGCTGCTGAACGCCACAGGCAGTCCCTCCCCAACAAAAATCGACGGATCCTGCATTATTTTAACAGCCCCGGGAGGGGGTGTCAATATAACCCGGCCCGGTCCGCCAAAGCAAAAAAATCACCCCCGGATGGGGGTGATTTTTGAAAAAGTCGCTGAAAGCTTACTGCTCGTCCTTGATCGCGGCCTGGGCGGCGGCGAGGCGGGCGATGGGGACGCGGAAGGGGCTACAGGAGACGTAGGTCAGGCCGATCTTGTGGCAGAACGCGACGGTCGACGGATCGCCGCCCTGCTCGCCGCAGATGCCGAGCTTGATGTCCGGGCGGGTCTCGCGGCCGAGCTCCGCTGCCATCTTGACGAGGCGGCCGACGCCTGCCTGGTCGAGCTTGGAGAACGGATCGGACTCGTAGATCTTGCGGTCATAGTAGGAGGCCAGGAACTTACCGGCGTCGTCACGGGAGAAGCCGAAGGTCATCTGCGTCAGGTCGTTGGTGCCGAAGGAGAAGAACTCGGCTTCCTTGGCGATGGCGTCGGCGGTCAGCGCGGCACGCGGGATCTCGATCATGGTGCCGACCTTGTAGGTCATGTCGCTGCCGGCTTCCTTGATGATCTTTCTGGCGGTCTTGTCGATGACGGACTTGACGAAGGCGAGCTCCTTCTCTTCGCCGACCAGCGGGACCATGATCTCGGGGACGATCTTCCAGGCCGGACGGCGGCTGCGGACAGCCAGCGCGGCCTTGATGATGGCGGCAGTCTGCATCTTGGCGATCTCCGGGAAGGTGACGTCCAGACGGCAGCCGCGGTGGCCCATCATGGGGTTGAACTCATGCAGGCTGGAGATGACCTGGTTCAGGTGCTCGACGGTCAGGCCCATTTCCTTGGCCAGCTCTTCGATGTCCTTCGGGTCGGTCGGGACGAACTCGTGGAGGGGCGGATCGAGCAGACGGATGGTGACCGGGCGGCCCTTCATGGCCTCGTAGATGGCCTCAAAGTCAGCCTGCTGGATCGGCTCGAGCTTGGCCAGCGCCTTTTCGCGCTGCTCAGAGGTCTCGGAGACGATCATCTCACGCATGGCCTTGATGCGGTCAGCCTCAAAGAACATATGCTCGGTACGGCACAGGCCGATGCCCTCGGCGCCGAAGGCGGCAGCCTGCTGGGCGTCGTGCGGGGTGTCGGCGTTGGTGCGGACCTGCAGCTTGCGGAACTTGTCGGCCCAGCCCATCAGACGGTCGAAATCGCCGGAGATGGTGGCGGCAGCGGTCTTGATCTTTTCGCCGTAGATGTTGCCGGTGGAGCCGTCGATGGAGATCCAGTCGCCTTCCTTGTAGGTCTTGCCGGAAAGCTCAAAGGTCTTGGCTTCTTCGTTCATCTTGATGGCGCCGCAGCCGGAAACGCAGCAGGTGCCCATGCCGCGGGCGACAACAGCCGCGTGGGAGGTCATGCCGCCGCGGACGGTCAGAACGCCCTGCGCGTAGTGCATGCCCTCGATATCCTCCGGAGAGGTCTCGAGACGGACGAGGACGACCTTGGTGCCGTTCTTGGCCCACTCGGTCGCGGTCTCAGCGGAAAAGACGATCTTGCCGCAGGCGGCGCCGGGAGAGGCGGCCAGACCCGTGCCGACGACCTTGGCCTTCTTGAGCGCGGCCGGGTCGAACGTCGGGTGCAGGAGGGAATCGAGGCTCTTCGGGTCGATCATGGCGACGGCCTCTTCCTCGGTGATCATGCCTTCGTCGACGAGATCGCAGGCGATCTTCATCGCGGCGGCAGCGGTACGCTTGCCGTTGCGGGTCTGCAGCATGTAGAGCTTCTTGTCCTCGATGGTGAACTCCATATCCTGCATGTCGCGGTAGTGGTACTCGAGCTTGGCGCAGATCTCGGTGAACTGCTTGTAGGCCTCGGGCATGACCTCGGCCAGCTGGTCGATGGTCTGCGGGGTGCGGACGCCGGCGACAACGTCTTCGCCCTGGGCGTTCATCAGGAATTCGCCGAACAGCTTCTTCTCGCCGGTGGCGGGGTTGCGCGTGAACGCGACGCCCGTGCCGGAGGTATCACCGGTGTTGCCGAAGACCATGGACTGGACGTTGACAGCGGTGCCCCAGTCAGAGGGGATGTCGTTCATGCGGCGATAGTAGATGGCGCGGGGGTTGTCCCAGGAGCGGAAAACGGCCTTGATGGCGCCCATCAGCTG
>ENA-ORLY01003901-ORLY01003901.1-human-gut-metagenome-genome-assembly--contig:-NODE-3901-length-11410-cov-3.815318_pt1 | contig 11410 bp, 7 predicted proteins | sample MGYA00243071_ERZ508832 | MGnify/ENA primary metagenome ERZ508832 (study PRJEB26277, sample SAMN04329777) | human gut metagenome | biome: human-associated habitat | host: Homo sapiens | place: USA...
GAGGTGATCATGTCGAGGTAGATAACGGTATCAGTGCCGTTGGACTCGGTGCCGCTGTAGGACTTCTTAACAACGCCGTACAGGGTATCGGTGTTGCTCAGACCCTTCTCAAGGTCAATGTAAGCTGCAACTACGTTGTCGTTGTCAGCCAGAACAACAGAATTGTTGCGGCCAGTCATCTTGTCGTAGTTCTTCAGAGCAGAACCAGTGATTACCTTGTAGGAATCATAGTTCTTGTAGGAGATGAAGATCGGAGCTGCATCCTCAGCCTCAGTGCCGGAGAAGGTCTCGGTCTTGTCGTTGTACTCAACCTTAGCGCCCTTAGCTGCAACCTTAACGTCGCCAGCCTTGAAGTTCTCGTCCAGAACGAACAGGGTGTAGTCAGAGCCGTCCTGATCGTAAGCGTACAGCTTGTTAGCAGCCAGCTTGGTCAGCTTCTTAGCAGACTTAGCAGACTCAGTAGTGCACTTGTTGTCGGTATCGGACTCGTTGTCGTTCCAATCGTTCAGATCGAAGCCCTTAGAAGCAGTTACAACGTCGGTAACGTTGATAACCTTCTCGGTACCGTCCTCGAAGTAAACCTTAGCCTCTACGCCCTCGTCCATTGCCTTGTAGTCGCCAACAGACTTAACGAGCAGGGTGTCAACATCGCTGTTGGAACCAGACTCGCCGGTCAGGTAGTAGATGTAAGAACCGTAAACGTAACCGGTGTAGGTCTTGCCAGCCTTAGCAGTGTAGGACTTGCCAGAAGCCAGTACGTAGTCGTGCCACTTGCCATCGATCTTGATGGAGTCAGCCTTGAAGGAGTCAGCCTTGCCAGAGAGGGTTGCAGCCTTCTCGATTACAACAGCGTCGTTGTACAGGTCAGCGCCTACGAATACGTAGTCGTCCTTCTTGTAGCCGTCGTAAACTTCCGGCTCGTCGTCCTCGAGGTCGAGCTTGACAGCAGCGCCGGTGGTGTTGCCCTTCATGTCGAGCAGAACAGACTTGTAGGAAACAGAAGTGCTGTTAACGGTGGTCAGCTTAGCAAAGGTCTTGTTGTTAACGAAGATAGCGTCAACCTTCTCATCGTTGTCGTTGGAGATAACGGTGATTTCCATGTCGCTGTCCTTGATAGCCTTGATAGCCTTGCTGATGTCAGAAGCGTTGTTCTTAACAGCGGTAGAAGCGATCTTAACGTCGCCCTTGGTATCTACGCCGATGGTGTAGATGGTCATGCCGTTCTTGTTAACGGAGTACTTGGTGTCGTTAACCTTGAACTTGGTCTCGCCGGAAACGGTGTCCAGGTCGGAAGCCAGAGCAGCGATGTTAACATCGTTGTCGTCGGTTGCGTAAACGCCGTAAACCTTGTCCTTGTCCTTGTACATAACCTTAACAGCCATGCCCAGGAGATCGGAGTAATCGGTCTTGATGTCAACGAAGCTGTAGTCGTCGCCAGCAGCAACGGTGGTGCCGTTGATGGTCTGCTTCTCGTCAGCCTCGATGGTCAGAGCCTCGGAAGAACCGGTGCCGTTCAGACCAACCTTACCGGAAGCCAGCAGGATGCCGGTAGCATACTTCAGGCCCATGTACTTCTCGCCGATGGTCTGGTTGTCGTCGCCCAGAACGTTAACGTTCGTGTAAGCGTCGTCGCGCCATACAACGGTCGGGGTATCGATTGCGTTGTAGATCAGCTGAGCTGCATACTGACGCGGGCACGGACCGGTGAAGGAAGTGTTAACATCCTCGAGCAGGCCGTTCTCGTCAGCCAGAGCGTTGGTCTTGGAAGCCCAGTTGATACCTACCAGACCTGCCTTGGTAGCGTCGTAACCGAGGGTTACGAGCAGCATCTTAGCAGCTTCCTGAGCAGTTACGGTCTGATCCGGTGCAAACTTGGTTGCAGACTGACCAGCGATGATGCCCAGAGACTGGCAGTACTTCACGTAACCGCGAGCCCAGTGGCCCTTGATGTCGGTGAAAGTAGAGTAGTCGTCGTTGTACGCAGAAGCGTCAGAGTTACCAGTGCGCAGCACGTAGATCATCTTCGCCATCTCCGCACGAGTTACGGTATCGTTCGGCTTGAAAGAGCCGTCGGTGTAACCATTGATTACGCCGAGGGATACCAGGGTGTCCACGACTTCAGCGTCGACCTTGATGTCGGCCTGATCCGTGAACGCCGCACCGGCAAACATAGTGAACGCGCAAGCGAACGCCAGTACCAGTGCGAGAATCTTTTTGAGATTGCAGGCAAAATAATCGATTTCACGGTTAAACCCGCAATTTCGAAAAAATCGTTGTCTTTTCCGAATTTTTCGAAAAAATCACGCACTCCGAAATGCTGGAATAATCTTGCATCTCTCAGATTTCGATGATCGGAATCGCGCTCTTGGCGATAGACTCCTTCTCCACATACGGCACGTGCGCGTAAACGTTTGCGGTCGTGGCGATATCCGAATGACCGAGCCATTCCTGAATCTGCTTGAGGGAAAAGCCCTGCTGAAGCAGGAGCGTCGCGACCGAATGCCGCAGATCGTGAAACCGGATGCACGGCAGACCGGCGCGGCGGCAGACGCGCCCGAACTCGCGGGAAATATAGTCCGGGCGGAGCGGTGTGCCGTCCTCACGGACGCAGACATAATCGCTCTGGTGGTAGGCTTTGCCGTATTTCCGGCGGTTTTCCTTCTGGCGGCGGCGAAGATCGGTCAGATACCGCCGCAGCGAGTCCGACAGCGGCAGCGTGCGGTAGCTCGAGCGGGTCTTGACGTTATCGACATAGAGAATCCGCCCGTTCGAGAGAATGGCGGTGTGGTTGATGACCATGCGCCGCGCGCGGAAGTCGATCGCGCTCCACCTCAGCCCGGCGCACTCGCTCCGCCGGAGGCCGTAGCTTGCGGCGAGGACAAACGCCGCCTCGGCGGGGGACTGCAAAGCCGCCGCAAGGAAAACATTCAGCTGCGCGCGGTCGTAGACCTGCCCGCGGAAGCGGCGCCGCTTGGGCAGCATGACGTTATCCGCGGGATTATTCGGGATGATCTGGAGCGCGACGGCATATTTCAGACATTTGTGCATGATCGAGTGGAATTTCGCGATCGAGGTCGGAGAAAGGCCCTGCTCGAACTTAAAATTGACGAAATCCTGAAAATCCATCGGCCGGGCGGTCGCGAGGGTCATCCCCCGCGCATCAAAAAACGGCCGGATATGCTTTTCGAAGGCATACCGATAGCCGTCCATCGTATTTTGGCGCACCTGCGTTTTCATCTGGCCGAGCCAGCCGTCCATAAACGCGGAAAAGGCGATCGTCGACTGTTCCGAGTAGCGCAGCCGCATCAGCTCCTCGGGGCGCAGGATAAAATGAATATAGCCGCCCTCCTCAAAAACGCGAATATTTTCCATGATAAAACCTCCTGAAAGTGATGACCGGGCGAAAAAACCGCGCGAGTCACCTTTATTTTACGGGAAAACGGCAGAAACCGACAATATGAAATCCGCCGCGCGGCGGCAGGCGGTGTAATGCGGCGTGTAATATTACGCTTATGTTACATCTCGCGAAAATCCGTTGACCGTGGGGGCGCACTATGGTATTATACTTAACGAAATGAGCGAAAGCTCAAAAAATTTTATAAGGAGGAATTTCCCCATGAAGAATCTCAAAAAGATTCTCGCACTGGTACTGGCGTTCGCTTGCGCGTTCACTATGTTTGCCGGTGCGGCGTTCACGGATCAGGCCGACATCAAGGTCGAGAATGAAGTCGTGGACACTCTCATTGAGCTGGGCGTAATCAACGGTTACACCGACGGTTCGTTCAAGCCCAATGACACCGTAACTCGTGCGGAGATGGCGAAGATGATCTACGTGCTGCGCACTGGTAACTCTGACGCTTCTGCGTACAACAATGACAAGACCAGCTTTACTGATGTCAACGGCCACTGGGCCGCTGGCTTCATCAAGTACTGCCAGTCTGTCGGCATCATCGCTGGCCAGTCTGCAACCAAGTTTGCACCGGACCAGACCGTAACCGCTCAGGAAGCTGCTAAGATGCTGCTCGTAACCCTCGGCTACGACGCTAACAAGGCAGGCCTGGTAGGCATCAACTGGGCATCCAAGACCAACGCTCTGGCTGACGAGAACGGCCTGCTTGACGACGTAAACACTTCCTTCACCGGTCCGTGCCCGCGTCAGTACGCTGCTCAGCTGATCTACAACGCAATCGATACCCCGACCGTTGTATGGCGTGACGATGCTTACACCAACGTAACTCTGCTTGGCGACGATAACAAGACCGTTGGCGAGAAGTTCATGAACCTGAAGAAGACCACCGCTGTTCTGGAGGACGTTTCCAAGACCTCCGGCAAGGAGACCTTCGAGCTGACTCTCGACAAGTCCACTGTTGACGAGAACAAGACCACTGACGACAAGGGCAAGGCTCTGTACAACTTCACCGACGTGAAGAAGGACTACTCTGACCTGAAGTATCAGATGGTTACCGTTCTGTACAAGAACAACGACAAGTCCAAGGTTTACGGCGTTTACGCTACCAAGGACAACACCCAGCAGACCGGCATCCTGAAGGACCTCAAGATGGACGGCGTAAAGGTTAAGCTGGACGGCACCAAGTACGATCTGGCTAAGACCACCACCGTATACGTAAACGGCTACAAGATCAACGATGACATCAAGACTTTCGTAGCTAAGTACGGCGACGACTCTTCTACCAAGTATCAGGACGCTGCTTACATGCAGCCGACCGAGGTTAAGCTGCTCGCTACCGACGGCTCTACCGATTACTCCATCCTGAACGTTAAGACCTTCGCAGTAGCTCAGGTTACCGCTGTAGGCTCTGACTACATCAACGTCTCCTTCAAGAAGGGCGACAACACCATCGCTTCCAAGTCCAAGCTCGAGTCTGACGACTGGGATTGGTACGACGGCATCAAGAAGGACGACTACGTTGTTCTGACTGCTGCTGGCAACTACGGCACCGGCAATGGCCTCGTTGAGAAGGCTACTGTTGTTACCGGCAAGGTAAACGGCACCCGTTCTGACGATGGCGTTGCTATCGGCGACGAGTGGTACAAGATGGCTGGTAAGAAGGGCACTATGGTAACCCGCCCGAACACCGGCGCTAACGTTGAGATGGTAGTTGTAAACGGCTACGTTTACTACACCGACACCACCGCTGGCTCCATCGACGACATCGCACTTCTGGTTGAGGCTGCTCCTAAGGGCGGCGTAAACTCCAAGTGGGAAGCTCGCATGATCTTCGCAGACGGCACCGACAAGGTTGTCGAGATCGAGAAGAAGTGGGACGACAAGGACGACGGCATGGCTATCGCTGAGTTCCACGAAGGCAACGACGAGAACCCGAACGCTAAGGAGACTATTGGCACTGGCAACTCCTCTACCAAGGCACAGCCGATGCTCGTATCCTACGAGGTATCCAAGGACGTTTACACCCTGACTCGTCTGGGCTTCAAGAACACCGACGATAAGAACGCTACGAAGATTGACACCAACGGCTACGACGAGTACGTAACTGCTGGTTCCATTAAGACCGACGGCTCTATCAAGGGCACTGTAACTCTGTCTGACAAGTCCACCATCTCCCGTCTGTACTACGAAGCAACCGGCGTTGTATTCGTTAAGTCCAAGGCTGACAACAACGGCGACGACGGCGACTACAAGGTAGTAACCGGCAAGACCGCTTCTGGCTACGATCGCACCCTGCGTGCAGCTGCAGCAGTTGCTAACAAGTCCGGCAACAGCTACTACGCACAGGCTGCATTCATCGACCTTGGCAAGGAATCCACCGGCGGCTCTTCCGACAACTACGCAGTTGTTCTGAAGAACGTTGAGAAGAAGACCGGCACCGCTAACGGCACTGTTTACGTCATCACCGCTTGGAATGGCACTGAGCAGATCACCGTTACCACCGATGATTCCAAGGCTGCTGACATGAGCAAGGGCGACATCTTCTCTTACTCTGCAACTGGCGACACTCTGGCTGACATCGAGTACAGCGAGAACAAGCAGGCTGACTACTACGTAACCGCTTACGATGACGCTTCTGGCGACATCTCCCTGTACAGCTATGACAAGGACACCAAGTGGACCGCAGCAGGCGGCAAGGATGCAGATAAGGACGCTTACACTGTTGTTGACAGCAAGAACACCGTAATCCTGTTCGTTGACTCCGACGCAGGCAAGGGCGAGACTGGCTACACCATGGCTGATATCGACCTGGCTCGTACCTTCGACTCCGACTTCTGGAGCAAGGGCAAGCTGCCGGCTATCAACGACATCCAGATCTCCGGTAAGGATGCAGTTGATGTAAAGGATAAGGACAACACCCTGACCGAGGATGCAGTACCGAACGTTCGCGTATTCGTTGACAGCGCTTCTGACGACCAGATCACTGTTATCGTAGTTGACGTTCAGCACGACATCACTGCTTGGTAATCTTAACGGTTCTCCGTTAAGCCTGCCATAAGGCAAAGCAAGACCCCCGAGGGAAACCTCGGGGGTTTTCTTATGCCTTCCGCCGTCCAAAATACACGCAATCTACATTGCACGAAGCGCCGGAGTCATGTATAATATTCACAGGCGAAACTTTACCCTGCGCGGCGGCGCGCCGTGCACCCCCCTCGCATCAATACCCCTAAAGGAAGGTCGAAACATGGAACACACTATCGGTTTTCCGAACCTCGGTCTGGAATTCACGCTCAGCCGCGTGGCCTGCACCGTGCTCGGAAAGGACATCTACTGGTACGGCATCATCATCTGCGCCGGCTTTATCCTCGCCGCGCTCTACGTCAATTCCCGGACGAAGGACTTCGGCATCACCTCGGATAACCTCACCGACTGCCTCATCATCTGCGTGCCCCTCGGCATCATCTGCGCGCGTATCTACTACGTCGTTTTCGAATGGGGCTACTACGCGCAGCACCCGGGCGAGATCATCGCCATCTGGAAGGGCGGCATCGCTATCTACGGCGGCATCATCGGCACGCTCATCGGCCTGTTCGTGTACAGCCGCGTCAAAAAGCTCTCGCTCGCGAGCCTGTGCGATCTCGCGGCGTTCGGCCTGCTCATCGGCCAGTGCATCGGCCGCTGGGGCAATTTCGTCAACGGCGAGGCCCACGGCGGCCCGACAACCCTCCCCTGGGGCATGACCATCGACGGCCAGAGCATGGTCCACCCGACCTTCCTCTATGAGTCCCTCTGGAACCTCGCCGGCTTTGTCCTGCTGCATTTCTATTCGAAAAAACGCAGGTTCAAGGGCGAGATCGCGCTGCTCTATGCCGCATGGTACGGCGCCGGCCGCGCATGGATCGAGGGCCTGCGCACGGACAGCCTGTATATCGGCTCGGTCCGCGTCTCGCAGCTCCTCGCTATCATCAGCTGTATCGCGGCGGTCGCGGTGCTCGCGCGGCAGTATCACCGGATTAAGGTAGCAAAGGCGTTTTATGTGCCCGAAACGGACGAAAACAAGGGCGAATAATCATCATCATAAGGAGAGAAACAGCATGAGTGCAGTAAGAATGGACGGCAAGGCGCTGTCCGCCAAGGTGCGCGGCAGTATCCTCGCGGAGACCGAGGAGCTGAAGAAAAAGGGCGTGACGCCCGGCCTTGCGGTCATTATCGTCGGCAACGACCCGGCCAGCGAGATCTATGTGCGCAACAAGGAGCGCGCCTGCGAGCAGTGCGGCTTTTACAGCGAAAAGTACGCCCTGCCTGAGGAGACCTCGCAGGAGGAGCTGCTCGGCCTGATCGCGCAGCTCAACGAAAGCCCCCAGATCTCGGGTATCCTGTGTCAGATGCCGGTACCGAAGCACATCTCGGAGCAGGCCGTCATCGACGCCATCGACCCGCGGAAGGACGTCGATGCGTTCCATCCGGTCAACGTCGGCAAGATCATGGTCGGCAATTTCGATTTCGTGCCCTGCACCCCGGCAGGCGTGATGGAGCTGCTCGACGAGTACCAGATCGACCCCAGGGGCAAGGAATGCGTCGTTGTCGGCCGCTCGAATATCGTCGGCAAGCCGATGGCCATGCTGCTGCTGCACCGTCACGGCACCGTGACCATCTGCCACAGCCGCACGCAGGATCTCGCTGAGGTCTGCCGCCGCGCGGATATTCTGGTCGCGGCCGTCGGCAAGGCCGGCTTCATCACCCCGGATATGGTCAAGGAGGGTGCGGTCGTCATCGACGTCGGCATCAACCGCAACGCCGAGGGCAAGGTCTGCGGCGACGTTGCGCCCGAGGTAATGGACAAGGCGTCTTATATGACCCCGGTCCCGGGCGGCGCAGGCCCGATGACCATCACCATGCTGATGAAGAATACGCTCAAGGCGGCAAAGCTCCAGCACAACCTCTAATATAAAGCAAAAAGCAGGGAAACCGGGACAGTTGCCTCGGTTTCCCTGCTTTTTTATTGAAAATCCCGTGTCAGCGTGCGGCTTTCCTTGCGTCGATCGTCTTGAACAGCACGCTCACGACCGCAAAGCCGATTGCCATGCCGAAAACGGCGCGTGCGGTGAAGAAAAAGTAGCTCTTCGCGGTCGGCATATCGCCCGCAAAGACGTAGTAGATGGTGTAGTACAGGCTGCCGCCGGGTATCATCGGGACGGTCGCCGGCATTTGCAGCACGACCGTCGGCACGCGCAGCCGCCGCGCCATCAGCGCCGCGACAAGGCTGCAGAACATGGCGGAGACCATGTTGGCGGCAAAGTCCCCGGCAAAGCCGTTCACGAGCAGATACACCGCCCAGGACAGGCCTGCGTTGACGGCGATGGGGAGCATATATGCCCGGCGGATGCCGAACACGATGGAAAACCCGATGCTGCCGATTATGCTTGCAATGATCTGACTCATCCCAGCACCCCCTCTGCCACTACGGTGGACAGCAGAAAGCCGCCCGCGATGGTCGCGGCGATGAGCAGCGACTCGATAAAGCGGAACAGGCCGGTAATGCTCTCGCCGAGCAGCATATCGCGCATCGCGTAGGTGATCGAGATGCCCGGTATGGTCAGCATGATGCAGCCGATGAGGATTTTATCGAGGTGGACACCTACGCCCATGCGGACGAGCACGCAGCCGAGAAAGCCGGTCAGCATCGAGCAGAGCAGATAGAACAGCAGCTGATTTGCCTTCTTGTAAAAGCCTCTGCGGTCCATCCAGCAGATGAGGCAGGCCAGTATGGCGGCAGCGGGGATATCGGTCGCTGAGCCGCCGAAAAACACCGCAAAGCTGCACGCGGTCAGCACTGCGCCGGCATAGCTGATCCACGCCGCCTCGGTTCGCGGCCGCCTGATCGCCTCGATGCGGGCGGCGAGCGTCTGCGGCGGCGGACACTGCGCGCAGATCTCGCGCGAGAGCGCGTTCAGCCGCTCCACACGGTCGAGGTCGGTTGCATAGCTGCCGGCGATCCGTCGCGCCTTTACGATCTCATCGCCGTCCGGTGTGCAGGCTGTCACCTCGATGAGCGAGGTGATGGTGAATACACCGATCTCGCGCATGCCGTAGGCGTGCAGGATGCGCGTGATGGTGTCCTCGACGCGCGTTACCTCGCCCCCGGCGAGCAGCAGCGCCTTCCCTATTTCCAGACTGGCATCCACCAGCTGTTCCTCCGGTGTTCTCATAAAAAATCGCCCCTTTCTCCCTTCTATTCGAAAAAGGCAGGCAGCCGCCGCGTCGGAAAGCCGATGCGAAGCAGCTGCCTTTGCTGTTTACTTGAAGAACGATGCGACGAAATCGTAGAAGCCGTCCGGCGTGGTGGTCGTGCTGCCGGTCGCGGCTCTGTCCATGCTGACGAAGCCGACGTTGCCCTCAGCAAGGCCGATGACGCGGTCGGTGAACAGCACATAATACGTGCAGATCGGCGCGTCGCCCTGTGCTGCGGCGTAAGCCGACGAGTTGTCGCGGTATTCGCCGAGCTTGTCGCTCAGATAGCCCTCCGGGACCTTGATATAGCGGAGCTGCGAGGCCGAGCTCTGTACGACATAAGTGCTGCCGTCTGCAAGCTGCGGAATGAGGTCCGCGATAGTGTTGGTGTCTGCCACGGTCGCGTCAGGCAGAGCGCTCGTCATGCTCGCGGTCAGGGTGTCGACCTGCTGCTGGAGCGAGGTGATCTGCGCGGAAAGCGACTGCTTGTCCTGACCCAGCGTGTCGATCTGGCTGTTCAGCTCCTTGATTTTGCCGCCGCGCGACATAAACAGGACGAAGAACAGCAGGGCGATCACGAAGAACGCGAGAACTGCGCCGCAGAGCGCCGCACGGTAGTTTGGGCCGCCTTTGCGTCCTGCCGGGCGCTGCATTTTCATGCCGCGCATCGGGCGGCCGCTCGCCATGCGGATGCCGGGGCGCGGGCCGCGGTCTCGGCGAAGCGCGGCCGGGTCGTCCGGGATATCGTCCTGCACGGTCGTGCGCGGCGTCTCCGGGCGCGAAAAGCGGCTGAGCAGCTCGTCGTCGCTGTACGAACCGTTTCGCTCGTTATAATCCATGTTCATTCCTCCTGCTGTGGGATGCCGCCCGTCTTACTTGGACGGGTTCTCGATGACATCGACCGTACCGTCAGAGTGGCCGACGATCATGCGCTTGCACATGTTGAGGAACAGACCATGCTCCAGCACGCCGAGCATGCCGGTCAGCTTGGAGTAAACGTCCTGAATGTCGAAGCCTGCGCCGAGGTGCAGATCTGCGATATAGTTGCCGTTATCGGTGACGAAGGTCTTGCCGTCGCGGACGCGGAGAACCGGGTTCCAGCCGTAGCCGGCCATGCGCTCCATCGCCTGCTTGGAGCCGTACTGCGCGATCTCGACCGGCAGATGGAATGCGCCGATCTTGTCGACGAGCTTGGACTCGTCCATGATCCAGATGACTTCCTTGGCCATGGAAGCGACAACCTTCTCGCGGTACAGTGCGCCGCCGCCGCCCTTGATGGCGTTGAACTGCGGGTCGATCTCGTCTACGCCGTCGATCGCGAGGTCAACGTGGTCGAGCTCGTCGATGGTGAGCAGCGGGATGCCCAGCTCGCGCGCCTGCGCCTCGGTAGCCTTGGAGGTCGGGATCGCCTGAATCTTCAGACCGTTCTTGACCATTTCGCCTACCGCGTTTACCATGTGGTAAGCGGTCGAGCCGGTGCCCAGACCGACTACCATGCCGTCCTTTACATAAGTGGCAGCCTTATCGCCTGCAAGTTTTTTCATATCCATTTTATTTCGTCCTCCCCAGAGTTTGATACCGTTTAACGGGTGCTTTAAAAGGGTAACTATTCATCTTTTATTATAAGATGAAACGCTGTAAAGGTCAAGAACGGTTTCGGCTTCGCGCGCCGCACTTCGGCGGTCCGGCAATGCCGTATCCTGTCGTTTCATGTCGAATTTGTTCATTTTATATAAAATTTCAGAAAGCAGAGCAGTTCAAACCGTACAG
>ENA-ORLY01003908-ORLY01003908.1-human-gut-metagenome-genome-assembly--contig:-NODE-3908-length-11380-cov-2.416527_pt1 | contig 11380 bp, 8 predicted proteins | sample MGYA00243071_ERZ508832 | MGnify/ENA primary metagenome ERZ508832 (study PRJEB26277, sample SAMN04329777) | human gut metagenome | biome: human-associated habitat | host: Homo sapiens | place: USA...
ACATCTTTTCGCTGATAAGTTCGTCAAGCTGATCCACCCAGTCGCTATCAGGATCACTCTCGTACTCTGCGATCCGCATATCCGCTGACACCTGGTACTCTGGCAGCAGCGCAAACACACCGACCATATAGATCAACAAAGCCATGCGGACACCGCATCTAAAAAAATACCTACCCTTCAACTATCTTCACCACCAGATCTATCACACTCATGAGAACCGGCATGCTTAGAAGTATGAGGGATATCTTTCCCGCCATCTCAACCTGGGAGGCTATGGCATTGTATCCCGCATCCCTGCACAGGTCACTTGAAAACTGACACACATATGCAAGACCGATCATCTTCAGGATAACATCTATGTATGTGATATTTACCGATATGTATGCTGTGATCCTGTCTATATAATCCGCGATCTGTCTGAATCTACTAACCACGAAATACATCACCATCACACAGCCCGCCATCGAGAGAATGACTCCATATCCGGAATCCATATCCTTTATCTTTATGGCTATGAGTACCACTATCACCGCTGCAAATGACACTGCTATCAGATTCATCACATCACCATCCATCACTGTCCCAGATTTACAAGTTCCATTATCTCATTAAACAGATCCCGTATATAGGGAATCACCCATGACAACACTATGATAAGCCCTGCCAGATTAAGAAGATATGCATGCTCCTCTTTCCCGGAATGCTTGAGTATCTGGTTCAGCAATGCCACCAGGATACCTACCGCCCCTATTTTCAACAGTATCTGGATCGTCATAGTTTCCTCTCCTCTACGCTCACAATAACATTATCACGATGAACAGTCCTGCCAGTATCCCAAGGGAATTGGAAAGCTTCCTGATCCCCCCATTTCTGTTTCTCTCCCTCTCATATTTGTCAGTGATTATATTCTCTATCAGCGATATCCTGGATATCTGTGCATCGACATCCATATCTCCGAGTATATCACCAAGACGGCCAATCTCCTCCACCACATCCGCGCGGACTGCCGAGAGATCCGACAGCACTGCCATCGAATCCCGCCACAATTCGCCAAATGGCTTGTCCCTGCCGCCGGAAACGTCTTCGTTGAGGCTGTGCAGCCACATCTTCACCGCTCCCTTAGTGCGCTTCTCACATCTGGCAAGCAGTTCAGGCAGCTCTGTTCCCTCGTATATTATCTGGTTCTTTATGATCTGTATCAGTAAAATGAGCTCCTCCAGCTCACTCACCATTCTTGTGTGAAAGCTGCCCACTGCATGTCCTGTCATAAATGAGGCATACAGTATAAGAAAGCAGCCTGTTATTTTCAACATATATCTACTTCATCCTCCCCGGCGTCATTCGCACCAGCACAGTCTGTTGCCCTGACCGTCAAATATGTCTGATACCTGCCCTGCTTTCTCTCCCCCTAGAACAACGTATCTCTCAAACACGCGGTTTTCCACAAGTCTTCTTATACCGGTTCTCTCCCGCACATCATCTATGGAGTAGCCATGAGCTGTGGCAAGCAATCTGCACCCACAGTTTACGACGCCAAATATCGCGTCCACATCCGCAGGCCCACCTATCTCATCGACCGCTATAAGCTCCGGTGCCATGGTTCTGACTAACATCATCATTCCCGCAGCCTTCGGGCAGCAGTCAAGCACATCAGTCCTTATACCCACATCGTTTTGAGGTATCCCCTTGTAACATGCCGCTATCTCAGATCTCTCATCTACAACTCCCACCGTGGTTCCGCTGTTGGACACCACCCTTATGATATCCCTGAGCAAAGTGGTCTTGCCATGACATGGCGCTGATACGATGAGCGTGTTCAGAAGTCTTCCACCGCTCACTATGTACTGCATCACTCTGTTGCTGCAACCCTTGATCTCATGGGCAACCCTTATGTTGAGAAACGATATGTGCCGTATACACTTTATCCTGTTTCCGTCCAATATGATCTTTCCCGCAACACCTACTCTATGACCTCCGCACACAGTCACAAAGCCCTGCCTTATCTCATCCTCGTAAGCATACAGTGAGTGGTTGCACACACATTCCAAGGTATCATTCACATCCCTGGCCGTCACTATGTAAGCCTTTGCCGCATCATCCGTCTTCATTCCCCTTGAATCCACATATATCTCGCTGTCCTCATACCTCAGAATAAACGGGCTGTTCACCCTGAGCCTGATCTCCCACAATCTGCTGAAATCCAGTTTCAGTTTCTCCACCATACACCTGATTCTCACCGGCAGCAGGCGCAATACATCTTCTCCGCACATACATTTTCCCTCTTGTGATCACTCTGCTATTATGACTACATAAACAATATATTCATGGGGTTGAGGATTTAGAACACGCAGGGAACTGATTGCATAAAAAAATCAGGTACAGCAACCGCCATACCTGATCTATGATAGTTTCTATTAATATTGTTACACGCTGTGAATTAAACTCTTGAAAGATACTCACCTGTACGTGTATCGATCTTGATCGTGTCACCCTCGTTTACGAAGAGAGGTACTGATACCTGAGCGCCTGTCTCAACTGTACATGGCTTTGTAGCACCTGTTGCTGTATCGCCCTTTACACCAGGCTCGCACTCTGTGATAACCAGCTCTACAAAAAGAGGTGGCTCTACAGCAAATACGTTGCCGTTGTGTGAACAGATCTTACAGAGCTCGTTCTCCTTAACGAACTTAAGTGAATCACCTATAGCTGCTGAGCTGATAGGAATCTGATCATATGTCTCTGGATCCATGAAATAGAAAAGATCTCCGTCATTGTAAAGATACTGCATGTCCTTTCTCTCGATGTGAGCCTTCTCACACTTCTCTGTTGGACGGAATGACTTCTCTACAACACCGCCGTTCTTGATGTTCTTAAGCTTTGTTCTTACGAAAGCTGCACCCTTTCCTGGCTTAACGTGCTGGAACTCTATAATCTGATAAATATTTCCCTCGAATTCGATCGTAACGCCGTTTCTAAAATCGCCTGCTGAGATCATCTCTGCCATAACTATCTTATCCTCCTTAAAGATATAAACTTCTTTCTTAAATATAAAGACTTCTTGTCACATTTTATAATATATGAAATAATTTTTCAACTATTTTTTGCCATACACAGACATACTGCAACTATACGCATACGCAGCTGTGTATACTCAGCTATATTCATACACTGCTATATATACTCAGCTACGCATACGCAGATATACATACTCAGCTATATACATGCTCAGCTACGCATACACTGCTATACATATTCAGCTATACACATACCTTCTGCCTTTATTTAACAGCTGCTTTTCTTTTCGTTCTGCCATGCATGCAGATAAGTACTAAAAATACCAATCCAGCACAGCTTACGATTATTCCAAAGGCAAATCCCGGCGTATGATATTCAAGCTTTATCTCATGTTCGCCACCAGACAATTCCACTCCCATATTCCCCTTGCCGAGAAGAATTTTTTCTGCCTTTCTGCCGTCCACGTATATCGTGTATCCGTCACTGTACGGGAACGCCAGATAGAGCACGCCATCCTTCTTTGCCGTTACATGTCCTTTAAAAGTATTGCCTGAAAAGCCGTCACTTATGAGGGTCTCATCAGTTATAGATGACTTAGCCTTCTCGAATAGTTCTGTGTTAAAGCTATAAAGCTGAATTTCCTTTATCGCTGACTCACCTACAGAAGCCCCGCCGATGACTGACACCTTCACCTTCTGTCCCTTTTTCACATGTCCTCCATAGGCAAGCTGCCCTGACGATGTATACATAACCGAGGAAGACTCTTCTCCATCTATATACGTGGTAACTGCCTGATCTCTGTTATCTGCACTGTACACGTACAGATCCATGTCTCTGTCAGCTGTAAATCGAAGCTGTACGCACGCATGGTACTGGGTACTGTTTCCCGAATATATGTATTCACCAATTCCTGTTTCTTTAAAATCTCCAAAATTAAATATCTGTGTAAGTCCACGATTTATAAATCTACCCTCCGGCGCCATATATCTCTGCAACATTCCTAATCCGTGTGCCACATCATAGGATATGTCCCCCCACGGAATAAGCTCCATAAGCTGAGAAAGTTGTAGGAAGTTCTGAAGATTTTCGCTATTCAGATCAGCCAGTTCATCGTCAAACCCACATTCCAAGAACTTGGATTGATTCTCTGCTACATTTCCATCAGCATTCCACGTTTTTATGCCTTCACCTGTCATAAATCCCCAGTCAGCCAGCTCATCTGCCACATATACGCTATATCTCTCACCGCTATATATTGGATGATATCCACCATTTGTATTCTTTGAGTTTGTCAGAACATATCTGACATTGTACATCATAGCTGTAAGAGGTGTCGCGCCATCATACACACACTCAACATTATCAAAATGTGCCATTCCCATGGTCTCAAACGCATTGACATAATATCCATTTATCATCGATGAATACCAGTTCACGTCAGAATTTTGCACATAATTATCATTTAACAGAGCTGTCTTTCGCGATTTTCCATCCGTATTAAGCATCTGATACTGTGCATTCCACTCTGACAAGTGTATATTATCAATCATGTCTCCTTCATTTGCCTTGTCTTTCATGGTCACAACCATATTGCAGCATATTTCTGCCACCCACAGCACCATTATGATGGCAAGTGCTGTGGTTTTGTGTAGGCTCTTTCTAGATAACAGCACCATAACAATAAGGCTGACTGCCATGACCAAAAGAAATCCCACATAACAGTAAAACACCTGAAGCATGTTTTCATCTGTAAATGACAATGCAAATACAACTCCGCCTGCAATTCCGGCTCCAGCAACTGCATACGTTTTCACCGACTCTATATCTGTAAGTATCCTATAGGCGATCATCAACATGACAAATGTGAGAATGATCGCAAATCGATTTCCCGTTCCGTGGGGAACAACAAATCCGTGGAACACATAATTAAGAGGCAGAAAATTGGCCGCAAGCATAAACATCAACACTACGGCAGCATACTTCAATTTATCTTTAAGTGACACCGATGACGACAGGACAAACACGAACAGCAGCAACACTACAATTGTTCCGCAATAATTGTTGTTGTTGTACAGATATCCATTTGTCACTTCTTTGAACGGAAAAAAAGACACAATATAATGTCCAAAATCTCCCCACATGTCCAAAGTAACTGAACTGTTAAGTGTTGTGTCACCAGCTTTTATGATGCTGAGTGCAGCAGGAACCAACACTATTCCCGCAAGCATAACTGCAGCCACAGACAATCCAGCCAGCTTCAAGCCATTTCTGAGCAGCTCTCCGAAAGTTCGTCTGTCTAGAAGAATATAATATACAACTATGAACATACATACATAAAATGCATAATAAAAATTAAATATAAAAACCAACGTGAGAAGAAGAATATATCTTATATATGACTCTCCCATATTCACTTTCTCCACAGCTAGAGCTATAAGTGGCATAAGAATAATCGCATCAAGCCATATTATATTCTGTCCATAAGCGACTAAGTATCCACAAAATCCCCACGCCAGAGCACAGCAAAAGCTGACCCATCCACCAGCCTTGCTGTTCCTATCTTCATTCGCGAACACAGTCGTGTTACGGAAATAATATAGACCTGTGACTGTAACCAGTGAGCCTTTTAACACTATGATGAAGATAAGAGCTAATTCAACATGCTTTTCCCCCATCAACAACGCGATGATGTTAAACGGACTCATCAGGTAATAAAGTGCGGTCAGGTACATATCAATTCCCATACCTCTATTCCATAGAATTGCACTTTTGTCACCACTGTGTACATACTCTATCAATGTTCTAAGCATGGTGTTGTACTGGAAATATGAAACATCAGTCAGGAAGCACCTTATTCCAAACGGATATGCCCCCTCCACCGCTATCACTATAGTATACAAAAGCACTGATGCAATAAAGATCCCAACATACCAGTGTATATTTTTAGTTCTTGAGCAGCCTTTCACATTATGTTTTATTCTTTCTTCATAATTATCATCTGGCACATTAGTCAGATTACTATCCATTCTAATTTTCTCCATTCATACATTTATCCCTGGTTTGATGACATCTCCCACGCATATAAGCTAGACTATGATAAGGCTCTTTTCCGATCTTGCAAGGTTTACAAATCCATCCTCTGTCACAACAACCAGATCCTCTATCCTGACACCAAACTGACCCGGAATGTAAATCCCCGGTTCCACAGTTATGACCATGCCCGGCTTCAGTAATGCATTGCATTTTGGTGAAAATCTCGGATTCTCATGAATGAACAATCCTACAGAATGTCCCAGTCCATGTCCAAAACAATTGCCATATCCGGCATCTGCTATCACTCTCCTGGCAGCTGCATCCACTTCGTTACACAGTGCGCCTGCCTTTATATGCTTCATCGACTCTAGCTGAGCCCTTAAAACTATATCATATACCGATCTCATGCTGTCCGATGCATATCCTATCGCAACAGTTCTTGTCATATCTGAACAGTACCCATCATATATGCATCCAAAGTCCATCGTCAGGAAGTCTCCCGCTTCAAGCCTCTTGTCTGATGGTATAGCGTGCGGCATGGACGAATTCCTTCCCGAAGCAGCTATCGTGTCAAAGCTCAGGCCCTCAGCGCCATTCTTTTTCATATAGTATTCCAGTTCCAGGGCAACCTCTTTCTCTGTTATTCCTTCCTTTAAAGTGTCAAAGGCTCCTTTACATGTATCAAATGAACTTCCTTCTTTTACCGCATCCCCTATGGACTCTGCAACACGGAGCTTCTCGATCTCATCATCCGTCTTTATCTCCCTGATGGAATCGAGTCTTCCATCTATAGCTACAAGTTCAACCTCATCAAGTTTATTCTGATATATATCATAATCACTGTATGAGATACTGAGATTCTCGAATCCCACCCTTACTTTACTTCCTGTATACTCTGGAGAACATTTTATTGTGGTTATCAATTGATTTAAATTACCGGCATATCCTAAACCAGCAATATCTATGCATTCGTATCCATCACATTCTCTCTCCACCTGTTCTGTATACCTGGAATCAGTGAGTACATACTTTGCGTCTTTTGTATAAAATATGACTCCCTCTCCGCGATATGAAGCGATATACCTCATGTTATATCTGTCCGTTATCAATATTGCATCAAGGTCCAATTCGCGAATTACTTTTTCAAGTTCTACCCTTGTTCTCTCAGACTCCATAAATGTCATCTTCCCTTCTATATATGATATATGCCTTCTGTTTTCTGTATCTATCTATTTCTATCTATTTCCTGTATCTATATTATATACTGTTTTCTGCACCCGTTTTTTTGCGTCTGATTTATGCATCTGATTTCTTTTATTTGTTTAGCTTGTTTATATCTTTGATCACATCAAATACTCATTCTACGATACTAACTAATTCATCAACTATCTCTTCCACATCTCTTCCGGTTACAGGAATCACACAATCTGCTTCAGACTCATACACCGGTCTTCTCTCATCCATAAGCCTGTTGACTTTTCTTTCTACATCATCACCCTGAAGCAATGGTCTTGATGTATCACCGGAAAGTCTGCGGATCACTTCCTCCGGCTGTACATCCAGATAAATGATCGTTCCCAGCTTTCTGAGTTCCTCGGCATTCTCCGGTCTCATCGGAAGCCCGCCACCCGTTGAGATCACAGTGTGAGATATAGATGCATTTAGTTTCTTTAATGTATCTGTCTCCAGCTCTCTGAAATACTGCTCTCCCTTGTCAGCAAATATCTGGCTTATGCTGCATCCAGCTTCTTTTTCTATATATGAATCCACATCAAGCAGATTATATCCCAGTCTGCCGGCAACCTCTGTTCCAACTGTTGTCTTGCCGCATCCCATGAATCCAATAAGTATTATATTCTTTCTAACAGATTTCAACATCTTGTTATATACGATATCTGCCACATCCTCGGCGACTGAAATATTATTCCATAATTCATATGCTATTATCCCCTGATAGAGAAGCATCCTGAGTCCATTGTAAGCCTTTGCACCATTCTCACGACACAGTCTCATAAACTTCGTCTCAAATGGATTATAGATCAGATCGATTCCAACATCTGTCAACTCGTAAAATCTTGAGTCGTCAATAACCACATCCTCATTATGTGGTGCAAGACCTATAGATGTAGACTGGAGCACTACAAACTTCTGATCATTATATTCATCATATAGCTTTTCATAATCCGCAAGTAATACAGGCAGGAATATATCTTTTTTAAAATATCTGTTCATATCAGATGCAATACCTTCTGCCTTCTGTAATGTCCTGTTAAGTATGAATACTTTCTTGCACCCCTTCGCTGCACACATATATGCTACAGCCCTCGCAGCACCACCAGCTCCAAGGATAACCGCATTTCTTTCTTTCAGGGATATGCCATACACATCAAGTTCCCTCGAAAGCCCCATCATATCGGTGTTGTATCCTTTGTAACCTCCCTCTACCCGAACCAGAGTATTCACTGCGCCGATAGCTTTTGCTCCTGCATCGATATCAACCAACATATCCATAACCGCATTCTTGTGAGGTACCGTGGCATTCATCCCAAGAATATTCAGATCATATGCACCTTTTACAGCATTCTTGAGCCCCTCGCTTGTTGTGTGAAAAGGAACATATACTTCATTAAATCCAAGCACATCACTGAGAGTGTTGTGTATAACTGGAGACATCGTGTGCTCCACCGGATCTCCAAGCAAACCTAAAAGCCTTGTCCTACCATCTATATTCATCTAATCTCCATTCCGCCGTTCCCATGTCACAGCTATATATAAATAATAATAATTTTCATTCTAGTGAATCTGCATCCCTAATACTTTAAGGTTGTCACACATATTATGTGTTACAACATATCGCAAGCTTTTCAACATCTGCACTCCAACAGTATAACATCTTCACTCCGACAGTATAACATAAAAGAAGCCGGGCAATATACCCGGCTTCCAATTTTTTTAGTTATTTGCGATTAAGAATTAGTTTCTCCGCGATTTATGCGAATACCTTCTTCTTCTCAGCTATGAAATCATCATATGCTGGAACATCGATCGTATTATCTGTCAGATCAAACAGAGGATCTGATGCCTTTACTCTTATGATTGTGTATACTGGAGCTTTCATTCCCTGATACTCTACCTGAACAACAATATATGTATGTGTTCCATCATAAGCTGCAAAGTAGGTATCGTTTGGCTTGAGATTTACAGTGAGGTTTCCTCTGGTTTCACCATCTCTGAGTGCATCTGTAATCTGCTTTGAAATCTCTCTAACTTTCTTTCCACCTATTTCGTCGTATGAGAGAATCATCTTATCCACGTTCTCTTCATATACCGGCATACTAGGTTTCTCTGTCTTAAGAGATTCCTCATCGAGATTCAGATCATAGAAGATGTTAACCTTTGTAATCTTTGTATTCTCAGGAATACCAATCTTGTAATCGAATGTAGGTGCATCTGTCTTCGCATCTACAACTCTGTTGTATACTGTTCTGCCTGATGTTGCAAGAATCTCCTCATCCTTTGTGAGCTCATCCTCATCTTTCCAAGTCTCTACAGGATCATAACACTTGATCGTAGGCATATCAGGTACTGCTGTAGCGCTGTTTACAATAACGTTGATAAAGAGCTTTCTCTCATCATTGTTTCTTGTACGTCGACCAGTTACTGATGAATGTCCTGATCCACAATACGTGATTGCACCACTGCCATAGGCTGTAGTGTAGATGTAATAAGCTTCCATAGCATCACCAGGATCAGCTGCATACTTTGATGAACGCATCTTACTGTTAGATGAGTTGTTAGAACCTGCAAGTGTATACCAAACAGTTATATTATTGCTTTCAAGATCAAGTGCATAAGCCTGCTGATGTGTACCAGAAATATTCAGTGAAGAACTGATATTGTATGGATACAACGTTACAAGACCTGAGTTAAGCTGTGTAGCTTTTACCGTCTCAGCACATGCTGACTGATCCTGATTTGAAGCCTGTGACCATGCCGTAGCTGCCTTGAATGACTCTTGAGCATATACATATGGAAGAGTCGTCGTTGCTCCAGCCATATTACCATTGTAATAAAGTGCTGTCATAGCAACAGGGCTTATAAATAAATTCTTCTCTTTACCGAGGTATGGCTGCCAGTACGCATTCTTCTTTACGAATATATCCATAATATTTGAATTCATACTGTTAAGTAAGCCTTCACCCGCCGCAGAGTTATTAACATATGGTGTCATATAGTAAAGGCTTGTATCTGGAGATGTATAAGTGACATCATCAACAGTGCCATCTGGCGTATATGTAACATCCAATGTACTTGTGTTAACTGAAGCTTTACTATATGCAACATTTTTAACCGTATATTCTCCAAGAGATATAGGCTTTGAATATGATACCACATCATTTGTTATATCAACATGGAATCTATTCATTCCAACAACTGACAACAGTGATCTTGTAAGATTAACCGCACCAGCATTTGCATAAGGTGACATTGAATCATGGAAGAAGAAGAGATCTCCTCCATATGATACATAATCCAGTATGTACTGACATGTAGCCTTCTGGAAATCAACCTTAAATCCACCAAATGAATCTGAAGGTCCAAGTACAAGTATTGAATACATCTTCTTCATGAAGTCCTTACCATATGATCTTCTAAGATATGTATTATACTTCTCCTTTGCCTCAATTTCTTTATCCTTTACTTCTACATATTTCTCATACAACGTCTTGAATCTATCGCCATAATCATTGGACATCTGGTGATTCTTAAATGCTGCCTCACAGTGATTCATGGTATTGTACTTAGGCCAGAATATAATGTAGTAATCACCTGTATCCATAATATACTGGAGTACCTGCTTTGTCTCATCTGTGCTGGTCTTGAAATTCTTAAGGAATTCCTCTTGATAATTGATAGAACCTGTATACGTACCATTCATATATGCTATCGCATTTGTAAGGTAAGTGTCGAGAGCCTTCTTTGGAGCTACAACATCAGATGTAGCCTTTGTATATGCTGCAAGAGCTACTGTAGCCTGATTTGCATAATCCTCCTGACTCATGTTATCAACTTTACCACCATTTGCAAGTATCTCAGCTTCCTCTACCATTGTATCAAGACAAGCATAACTTGTCTGTTTTCCATCACCAGTAGTAAACTCTGCCTTATCTTTCGACGCAACAACAAGATCAAGATTAATGTCATAATCATCACTTATCTCATCTGCAAGATTTGAATAGTAATCATCTGCATCTGTATCCGTATCAAACTCGTATATACCGAACCTATTCTCATGACGTCCAAGCACTTCGTACTGTGTCGTTGACGCATT
>ENA-ORLY01003911-ORLY01003911.1-human-gut-metagenome-genome-assembly--contig:-NODE-3911-length-11360-cov-3.211291_pt1 | contig 11360 bp, 10 predicted proteins | sample MGYA00243071_ERZ508832 | MGnify/ENA primary metagenome ERZ508832 (study PRJEB26277, sample SAMN04329777) | human gut metagenome | biome: human-associated habitat | host: Homo sapiens | place: USA...
TAGAAAGAGCATAAATATGAAACAAATTCAGTTGTACTATTTGAAAGAATTTGTTTCACATCATTGACATATATACATTTCTGAAATTTTTTTAATATCTGAGAATTATGTGTTTTAGTAAGAAATAATTATACTAGATATTAAAATTCCTATTGCTTGTATTGCAAATAAATTTAATATATTGGAGGTTAATAAATTGTTTGTAGCTTCTACTACTCCTAACATGTCATCATCTAATTTTTTATGATGCCTTTGTGCTTCAAAAAATGTTATTAATTCTGGCAGACTTGTCATAAATCCTAATAAAATTCCTATAATTACTTCCGATACATTAAACAAATTACATAGGTTTTCAATAGTATTTCCTAATAACTCACCTATTATGAACAACAATATTCCTGTTAAAAATAAATATATAAAGTATTTTATTGTTCCTTTTTTATTTTCTACTTTTTCTTCTTCTATCTCCTTTTCTAGTTCTTTATCTTCTTTTTCTAAATATAAATTATGCGCCTTATTGTTTATAATTCTAAATAGTATATACATAATTATAAAAATTGGTACTATAAATAAATTTAGTTCTATATTTAGCTTTAGCAATAAAATAGGTATAACTATTGTTATTACTACTAATATCAAATCAGTTATTATGGCTTTATTTTTTAATTTTGGTATATTTTTATTTAAAATTATTGCTCCTAAATATTGAATTAGATTAATAATATTCGAACTTAAAATATTATATACACTTGCACCTACTAATCCTCTTAAACTTGCTGTTGTTATTGTTAAAAACTCTGGCACTGATGTAGCATATCCTGCTATATCTCCTACTGCTTTTGCTTTCAAATTCAAACTTTCTGCTAGTTTTCGTAATATTGTTACGAGAATGTATTTTGATATTAATACAATTAATATTGAATAAATAATAAATTTTACTATTTCTATTAACATATTCACACTCCTTTTTATTATTATTACCTATTATTTCTTTTTTTATATATATTTGCTTTCAATTCTTGATATTTAACGTGATTTATTGTATAATTAGTAAAATTAAGATATGGTACCAAATGGACATTTTGTCCTTTTGGTACCTGTCCCTAAAAGGACATGGAGGTAATATAATGATAGATATAAAATTTTTAAGAGAAAATCCTGATGTTGTAAAACAAAACATCAAAAACAAATTTCAAGACGAAAAATTAGTTTTAGTTGATGAAGTTATTGATTTGGATGTAAAAAACAGAGAAGCAAAATTAAATGGAGATAATTTAAGAGCTGAAAGAAAATCTTTAAGTGCTGAAATTGGTGGGCTTATGAAACAAGGTAAAAAAGATGAGGCTGAAAGTATAAAAGCAAAAGTTCAAGATATAAATGCACAACTTGAAGAAAACGAAAAATTAGAGGAAAAATATGCAGAAGAAATAAAATCAAGAATGATGAAAATACCAAATATTATGGACCCATCTGTTCCAATTGGTAAAGACGACAGTGAAAATGTAGAGGTTCAAAGATTTGGTGAACCAGTTGTTCCAGATTATGAAATTCCATATCATGCAGATATTATTGCAAGATTTAATGGAATGGATAAAGAATCTGCAGGACGTACAAGTGGTGTTGGGTTCTACTACCTAATTGGTGATGTTGCAAGACTTCATGAAGCAATGCTTGCATATGCCAGAGATTATATGATTAATAATGGATTTACATATGCTATACCACCATTTATGATTCGTAGTGATGTTGTAACTGGTGTTATGAGTTTTGAAGAAATGTATGATATGATGTATAAAATTGAAGGTGAAGATTTATACTTGATTGGTACTTCTGAACATTCAATGATTGGTAGATTTAAAGACCAATTAATTAAAAAAGAAGAACTTCCTATTAGTATGACATCTTATTCTCCATGTTTCAGAAAAGAAATTGGTTCACATGGTTTGGAAGAAAGAGGTTTATACCGTGTTCATCAATTTGAAAAACAAGAAATGATAGTTTTATGTGAACCAGAAGATTCTATGAACTGGTACAATAAAATGTGGAAATTAAGTGTTGATTTATTTAGAAGTTTTAATGTCCCAGTAAGACAACTTGATTGTTGTTCTGGAGATTTGGCAGATTTAAAAGTTAAGTCTTGTGATATTGAAGCTTGGAGCCCTAGACAAAAGAAATACTTTGAAGTTTGCAGTTGCTCTAATTTAGGAGATGCTCAAGCTAGACGTTTAGGAATTCGTGTTAAGAGTGAAAAAGGAAATTATTTCTTACATACATTAAATAATACAGTTGTTGCTACTCCAAGAGGATTAATTGCTGTATTAGAAAACAACTACAATGAAGATGGAAGTGTTACTGTTCCAGAAGTTTTAAGACCTTACATGGGTGGAACTGAAAAAATTCTTCCAAAAAAATAAAATGAGACAAGTGGGACAGTCAAAAAATGTCTCACTTTAATGTAAAAAAATGTCGAAAATAGAAACAAAATAATTTATAGGAGAAAAATATGATAGTTAATAATCCAAAATTCGAGGTTTCAGCAGTAAAATCTGCTCAATATCCAAAAAATAATTTACCAGAAATTGTTTTAGTTGGTAAATCTAATGTTGGTAAATCAAGTTTTATAAATACTATGATAAACAGAAAGAAACTTGCTAGAACAAGTAGTGAGCCTGGTAAAACAAGACAAATTAATTTTTATAATATTGATGAAAAATTTTATTTTGTTGATTTACCTGGATATGGATATAGTAAAATGTCTAAAAAAGAACAGGAACAAGTTGGTAAATTTATTGAACAATACTTATTTAATAGAGAACAAATTTCTTTGATTATCTTTTTAGTAGATATTCGCCATTCACCTACTGAAAATGATAAACTTATGTATGATTATGTTATTCGTTCTGGTTTGCCTTGTATGATTTTGGCAAATAAGGCTGACAAAATTGCTGTTACTAAGGTTCCAGATGTTGCTAGCAAATTGCAAAAAACTTTAAATCCAATTGGTGATATTCCTACTTTTCCATTTTCTTCTGAGAGAAGAATTTATATGGATGATGTTTGGAATGAAATAGAAAAGTATATTTAATAAAAAGAAAAAACGGGAAAGGTTTTCTTTCCCGTTTTTTTAGCAACAACATTTTCTTTTTTTATCTTTTTTTCTATTGCAAATTAATAATATTATAGATAAAACTAAAAGTAATGCAAGTACTACAGCTAATACAATTATTGCTCCAAAAGATGCTAATATTTCAGACGCTATTGCTGCTGCACCAACTAATAGTCCAACAACAAATGCAAGAGCAATTGCTAATATTACTGTTATAATTCCAAAACATTTATTGTTATTGCATTTATCTTCTTTTTTGTCATAGCAAAATACTTCTTGTGGCTCCATAAAAGTCACCTCCTGCATAACACTTTTATTTGATGTGTTATACTATATATTATGAAATAAATTCCCACAAGTACCATTTTTGGACAAAAATTTATCTTTCTTCTTTATCATTATCTGCAACAATATTTTTTTCATCTACATCAACTGAATTCATATTTTGATTTTTATTAGCTTCTCTTTGAATCGAATCTTTTATTATTTTATATAAATATTGATAATCAGAATATTCTCCATCAGAAGCTTTTACCAGAGCTTTTCTAACATATTCAAAATGATCTAATAATAAATTTCTATCCATTTTAAATCCATGTTCTTCTGCAAATCTAAAAGCGTATGTTATTATAGTTCTTGTATTTCCATCTCTAAATGGATGTACTTGCCATAACTCAGCAATTAATTTTGTAAAATCCATTGCTTTATTATCCAAATCTTTCACATTCCAATTTATTCTGTTTAATTCATTTAAACATTCTCTTGCCTTTGGCTCAATTTCTTTAGGATATGCATATCTTACTGTATCTCCGCCTAACACATCTTCTGGTTTTTCCATTGGAACAGTTCTAAATTTACCTGCCCAATCATAAATATCACGCAAAATATATTTGTGAATATTTTTAACATAATCCAAATCAAATTTTGTACAATCTACATCTCTATCAACTGTAAGTAATTTTACAAAAGATATGTCTGCTTCTGCTTGTCTTAATTGTTCATAATCTTTTATTCCCAATTTATTTTTTAATGTTCCTGTATCTTCATATACATATGGATCTTTCATTATTTATTACCTCCATTTGTATATTTTTCTAATACTTTTTTCTGAATTTCTTCTATTTCTATTTGTCCATCTATATATTGTTTTGCTAAATCTAAAACATCATCACTAGGTTTATCTGCCCCTAATAAAGAAATTCCTAAAGCTTTTTTTACAATATCTATTCTTTCTTCTCTTGTTGTTTCTGAAATCAAATATTTATTATTCATATAACTCTTAAATTCCTTTCTTTCTATAAAAATTTTAAATATATTTTTATAAAAAGATTTTTATTATTTATTTTCATTTTCGATTTTTTTAGTTATCATTTTCATTGCCTTTTCCCTTGGAACCATTACAATGTGTCCACAACCTTGGCATTTCAATTTAAAATCGACACCAACTCTTGTTATTTCCCACAATTTACTTCCGCAAGGATGTTGCTTTTTAGTTCTAACAATATCTCCAATATTATAGTTCACTTCAAATCACCTCAAGCCAAATATCTTTTTCGACAAATTTCTACACAAATTGTGAGACAAATTTGCACTGTCCCTATTGTCTCAAACGTCTTTCTATCTCTTCTTTCCCAAGAACTTGCATTATTTCATATAAATCTGGTGTATTAGTTCTTTTTGTTAAAGCAACTCTTAAAACTGTACTAACATCTCCAACATGTGCTGCATACATTCCTGGATTTGCTTTAAATTCTTTAACTTCTTTTGCATAACCCATTTCACCTGATAACTCTTTTATTTTATCAAACCAAGTTTGTTTATCATCATTTTCATCATAATACTTTTCAACATATAATTTTAATATTTTTTCAATTGATTCTTTATCATTTATTACTTGGAATGGATATTCTTCTTCGTTTTTGTCAAATAATTTATTATACATATATTCAACATTTTCTTTAACATCTGACCATTTTGATATATCTTTTCTTGGCTTTTTGTTTCCTCTTTCTATTCCAAAAACTTTTAAAGCATATTCTTTATCTTTTAAAATTTCTGCTAATTCTTGGTCATATTTTGATGCCCAATTTAAAGCATTTTCATATACTTCTTCTGCTGACATTTTTGATATTACTGTTTTAGATACATCTAATAATTTAACCATGTCAAATAATGCTCCACTAACACTCATTTTATTTAATTGTAATTGAAACTCGTCCATTGATTTGTCTGGGTTTGCTCTTCTCCAATTTTCAAATGTTGAATTTGCAATATTCATTAAGTATTCTTTTACAGCTTCTGCTGGTATTCCCTCTTCTGCATAATAACTTACAGCAGCTTCTGCGTCTTTTCTTTTACTTAATTTTCTTTTATTTCCATTATCATTTTTCATAATTGGTGCAATATGTGCGTATTTAGGAGCTTTAAATCCTAATTCATGGAATAATTGCAAATGTAATGGAACTGAAGATAACCATTCATCTCCTCTTATTACATGTGTTGTATGCATTAAGTGATCATCAACTGCATGTGCAAAGTGATATGTTGGTAAACCATCTGCTTTTATTATAACTATATCTTGGTCATTTTCTGGAAAATCAACCTTTCCTTTAATTACATCATGATGTTGTATTTTTCTGTCTTCTCTTCCAGGAGATTTAAATCTGATTATATAGTTTTCACCATTTTGGATTCTTTTCATAGCATCTTCAACAGTTACAGTTCTGCATTTTGCCCATACACCATAATATCCAGGTCTGATTTTTGCAGCCTCTTGTTTTGTTCTTATTTCTTCTACATCTTCTGGTGTACAGAAACATGGATATGCTTTTCCTTGTTCAATTAAGTATTTTGCATATGCTTGATAAATTTCTTTTCTTTGACTTTGTTTATATGGTCCATAATTTCCTTTTCCTTCATCTTCAGAAATCATGCCTTCATCTGGTTCAATTGCAAAATCTTTTAAAGAACTTACTATTCCAGATACTGCATTTTCAACTTCTCTTTTTTGGTCTGTGTCTTCAACTCTTAAGAAAAATACTCCATTTGTTTGTGAAGCTAATTTTCTTGCTATTAATGATTGATATAAACCTCCAATATGTACAAATCCAGTTGGACTAGGAGCAAATCTTGTTACTATTGCTCCTTCTGGTAAATCTCTTTCTGGATATTTTTCTTCATAATATGATATTTCCTTTGCGTCTGGAAATATTAAATTTGCTAAATCTTTGTAATCCATTTTTTATTCTCCTCTTAAAATGATATTTTTATCTTTCTAATTCTTCTTTTTCCTTTGGCTTTCTTCCTCTATTATCTCCGCTTTGCAATCAGCATTCTTCCATTCGGCTTTTCTTCTTTTTTAGTAGCTTCTATTATTAATTTAATTACTTCATCATTGCTGATATTTGGATATTCTTTCCTTAATTCCTTTTTTATTTCATTTGGTGTCAAATTCATATTTTTTCTTACTATTTGTAGTTTATGATTTTCCATAAATATTTCCCCTTTAAAAAATATTTTACACTTCCATAATAATTGGTATAATCATAGGGTTTCTCTTAGTTTTTGTAAAGATATAATCTCTTAAGTTTTCTCTAACAGTTGACTTAATAGTTGACCAATCTCTAACACCTTTTTCTTCACATTTCCTAATTTCATGTCTTACAACATTTTTTACATCATCCATTAAATTTTCTGAGTCTCTAACATAAACAAATCCCCTTGATATTACATCAGGTCCTGCAACAACTTCTCCTGTTGAAGAGTCCATTGTTAAAACTATTACTATTAAACCATCTTGTGATAAGTGTTGTCTATCTCTTAAAACAATATTTCCAACATCACCAACGCCTAATCCGTCTACTAGTATTTTTCCGTTAGGTACCATTCCATTGAATTTAGCTTCATTTTCATCTATTTCTAATACTTTTCCATTTTCCATCATGATAATGTTTTTAGCTGGTATTCCCATCATTTGTGCTGTTTCTCCATGGGCTTTTAATTGTCTATATTCACCATGAACTGGTATGAAGAATTTTGGTTTTGTTAATGCAAATATCAATTTTTGTTCTTCTTGACAAGCATGTCCTGAAACGTGAACATCTGCTAATGCACTATATACAACTTCTGCTCCTATTTGCATTAAATCGTCTATTACTTTTGAAACTGATTTTTCATTTCCTGGTATTGGGTTTGCTGATATTATAACTAAATCATTTGGTGTTATTTTAACTTTTCTGTGATCTCCTGCTGCCATTCTTGTTAATGCTGACATTGTTTCTCCTTGACTTCCTGTTGTTATGATTACTAATTGATTGTCATTATAAGTTGACATTGTATCAATATCTATAAATATGTCTTCTGGACAGTCTATATATCCTAATTCTTTTGCAGTCATAATCATGTTTATCATGCTTCTACCACATATAGCTATCTTTCTGTTGTATTTAACTGCTGAACTTACTATTTGTTGTACTCTGTGTACATTTGATGCAAATGTTGCAACTACAATTCTTTTTGTACATCCATCAAATAAATTATCAAATACTGGTCCTATTGAACTTTCAGACATTGTAAATCCTTTTCTTTCAGCGTTTGTACTATCTGACATTAATGCTAATATTCCTTCATTTCCTAATTCTGCAATTCTTCCAAAGTCCATAATTTTACCATCTATTGGTGTGTAATCAACTTTAAAGTCTCCTGTGTGTAGAATTGTTCCTACTGGTGTTTTTATTGCTAGCATTACAGAGTCTGGAATACTGTGTGTACTTCTTATAAATTCGACTTCAAAGTTTTTTCCAAATTTTATTTTTTGTCCTTGTGTTACTTCAACTAAAGTTGAACTTCTTAAAATTCTGTGTTCTTCTAATTTGTTTCTGATTAATCCCATTGCTAATTTTGGAGCATATACTGGTATATTTATTTGTTTTAATAAATATGGAACACTTCCTATGTGGTCTTCGTGTCCATGTGTTATTATTAGTCCTTTTATTTTGTCTACATTTTTTTGCAAATATGTAATGTCTGGTATAACTAAGTCTACTCCTAACATATCATCTTCTGGAAATGATAATCCACAGTCTACTACTATGATTTCATCTTCATATTCAAATACTGTAATATTTTTTCCTACTTCATGTAATCCTCCTAATGGAATTATTTTTAATTTGGATTTTTTAAATATACTTTTTGTATTTTTTCTCTTTTTTGTTTCAGTTTTATTTTCTGATTTTTCTCTTGTTATTTCTCTTGTTGCTTTTCTTGTTGTGTTTTTTGTGGTTTTTGTTGTTTTTGTTGTTTTTCTTGGTTTTCTTTCCACTTTTTTTTCTTTATTGTTTAAATTCTCTTGTGTCATTATTTTTCCTCTCTTTCTTTTATAAATTTATTTTTTGATTTTAATCTCTTTTAAAATCTTTTTTCAATTTTGTTAAATCCTTTTATGTAAAAAAGCCTTTTTATAATTATTTATTATTATTTTATTATTTCACTAATAATAGAAATAGATATAAAAACAAATAATTTACAAATTAATTATTTGTTTCTGTATTATTCTAATAACTCTCATTAATTTAAATTTTAATCCGTTCTCTTTTTATTTTCTTTGTCCGTTATCTTTTTTACTTTAGGTTTTAAAAAAATCTCATTTTTGCCCTTTGGCAATCTGTTGTTATTATACTATATATTTGTTGAATTGTCAAATTATGGATTTGTTTTAATATTATAAAAAAAGCAAGTTAAACTTGCTTTTTTATATTTCCATTTGACTTGCTAAAAATGTTGCTGCTGATTGGGCTACCTTTTTTTCAACTTCGTTCATCTTTGTACTTGCATCTTTTGACATTAATATAACTGTTCCTATTGTATCTCCGTTTGATATTATTGGGTATACAATTTGTGCGTTATTTTTTTTGTCATTTTTTTCATTTTTTATAATTGGCATTGCCATATCACTGTTTTCTTTACTTGTATAAATTTCTTTATCTTCCATAAGTTTTTCTAATTCTTGGCTAATATCTTGTTCTAAAAATTCTTTTTTTGATCCTCCTGATACTGCTATTATTGTGTCTTTATCTGTTATACATGCTATATGTCCTGTTGTTTTGGCCAATGTTTCTGCATATCCTGTTGCAAATTCTGATAATTCCCCTATTGGAGAATATTTCTTTAATATTACTTGTCCTTCTCTATCTGTAAATATTTCTAATGGATCTCCCTCTTTTATTCTAAGTGTTTTTCTTATTTCTTTAGGAATAACCACTCTGCCTAAGTCATCTATTCTTCTTACTACTCCAGTTGCTTTCATTTTTATCCTCCTTTAATTTCAAATCTATTCTTATTATTTCAAAAGAGGAAAAATTTATACATTTTTTTAATAATTGCATAAAAAAAGCTACTACAAAGTAGCTTTTAATTGAGTTATATTTACTCTTCTCTTTTATTTAAAAAACTTGTTTTATATTTGTCTAAAATGATTCCTAAACTATTAGAAAATTCTTTAAGCATTACTATTTTTATTGTTTGCTCTTTTCCTTTTAAATATTCATCTATAACTTGTTTTAATAGTTTAATGTTTTTAATTTCAGGTTCTATTTGTTTTGTATATTTTTCTGCTCTATTTAATAATTTTTCTTTTATTAATACTATATCTTCATTGCTTGCACAAGATATTCTTTGAAATAATTGATATGCATCATAATATTTAAATATTGGTATATTCATACACTCTCTATCAAATTTTTCATAGAAACTTTCCATTCTCATTGGTATATATTTAAATATTTCTTCTGCTTTTTCTTTATACATTTTATCTAATAGTTGATTATTTAATGAATGGAAATGTTTTATTATTTCATCCATATCTTCTTCTACTTGTTCTATAGCTATTTTTGAAAGTTCCTCTTCTACATTTGGGCAATATTTTGATTTTAAAGAAGATATATTCATTCCATTGAAGAATATGCTTTTTAATGTTTTTATATCATAGTCAATAAGTCCTTTTCTTGAAAAATAGCTAAAATATGCATATATTTTTACAGTATCTATGAGTTCTATGTTTCCTTTATTTACATCGTCTATTACTTCTTTTATTACTTTTTCAAATTCATCATCAGATATTTTCCAATATTCTTCTGTAAGTAGCCTTTTATATGCTGGTAAATTGTCTGTGTCTACTGTATTTCTTATTGTCTCCATATCTTCTTTAAATAATTTCATATCAAAAATTCTTGTTCTTACATAATATTCTATGAATTTAAAAAATCTATATTCTGATTTAAAGTTATAATAATAATTGCTATCAAATTCTTTTATATAGAATTGTTGATTATCCATTAATGTTCTTGAAGATACTAATATTGATTTATATTCTTCGTTATTTTTTATATTTATAAATTTATCTTTTGTTACTTTCCCTGCTTTTATCTCAAATGAAATTGCTATAGTAAATATAAGAATTGTTTGCATTATTCTGTTATTTGTATTTGGATAATTTTTTTCTATCATTTCATATATTTTTTGAAAATCATTTAATGCATGTTTTAAAATTCTTAAATTTCTTGTTCCGCTTCTTTCAAAAGTTAATATAATTAGTCTTGTGTTTTCTCTTAAAAATCTTATTAAATCTGGATTATTTTCATATCTCATTAAAATTCCATTTATAATATAATCAAATTTTGGTGCATATTCAAATGTTTCTCCAATTAGTTTTTCTTTTATTCTTTCGTAATCATTAGCTTTATCAAATACATGCTCTATTTTATCTTGAATTTTTTCAACCATTGGCTTATCTGTAGTATTTAATTCACCTTGTTTATCTAAAAGATATGTTGCTATAAAAGTTTTCATTTCTAAATTTGAGCTTTTTAATTTTGTTGCTAACTCTTTTTCATTACATATAATTATTGTTTTTATATGATCATGTTCAACAAAATTATTTATATATCCTAAAATATCTATAACATCTACATTTGCCCTCTCTAAGTCATCAAAACATAAGACTTTATCATCAGTTGAAAAAAAGTCAGAATAGTCTAATTTATCACCATTTTGTGTAACTCCAAAAAAATTTGCCATATCTAATCCTGTTTTTGCATATTCTGGAATTGTTGTTTGTCCATGTTGATTCATAAATTTTCTTAAATTTTTATCCATTAGTTGTGTTGTTTCTATAAATATTTTTTTGCTTATATCTTCTAAGTTAGAAATACCATATAAAGACATATAAATTGTGGTATATTGCTTACCATTTATTTGC
>ENA-ORLY01003919-ORLY01003919.1-human-gut-metagenome-genome-assembly--contig:-NODE-3919-length-11347-cov-2.906300_pt1 | contig 11347 bp, 8 predicted proteins | sample MGYA00243071_ERZ508832 | MGnify/ENA primary metagenome ERZ508832 (study PRJEB26277, sample SAMN04329777) | human gut metagenome | biome: human-associated habitat | host: Homo sapiens | place: USA...
CCGGAGATGACCTCAGCGGTGGTGGCACCCGGGACAGCAACCATGTCGATACCAACCGAGCATACCGCAGTCATTGCTTCGAGCTTCTCAAGGGTCAGTGCGCCTGCCTGGAAAAACAGGATCTGGCTGCGTTTCAACACATCGGTGATGTCTTTGTAGGTGACGATCTGATAGTTCTCTTCCCCTGTGTATTCTGTGGAGGAATAGGAATACAAAAGAAGGGTTTTACCATCTGTTTTGCTGATGACAGGATCATAATCATAAAATGCGGAAAGGTTTTTCTGAGGAAGGGTTTCTGCTGTCAATTTCCTGATGGTTTCTGCCTCAAATTCATAGGAGGTTCCGTTGTAAAGTTCTTTTTCATTGCAGTATAAAGCGGCGGAATCGTGGAAAACGTGGCGAAAGGAGTAGACCAGTATTTTTTCCTGAAGGTCGGGATCGGAGGCATCTGACTGGCTGCCTGCGATCCTTAGCTGGTTTTCGAACTGGGAAATGCTGGTCTGAAATCTGTTCCACTCATAGCTGTTGATGTCATGCAGACTCTGATCTTTCCAGCGGCAGGTGGTATAGAAAAAAATGGCGGAGGATAAAATCAGGATCACACAGGACACCTGAAGAAATATTTTGGTAAACAGATTCAAAGCTCCACCTCCAGTCGGTAGCCGATGCGGGGAATGGTTTTGATCTTATCCTGCCAGCCCAGCTTTTTGCGGATACGGCCTACGTGGGCATCTACGGTGCGTGTTTCTCCTTCAAATTCCACGCCCCAGAGGCCGGAAAGGAGCTGTTCTCTTGAAAGGGCTTTGTTAGGACTTTTCACGAACATCATCAGGCAGTTGTATTCCATGGGTTTCAGGTAAATTTCTTCGCCGTTTTTGATGACGGTGTGGCTTACGGTGTCAATGATGACATCGTCAATCTGAAGCTGCTCCTGGGTGCTGCCGTGGCGCTCCAGTACTTTTTCCAGGCGCACCATGACTTCCAGCATTTCGAAGGGCTTTACAATGTAGTCTTCAGCTCCTTCTTTCAGGCCTTTTACTTTGCTTGACAGGTCGGCTTTGGCGGTGAGGAAAATGACGGGGATGCCGAAGCGCTTCAGCTCTGGCAAAAGGGCGTAGCCGTCTTTGCCTGGGAGCATAATGTCCACAAGGGCGCACTGGAAGTTATGATCCTGGCGGATGGTGTCGCTTGCCTCGTTTCCATCCAAGCAGCTCACCGTCTCATACCCTGTCACCTCCAGGTTCATGCACAGCAGGTCATTGATCGCGATTTCATCTTCTATTACAAGGATTCTGGCTTTCATTTTTCGTGGGTGTTCCTTTCTAAGTGTTGCATTTATGCAGAGGGATGGCTGTGGGCCATCTGGGTTTTATTATACATTGTTTTGAATGTGGAAATGTAACCGTATTGTAACGAAATGAATACAAAAATAAAGCAAAAATCCTGCAATGTCTATGTATAATACTGTGCCTGGGCCTGCCAGAGGGTGTGGTAGATGCCGGTTTGGTCGGTGAGGAGGGACTGGTGGGTGCCGGTCTGGACGATGGTGCCGTGGTGGAAAACGGCGATTTTGTCGCAGAATTTGCAGGAGGACAGGCGGTGGCTGATGTAGATGGCGGTGCGGTCACCGACAATTTCGGCAAATTTCTCGTAGATCTCGGCTTCCGCTACAGGATCCAGGGAAGCGGTTGGTTCGTCCAGAATGATAAAGGGAGCATTCTTATAGAGGGCTCTTGCGATAGCAATTTTCTGGGCTTCCCCGCCGGAAATGCTCACTCCGGATTCGGTGTACTCCTTGTATAAACAGGTAGAAAGGCCATGGGGCATTTTGGCAAGACGCTGCTTAAATCCGGCTTTTTCAAGGGATTCTGTAACCAGTTCTCTGTCATAATTTGTTCTGGCTGCCACATTCTCTCCAAGAGGCAGGGAAAACAGTTTGAAATCCTGGAAAACCACGGAAAAGATCGTCATATATTCCCGGTAATTGTACTTTCGGATATCGATTCCATTGAGCAGAATTTCCCCCTCTGTAGGATCATACAGACGGCAAAGAAGCTTGATAAAGGTCGTTTTTCCGCTTCCATTCATACCTACCACAGCCAGCTTTTTGCCGATTTCAAACTTTATGTTCACATCCTTTAAGGCATATTCCTGGCTTCCCGGATACTGAAAAGACACATTGCGAAATTCCACCTCATATTTGCGGTCATTTCGCTTTTCAACCGTCAGACTGCCCTGATACATGTGATCCGGAATGTCCAGAAACTCAAATACCATATTCAAAAAAGCGGCATTGCTTCGCATATCCTCCATTGTCGTGATCAGGGTGGAAATCCCGCCGTAAACCCTGGTGATGGAAGCAACGTATCTGGTAACTGCACCCAGTCCAAAGGCTCCCGCCCACGCTTTTAGGCACACAAAAACATAGGCGATTCCGGTGAAAATCCCAGACACTGCCGAAGCCCCGGCAAGATAAAATCCCACAGGACCCTTCTGGTATCTGGCAAACACCCCTCTGGAACCAAAGGTACTTTCTTTGTTTAAATTATATTTTTCGCAGATTTTATCCTGTCTGTAAATGCGCATATCTGCCGCTTTTTTGGTGTCATATCCAAGATGTCCGTAATAGGAAAACATACGGTTTCCAAGGTTATGGATATCTGCCAGGCTGGTCAGATAGCGTCCGGCTTTTCCTGCAAGTACAGGCGAAATGCAGGTGACTGCCAGCATAATCAAAGCGATTAAAATCACAAATAACGGATTGTTTAAAATGGTATATTTCCCTGCACTTTCCGGTACCTGGCTTGTGAAAAGGGAAAGGGTCAGGGAGGCGCCGCCAAGGATCACTATCACCGTCTGGCACAGGGCTTCGCAGTCTTCCAGAGTGCGATAAAGGCCCCAGCCAGCGCTGTTGTGGTTCTGGCAGATGGCAGAATACAACTCCATATTTTTCGTTTCATTCAAATTTACATAGTCAGTTTCAAACAGCTTCTCGGACAAAATTTTCTTGATCTTCAGCCACATTCCAGCGCTTTGAACGTTCTTCCATTTTTCCAGAAGAGCCGTTACAAGGCTGCCTGCAGCTATCAAAAATAAGGTAAGAAGCACCAGAAAACGAATCCGTCCAGGGTTCTTTGCCCCTGCCAGTTCTTCAATAATAAGGGCGGAAAAATAGATGCCCACATACGGCGTCAGCGCTTTCCAGATAATCAGGGCAAAGCGGGAAAGAATCATCCGGGGATACCTTTTGTAAAAGAGCAGGTAGGCTCTTTGGTTGACTTTCAGCATTTCCAGCCAGGATAAACGTTGTTTATTCTGAGACATTTCTGCCCTCTCCTTTCCTGTAAACGAATTTAGTCTGCTCTCTATCTGTAAATTTACTCATATCAGTATGGTTCATTTCCGTCTTTTCCCTGTAATATTTGCTTTGAATCTCATACAGCTGGGCGTATTTTCCCCCAAGGTTAAGGAGCTCTTCGTGGGTTCCTTCCTCCAGGATTTTGCCATCGCCAAGCATAAGGATCCGGTCGCAGAACCTTGTGGAAGCAAGACGGTGGGAAATAAAAATAGAGGATTTTCCCTGTGTCATTTCGTTGTATTTGCCGTAAATATCTGCTTCCGCAATGGGATCAAGTGCTGCGGTAGGTTCGTCTAAAATCACAAAGGGAGCATCCTTATATAGGGCACGGGCAAGCATAAGCCGCTGAGTTTCCCCGCCGGAAAAAAGCACTGCATCCTCATAAACCTCCCGGTTCAGACAGGTTTCATATTGTCTGGGAAGGGACTTGATTTTTGCGCGAAGTCCGGCTTTTTCCAGGCAATCTTCCACTCGTTTCTGGTCTATTTCATCCTCTGTCTGTGCGACATTTGCTGCCACAGTTGCTGCCAGCAGGGAAAATTCCTGAAATACTGCGGAAAAGAACGTGTAATAATCCGTACGATTATAGGTACGGATATCCGTTCCATTTAACAAAACATGGCCTGCCGTAGGATCATAAAAGCCGCAGATCAGCCGGATCAATGTGGTTTTTCCAGCTCCATTTAAGCCTACCATTGCTAGTTTTTCTCCTGGATGAAGGGTGAAATTGATGTCTTTTAAGGTGTCCTCTGAGGCATTTGGATAGCGGAAAAACACATGCTCAAGGCGGATTTCATAGCTCTTTTGAGTCTCCCATTTCAGGGGAATTCCATCCGTGAAGGAGAAAATTTCCGGGTAATCCAGGCATTCACGGATAGTGGAAATATCCAGGGACTGCTTATGCAAGGTGCGAAATCCATCCAGAATTCCAAGAACCCAGCTGGAAAATCCATCTACTGCGGTGAACAATAAAAGGAATGCCGGCACATCCATCTCCTGCTGAAATACCAGATAGATCAGGAATGCATAAGCGGTTCCATTTCGCAAAAAGGTGAGAATAACATCTGCAATCCGTGCCCAGAGGTATACCCCTTCCGCCTTCCTGTGGAAGGCAAGAAAAGCTTCCAGATTTTTCTCATACAGTTCCTCCAGCCAGGTGCGAAGCCCGAAGATCCGAATGTCCTTTGCAGCGCCGAAGTCCTTTGCCTGATTCAGAAGATACAGCATCCGTTTCGCATATTCTGCTTCCTCATCCAGGTGGGTATATCGATAGCTGTCCAGATGTCTGGAGAGAAAATAGCTGGTCCCGGAAGTGGCAAGAATCACCAGGATCAGGACTGGCTGAACCTGGGTCAGAAGGCTGCCGTAAAGAAAGAAACAGGTAAGATTGATCAGCAGTAAGGTAAGGGTTTCCCATATGGCTCCGGCTGCTTCCTGGTTACAGTTGGTGTATTCATTTGACTTTTCCAGCAGTTTTAAAAAGCGGTTGTCTTCCAGGTTTGGGTAGGCGGTGGTGGCTGCTTTACGGTTTAGAAGGTTGACGATTTCACAGCGGACACTGATGCGCCCGGGACTGGAATTTTGCCTGGCGTAGGTCAGCGCAGCGGATACGGCCATGCTGGCAATCGCAAAGCCTGCAATAGTAAAAAGCAGCCGGATGACAGGCACATGGTTTTCCACGGCGTCCAGGATCACGGGGGAAATGTACAGATCGATCAGGTTCTGCGCCACTGACAAAAGTGCAATCAGAAGGCAAAGTACAAGAACCATTTTTTCATCTGAATTCCAGGCCAGACGGATCATAAAGCCAATGTTTTGGAAGGTGTTATATTTAGGAGTGGAGTTGCTTTTTGTAAACATAAAGAGTACCTTTCTGGGTTTTTTCATTATTTTACCAGAAAAAATGTCCCCGGGTCAAACCGGGGACGAATTGTTAATCGGGGTGATGAATTGTAAAGTTACGTTTTACCTGCAGTATTTTAAGGAAAAATAAGGTGCCCTGCTTTTATACCTGCGGAATCAAAATCTCCGTAGTAAAAGCCCCATCCTCACTGTTGCGGTTGATATATCCGTCCAGACGTTTCACGATATCATCAATGCGGATCAGGCCAAGACCGTGCCCTTCCCCTTTGGTGCTTTTAAACAGATTTCCCTCCTTTTTCATTTTCTTTCCAGCGGTAAAATTGGTAAAGGAAATGTATAGCTGGGTGCCTTTCATGTCCATATAGATGCGAATGATCCGCTGCTCTTTGGGAAGCGCCAGGCTGGCCTCAATGGCATTGTCAAAAAGGTTTCCGATAATACAGCACAGATCGATCTCCGAAGATTTCAGCTTCACCGGAATATCGGCATCTGCAATCACCTGAATCTCCTTTGACCTTGCCAGGGAGATTTTTGAGTTTAAGATTGCATCTGCCATAGGATTTCCTGTTTTGACTACGGTATCCACAGTCGTCAGATCCTCATCCAGCAGATCCAGATAATGCCGGATGGCTTCCCAGTCTTCTGCCGCCGCATAGGCCTTCATGGTCTGGATGTGATTGCGGTAGTCGTGTCTCCAGCCCCGGATCTGGCGATACATATTGTCCACTTCCTGATAGTGTGTCTGGATCAGTTCCTGCTGATAAACGGCAAGCTTCTTATCCATTCTTTTCGAAAAAAATCCCATTGTGCATTCACTCCATATTTATAATGGCCCGGTTAAGCTTCTCATAGACACCTCTTGGAAGAGGAAGAACCGTTCCATCCTGCAGATAAATTTCTTTTCTGGTGACACGGCTGATCCGGGTAAGGTTGACAATCAGGGAACGTCCTGCCCGGAAAAAACGGGAATCCAGGTGTTTTTCCAGTTCCCCAAGAGTCATTTTCAGGGTAAAATCACTGATTTCATGCAGGGTTACATAGTTTCTGTAAACTTCTGCATACCGCAGCTGATTAAGTGGAAACCGCACCATTTCCCCGCCGCTTGTGAGAGTCAGAACTTTCTCATTTGCGGAAAGCTTACGGGCTGCACGGTCCAGAACTGTGAAAAGCTTCTCTTCCTTCAGAGGTTTCAATAGATAATGAAGTGCCTCCACCTCATATCCTTCTGCAATATAATCTGAATATCCGGTGACAAACACAATCTGGATGGTATGGTTGTCCTGACGCAGCTTTTTCGCCATGGAAATGCCGTCCATGTCTCCCATTTCAATATCCAGAAGAAGGATGTCATATTCTTTATTCTCAGCGTAATGAAAAAAAAAATTCTCCGCAGAAGTAAATTCGCGAACACGCACCGCCGCTTCCTTTGCACTGCCCCACTTTTTCACAAGGGAGGAAAGGAAGGCGCGGTCTGCCGCTTCATCATCACAAATTGCAATTCGATAAATGGTGTCCATTTTTTGCCCCCAAATCATGGTAACGATTTAGCAAGGGAATATTTCCCGTAACTGGGAAAGTGCCAAATAGTTACAAAGTATGATAAATGAGTATATAGGATATGGGCAGGAATTACAAGGCAAAATCACTGTCAGCAGTAAAGTCCGCAGCAACAATTTAGACGGCTCCATCTTCGAAATTCCAGAATTTATTTTCATATTGACATTTCGAAAAACCGGTGCTCTCTATTTTGATGAGCGGTGCTACTTATCTCATTGCCCTTGGCGTAAAGATCAGTATGGCCATGGTAATGATGCTGCTGATTGGACTCCTTTTTCTGGTGCTGGGAAATTATTTTCTATTCTTATCTGATCTACAAAAAGAAAAACTGACAGCCGGGGGAAAATCCCTGACTGTCAGTTACTCAGAACAAAAGGGGCGGTTTTTACCGCTCTTTTTGCATTTCAAGCATATATTTCTCGATGGTTTGCATATGCTCAGACATACAGTGCTCCGCTTCCTTGGCGTCACCGTTTATAATGGCGTGCACCAGTCTTCTGTGCTGATCATCCACATCTTTGACAGACTGGTTTTTCAGCATGATGTAATCTCTTGTTCCGAAAATGCTGGATTCGATCAGCTGATCAGCGGCGGAAAGAACACTGTAAAGCATAGGATTGTCTGCAATTTTGGCAATTTTGTGATGAAGCTCCTTGTCGAGATCCCCTCTGGTTTTCTCATCCTCTGAACCGTCCAGCCTTGTGAGGATTATCAGCAGCTCTGCTGCGTCAAGGGGCGTACATTTCTTCGCTGCAAGAACCGCGCATTCCCGCTCCAGTGCGGCGCGAAGCTGCTGGTTCTGAATGGGATAGCTGTTGTTTAACTGGAAAAGGATGGACAGCGGGCCGATGAGCCAGTTGTCAAGATCTGAAGTAATGTAATTGCCGCCACCAGGAACAGATTCCACAATTCCAAGAAGCTCCAGCGCACGGAGCACTTCCCGGACTGCCGAGCGGGATACGCCCATGGCTTCTGCCATAACCCGCTCCGCGGGAAGTGCCGCCCCGGCTTTCAGGGTTCCCTTCTGGATGTTCTCGATGATCTGTTTTAGAATCCCGTTAAATGTTCTTTCTTCACCAATTTCTCTGAACATAATTTTCTCCTTTGTGTTAGAGCATGTATCAAAAATCGTTCCCGCAATCTGCACGCTCTGCTTTGCGGTATCTTTTGTCCGAAGTCAGGTCCGTTAACATGGAAATCCAGCCGAATGCATTTGCCACGGAACTGAGCAGAATGATCACAGTAAAAATCGGGCAGAGATACCGGATCATAAAACGAAAGACTTTTTTCCTTTTAAAAGATCCTCCGTCTGCTTCCACTTCCTCTTCAATTTTGCCAACACCGATGACTCTGGAAATCAGAATGCAGGTTGCAAATGCAGCGATAGGCATCATGACCGAATTTGTGAGGAAATCAAAGAAATCCAGGAACTGCATGCCAATGATCTTCACAAATGCCAGCGGTCCGTATCCCAGGGAAGAAAGGCTTCCAAGAATAACCATGATGATGCCTACGATTACCGTTGCACCTTTTCTCGGCCATCTCAGCTCGTCCTGGAAAGTGGATACGGCACTTTCTGTAAGGGCAATGGAGCTTGTCAGAGCTGCCATCAGTACCAGCAGGAAAAAAAAGATTCCAATTGGCGTTCCAAATCCCATGTTGGCAAAAACCTTGGGGATGGTAATGAACATCAGCGCCGGACCAGCCTGCAGGGTATCCGGATCTCCACCGGAAAATGCAAAGACTGCCGGAATGATCATCAGGCCTGCCATAATGGCAATGGCGGTGTCAAAAATCTCCACATTTGTGGTGGAGTCTTCGATGGACACGTCTCGTTTCATATAAGAACCGAAGGTGACCAGGATTCCCATTGCAATGGACAAAGAATAAAACATCTGTCCCATGGCTGCGACCACGGTCATCCAGGAAAAGTTAGCCGGGTTGGGAACCAGAAAATATTTCACGCCAGCCAAGGCACCAGGTCTTGTAACCGAGTAGATGGCGATCAGCACGGACAAAAATACCAGGATCGGCATCATGAATTTGGACACACGTTCTACTCCGTTTCGGACACCTGCGAAAATAATTGCCAGTGTCAAAAGGGCAAATACAAGAAAGCAGATCTCTGTGGAGGTTCCGTCTGAGATAAAGGCGGAGAAATATCCGTCTTCTGCCAGCTTCTGGCTGTTGCCTTTTACATATTCAACGAGATACTTGATAACCCATCCGCCGATTACCGAGTAATACGGTACGATCAGGATGGGGATAACGGCGTTGATCCAGCCGCCGAAGGACAGCCATTTGGATTTGCCGAATTTGCCAAAAGCGCCTACTGGGCTTTTGCGGGTCATGCGTCCAAGGGCTGTTTCCGCAATGATCATGGAGTAGCCGAAGGTGAGTGCCAGAATGATGTAGATCAGTAAAAAAATGCCGCCGCCGTATTTGGCTGCCAGGTAGGGGAATCTCCAGATATTTCCCAGTCCTACCGAGGCTCCGGCAGCAGAAAGTACAAAGCCCAGTTTCCCGGAGAATGTACTTCTCTCGTGGTGATGGTGTTTTTCCATAAAATTTTCCTTTCCGCATCTGTTTGTTTGAATAATACTGCTATAGATGATACCACGATTTTTCAGGAAAGGCAAATGATATATAGAAAGAATGGGGCAACTTATTGCTTTTTTGAGCTTAGGCTCTTATAATAAAATTATCAATTACCATCTTATACTATGGAGGGCGCGGATTATGAATGAAGAACTTTTTAACGAAGCAACCAAGTCAAACGTATTGACAAAGAAACTGATCGACCAGCTTCTTGAGAGCATGACCTACAGCAGCATTTCCTTTATCAACTGGACCATTGAGACTTTGTCTCTGATCAAGGCGCGTCTGCAGCGCGGAGACCGGATTACAGACGAAGTCAGCGGAGAGGTTTATACCTTATACTCTTTCCAGCAGTTTGTGGAGAAGAATTTTTCTACTTATATAGCAAGCCAGGTATTTAAAGAGACTTCTAAGCCGGAGAAAATTTACTTCTCTCTGAAACCGTGTGAAGAGGGATACAGTCTGGTTGCTGCTGATTCTGACAGTAATAAGACCTATTCCTGGATCTCCAGCCTGAGTAAACGTTTCTCATTGGTAGAAATGATCGCCACAGGAATTGTATATGTGAAAGATACACGTACGAATACTTATCAGCCATTTATTTCCGGAAATGGCAAATATTGTAAGTATGATAAAGAGAAGGGAATTCTTGTAGAAATTTAATTATATTAACTTCCAGAGCGTATTTGAAAAGGGCTTTCTGCACTTTTTTTAACACTATCTATATCTTTTACTTATGATTTTAATTCTATTTTTTGTATGTAGCAACCTATTTTTCGGGATGCCAATAGTACATGATAGTAATACGGGAAATTAAAATGGCATGTTATGCCTGGAATGAACCGATTGCATAACACGCCACTTTACATTTATCTTTCGATATATCTTACTTTTTTATAATAGTGCCGTCTTTATTTTTCTTTCCCTGGCAATGTACGTTCTTAGCCCAGAATTTCCACTTCTGCCGCAGCTTCACCCACCTTGGCCTGTGCCTTCACAACCACTTTTTCAGCGCCAGCCTGTGGACGGATGATTGCCAAAGCCTCGCCATAATAGGTGTTCGTCTCATCGCTCTGGTTTCTCTCCGGATAATATGGGCATGCACTTCCGAATGCAAGAAGCTCTCCGCCTTCTACCTCCAGCTTGATCCGGCCTCGTGCCAGTGGCTTCGTCTCGCCGTTTTCATCTGTATAACGCATTCTTACATAGCAAAGATCACTGTCTGCATTCACTTTTGTAAGTTCCGGTTCTGCACGAAGTACTGTCTCTTTTCCAGCTGTTTTCAGTGATTTCTCAGCGATCACATTGTCATTTGCGTCATATGCAACTGCTTTGATCTCACCATTATGATAAGTAGTGTCAAAAAATACCTTGCAGTCGTTTTTCGGCTTTTTGGTGCCTACACAATCTCCATTTACATAAAGCTTTACATGATCTGCGCGGGTATAAACTTCGACCTTAGCTGCATTTCCATCACATCCGTCCCAGGACCAGCTTTCCATGGCATTGGTCATTTTCCATGCAGATGGGGAATGGACATCTTTTGTATGATTTACCGGCATAACTGCGATTGCCAGGTCTTCCAGTTCAAATGCGACCCTGGTATAAGCCATCTCTCCAAGCGGCTTTCCAGTCAGGTCAATTCTTCCGGAGCCTGCACTTACCCAGCCGCAGCCACCGTCAAAACGTGGTGCATAATCCTTGTATTCCCATGCACCAATTCCTACTTCGCCCAGATAATCCTGTGCAGCCCAGACAAAATCTCCGATGATACGTTTATCTCTTTTTGCCTCCTGCATAAACTGATACGCATCTGCACAGAAAGTCTCACTTCCAAGAATAATTCTCTTCGGATATTTTTTCAGGTCATGACGGTAACGCTTGATTCCATAGTTATATCCTGCAACATCCATATTTGCATAAGCATCTCTTGTTTTCACATCACAGGGGAAAAGAGATGCTCCTGTTTTC
>ENA-ORLY01003927-ORLY01003927.1-human-gut-metagenome-genome-assembly--contig:-NODE-3927-length-11335-cov-3.150560_pt1 | contig 11335 bp, 9 predicted proteins | sample MGYA00243071_ERZ508832 | MGnify/ENA primary metagenome ERZ508832 (study PRJEB26277, sample SAMN04329777) | human gut metagenome | biome: human-associated habitat | host: Homo sapiens | place: USA...
TTAGATTTGATTGTTAAGCAAGATGAAAAGATAAAGCAAGGAAAATTAGAATTAGAAGTTCTAGAAAAATATCCAGAGTTTTTAGAAGATTATAAATAAAAACTTAAGAAAAGGGGAATGTATATGGAAAAAAACAAAAGAATAACAAATGTATTATTAGTAATTATAGTAATATTAGTGATTGGAGGATGTGCTTTGGCATATTTTTATTTTACAAAAGATAAAACCAAACCAATAATAGATCCAGAAGAGAAAAAAGTTATACAAAATCAAAAAAGAATTTTCTCAGAAGAGAATTATCCAAGAATAGATGGATCAACTGCTACATTACCACTTGCTGAGGCGTTTAAGGCAGATTTTACAGGGCAAGATATTAAAGATGTAGAAATAACACATAATAAAACACATAATGCATATGTAAATCTAATAAATGGAGATACCGATTTGATATTAGTTACATATCCATCAGATGAAGAAAAGGAATTAGCCGAAAAAAATAATGTTGAATTAGAAATAGTGCCAATAGTAAAAGATGCTTTTGTATTTTTTGTAAATAAAGAAAATCCAGTAGATAATTTAACACTAGAGCAGGTACAAGATATTTATTCAGGTAAAATAAAAAACTGGAAAGAAGTAGGCGGAGAAAATGAGAAAATAATTGCATATCAAAGGCCAGAAAATTCAGGGAGTCAATCAGGAATGGTTTCACTTGTAATGAAAGGAAAAAAAATGATAAACCCTACAACAGAAACTGTGGCAAAAGATATGGCAGATATAGTTGATGTTATATCAGATTATAATAATGAAAGAACAGCAATAGGATATTCATATTATTATTATGCAACAACAATGTATACAACAGATTCGATGAAGTTATTATCAATTAATGGAACAGCACCAAATTATGATAATATAAAAACAGGATTATATAATTTACAAACCGCATATTATGCTGTTATAAGAAAAGATGAAAATCAAGATAGTAATACACGTAAATTACTAAATGCTATGAAATCTGAAAGAGGACAAAACGTAGCAAAGGAGGCAGGCTATGTTCAAAACTATTAAAGCTAAAGTAATATTTGTAATAATATTTTGTATTATATGTATATCAACAACATTAGGTTTAATATTATATAAAAATATAGAAATTGATCAAGACTTTATAAAAGACAGTAATATTGCGAATGTAGAAGAAACAAAAGGAAAAGAAGAAAAAGGAATAGACTTAAAAGGAACATATAACCAAAATGACTTGACTATTCAAGAAAAAAAAGCAACAAAAGAAAACATAGAAATAAATTATTGTCAAATATATGGATTAAAGAATAAAATTATCCAAGATAAAATCAATAAAGAACTAGAAACAGTTGCACTAAATTTTTATAGGGAAAAAGTTAAAGACTTAAACGAAGTAATAAGTGTATCTGTTGATATGATTAATATTGGAAATTTTGCAAATACTTTATCTTTTGAGGTGGCATATGTGGCAAAGATAGATGATGATGCAGATGGATTTTATCAAGATTCTAAAGGATTAAATTATGATTTAGTAACAGGGGAAGAAATAACAATAGATAAATTATTTACAATAAATGCTCCAATAAAAGATATTTTAAGAAAATCAGCATATTATAACTTAATACAAAACAATTTAGAAGATAACTTGGCAGGAAACTTTGTTGTAGCAGATTATGGAGAAATAGAAGATGACATTGAAATGTTTATTAATGATTATGAAAAGGGAAAAATAAAGAATTTTAACTTTTCACCTAAGTGTATTTATATTTATCATGGAAAAGATAATATAATTACTATAGACATGAAAAAATATGCAGATTATATTTGCATATATAATAGATATTTAACAGAAGAATCTATTTTTGAAACAAATAATATAGGATTAAAGAATTTATATACATTATCAGAAAGAGGCACATTTGAATATAGATATACAAATTATGAAAAAGGAAGTAATTATTTTATAGATATAAATATAGATAACATTGATGGCAAAGAGAACAAATTTAGTCAGGAATTAATACAAAACAAAGTTAAAGAGATAGAAAAAGAGATTGAAAAAACAAAAATAATTGCTAACAAAGATGCTAATAAATTTTATATATTAAATTATTATATAGATGTATATACTAAGGAAGAAGATTCTATTCAACAGACTTTAACATATTGCCGAACACGAGGTAATTCATATGAAATGACAGCTCACGATTTTGAAGAATCTGTTGAACCTGCAATAATTGAATTTAATAGAGCGGGAATAGGAGGAGACTTAGTTGATTATGTGTATAATTTTGAGGAGATATTAAAAGTAAAACCTCAAGAAACAATAGAATATTATAATCCCGAAACTGGAGATAAAATAGTAATCTAGTATAAAATCACCTGATATTACAAATAATTGTAATAAGGGTGATTTTTTATGAATGATAAAAAAGTAAAAAAAGCAATAATAAATGGAGGAGGGACAGTTATTGGTTCTGCAATAATGGCAGTAGGGATAGCATCATTTTTATTACCTAATCAATTATCTTCAGGAGGTTTTTCAGGAGTTGCAACAATAACATATTATTTGTTAAAAATTCCAATGGGAGTTATGATAATGGTATTAAATATACCATTATTCTTATTTGCAGGTTATAGATTAGGAAGGGAATTTTTTATAAAATCTTTAATAGGAACAGTAAGTTTATCAATATTTATAGATATATTGGATAGATATCCGCCAATTACAACAGATAGATTTTTAGCTTGTATATATGGTGGAGCAATAATTGGCATAGGGACAGCCATAATTTTAAAAGTTGATTCATCAACAGGAGGGACCGAACTTATAGCACATATTATAAAGACATATAACCCATATATATCTATGAGTAAATATTTGACAATGATTGATATTATAATTATTACATTAAATGTTATATTTTTTAAACATATTGAAATAGGTTTATATTCAGCGATTGCAATATATTTGTATGGACAATTAATTGATATATTTTTTGAGGGAGTGTATTATACAAAATTATTATTTATTATTTCTGAAAAAAATGATAAAATTGCTAAAGCAATAGGAGATAAAGTAAAAAGAGGTGTTACAGGTCTTTATGGAAAAGGAATGTATAAAGAAAAAGATAAATTAGTTTTGATATGTGCTGCTTCTAGGGGAGATATTTCTAAAATTAAAGATATTACAAAAAGAATTGACGAAAAAAGTTTTATTGTAATTGCTAATGCAAGAGAGGTGCTGGGGAAAGGCTTTAAGGAAAAATAGCTTTAAGGGGACTTTTTACAGTCCCCAAATAGAATTTTAAGTTTTAGTTAATAACATACTAGAAATTGTATTGATATTTACATCAATGTCAAATTCTGCATTCATAATTTTTTCTGACCAGTTATATTCTTCCCATTCTTTTTCTGTAGGAAAATATGCTAAAGCTTTATTGCAAAAACAATCAATATCTATTTTATATTCTTTTGAAATTTTAATCAAACAATTAATAAATTGTTTTTCTAAATAATCTTTTGTAGAATCAGAAAAGGCTTCAAGAACTTCATTTTGTTCGTAATTTATATTGTTTTCAAGAGTTAATATAGAAGCTTGAGCATTAATTTTAACTGATATGTGTGGAATTCCATTTTCAATTTTTACAGAGACTTTTGATTTTTTTGATGGAATTAAACTTAAGTCTATTAGTTCTTCGGGATTTTCTTTATTATCTTTAAATGGATTATTTATAGAAACAATACAAGAATCAATATCATTATTAATAAGTAAATGGCAGATTGTTTCCATAGCAGTTAGTTCTCCACATAGTTTATCATCATCAAAAACTGCAATTCCAATATTTTCACTACCACGTTTTCCTTCTATTGTGCTAGTTCCAGCAGTTAAGTCTTCTGGGTTGGTAACATCATTTTGCATAGTTTCTTCACCTGTTTCTGAAGAACCAGATTCATCTTTTTGTCTTGCTGTTTTGTCAAGTCCACTCAGAATAGCGGTACCATCACAGGAATTACTTGAAAGTGTATTAAAAAATTCTCCAACAGTAATATCTGAAAAATAGCCAGTAAATTTATTGGTTATTGAAAAAGTATCATAATAATTAGTAGTCAATTTTTCTAAGTTAGGCCTAACATTATCTAAATAGTCATAGGCATCACATTTGCTAATAACTAGATTAGTGGTGGGTCTAAATTCTTCATTGTTTAATAGGCTATAAATTTGAGAAGAAATGCCGCTGTTTAGCTATGTCCTCTGAGAAAACTGCAACACTACAATGTGATAAATTAACTTCTTTACCAATATAGCTATTTATTAGATTAAGACCATTATAAATTGAATCAGCCTCGCAAGAAACAAGAACAATATTACTAGACTCGTCAGATGAACCATTACTAGGAGAAAAGGCATCAGATTTAGTAAATTGTGCGGAGAATTTCATTTTTGCTTGTTCGCCAACATCAATTCCAATAGCTAGAACATAAGCTAGATTTGATATATTATGAGAAGTATAAGAGCTTGAAAACGCACATGCAAAGATAACTAATAAAATTACGAAAGCTATAATGCTTATGGTGTTTTTACTCATTTAATCCACCTCCTTAAAGCCTTTTTTAAACTAGCAAAAAATAATATTAAAAAGCTAGCTCCAATAACTAAAATAAAAAATGCATATTTATACACAATATTTGAATAATATGTGGAAACTGTAAAGTTTTTTGGAAATAAACTAACAATAAGAACGCAGATTGCTAGCAAAATAATATATAATAGTTCATTTTCTGAATTTGTAAGCTTTTTTAAGATATTACTTGAAAATTTTAAAGTAATACTTAAATAGCCTATAAATGTTATTATCCAAATAAGTAAATAAATAGAGTCAAGTTTTCTAAAGAATGAGCCAAATTCAATATATTTTGTAGTAGAGTACAAAGGCATTAATTCATCAGTTTTAACAAATCCACTAAACATGAATAATATTATGGCGATACTTATTAATAAAAATATACAAGATAAAACAATACCTGTTATTGAAATTTTTTTTATTTGTTCGGGTTGTTTTAACATAGGAGGCATAAAGTAAATATATGCAAGAGCTTGAAATGCAAACATATTACATAAGCCTGATACAAATGTTGTATATAGTCCATTACCAAATATAGGATAAATTTTTCCTACTTCGTAATAAGAAATATTTGCAAAAAATAGAAGTAATATACTAATAATCAGGAAGGGAAGAAATATCAAAGAACTTCTATATATAGCATTATGTTTCATACTACAAGATAAAACAGTTCCTAGTATAAATAAGAGAATTATATAAAACAGTTTTGTCATAGGAAAATATACAATTTGTAAAAAATATGAAAATAGATGTAATAAGATTCCAGCAAAAAATATAAAATATGCAATATATCCTAGACCTATAATCCATTTTAATAAATTTCCACCAAGATAATTTGAAATATCTATTAAATCAAATGTTGGGAATTTTTTTAAAAAATAACAAATTATGCAAGTAAAAATAATTGATATTATACTTATGTATAAAATGTTTAGTAATGATGATGAAGCTGTAAGATCAATAATTGATTTTGTTACATTTAAAATAATATGATTAAAGGTTATTGTTAATAATAAAGCTATTGCTTCTTTGTTTCCGATTTTTGTGTTATTCATATATAATCCTTTCCATGTACAAAATATTCCTACATATTATTTACAAATATGTAGGAATTATACAATTATAAAAATTATATATTAATAATTATATCTTAATTTTAAAGATTGTAAATGCAAAAAATATGTAAGCATATCTAAGGAATTTCTTTTGCCATAAATGAGATTTATAATATTCATAAAAAGATTTTAATGCACTTATTTTATCAGTAATGGTTATAACATAACTTTCTTTATATTTTGGTAATTGAAAAAATGTTACTGGCCACATATGTTTCAGAATTATATCCTGTTCTTTTTGAGTTAAATTGGATATTGCTAATGCATTTTTCAAAGCAATTTTTGGATGCTCAAATGCGTGCCAGCCATTTAACATTTTTTTAGAATGTCTCCAATTATATAAAAATAAATCATGTAATATTCCAGCTCTTGCAGCTGCCACATAGTCTAGGTTATGCTTTTTGCAAAAACGATATGACCAATATGCAACTTCTATACAATGATCATAACATGATGTATCATAATGCTGTTTATAATTTTTCATTTCCAATACAGTTGGATTATGTATTAAATCTTTTATTATTTCATAAAATTCTTTATCCATAATTATACCTCTATTTATATTATACTACATTATTGATATAAAATAAATATAAATTTGCAGTAATTTAATGTTTTATTTTAAATTAACTCAAAGAAAGACTTGAACTATAAACTTTTTATTACATTCCTCGGTTTATTACGAAATTTAAGAAATTCTACCTTGTTTTATGGCTCCCTTCCACTCTCGTGAACTCTTTCCATAAAACTGCATAGAATTTCTAAAATTTCTTCATGCACATTCGTCACTTCATTCAAAGCTTATAGTTCAAGTCTTTCTTTGAGTGATTAAATATCTACACAAACAAAAGTTTGATAAAATTATTGACAAGTAAATTGGTATAATGTATAATACTGGAAGAAAATAAGGAATGCAGAATGTTGTAGTTTTAACTATAAAATTAAAAAAAGAAAACCACACTTCTGCGAACCAATAGAAGTGTGACTTTTCACAAACTGATTTGGTAACCATATTTTGTGGTTCCTTATTTTCTATAAATATTATATTACAAAAAATATGTATTGTCAAACTTTTAGTAAGAAAATTCATGGAGGATGCAGATGAGTTTAAGAATAATATATGGGAGAGCAGGAACAGGAAAAAGCGAATATTGTTATAAAGAAATTGCGGAAAAGGTAAAAGAAGAAAAAATATTAATAATAACACCAGAACAATTCTCATTTACTGCAGAAAAAAAATTAATGGAAGCAATAGATACAGAAGCGGTACTAAATGCAGAGGTAGTTACATTAAGTAGAATGGCTTATAGAGTAATAAATGAGATTGGCGGAAAAACAGAAACAAATTTAAGCAAATGTGGAAAAGCTATGCTTATATATTCAATATTGAACAATAATAAAAAAGAATTAAAATTCCTTGGAAAAACTGATGAAAATGTGGATATGGCAGAAACAGCAATAACAGAATTCAAAAAACATGCAATAAGTGTAGAGCAATTAAAACAAGAGATGGAAAAACAAGAAGATATATATTTGAAAAATAAACTAAAAGACATGTGCACAATATATGAAAACTTTGAAGCACAATTATCAGGAAAATATATAGATGAAACAGATTTATTAACAATACTTGCAGAAAATATAGAAAAAACAGATATGTTTAAAAATCTATTAATATATATAGACGAATTTGCAGGATTTACAAGTCAAGAATATGAAATTATAAAAAAATTAGTACAAATAGCAAAACAAGTAACAGTAATAATTTGTACAGATGAAATACATGATGCAAAAAATCCAGACACAGATATATTTTATTCTAATGAAAGAACAGTAAAAAAATTATTAGAAGTTGCAAAAAACTGTAATACAAAAGTAGAAGAAGTAAAATTAGAAAATACATATAGATTTAAAAATAAAGAATTAATACATTTAGAACAAAATTTATATAATAACAAAGCCGTAAAATATCAAAAAAATATAGAAAATATACAATTATTTTTAGCCAAAAATCAATTTTCGGAAATAGAAGAAGTAGCAAAAAACATATTAAAATTAGTAAGAGATGAAGGATATAGATATAGAGATATATCAATAATAACTAAAAATATATCAACATATTCAAGTTTAGCAAGAGCAATATTTAACAAATATGATATTCCAATATTTATAGATGAAAATAGAGATTTAAATCAAAATATTTTAATACAATACATTTTATCAATATTAGAAATATTTATAAAAAATTGGTCACATGAAGCAGTTTTTAATTATATAAAAATAGGATTTTCAGGATTAGAAGAAGACGACATTTTTAAACTTGAAAAGTATTGTTTAAAATGGGGCATAAAACAAAATAAATGGAAAAAAGAATTTGTATATGGAAAAAAAGAAGAAAAAGAAAATGCAGAAATAGATAGATTAGAGCATATAAGAAAAGAGTTAGTAAATCCTCTTATTAAATTAAAAGTAAAAATTGATGAAAATAAAACAGTAGAAAACATATCAAAATCAATATTTGAATTTTTAATTGAGCAAAAAATTCAAGAAAAAATTCAAATGAAAATAGAAGAATTAGAGAATATAGGTCAAGTAGACTTGGCAAATGAATATGAAAGTAGTTTAAATACAATAATAGAAGTATTGGATGAAATAGTATTAGTATTTAAAGATGACAAAATGACAATAGACAAATATGCTCAAATATTAAAAGTTGGATTTAAAAATAGTAACTTAACAAAAATACCAGGAACACAAGACCAAGTAATCATGGGAGACGTAGACAGGTCAAGAAGTCATAAAGTAAAAGCAATATTTATAATAGGATTAAATGATGGAGAATTTCCAAGTATTCATAAAGACGAAGGATTTCTAAATGACACAGACAGAGATGCTTTAATGCAAGATGGAATAGAACTTGCAAAAGGAACAATAGAAAAATTATATGAAGATAATTTTAACATATATAAAGCATTTACTACAGCAGAAGAAAAATTGTATTTATTATATTCATCATCAGATATGCAAGGAAAAGCACTAAGACCATCAATGCTAATAAATAAAATAAAGAAAATTTATCCTATGATTGAAGAACAAAGTGATATAATAAGTAGCAGAGATGAAGTATTAAATAAAAAAACAACATATGAAGAGTTAATAAACAACATAAGTAAATTAAAAGAACAAGAAGATATAGATAAAATCTGGTATTATATATTTAATTATTATAAAAAAGATATTGAATGGAATGAAAAATTAACACAAAGTCTAAAAGGGCTAAACTATACAAATATACCAGAAAAAATAGAAAAAGAGAATATAGATAAATTATATGGAAATACTTTAGTAACAAGTATATCAAAATTAGAAAGATATAGAAGTTGCCCATTTTCATATTATTTACAATACGGATTAAAAATAAAGCCACAAGAAGAATTAAAAATTCAAACTTTAAATACTGGTACATTCATACATGAAGTAATAGACGAATTTTTTGGAACTGTTAAAGAAAGTGGAAAACAATTAGAAGAAATTACAGAAGAGGAATTATCTGAAATAATCAATAAAATAGTAGATGAAAAGTTAGGACAAAATAAGAATTATATATTTACATCAACTGCAAAATATAGAGCATTAGTTATACGATTAAAAAAGATAATAAAAAAAGCTTTAAAATATATTATAGAAACAATAGTACAAAGTAGATTTGATGTATTAGGAACTGAATTAGAATTTGGAGAAAAAGGAAAATATAAACCAATAAGATTAACATTAGAAGATGGGAAGAAAATAGAAATAATAGGAAAAATAGATAGAATAGATACAGCACAAGGGGAAGATGGAAAATATTTAAGAATAATAGACTATAAATCATCGGCAAAAAATATCGACTTAAATGAAGTCTATGCAGGTCTGCAAATTCAGTTATTAACATATTTAGATGCAGCATGTAAAGAAGAGGACTTAATGCCTGCTGGAATATTATATTTTAGCATGTTAGAACAAATGATAAAAGCAGACAAAAGAATGGAACAAGAAGAAATAGAAGAAAAAATACGAGCAAACTTTAAAATGAAAGGACTTATTTTAGCAGATGTAAAAGTAGTAAAATTACATGATAAAAATTTAGAAAAAGGTGCATCTGCACTTGTACCAGCATATATTGACAAAGAAGGAAATTTGAGTGAAAAGAAAACAAGTGGTGTAACAGCAGAGCAATTTGAAATTTTGCAAAAATATATGTACACAGTATTGAAACAAATATCTAAAGAAATTCTTGGTGGAAGTATAGATTTAAAACCATATTATAAAGATAAAAAGACACCATGCAAGTATTGTGATTATAAAAGTGTTTGTGGCTTCAATATGGGTGGTTGTGAAAATAAATATAATTACATTGATAAAAAGAGCAAAGATGAGATTTTACAAAAAATTGCCACAGGGAATATCTATGAAGGGGAAAGAAATTGAAAGGATGATATAAAAATTGAAAGATTTATCAAATGAAAATGTAGTTCATATAAAAAAAGATGGAATAGAATATTTGCAATTTAAAAAATTGCTAGAATATAGTGACATAATAAATCATGCTTATGCAATAGGACTAGATAGAAATTATAGAACAGCAAGAGCAAAAGATGCTCAAAGACTATCAACAGAAGAATATAATAAAGCTATAAAAGATTATAAGGATTTATCAGATTCAATCGGAATAAATTATATAAATATAGCTAAACCAAATCAAGCACATACAAAAAATATAAAAAAAGTTGATACAAAAATAAATGTGGATGAGCCAGATTTTAATTTAAGTGAATATGATGAGCTTGACGGATTGATGACAAATAGTAGGAATATTGCTTTAGCTACAACAAATGCTGATTGTATTTTAATGTTATTTTTTGACCCTGTAAAAAGAGTAATAGCAAATGTTCATTCTGGTTGGAAAGGTACATTGCAGAGAATTTCAATAGAAGCTGTTAAGAAAATGGAAAAAGAATATAATTGTAATCCTAAAGATATAATTTGTTGTATTTGTCCAAGTATAAGAAAATGCCATTTTAAAGTTCATAAAGATGTACAAGAGCCATATTACAATGAGTTTAAAGACTTAGATAATATTGATGAATTAATAGTATCAATACAAGGAGAAGATAGATGGTCTATTGATACAGTTGAAATAAACAGAATGATTTTGAGAAAAGAAGGATTAAAAAATGAAAATATAATAGATTGTGGAATTTGCAGTGTTTGTAATTCAGATCAAATTCATTCTTTTAGAGTTGAAAAAGAAGGTTATGGTTTAGGAACAGCTGTAATTGAATTGAGAGAGGTGTAAAATGATAATACCAGAAAAATTAAGAATAGGAGATATGATAGGAGTTGTAGCACCATCTAATCCAATAATAAATGAAAATATAGAAGAAATGGCTAGTCTTTTAGGTGTGACAGCTGATTCGATAAATAAAAGTATATCAGTATCTTGGGTGAAAGATGATTCTTTTGTTCCAATAAAGAAAGTTTCAATAGATGACACAGACTTAAAAAATCAATTGCTTCAGATTCCAGGAGTAA
>ENA-ORLY01003929-ORLY01003929.1-human-gut-metagenome-genome-assembly--contig:-NODE-3929-length-11331-cov-14.512795_pt1 | contig 11331 bp, 8 predicted proteins | sample MGYA00243071_ERZ508832 | MGnify/ENA primary metagenome ERZ508832 (study PRJEB26277, sample SAMN04329777) | human gut metagenome | biome: human-associated habitat | host: Homo sapiens | place: USA...
TATGCAGAATGCTTTTCACACCGAAGTGACCGACTGCGTTGCAACCGGAACGGTGTTAAACTTGTTGCATCAAAATTGTTGAGAAAGCTTTGATTCCCGGTCTTGCTTTTGATTAGAGCAATCACTTCTGCACCCAAGGTATCAGGTTGACCGAATTCTTAGGAGGGGGACGCTCTATCCAACTGAGCTACTGAGACACATTACAGATATGATACCGCAAACAGCGCACAAAATCAAGTTGAATCGGAGAGAAAAAAGGTGTATCCTATAAAGAGAGGCTCCTGCGCCGGGAAACTTTGCGCAGGGGCGGCAGAACGACTCGCCCCTCTGGCTGCTGGCCGGGGGGAGCCCCGGGAGGTTGCAATGGGAAAAAACAAAACCAAAAAGCGGACACGCCGGCCCAACAAGGGCTGGCTGGCGGGCAGCAGTGCGACGCAGACCATCTGCAGCAGCTTTCTGCTGGTCATCGCGGTGGGGACGCTGCTGCTTACCCTGCCCATTTCCAGCAGGACGGGGCGGCTGGGCGTCATCGACGCCATGTTCACCGCCACCAGTGCCACCTGCGTGACGGGCCTCGTCGTGCGAGATACATGGAGTCAGTTTTCGCTGTTCGGGCAGGTAATCATCCTGATGCTCATTCAGGTGGGAGGCCTCGGCCTTGTCACCCTCACCAGCTTCTTCGCGCTGGCGGCCCGGCGGCGGATGGGCTTCCGCGACCTGCGGCTGCTGGGCGAGAGCGTCTCGGCAGACGGCCTGTCCAAGGCCACTGAGGTGCTGAAAATCGTCATCAAGCTGGCGGCGGCTTTTGAGGCCGTGGGCATCGTGCTGCTGCTCTTCGCATTCGTGCCACAGTTCGGCGCAGAGGGTGTGTGGGTCAGCGTGTTCACGGCCATCTCGGCTTTCTGCAACGCAGGCTTTGACCTCTTCGGGCGGTTTGGCGCCTACTCCTCGCTGGTGCCGTACGTCAACAACTACTATGTGCAGGCTGTCATCATGTTCATGATCATGGCCGGTGGTCTGGGCTTCATGGTCTGGGTGGAGCTGGCAGAGTACCGCAAAAAGCGGCGGCTCTCTCTCCACGCGAAAGTCGTGCTGCAGTTCTCGGTCATCTTCTGGGTGGGCGGCGCGGTGCTGCTGGCCCTGCTCGAGTGGTCGAACCCCAGGACGATGGGCGGCCTGTCCGTCCCGGGCAAGATAATGGCGGCGCTGTTCCAGTCGGTATCCACCCGTACTGCGGGTATGAACACCATCGACCTCGCGGCCTGCAGCCCCATCAGCAAGCTGCTGATGAGCGTGCTGCAGTTCATCGGTGCGGCCCCCGGTTCGACGGGCGGCGGCGTCAAGGTGACGACCTTCGCGGTGCTCATCCTGACCATCCGCAGCGTGGCACAGGGCCGCGACGACTGCGTCATCGGCGGCCACCACATCGAGTCCAAGACGGTCTACCGCGCTCTGACCATCATCGTCATCGGCGCGGTAGCGGCGTTCGGCTCTGCCGTCGTGGTGTACTACAACACCGCAGAGACGGTGTCAGTCATCGACTGCATCTTCGAGTCCTGCTCGGCGTTCGGTACGGTGGGCCTGTCGGTGGGTGTCACTGGACAGCTGAACACCGGCGCGAAGCTGCTGTATATGGCCTGTATGTTCATGGGCCGCGTTGGCCCGGTGTCGCTGGCGATCAGCCTGACGGCAAAGCCCGACGACAACAAGCGCAAAGTCCTCCCGGTGGGTCACATCAACGTAGGTTAAACAAAAAGCGGGCGCTCCACCTGTCCGGAGAGACAGAGGAGCGCCCGCTTTCACTCATTATAAATTGTCCAGTTCCGTCTGGAGCTTTGCAAGAGAGTCCCGAATCGGCAGATGCTGGGGGCAGACGGCCTCACACTTGCCGCAGCGGACGCAGTGAATGGCCTTTTCGGCATCCGGGAAGCAGGCTGTCCACTGCTGGCGGATGGCGTCCTTATTGCCGAACATCCCGAGCTTGTTCCAGATGCTGAAATTGTCCGGAATGTCCACGCCCATGGGGCAGGGCATACAGTAGCGGCAGCCGGTGCAGCCGATTTTGATGTGGCTGCGCAGGACGTCGGCAGTCTGCCGGATGGCGGCGTTCTCGGCGTCGGTCATGGGGCGGAAATCTCCGAAGGTGGCGAGGTTGTCGTCCAGCTGGTCTTCTGCGCTCATGCCGGAGAGGACGACCTTCACATTTTTGTGGCTGGCCACCCAGCGCAGCGCCCACGAGGCCGCGCTGGCGTCGGCGTCCAGTGCATTCAGCGGCGCGGCAGCGTCCGGCGGCAGCTGTGCCAGCGTACCGCCCTTGATGGGCTCCATGATGATGAGGGGAACATTCAGTTCTTCGGTAAGAGCATAGCCCCGGTCGCCTGCGATCTCCTCGGCACGGTCATCGGTGTCGAGGTAGTTGTACTGCAGCTGGCAGAAGTCCCACGGCTGGTCGCGCAGGATATGTTCGAAGCCCGCCGCGTTGTCGTGGCAGGAGAAGCCAAAATTCCGGATGCGCCCGGCAGCCTTCTGCTCCCAGAGCCAGTCTACGATGCCCATCTCTTTGGCCGCATCGTAGCGGGCTTTGTGCAGGGAATGCAGCAGATAGAAGTCGATGTAGTCCACGCCCAGCCGCTCGAACTGCTTCTCAAAGATGTCTTTGGCCTCGTCGAGGGTCTTGCAGCTCCACAGAGGCAGCTTGGTGGCGAGGTAGAAGCTCTCCCGAGGCCACTTGGCAATGACCCGGCCCACGAAAGGTTCGCTCTCACCGCCGTGGTAGGGGAAAGCGGTGTCAAAGTAGTTGACGCCCGCCTCCCGGGCAGTGTTCAGCAGCTTTTCGGCCCGCACTTCGTCGATGCGGCCATCTGGCAGGGTGGGAAAGCGCATACACCCGTAGCCCAGCAGCGAGGTGGAGATGTCCCGCCCGATGCCGTCTTTTTTCGTCCAATCACGATACTCCATAGCCATTTCTCCGGCGGGGGTCTGCCCGCCGCTCCTTTGCCCTAAGTATAGCAGGAGAAATTGCGATAGACAAGACGAACACCCCGGCCTGCAGGAAGCCGGGGTGTTGTATTCGTGCGGGAAATATGATATTCTAAAGGGACCCGGGTTGCGGCTCCCAGCGGCCATTTCGCGCCTTGAGAGGCGCTCATGTCCTGCTGGCCGCTGCCCCAACAGCTCCTCCCTGCATCCGCCGCAGGCGGCGGTCGTCGCGGTTGCAAATCACCTGGACCATTTTTAACAGCAAAAAGAAATGACCGCCCAAGCCCTGACAAGCTGCGGTCATTCTTTTTGATCTAACGCTGGAAGGACGCTGACCATTCGCAGACAGTGCCTTTCTTGTTTATAGTATAGAGCTTTTAGAGCTTTTGCAAGCCATTGTCAAGCAAAACGAGGGATAAGATGGATTCTCTGAAAATCGGAAATATCACCCTGCCCCACCGGGCAGTTTTTGGCCCGATGGCGGGCTTTACGGACGCGCCCTGCCGTCGGCTGATGGCCCAGCACGGCGCAGGATTTACGGTCAGCGAGATGGTGTCCAGCCGGGCGCTGGTCTACCACGACCACAAAACGGTCAGCCTGCTCAAAGCCGAACCCAACGGCGCACCCTACGGCGTGCAGATCTTCGGCGAGGTGCCCCAGATCATGGGCGAGGCTGCAGCGGCCATTGAAGAATATCAGTTCGACTTTCTGGACATCAACATGGGCTGCCCGGCCCCGAAGATCGTCTCGGGCGGTGCAGGCAGCAAGCTGATGCTGGACCCCGACCTCTGCGGCCGCATCGTCGAGCAGGTCAAGGCCCACACCACCCGCCCGGTGACGGTCAAGATGCGGAAAGGCTGGGACGCCGACCACATCACGGCGGTGGAGTGCGCCAAAGCCTGCGAGCAGGCGGGGGCTGAACTCATCGCCGTCCACGCCCGCACCCGGGAGCAGATGTACACCCCGGGCATCGACCCGGACATCATCGCCAAGGTCAAGGCGGCGGTGAAGGTGCCTGTGCTGGGCAACGGCGACATCCACACGGCAGAAGATGCCGTGGAGATGATGCAGCATACCGGCTGCGACGGCGTCATGATCGCCCGTGCCGCGCTGGGCGACCCGTGGCTGTTCGAGCGGGTGAACGCCGCCATCGAGGGCCTGCCGGCTCCCAAGGAGCCGAACCTGCAGGCCCGGATGAACGCCCTCCGCCGTCAGGTGGAAGAGATGGTGGAGCAGAAGGGCGAATACACCGCCATGCCCCAGGCCCGCGCCCAGACGATGCACTATATGAAGGGCCTCAAGGGCGCTGCCGCCCTCCGCCGCTACTGCTGCACCCTGTCCCGTCTGGAAGACCTGGACGAGCTTATTGCGGCGGTGTTCGAAGAGCAGCGCAAGGCCGGGCTGGACCCGGACGACGTGCGGGAAGTCCCCTTCCCGTGATCATTCGCTGCGGGTCAGCTCGTCGAGGTTCTGGGTGAAGCAGGGGAGGCAGTGCGCCATGAACCAGTCGGCCTCGGGGCAGTGCATCCCTTCCAGTGCCTCCCGCTGCTGACAAAGCGCGGCGTCAAATTCGTGGTTGCCGCTGCGCTGCTCCTCCATGCACTTGATGAGGGCCGAGAGCCGGTCAGCAGCTTTCAGGAGCCGCTTTTCCTCGGCGGTCAGCAGGCTGCCGGTGATGAAGGGGCTGACCTCCTCGGCCAGCTCCGGCGGCAGCAGACGGGTCATGGAATCCACACTCTCGGCCTCCAGCGCCTTATAGGCGTCCCGCAGGCCGGGGCTGCTGTACTTGACCGGCGTGGGCATATCGCCGGTGATGATCTCGGGTGCATCGTGATAGAGCGCCGCCACCGCCACCGTCTTGGGGCGGCAGGGCGTGCCGGTGTACCGCCGCGCGATGAGGCAGAGGGTATGGGCCATCAGGGCAGTGTCGCAGGTGTGCTCACTGAGGGATTCCGGGCGGGTGGAGTGCATCAGACTCCACCGGGTGATGTACTTCATCCGCGCCAGAAGGGCGCTGAACGGGTATAGCTTCATGTCAGCCTCCTTGAAGTGTCTTTGAGAGGGTTATACCCGCCAGGCGGGCGAATGTCAAGCAAAACACAAAAATTCTTTTTTTTCCACACAGCCGCGTGCTATACTGGAACGCGAGAACGATGCGGGCGATGGGCCTGTGCCGCCCCTCCGGGCGGGGAAAGAGGATAGACAATGGACGATTCAAAAAATCAGGCCGGAAATGCCCGGCTGCTCAATATGCCGGGGCGGCGGGACCAGATGCTCCGCACCATGCTGCTCTGTGCGCTGACGGCGGCGATATTCTTCCTGCCGTTCTATATCATCGACGGCGGATTTTTCCACTATGCGGGCGATTTCAACAGCCAGCAGATCAGCTTCTACCGCTACATGAACGGCTTCATCAAGGGGGCAGGCTACCCGGACGGCATGGCCGGCGCGGCCCGCAGCACCTTCTCCTGGGCCACCGACCTGGGCAGCGGCGCGATGAACGCCTACTCGTTCTACCTGTATGGTTCGCCCTTCTTCTGGCTGTCCCTCATCTTCCCCCAGAACTGGCTGCCCTACCTCATGGTGCCGCTGCTGGTGCTGAAATTTGCCGTGGCGGGCGGCGGCGCTTACCGCTACCTCTGCCGCTATGTCCGCCGCTCCGATCACGCGGTGCTGGGTGCCTGCCTGTATGCCTTCTCGGGTTTCAGCATCTACAATGTCTTCTTCAACCACTTTATCGACGTGGTGGCCCTCTTCCCGTGGATGCTCTGGGCGCTGGACGAAACGCTCTACGAGCAGGAAGAGCACTACGGCCTCTTCGCGTTCTGGGTGGGGGTCAACCTGCTCAACAACTACTTCTTCTTCATCGGCCAGGTCCTCTTCCTCGTCATCTACTTCATCTGCAAGCTGACGACGAAAGATTTCCCGATGAATGTCCGACTCTTCGTCCGGCTGGCCTTTGAGAGCCTGCTGGGCGCGGCTCTGGGCTTCGTCCTGCTCTGGCCGGCGGTACTCAGCATTTTGCAGAACCCCCGCACCATCGACCTGTCGTCGGGCTGGGGCTTTCTGACCTACTCGAAGGTGCAGCAGTATCTGGCTATCCTGCTGAGCTGGATCTTACCGCCCGATTCGCCCTACATCACCTCCATCTGGTCTGAGGGCATCATCAAGTGGACGAGTATGTCGGCCTATCTGCCCCTGTGCAGTCTGGCCGGCGCGATGGCCTACTGGCGGGCGCGGAAGGGCGACAGCAAAAAGCGCATCGTCGCCACCTGCGCCATCTTTGCGCTGGTGCCGGTGCTCAACAGCGCCTTCTACGCCCTCAATTCCAGCTACTACGCCCGGTGGTACTACATGCCGGTGCTCATCCTCTGCGCCATGACGGCCAGTGCGCTGGAAAGCCCCGACATCTCTGCCGACGAGCTGGATGCCCCGGTCCGGGGCATCGGCTGGCTGATGATCGCGACGCTGGCGTTTGCCTTGGTGCCGGTGCAGGACAGTGATACCAAAGAATGGTCGCTGGGTGTGCTGCAGAATCCCGGCCAGTATGTCGCCGTCCTGAGCTTCGGCATCGGCGGTCTTATCCTGTACCATCTGCTCTGCCGCCGCTGGCGGGGGAGCAGGGCCTTTGCCCGTCGGATGACGGCAGTGGTGCTGGCCTTTGCCTGCGTGTTCAGCATGGTACACATCGGCATCGGCAAGTTCGGCCAGTGGCACACCGACAGCGACCTTGTGGAGCAGTACACCTCTGCCATCAAGCTCAAGGATGACCTGCCCGAGGGCGACTGGCGCGTGGATACCTACAAGACCCACGACAACCTCGGCCTCTGGCTCGACAAGAGCAGCCTGCAATATTTCGGCAGCACGGCCGCGCCCAGCATCCTCAGCTTCTACCCGGCACTGGGCGTCAAGCGGGATGTCCGCAGTGAGCCGGACATCTCCAACTACGCCCTGCGGGGTCTGCTGAGCGTGAAATACCTCATTACCACGCCCGAAAAGCAGGAAGATTTCCTCGCCGCTGCGGACGACGGATGGAGCTACTACGATACCAAAGACGGCTTCATGCTCTATGAGAACGAGAACTACGTTCCCATGGGCTTTACCTACGACTACTATATTACGGAGGAGTCCTACGAGACGACCATTAAAAATACCCGCGCGAATCTCCTGATGCGGGCGCTGGTGCTCAGCGAAGAGGACGCCGAAACCTACGGCAAGTACCTCAAGAAGCTGCCTGACGCAAAGCTGGACGACCTGTGGTACGACACCTACGTCTCTGACTGCGCCGACCGCCGCGCCTCGGCCTGCAGCACCTTCCAGATGACCAACTCCGGCTTCCATGCGGAGATCACGCTGAAGAAGGACAACCTTGTCTTCTTCTCCGTACCGCACGACGATGGATTCACGGCCTACGTCAACGGCAAAGAGACTGAGGTCATCCGGGTGGACGAGGGGCTGATGGCCGTTCTGGCTCCGGCGGGGGAGAACACCATCGACTTCGTCTATCAGGCCGACGGTTATTCCCTGGCAAGTAAAGTCTCGCTGGCAGCGCTGGCGGTATTCGTCCTATACGCCGGGTATTTTGTCTGGAAGAAAAAGAAACGCTGTTGAATCGCGGTTTGTCAATGCACATTCTCCCATAAAATGCAGAGCGCTTTTTGTGGAAAGAGCGAATAGCCCTCCCGGCCGAAACGTGATAAAATGAACACGTTGTGCTGCCAGAGCAGCCGGAAAGGAAGCGCGAAAGCTATGGAACAAAGCTATTTGATGCCGGGACAGGAACGATGGGAATCATTCCGGGATGCAAATGGGGTGCCGAAAGTTCGCTATTCTTACTGCTCGCTGAAAGGGCGGCTGTTCCGCTGTGTGAGCTGCAGCCGGGAAGAGGCCGAGCGCCTGTGCGAGGACTGGCTGGTAGGCCAGGACCGCTGCTACCGTAACTGAAGATCCGATTTGACAAGACTGCCGTGCAGAAAGACAATGCACGGCAGTCTTTTTGTGCGTCAGAAACGGACAGGTTGGAAAAATCAGTTGATTCTAACTTGAAAAGACGGTATAATAAACTATCATGGGAAACAAGACTCTGCCAACAGCAGAGCGTGAAAAAACGGAAAAAGGGGAGAGTGGATGGACGCACGATTCGAGCGCTATATTGAAAATCTCAGGACAGTCCGCACCCTCTCCCAGCCTAAATTCTCCCCGGATATGAAAGCGAAGGAGCTGCTGGAGACCATCCAGTCCAACGCCATCAAGTGCTTCGACTACATGAAGGAGAACAACGCTATCCTCAATGAGCTGGTATTCCAGCGTGCGCCTGCGGAGCTGACGAGTGCCGAAATTGCCAGCCTGCAGGAGTTTGCTGACAAGATGTTCAACTACGCCAGCAGCGAGGACTGCGGCATCGCCTATAAGGTCTACAGCCTCCTGCTGGAAAACGCCCGCCTTCGGGGCGACAAGCCTGCCATCGTCCGCTATCTGTATGGAAAAGCGGTTTCTCTCCACTACCTCAATGTCCGGGGCCGCGACTATGCCATCAACCCTTACGGGACGCAGGTGCGCGGCCTTTTTCGGGAGGGTGCAGGCTATATTGCGGAGTATGAGTCCTTCGATAAGACAACAAAAGGCTACATCATGCGCTGTCTGGGCAACAGCCGGATGTCCATGCCACGCAGTACGCCGGAAGAATGCACCGAATATATGAAGGTGTTCGACAAGGCGATGGGCATCATCACCGACCCTTACTACCACCAGCTCGACCCGGACCTTCCGTGGGGCAAATTCGAGTATGCGATGCATATGGACCGAGAGACGCTGCTGAGCTATCTGCGCCGCTACAACGACCCGGTGGTCGCCGCCAAGGTGATGGAGTCGGCGGAAGCCATCTACCGCGACCGGGTGCTCTATAAGGGCGAGGAGGCACGGCTGCAGAACTGGCGTGTCAGCTATCTTTATAAGGCGGCCTGCTTCCATGCTGGACGGTGTACGGCCCGCGAGGTGGTGGAAGAGCTGTTGGACATCATCCACCACACCGACATCCAGGACTACAGCGATACTGGCATCAACAAGAACCTCACGGCGGTGTCTTATCTGGTGGCTTACGAGGTCAAGATGCCGCCTGCCGACCGGAGGGAGATGGCATGCCGCACCGAAGAAGTGATGGACCGCAGTTTGCGGTATCTGAACAATGTACCCCAGAATCAGTACTCTCGTGTGGTCAGCCGTGCCGTGCGCGAGCTGGTGGAGATGCAAGCCGAGACCGGAACAGCCCGCCGCAGCCTGCTGAATTATATTCTCGTGGCCCACAAGCCGACCTATGTCCACTCCATGATGGTGGCCGGGCTGACCCGCATGTTCGTCAAGCAGATGCTCAAAAAGTCGCCCGAGCTGTTCGTGGGCGTCATGGGCTGCAAGACGGTGGAGGAAGTCCGCCGCAGCCGCATTGAAATATGTGAGCTGGCCTATGAGTGCGGCCTTTACCACGATGTAGGCAAGAGCTATGTGTTCATGTATATCGGCAACAACTACCGCCGCCTGCTGGACGAGGAATTTACCTGCATCCAGTGGCACACGGTGTTCGGCTACGAGCTGCTGTGCAATGTGGGCGGAAAGGACGACCTGGCCCCGGCGGCGCTCTACCACCATACCTTCTACGACGGACACGGCGGCTACCCGAAAAATTATCCGCCCTGCCCGGCGGGCATCAAGCCCATCGTAGACGCTCTGACCGTGGCCGACTCACTGGACGCGGCCACCGATAATATCGGCCGCTGCTACACGATGGCAAAGCCGGTGGATACGCTGCTGGGCGAATTCCGCGCCCAGAGAGGCACCCGCTATGCGCCCGAGGTGGTGGCGCTGTTGGACGATGAGGAGTTCTCCCGCGATTTGAAGGAAACGCTGGATGAGACGCGCAAGAGCGTCTATCTTGAGGTCTACCACGTCAAGCGGTAAAAGGGGGGAGCTGAGGGTGAAAACACAGAAAACGCCCCTTTTCCAGGGCATCGGAGAAGCGGCGCTGGCCGAGATGTTTACCTGCGGCGGTGCGCGCTGCAAGACCTACGCGAAGGGCGAAGTCCTTCTGCGGGCGGGCTGCATCACCCGTGAAGTGGGCATCGTGCAGGCGGGCGGCGTCAACATCGAGAATATCGACCTCTGGGGCAACAGGAGCATCCTGAGCTATGTCCCGGCGGGGCAGGTGTTCGCGGAGACCTATGCCTTCTGCGGCGAGCCGATGATGGTGGACGTGGTGGCGGCGGAAGAGACGGAAGTGCTCTTTTTGAACATGGATGTCCTCATCCACACACCTCACCCGGACAGCGAGTGGCAGCCGGTCCTCGTGCAGAACCTGCTCAACATCTCGCTGCACAAGAACCTGGCCCTCTCGGAGCGCATCTTCTGTACGGCCCCGAAGACCGTCCGGGGACGGCTGCTGCTGTATCTTTCCAATCAGGCCGCGAAGGCGGGCAGCAAAAGTTTCCGCATCCCCTTCGACCGTCAGGGCCTGGCCGATTACCTCAATCTCGACCGCAGCGCCCTCTCGAAAGAGCTGGGCAAAATGCGGGATGAGGGAATACTGGAAACAACAAAAAACGAATTTACCCTGCATGAGCTGCCGGAATGAGGAGAGCTTTTTCTCTTCACATTCCCCCTTTCCGCCGCATACATCGGTGGGAAGGGGGAATGCAATGTGAACGTCTATCTGTTTGCAGCGGTCATCCTGCTGCTGCCGGCGCTCTGTACGGCGCTGGGAGCGGCGGGGGTCTTTCTGGTGCGTCGGGCCGACGAGCCCCGCACCCGGCGGATGCTCTGCGGCATGGCGGCGGGCATCATGCTGGCCGCCAGCGTGTGGAGCCTGCTGCTGCCTGCCATCGAGCGGGCGGAGGCCGGGATACTGCCGGTCTGGCTGGCCCCGGCGGCGGGGTTGGTGCTGGGTGCTGTGGGCCTGCTGCGGCTGGAAGAGGCTGCCGGGCGGCTGATGCACACCGGGTCAAAAGAGCATGGCCGGATGGGCCGGGTGGTGCTGGCCGTGACTCTCCACAATCTGCCCGAGGGCATGGTGGCAGGGCTTGCCGCTGCACGCGAGGCAGGCTTCGAGCCGAAAACGCTCGGCATCGACACCTGGGGCGTTGATTTCGGCCTGCTGGACGGCGAAGGCCGCCTGCTGAAAAATCCGGTGCATTACCGAGACAGCCGCACCGACGGCATTAAAGAGGAAATTGATAAAATTATTGCTAGATATGATGAACTAAATGATATAGGAATTAAGTTTACAAATTTTCAATTTTTAAGTAAAATACTTTTAAAAGTATTTATTTTAGTGTTAATTTTCATAATTTTTTAAAGTAAAATGTG
>ENA-ORLY01003930-ORLY01003930.1-human-gut-metagenome-genome-assembly--contig:-NODE-3930-length-11325-cov-2.918474_pt1 | contig 11325 bp, 7 predicted proteins | sample MGYA00243071_ERZ508832 | MGnify/ENA primary metagenome ERZ508832 (study PRJEB26277, sample SAMN04329777) | human gut metagenome | biome: human-associated habitat | host: Homo sapiens | place: USA...
GCTTTCACAAAGTAGAGGGCTATGAAAACAATCAGAGCGATCAGACTCATGACGCCCAAAAATAGATTAAAGGCAGTTATACTCATCTTGATTTTCTTTTGAGATTCACAAAAATAACAAAAAAAGAAAAGAATGGCCACAAAAATAACTCAAATAAAAAACAAATCAAATGACAACAGACTTCCGGCATTCTTTGTTTATTCATTAAAAATCAGCTATCTTTGCAGTTGGTTATGAACTAAATAAAAAGAAAAAGCAATGGCAATGGAAATTAAAGCCATACCGACCTTAAAAGGAAAAGAAGCGGAACACTTCGTTAAGGCAGCGGACAAGGCTTATAAAAATCAAAACAAACAAGACTTCAGCAAACATGTGCTGGAAGCCCGTGCTGTGCTCAAAAAGGCTAAAATGTTATAAAACATGGGATTTCTTTTTGAGAAATGTACTTTTGCCGTACTTGATGAGGATACGATTAAAGAATGTGACCCTTTCTCATGCGGGCACCAAGACTTAGACGACTTCTTTCATAACGATGCTCCTCTCTATAATGCACAACTATTAGGAAAAAGTTACTGTTTTCGCTCAGATAAAAAGCCTTCGGACATAGTATGTGCCTTCACTGTTTCTAACGATAGTATCAGAGTAAACATCCTCCCCAACAGCAGGGAAAAGAAAGTTCAGAAAGCCATTCCCCGTGCCAAACAAATGCGCCGCTATCCGGGTGTATTAATCGGCAGACTTGGAATCAATAAAGAATACAAGCATCAGGGCATAGGCAGTGATCTGATGACTTTCATTAAATCATGGTTCATTGATGCAGGAAACAAAACAGGGTGTCGCTTTTTAATTGTTGACGCTTACAATGAAAATATTCCTCTGAACTATTATCTGAAAAACGGTTTCAAATACCTTTTCTCTACGGAAGCGCAAGAAGTGGAATATACAGGCTTTGAAACCGGAACGCATCTAAAAACACGTTTAATGTATTTTGATTTAATAGACATTATGCCTTATCCCAATAATAGTAGCAAAGACTCAATCGACAGTAATTATTAAAATAACAAGTTTGTTCTCAACAGGTCACCTGTCCATAATCTCTCCTCCAGCAAAGGGAAAGATCATAGTTCACTGATATCCAAAGAAATAGAATGTATAATTCATCGGTTGTAGAAACGCCCTTTTAACGTAGCGTTAAAAGGGCGTTTCTACCTGCCAGGCTGTGCCCTTTCTACCAACGATAAATGCCTTAGCCTCCATCGGATGAAAAATACAGCAGCCGCAAAGTGTTAAATGTTAAATGAACATCGGACGTTCTTCCTGAAACAAGTCACCCCAGACGTACAACCGGGTACTACCAAGATGTACAACTGGGGATTACCGAGACGTACATGCAGGGATTGCCGAGATGTACGTCTGAGGTTAGTTATTATTGCATAAAAGGATTTGTTCTTATCAGCGTTTCTTAATTGGGATATAAGCCAAATCATCAAGTACATTTTTATAAGCCGGGCGGATAATCCGTTTACCGTCGAAAGTCAATTCTTCATTGCGGTGTGCACACCAGCCTACGATACGTGCCATGGCAAACAGTGGAGTGAAGATTTCCTGCGGCAAACCGATCATTTCATACACGAAGCCCGAATAGAAGTCGATATTGCTGGACACTGTCTTTCCGTTGTTTTTAACCCGTCCGAAAGTAGCGATGGCACGTTCTTCCAACAGTTCAAGAAAAGCAAATTCGCTTTCTCTGCCTTTTTCACGGGCAAGGTCGCGAGCCAGTTCTTTCAATAGAAGAGCACGAGGGTCGGAGATGGTATAAACGGCATGTCCGATACCATAGATCAATCCGGTTTTGTTATACACTTCTTTGTTCAACATTCGGGTGTAGTAAGTGTCTATCTCATCTACACTTGTCCAGTCTTTGATATTTTCCTTCAGGTGCTGGAACATGTCGGCTACCTGAATATTGGCACCTCCATGAAGCGGGCCTTTCAGCGAACCGATACCTGCGGCGATGGCCGAATAAGTATCTGTTCCGGTAGAAGAAGTTACGCGAACGGTGAAAGTGGAGTTATTACCACCACCGTGCTCTGCCTGAAGAATCAGCAATAGGTCGAGGGTGCGTGCATCCAGTTCGGTATAGTCTTTTTTCAGCATATACAGGAAATTCTCGGCAATAGAGAGCTTTTCCTGCGGATGGCGGATATGCAGAGAACGTCCGAAAGTAGCATGACGAAGCATATTATAAGCATAAGCGATGATAGTGGGGAACTTTGAAATCAGTTCAATACTCTGACGCATCAGGTTATCCCGGGAGGTATCATCCGCATTTGCGTCAAAACGATACATTTCCAATACACTGCGAGAAAGAATATTCATGATGTTGTTTCCTTCCAACTCGATGATGTTCATTTTCGTTTTCTGTTCCAACGGCATATTGTCGTTAATCAACTCACGAAAAGAAAGCAATTCTTCTTTATCCGGCAGACGTCCGGAAAGCAATAGGTAAGCCACTTCTTCGAAGCCAAAGCGTTTCTCTTTGATTATAGCGTGAGAAATATCTTCTACATCATAACCGCGATAGAACAGTTTTCCCGGTATGGGTTTCAGTCCACCACCCGGAACACGTTCATATCCTACTACATTACCGATTCTGGTTAAACCTACCAATACACCTGTGCCGTCTTCATTACGCAATCCGCGCTTCACATCAAACTTGGAGAACAATTCTGTATCAATCCGGGTAGCTTCCTTCATTTCCTCGGAAAGCTTGTAAATCAAGTACTCTTTTTTCATCTTTCTTCGTTTTTTATTCGTTACTTTTGTTTTTCAATTCTTTCCACGATCTCACGAGTGAAAGCGGAAGTAGAGAGGGAGGTTCCATTCGGCATAAAACGGGCTAAATCGTGTGTAGCACGAGCGTCCAGGAAGCTTTGTTCCAAGGCTTTCTCTATCAGAGCAGCCGCTTCTTTCCAGTCAAAATATTCGAGCATCATTACTGCCGAAAGGATTATAGAACAAGGGTTCACTACATCTTTTCCCGCAATATTGGGAGCTGTTCCGTGAGTCGCTTCAAAGATGGCATGACCTGTCTGGTAGTTGATATTTGCTCCCGGAGCAATGCCGATACCGCCTACCATGGCCGCCAGTTGGTCGGAAACGTAGTCTCCGTTGAGGTTTAAGGTGGCTATCACGGAATATTCTTCGGGAATCAGGAGTGTATTTTGCAAGAAAGCATCTGCAATGCAATCTTTTATCACCAGTCTGCCATCTGCCAAAGCATCGCCAAATTCACGTTGCGCCAGTTCGTAGCCCCATTTTTTGAAACCACCTTCGGTAAACTTCATGATATTCCCTTTATGCACCAGCGTTACGGAAGGCAAATGATGGTCGAGCGCATACTGGCAGGCAGCACGCACAAGACGCTCCGTGCCCTCACGTGATACAGGTTTCACACCGAAAGAAGAGGTTTCCGGGAAACGGACTTTTGTCACGCCCATTTCGTCTTTCAGGAATTGATAGAACTTTTCAGCTTCCGGAGTTCCGGCTTCCCATTCGATACCTGCATAAATATCTTCCGTATTTTCACGGAACACACACATGTTCACTTTCTCCGGTGATTTGACAGGCGACTGTACTCCCTGATACCAACGAACCGGACGAAGACAGACGTATAAATCAAGTGTCTGACGCAGTGCTACGTTCAACGAACGGATTCCACCTCCGACAGGAGTTGTCAACGGACCTTTGATTCCTACCAGGTATTCCTGAAAAGTTTCCATTGTTTCATCCGGCAACCAGGAACCAGTCGCGTTGAAGGCACGTTCTCCCGCCAACACTTCTTTCCATTCGATCCGACGTTTGCCACTATATGCTTTCCGGATAGCTGCATCCACTACGGCTTGCATGGCAGGAGTCACTTCGGCTCCTACTCCATCGCCGGTAATATAAGGTACGGTAGGCACATCGGGCACTGACAGCGTACCATCTGCTTGCATAATTATTTTGCTCATGATTTTTATTTTTCTTGTCTTTTTTAAATTATCTGGCATTCAAGGCAGAGCCGGCACGGAACCAGGCAATCTGCTGTTCGTTGTATGTATGTTGCGCTTCAAAACTCTCTTTCGTTCCGTCTTCGTGATGAAGAATAATCATCAGATTGCGCCCCGGTGCGAAATGGACTAAGCCTGATACGGACAGAAGATCGTGTTCCCGAATTTTATCATAGTCTGCTTTATCTACAAAAGTAAGAGCAAGCATTCCTTGTTTTTTCAGGTTTGTTTCGTGGATACGGGCAAAACTCTTAGCCAAAATGACACGTACATTGAGGAAGCGTGGTTCCATGGCTGCATGTTCACGGCTGGAACCTTCTCCATAATTCTCTTCGGCAACAACAATAGACGGAATACCTTCGGATTTATACATCTTTGCCGTACCGGAAACTGTTCCATAAGTATTTGTCGAACGATTCCAAACACGGTTCGTTTCACCATTGAAAACATTGACAGCTCCCATCAGCATATTGTCGGAAATATTCTCCAAATGTCCACGGAAGCGGAGCCACGGACCTGCCATAGAGATATGGTCGGTAGTACATTTTCCCTGTGCTTTAATCAATAAAGGCATGTTCAGCAAGTCCTGTCCGTCCCATGCCGGGAAAGGAGTCAGAAGCTGGAGACGTTGGGAATCCGGTTTTACCCTGATTTCCGTTTTTGCTCCGTGGGGGGCAATATATCCCTCATTTCCCTGTTCAAAACCTTTCAAAGGAAGTTCATCTCCTACAGGCTCGGAGAGTTTCACTTTTTCTCCGTTATGATTCACCAATCTGTCTTTCAACGGGTTGAAACAGAGATCACCGGCTATCGTTAACGCCATCGTTAGTTCCGGAGAAGCTACAAACGCATAGGTGTTGGGATTACCGTCAGCACGTTTGGCAAAATTACGGTTAAAAGAGGTGACGATTGAGTTTTTCCGTGTCGGATCGTCCGTCTCACGTTTCCACTGACCGATACAAGGTCCACAAGCATTTGCCATAATCGTGGCTCCCAGCCGTTCAAAAGCCTCAATCATACCGTCTCTTTCGGCAGTAGCCCGGATTTGCTCCGAACCCGGATTGACGATCAGCGGAGAAGCAACGCTCAAATTCTTTTCTGTCACCTGCTTTGCCAGAGAAGCTGCACGGCTCAAATCCTGATAAGAAGAATTGGTACATGAACCTATCAAGCCCACCTCCATTTTACGGGGATAGCCGTTCAATAACACTTTTTCTGCAAATTCAGAGATAGGAGTAGCGGCATCCGGTGTAAATGGCCCGTTTATATAAGGTTCGAGTTCTGACAAGTCTATTTCAATTACACGGTCGTAATAGTTGGATGGTTCGTTGGTCACAATGTCGTCTGCACGAAGGTCTGCACCAACAGATTCAGCCCAATCGACTACACAATCTCTTCCGGTAGCTCTCAAATAAGTAGCCATGCGTCCGTCAAAGGGGAACAAAGAGGTAGTAGCTCCAACTTCGGCACCCATATTGCAAATGGTAGCTTTCCCGGTAGCAGAAAGGGATTCAGTTCCGGGACCAAAATATTCGATAATAGCATTCGTTCCTCCTTTTACGGTAAGGATGCCGGCCAATTTCAGGATTACATCTTTCGGAGAGGTCCAACCGCTTAGTTTTCCGGTCAGACGGACACCGATAATCTTCGGCATTTTCAGCTCCCATTCCATTCCTGTCATCACATCCACGGCATCCGCACCACCAACACCGATAGCCACCATGCCCAGTCCGCCTGCATTAGGCGTATGAGAGTCTGTTCCCACCATCATACCGCCGGGGAAAGCATAGTTTTCGAGCACCACCTGATGGATAATTCCTGCTCCCGGTTTCCAGAAGCCGATGCCATAACGGGAAGATACATCACGGAGGAAGTCGTATACTTCTTCATTAGTCAGTCTTGCCGTAGCAATATCCGCCTTTGCACCTTTATACGCCTGTATCAAATGATCGCAATGTACTGTCGAAGGCACAGCCACCTGATCCTTACCTGCATTCATAAATTGAAGCAAAGCCATCTGCGCAGTTGCATCCTGCATAGCCACACGGTCGGGACGGAAATTCACATAATCCTCCCCCCGTTTGTAATCTTTCAAATCGGCTACATCATACAGATGAGCATACAAAATTTTCTCGGCCAACGTCAAAGGGCGTTTCAGTATAGCCCGTACGTGTTCTACCTTTCCTTTATAAGCAGCGTAGAAAGCTTCTAACATAGTCACATCATATACCATATTGCTTTTTGTTTTTTTAGTCTATCTATTAAAATAACGAACGACGTTCGAGTAATGTTTAACAAAATGAAATATTTTTTCTACCCGGAACGAAGATTTGTTACCTTTGCGCCTATTATGAGTAATAATCCGAAAAGTCCCATTATAGACCTTCAGCAACAGCAACTCCTCCTGCGGATGGAGTATGAATATGAGAAGGAAGAATTTAAGCGGCAGACCGAAACAATGGGCGTTGCCCGTAAAGTGAAGCGCGGTCTCTGCTGGTATCCTGTCTCTCTTGGTCGAAGTTACTACAATTCGCTGAATCAGCTTGTAATAGATATTACACGGACCGAAAATAAAGAAATAGAGCATTCCTTTGAGTTCGGCCGTCCTGTTTGCTTTTTCCACCAGTCATTCGAAGGAAAAGTGAAGTACATGAATTTCATCGCTACTGTCAGCTTTGCCGACGAAGAACGAATGGTCGTTGTACTCCCCGGAGCGGGAGCTTTAGCGGAACTGCAAACTGACGGTATACTGGGAGTACAACTTTATTTTGACGAAACATCGTACCGGGCCATGTTCGAGGCACTGGAAGACACGATACGCGCCAAAGACAACCGCCTGGCGGAACTGCGCGACATTTTGTTGGGTACCCAAAAGCCGGGATTCCGCGAATTATATCCTGTCCGCTTCCCATGGCTGAACAGTACACAGGAAACAGCAGTCAACAAGGTGCTATGTACGCGTGATGTATCTATTGTTCACGGTCCTCCGGGAACCGGAAAGACAACGACTCTTGTCGAAGCGATTTACGAAACATTGCACCGGGAACCACAAGTGCTTGTTTGTGCGCAAAGCAACACGGCTGTCGACTGGATTTGTGAGAAACTGGTAGACCGGGGAGTACCCGTGCTCCGCATTGGAAATCCAACCCGAGTCAACGACAAAATGCTTTCATCCACCTACGAACGCCGGTTCGAAAGTCATCCTGCCTATCCGGAGCTTTGGGGAATCCGTAAATCTATCCGCGAAATGGGTAGCCGGATGCGCCGGGGTAGTTATTCTGAACGGGAAGGAATGCGTAATCGCATGAGTCGTCTCCGCGACCGCGCCACGGAGTTGGAAATACAAATCAATGCCGATCTTTTCGACAGTGCCCGCGTGATTGCTTCTACCCTAGTCAGCAGCAACCACCGCCTGCTCAACGGACGTCGTTTTCCGACTTTATTCATCGACGAAGCTGCACAAGCCCTCGAAGCTGCCTGCTGGATCGCTATCCGCAAAGCAGACCGGGTCATCCTTGCAGGAGATCATTGTCAACTTCCGCCGACTATCAAATGTATAGAAGCCTCCTGTGGAGGATTGGATCATACATTAATGGAAAAAGTAGTTCAGCAAAAACCTTCCGCGGTCTCTCTATTAAAAGTACAGTACAGAATGCATGAAACCATCATGCAGTTTCCCTCTGACTGGTTTTATCATGGAGAACTGGAAGCTGCTCCGGAAGTACGCTATCGGGGGATTCTTGATTTCGACACTCCCATGAACTGGATCGACACTTCAGAGATGGACTTTCACGAAGACTTTGTAGGCGAAAGTTTCGGACGCATCAATAAGCAGGAAGCCAACCTACTACTGCAAGAACTGGAAACTTACATCGAACGTATCGGCAAAGAACGGATACTGGATGAAAGAATTGATTTCGGTCTGATTTCACCCTACAAGGCGCAAGTGCAATATTTGAGGGGAAAGACCAAAGGGAGCAGCTTTTTACGTCCTTTCCGCAGCCTCATCACCGTAAACACGGTAGACGGTTTTCAGGGACAGGAGCGAGATGTCATTTTCATCAGTCTTGTACGTGCCAACGAGGATGGACAGATTGGATTCCTGAATGATTTGCGAAGAATGAATGTAGCGATTACAAGGGCACGAATGAAGCTTGTTATATTAGGAGATGCCTCCACCCTTACCAAACATCCTTTCTATAAAAGATTGATGTTATTCATTAAAAAGGAGGATTAAATATTTAATCCTCCTTTTAACAAAGCACACTTTCTCCCGAAACCACACTTTTTTTAACACAAACAAAACAAACAATATTTTACATCAGTACTATTCTTAATTTTTCATCCTCAAAGATAGTCGATTATTCTAATGCACTCCAACTATTTCCACCATTTTATTTGCGGATCGCGCGTTTTTGCCCATTCTGCAAATTTAGGATATGTTTTATCAATGCGCTGATTCTCCTTTTTAAGATCTAAATTCAAAATAGAAGCATCCAAACGAGCATCTACATGAATTGCAAACGGAAAACCATCTTTGCAAATGAAATAGGTACCATCTACATCACCACGAGAAATATCAGCTCCGGAAGGGAAACGATTATTCGCACCAGTCGTCGGCTTATGATCTGTCAGATGGACTTCTGTGGCAGAGTTGAATACTTTTATAAAAGGATTATAAGGAGCTACCACCACTGATTTATCAAGAGTAGGATTATTAAATTGTATGGATACCGTATATGTCTTCTCTTGAATATTCTGATTAATCATATCCTCCGCATTCACATTGGATACTCCCAATTCAGCTTTAGCATCCTTGAATAATGTTATCACATTACCTGAATAGGAAGAAGCTTCACTACCATTAACCGTTACTTTAGAAGCTTTACTCAAATCGAAAGGAACTTCATAAGCAAACGAGTTCTTATAATTAGCTCCCGTCCAAGCCAAGGTGAACTTATCAATAATATTAAGAACCTTATTATCTATATTATAATCAACGCTTGACTGATATTTCATGACTACATCATTCAAGTCATAATCTCCTTGTTCCGGCCAGTTATCTTCAAAGCCAAGCACTCCAGAATACATTTCTGTTCCTTGTCGATCACCCGGATTAGGAACATCCGGAACTTCAATAGCAGCAATAGGATTAGAAGAGATAACGAAAGCAACATCATTATAGTCATTTTCACCGTTTTTCCAGTCTTCCATAGTGATAACATTCACTCTATCACCTGCTTTATTTTTTGCTGCAAAAATTGCAGTGTGAGAAATTTTGTCACTATTCAAAGATTTGGTTGAGTAGAACATATTCCCATTAGCCTTGGCATTTACCCAGCCATTATTCCATATCAAGAAACCAATCTTTGTATTTGCCGGAATACGTTCCGGGTCCTTTTGAGGGAAATCACCAGTCTCATTTATATATTTTAAATTAACTGCAACCCCACTATAATAACCTAAACTATTTCCATGTGCGTTAGGAAATATGACACATGCATGCTTTGTTGCCTTCCTTATTTCATCAATAGAAGCATCTTTCGGATAGCAATAATAAGCAAATACACTTTTCGCTCCTGTGTCTCCCCCAAAATAGTTAATAACGACATTTGCATCTTCTTTTATCAGAATATCAGCATTATCAGTAACTAAAGGTCCAACGTTATTCTTTCCTTCCGGAAAATATGTCGTTATATAACTCTTGAGAGTTGCATCCACGTTGATCTTCTTAGAAGCATCCAAATAGTCAGGCTTACCTGAATTTGCATTCCAAGTTCCTAATACGTTCGGGATTACATCTGTAATAAATTTCACCGCAGCCCTTGTTTGTGCACTTCTCGTTGATGAATCCACAGGAGTAACATCAAGAGCATTCTCAAAGGTTATTTTTGCGCTGACATCCGAACCGACAACTTTAGTTTTATACAAAGTCGGCACACCAAAATCCGGAGAATAAATATAAACTTCTGAAACTGCTGTCGGGAAAGAAGCCGGTTTGATATAACGTCCTTGTATATCTGTAAATCCGGTTGCAATGTGTGACACCCCTGCTTTCTTTATAATCTGACCGCCTTCTGCCACATAAGAAAGCGGATTTTCAGCATAAACTTCAAAATAAGCCCTAGGACATTCCTTTCCATAATCAATATTCAATTGAATATTTTTAGTAGTGGCAAAGTCGAAATAGTTATCTAAAGTAACTTCTTCTTTATCTCCTGAATTAGCAGGATCATATACATCTTTCTGTAAACAGCTTGAGAAAGCAACAGAAACAACACTGATAACACATGCTAATTTAGCAATGTTAATCATTCTCTGGGGTAAGTTAAAACACATCATACTTCTCGTTCATTTTATTTGATAGTGCAAATATAAACATAAACTTGCATATTTTAATCACATTATTGATATATTTTTCAAAAAAAAGTTTCTGCAAGCTTCACCTACCCATTTTTAAATATCTTATTAATAAAAAAGGAGAAAGCAAAAAGCTCTCTCCTTCTTTTAAAACTTGTATAATCTGGTCTAATTAATTATTCTCCGGACGAAGTTTACGAACAGTTACAGCAGTCTGCCACATTTCGCTTTCGCGTAATTGACGGAGCTCCTCGTTTAACTTTTCACGATAATCAGGTTGTGAATTACTATCAATAGAAATCTGTGCTTCGTTACCAGTCTTCACGCTATTATACAACTTTTCAACTACCGGTTTGATAGCATCGTGGAATGGGCCCATCCAATCGAGAGCACCACGTTGAGCAGTAGTAGAGCAGTTAGCGTACATCCAGTCCATACCGTTCTTTGCAAACAACGGCATTAACGACTGAGTCAGTTCCTCTACTGTTTCATTGAAGGCTTCGGAAGGTGAATGACCGTTTTCACGCAACACCTCATACTGTGCCAACAACAGAACTTGAATAGCACCCATCAACGAACCGCGTTCACCTGTCAGGTCGGAAGTTGCTTCACGTTGGAAAGTTGTTTCGAACAGATAACCGGATCCGATACCAATACCCAGTGCGATGGTTCTTTCGTAAGCCTTGCTTGTAGCATCCTGATAGATAGCGTAAGAAGAGTTCAAGCCGCGTCCTTCGAGGAACATAGTACGCAAAGATGTACCCGAACCTTTAGGAGCAACCATGATAACGTCGATATCAGCAGGAGGAACTACACCTGTACGGTCGTTCCAAGTGATAGCAAAACCGTGTGAGAAAAAAAGAGCTTTTCCGGCAGTCAGGTAAGGCTTGATAGTAGGCCAAACTGACTATAC
>ENA-ORLY01003934-ORLY01003934.1-human-gut-metagenome-genome-assembly--contig:-NODE-3934-length-11315-cov-4.190959_pt1 | contig 11315 bp, 10 predicted proteins | sample MGYA00243071_ERZ508832 | MGnify/ENA primary metagenome ERZ508832 (study PRJEB26277, sample SAMN04329777) | human gut metagenome | biome: human-associated habitat | host: Homo sapiens | place: USA...
AATCATGCTATGCTCAATTCTGTTTCTATTTTGATTCAAGTTTGCGAACGAGCATCGCGAGTTTCGCAATTACCTATATGAATGTCAAACAGTCAAGTGCAGACAATGTATGGAAACTGATCTGTCATCTGATATTTCCAAAAATTTTAAAATATTCACGAAAAAATCGCTATACCGTTTATTACAGTATAACGATTTTTTATAAAAATTACAATTTTTGATTTTCTATCGCTGTGTATTTCCTGCATTCTGCTCTGAATCACTTAACATTGTAGCAATCCCGGAAATCTTAACCGTATCTACATCCGTATTTTCTATAAAAACACTCCGTATAAATTCTTTGTCGGATGTTTCAAATAACTGTCCCACCTCTCCATTTGCCTCAATATAGACCCGTTTATGGGCGGATGTCAGAATCCCCACACAAATTGTTTTGTCTGCGCGGATGTTATCGACCGTGATGCTGATTTTCTGTGGTTTTCCTTTAACCGCCCATTTGCATAACGTCTGTTTTGGAATCTCTGCGGAAAGTTTTATGCTATCCTCTGTAATATCCTCAGGAAATGCATCCATAACTGCCTGTTTATAAACATCATACGGTTCTTCCTTTACCATATAACTGTGTCTGGCATCCGGATCTGTCTCTATTTGCGTCGCATAGCAGACCTGATTGTCCATAACCTCCATCTGTACATCCACTTTTTTCTGCTGTACAGTCTTTGCATAGATTTTTTGTACAGCTTTTTGTGTACCGATGCCGGCTCCACAGGTAAAGCAGATACTGCCAAGAAAAACCAGAATAAAACTTGCCAAAACAGCCAGTGGTTTCATCTCTTTTTGTTTTCGGTACTGCTTCATCCGGCGGATACGCTCCTGTAAATGATTCTGCGCCCCAAACATGGAAAACGGAAATTCGAGAGGACGGGTCTCTTCCGTAAGCAGTTCAAGTGCTGCACGAAAATACTGTCCGACAGAAAAAACATTTTCGGAATCACGGCAGCATTCCATGTCGCATGCCATTTCCGACCAGAAATCCAGCCTGCGATTGAAAATATAGATCAGCGGATTATACCAGAATAAATCTTCCAGCACTCTGCCCACACATTTCAACGTCAGGATGTGCTGCCGCACATGTACAAACTCATGCGTAAGCACAATCTGCAGACTCTCCGGAGAAAAATCCCTCACCGGCAATACAATCCATTTATGAAATAGCCCCAGCACCATCGGGGAAGAAATACCATAGCAGCAATACACTTCTACATTTCCCCGGATCTTTAAACGCTCCTTTGTCCCTGCCGCAACGAGCTGCAGCCGTTTTTCCGCCGGCATCCGGTGCTTTTTTATGTAATGTTCCACCCGGTAATAACGAACCAGATGAAGCACAAGAACCGTTGCTGCACCAAGCAACCAGACCACTGCCGCCACACACTCTATGTGCGCAATCACAGGTGTCAGTTCAAACAGGTGTCCCTTGATAAACAGTGCCTCCCCCATTTTGCGGTAATGCGTAACATACAACAGGAGAAACAGCCCCGGAAACAGCCAGAACGGTAACACCACAAGCAACAGCCCATATATATAGCGGTATTTTTTTAACCCATCCAAAACGCCTGCAACAACTGCATATACCGCAAATGCAATACTGCCTGTAAGTGCAGTAAACAGCCCCATGTAAAACAAATTATTGATCCAGTTCATCAATGCTTTTTCTCAACTCCTCTATTTCCTCTTTGGTAAGTTTATGATCTTTATAAAAAGCAGTTAAAAACTGTGCAACCGATCCACGGTTCCAGAATTTTACAAATTTGCGACTCTGCTCCTGCTGATAGGAAAGTTCCGGTATTATGATCTCATATGTGGCATTGCGCCCGCTCTGGTTCATCCTTAGAAAGCCCTTTTTCACCAGCTTTGCAATATAAGTTGATACGGTCTGGGATTTCCAGTCTTTCCCGTATGTTTCGTTTGTCAGTTTCATAATTTCCTGTAGTGCCATTTCATGGGGATGATCCCAGATTGTTTTCATCACCATGGATTCCGCTGTAGTCAGTTCCTCCATATTTTCCCCTTTCATCGTTAACATTGATAATATTTTTTGAGTATAAACTAAGATTATAGTTTTATGTTATAGTGGGATAATAACATAAAGATATACAAATTACAACTATTTTACGCAAGTTTCAAGATTTTACGACCAAAACAACATTTTTCTATCAATTTTGATAATTTTATTCTCTTGAAAACTTTCTGATTTTTTTATACTATATAGATAATGAATGTTACGAAAAAGAGTAATTTAATCACAATGATAACGGAGACAAGGAATAAGATGAAAAAAGTAACCGTTTTACTTATCCTTTCTTTGGCGATATGCCTTGCTGCTTGCGGAAAAAAAGTGAGTACACCTGATGAAATGTTAGATGTTGTGAAAGAAAAAGAAAATATATCTGCTGAAGTTGATATGATAGAGTGTGGCCGTATTGTAGATAATGATACTACCATAGTTGTCGGAATGACAGGGGAAAACGACAAAACATATCATTATTATGCAGCACAGTTTTCCAAAAATCAGGATGGAAAATATAAATATAAAAATGCCATTTCCTTGAATGATATAGGATGGCAATTAAGGTTAGGGAAACTGAATACCGGATATATCATAGTCTGCAATAATGAAAATGTTAGTACCATACAGGCTGTCATATCGCCACGAAATGGAGCTGATATAACCAAAAATATAGAAATTAATAATATTCCATTTGTATATTATTTGGACATGTCGAATATTCCATCTGATTATGATATACAATACAAGTTTTTAAATGAAAATGGAGAAGAAATTCAGTAAAATAGAAGGGCCTTTTAGTCAATGTTATTATGTAATCAGAACCACCGGCTGAGCCGGTGGTTTGTTCACGCCCTATAAGGGCTCATTTCCGGCGTTTGAGTCTAAAGACTCGTTGAATTGGGCGTCAGCCGCAATCCATTTACTTACCGAGCCCCCTGGGCTCTATTTAATGGTTTGCTTTTACTGGCTCACCCGTAAACGGGTCTATATACTCTTTTAACGTCATTTGATCATATTCTAAATCTTCTTTTAATTGATTTTGAATATACTCTTGAATTTTCTTTGCATTCTTTCCTACGGTGTCAACATAATAACCTCTACACCAGAAATGTCGGTTTCCAAATTTATATTTCAAATTTGCATATCTTTCAAATATCATTAGGACTTTGATGCAAATACAATGTAATACTTACAGTTCCATTTTATATGTGATAAACTATTACTGTCCATTATGGATACCTCCTGTGATTAAATGCGGTTGGCGAACCTGCATTTACTATATCACTGGAGGTTTTTACTGTAAGCTAAAGCATTTTCAACCACTCGCATAGCAAGTGGTTTATTTGTTGAGCTTGGCTCAACATGCAAATTCCGCTTCATCTATTTGATCTCTGTTTTATGATAAGTACAATAAATAATTGGCAATAACGTCACACTTAAAATGGGGTATATTACCATCATAATTGGAATTGAACCAACAATTTTCCCATCAATTTGATACAAATTAAAAATATTGATAATCTCATTAATCTGCAATAGTTGATCAGGAAATACTCCTAATGTGCCCTTTAAGAAATGGAAATTTGATAAAAATAATGGTAAAAACAAAATGGCGAATGGAATTGTAACCGCCACTACTGCTGTGTGTGTTTTCGCTGATATAAGCATAGACAATAGCAAGCAAAACAATGTTCCAATATATCCCGATACAATCGTGAGTAAATATAATTGCATATAAGTAATATTGTAGAAGGACTTCCAGTACCAAAATCCCGTCTGTATCATAACATTTCCACCATCAAAACCAAGACAGCCTAATACAATGACTGAATATAAAGCAATAATCATCCAATAAATAGCCGTTACTACTATAAGCCCTGCTATAAGCTTAGCTCTCGTTCCCCTATCCCTTCCGTATTTTGTCGAGAAGAATATAGAATCCGCTTTCCAGCTAAATTCATTTGGAAAAATACCTGACACCAGGAATGCAGATACAAGCATAACTAACATAACAATTGTTTGCGCATAGTGTAATGCTGATTTCCAGCCATCATAATCTTCATAATATAATGGTGTTTTCATCTGATGATATCGTTCTAACAAAAAAGCTTTTTCTTTTTTATTAAATAAACCTTCGGTTTCTTCAGAACTTAGCCATTTTTCCAAACTTTTTTCTCGATTTTCATATAACTTACCAACCTCATCTTTCGATACAGAATCAATACGATAGTAGTTGAAATCTCGAAACTCACAAAATCCCATATTAATCATATCTTTAATTTCTGAAAAACCTTGCACTTTGGAATCATGTAGCAAATTGGCTGTATAGTCCCCCTGACGAATTGGATATTCTTCATTTACCTTTCTGTATTCATCTATAACTGCCTGTAATGCTGCTTTATCCAAAACACCTTCCCATCTCTGCTTTTCTTTCCGCAGGTTTCTGGCTGCCGCTATTCCCGTGTGCGATACCCCTCGGTTGTCAATGTACGTGATATTTGTAATCGCAAAGTAACAGGATATAACAAGTGAGAATAACAACACGATCAGCGATATCCTGCTAATAGTTTTAGAAAAAATTTTTTTAATTTCAAAACATATCATTCCATCTCACCACCCTTTTCTCCAAAATAATATAGGAACACATCCTCTAATGTTGGCTCCACCACAGATGCTCCATGAATAGGCGGTTGATCAGCAATGATACGCAATTCCACCATTCCCCTCTCTGCCTTCATATTTGACACCTTAAATTGTTTCATCATTTTAGTTGCTTCTGCCTGCGATACTTCACACGCATATACATTTTCCTGCATAGAAGCAAGCATATGATCCAGATCTCCCTGTTGTACAATCTGTCCTTCCTTCATCAGCCAAATCTCATTTGCAATATATTCTACATCTGAAACGATATGCGTTGACAAAATAACAATTCTCTCCTCTGACAGCTCACTAATCAGATTACGAAAACGCACTCTTTCCGTGGGATCAAGTCCGGCTGTAGGCTCATCCAAAATAAGAATCTTTGGATTGTTTAGCATTGCTTGAGCAATTCCTGCTCTACGTTTCATACCGCCTGAGAGTTTTTTCATCTTTTTATTAACACTTTTGGCAAGACCAACCTGTTCTAATAATTCTTTTACTCTTTTACCTGCTATCATAGAACGGATTCCCTTTAAACTGGCAATATACATTAGATAATCCTTTACTGTAAAATCCGGATAAAATCCAAATTCCTGTGGTAAATATCCAAGTAAATTTCTGTACTCTCCATCCATTTTGAAAATATCTTTTCCATCACATAAAATCTTGCCACTTGTCGGTGGCAATAAGGTACAAATCATTCTCATGAGTGTCGTCTTACCTGCACCGTTCACCCCCAATAGTCCATATACACCATTGGTTATCGTTAAATTCAAATCATCTACTGCACAAAAATCGCCAAACTTTCTTGTAACATTAACCATTTGTAATTTCATAACAACTTACCTCCAAAAAACGATTACAACCATGTATCGTCTTATATACTGCACAAAACAAAAAACATATTGCAAATACGAACAGCATAATCCATATAGGAACAACAATATTGCCATAAATAGCATTATTCATCGTAATCCCCCACCATATACCCCCCCATAAAAAACAACCTACTATAGATGTTGCTTCATTCAGCAGACTACAGTTTAACATTGCAAAACAGATACCCGCTGCAATAACCATAGGGAATAAAAACTGTACTAACAAATCTGTAAACTGCATTTTCATATTGATACAGGCTACTGTTAAAAAGATTGTGAGCATAACTATATCAACAATCCCTATCAGGAATATCCTTGCGGAATAAATCTGTCTTAAAGAGAACAAACAAGTTACCTCTATTTGACAAGAGTTACTCTCCTTATTTCTCCAAAACTCAGGAATAATCATCACTATAAAAAACACTGAAGCAACTCCCAGCATTCTCATAAAATAAGTTGTGTCCTTCAGAGATGACATAATTAGAAATACCAAAACAAGCAACATCGCCTGTAACATCCACCATCTCTTTCGAATCAACCGAAACTGTGAAAAAAGGAATTCTGTATAACTCATTGTATTTTCAGACTGTACTTCCATCACAATCTCCTTGGATTTCTGTATCGTTTCTAAAATCTTTTCTTCCCTCGGAGTAACACTATTTTCTCTTTTATATGTTTCCATCATCTTTTCCAGGTTCATGAGAATCCTCCTCTCCCAATAATCTTTTTAATTCTTCTTTTGCCCTTTTGTGTCGATACTTTACAAGTGGTAATCCAATCTGTAATATGTCTGCAATTTCCTTTAACTTAAAGTCTTGAAAATAGAACATTATAATAATTTCTTTTAGTTCTGGATTCATCTGTTCAAGTGCTTGTTTCACATATATTTGTTTTTCCTGCTTTGGGATACCACCATCTGAAATCAGTTTTCTTTCCAATACTTCCTTCTCTACACAATCTGCCTTCCATTTCTTTACGTGATTTTTACAAAGATTACCTGCTATCACATAAAGATAATTCTTTGCTTTTCCAATATGCTGATAGGATTGTATATTATTCATAAAGCGAAGAAAGGTTTCCTGTGTTAAATCTTCCGCTTCTGTCTGATCTAAACAATGATATTTACAATAAGACAAAATATCTCCATAATACTTCCGCACAAACTTATCAAAGGCTTGTTCATCCCCTTGTTTCATTTGCAAGATTAAAATAACATCATTCAAGTTGCCATCCTTCCTCATTTTGTAATGCATAAACGTTTATTCTAATATATATAACAACTGACTGACCAAAAAAGATAGTACAAGATGGGTATCAGATGCTTCTGATTCAATAATATAGTCTTATTTTCGTCACCACCACGCTTGAAATATGCCCTGACTTGAGCTCACGAAAACTGAAATGAAATTGATTGAATAATTATTCTCCTGAGAATTTCCTGATTATTTTATACTATATAGAAAACGAATATTTTTAGAATTGATTATGTAGATTGCGGTTTGAAATTTTCCAGATGGTTTACTGCATACCTACAACAAGGAACGCTCCCCGTTTGCAGTAATTCCACTGGAAAAGTAACCGCCTGTTTACTCCTCGATTCCGGCAAGTGCCGTCAGTTTTTCCTTTGTAAAATGATTAAAGACCGCAATCGTACGCCCTACAAGGATCACGGCAAGCACCGTTCCGATCCCGATCCCATGCAGCCGCCCGGTGCAGACCAGACTGATCACAATCGTAATTGTCACGTTGAGCACATCAAAACAGTTCTTCGTAAATCCGACACTTCTGTGAATACAATCCGAAATCGCCTGTACGATTCCATCGCCAGGATTAATAATCCTGCAATATAGATCAATACACGATAGATCATTGATTTTTTCATAGAATAATTTCCCTTCCTTCTATAACCTATTATGCACTTTTTTATTTATTTTTCAATGCCTGAGATTCCTTCTTGTTTTACTTGACATTTTGTATTGTTTGTATTATTATAACTAATACAAAATATTGTATGATATTTATGGAAGGAGAAAACATGGTAATTTCCATCAATGATGCCTCCGAGATTCCGATCTACCAGCAGATCCGCAATCAGATCGTGCTCGGCATTTCGGACGGGCGGCTTGCTCCGGGCGAACAACTTCCCACCGTGCGGGCACTGGCAGAGGAGATCGGTATCAACTCCATGACCGTCAGCAAAGCCTACACCCTCTTAAAGCAGGAGGGCTACATCTACACCGACCGCAGAAGCGGTGCCCGCGTGCGGCAGGAATTTGAAACGAATAAAGAATTGTCGGAAAAATCCCAGGAACTGCTGCGCCAGATCATTTCCGAAGCGAAAGTAAGCGGCATGACGCAGACAGAATTTTTCGACTTATGCAAACGCATCTATAAGGGGTGATTGTTATGATTATGATTATGAATATTATCTTTTTTGCAACCATGTATCCAATCGTCTTTATCATACTGTTTTTATTTTCCACACAAAATAAGTATGAGAACGGACGCCTGTTTGCCGTAAATATGAAAAAAGAATGGATAAAAGATGCCACCGTCGCAGACATCCGGCAAAAATTCAAAAAGGAAATGCATTACTACGCCATTCTCCTTGCGATTGTTCCATTTGTAAGTCTGCTGACCTCCCATATGTCCATTCAGCTTACCATCTGGATGTTCTGGCTTCTGGCAGCGATTTTTCTGCTTTCCCTGCCGATCATGCGTGCGAATCACCGGTTGAAAACATGGAAAACGCAAAACCATCTGTACGAAGACCGGCAGCCGGAACATTATGTGGAATTAAAACAGGCTGGCTCCGTAAGAAAAGTCCGGTTTCTCCCGTTTTTCCTGCCAAATATCATCAGTATTGCAAGTGCCCTGTTGCTGCTTCCAAAGTCCAGCGGGCTTGGGATTTCCTGTCTGATCGGTGCCTCCTGCGGGCTGGTCTTCTGGCTTGCAGCTGTATGGATAGACCGCCAGCCGGTTTCCGTCACCAGTACGGACAGTGACGTGAATATCAATTATGCACGCGCAAAGAAAAACCTCTGGAAGAACTTCTGGCTGATCTCCTGCTGGCTGAACACGGCACTGATCCTGTTTCTGGAGATCCTTACCCTGTCTGCCAGACACATGGGAATATGTTCCATCGCCGGCATGATTGTTTATACACTGCTTTTACTCCTGCTGTGCATTTTCTGCATGATAAAGCTGAAAAAAATTGACCGAAGCTATGCACAGAAACGGAATCTGACCAGCGATGAAAATGATGACAGAAACTGGATCGGCGGCATCCTCTACTACAATCCGTCCGATCCCCATACGATGGTAGAACAGCGCGTCGGCATCGGGACAACGGTAAATATGGCCACATCCCTCGGAAAAGGACTTACTATTTTCAGTGCCATTATGATGCTTTCCTGCCCTCTGTTATGCATATGGCTGATTCAGGAGGAATTTACTCCCATTGATCTGGTGATCCAAAACCACACACTATGCGCACAGCATCTGAAAACAGATTATCAGATTCCGCTTAGTGAAATCAAAGATCCCACACTTCTTACCGCAAGTGATCTGCCGGACTGGACCAGAACAAACGGCACCAGCATGGATACATTGGAAAAAGGCACATTTACCATCTCCAGAGGGGAGGATGTCAATGTTTTCTTAAATCCAGAAAATGATGCGTTCATCCAATTTTCCGCAAATGGGAAAACTTACTATATGGGCGGTGTAGACGATACCCAGACAAAGGGGATTTATGAAGAACTGCTGACCCATTAGGTCCGCAGTCTTTATTGGAAGGTCGCAAGACTTTTTATATCATACGTCCCCTGTATGACTGGATTTACTGATAAAAGAAGACATCTCTGTTCCGAAAAATTTAATTGACCGGTATATTCACAAAACGTCTGTTTCAGAATCTGCAGATGAAGAACTTGAGTTTGATTAAACCTTGTAAAAATGGTGGCTGATTTATTGACCATCGCAAAAAATTGAAAAACTTACACCATCACTTCACAAACTTTATTCAAATTTTATTTCAGGTAAACTTAAATAGGATGTGGGACATATGGAGCTTTTTCTTTCGACTATGTCCCACATTTTCCTTTTGTTGGGACATATGCAGATTTTCTTTTGACTATGTCCCACATTTTCCTTTTGTTGGGACATATGCAGATTTTCTTTCTGATTATGTCCCATTTCTGGATTTCTGTGGGAGGTTTCCTTGCCTTTTTTTTCATATATCCTGCTTTCGGATTTCTGTGGGATGTTCCCTCGCCTTTTTTTGCATATGTCCTTCTTTCGGATTTCTGTGGGAGGTTTCCTTGCCTTTTTTGGCATATGTCCCACCTTTTAATACCGCCACAAAATCTTTATCAGATGATACTTATTTGTTTATCAACATACCCTGTATATAAATTTCCAGAGCAAAATACTCTCATTTTCCTGCCTTTCAGAATTATTTAAAATGATAAGTAATTAACTTTTGCACAATTGCAGTATCCAGCGGCTGCTCCATAGTCTCATATGTTGTAATCAGCCGATCTCCCGGATATATCCCATTTCTCGCATACATATGTAACTTATCCACGGCATTCTTTGCATATTCAGGCAAGTCCATCTTCCCAAAATGTTCCCAATAAATTTCTTTTCCTGTCAGCGGATGAAGAATTGTAAAATCCGGATAAAACACTGCCTTCCCGATTTTTAATTCACACTCATAACGGTATGCAATTTTTTCCATATACAAATTCATTGCAATCAATGCTTCTGACTTGGATCGTACATATTCATTTTTACAGCTTTTATACTTCAATTGTTCGGGATAATTGGGATTTTTAGGATAGGAAGTATCACTCCATATAAGTTCTTCCTGCGTAACCATCTGATAGAATGGACAGAGCAATTCCTGATACGCCGGATCTTCTGAAAGAAACCTGTCCGACTTTTTATTTTCACCAACTGCATGTCGTTGATAAAGTTCTAATGCATACAGTTCTTTTTTACACTCTGTCTGTTTTTCCAATAAGAATCTTTTGTATGCCAACTGCTGTGCATATTCTCTGTGTTTCTTTGGAATATACGTCTGTGTGTGACCGTCACTGTGAAACCATTTCACCCGGTTTCCATTGTGAACACAAATAATTTTTCCATCAGGAAGATGCAATAGTTCTTCACTGATTTGTTGTAATTCTTTCGTAAGCCTTCTCTTCTCCGAAAGAATCTGATAATAAATTGTTATAAAAACCCCTCCTTTCTGTGCATTAATATGACGTTATTAAAACACAACTTCATTCTCATGTAAAGTAAATTTTTATATTTTTTAACAATGGGATATATCGGAAAAAAGTAAATTCATATATCCCGCACCTCCCTTCTGTTGGGACATATAAAATTTTTCTTTACATAGATATCCCGGCAATTTATCTCTTCAGGATATATAGCAACTTTCTTTGCAATTATGTCCCATTTAGAAATCACTACGGGACTTTTTGTCTTATTTTTGGTGTATGCATCCCGTTTTCAGTCTCTCAAGGGACTTTTTCATCAAATTTTTTTACATATGTCCACTCCCCTGTTTCTCGCAGGATCTTTTCATAACTTTTTCCCACATATGTCCCATATTTTAATTTTTTCGTACAGATTTATATATTCGCATGCCGTACTTCTCTGCCGGAATCCGGTAATCCTTCAGCTGTTTGTTGGTCTCTGCCTGTAAAACTGCCTTC
>ENA-ORLY01003935-ORLY01003935.1-human-gut-metagenome-genome-assembly--contig:-NODE-3935-length-11313-cov-3.316483_pt1 | contig 11313 bp, 10 predicted proteins | sample MGYA00243071_ERZ508832 | MGnify/ENA primary metagenome ERZ508832 (study PRJEB26277, sample SAMN04329777) | human gut metagenome | biome: human-associated habitat | host: Homo sapiens | place: USA...
TAATAAAATGAAATACATTGTTCCAAAAGACTTAATGCATCTCGCATCGCTCCATCAGCTGCTTTTGCTACGTAGCGAACTGCATCCTCATCTGCCTCGACACCTTCTGCCTTAAGCAGATTGGAAACCTGATCTGCTATTACATTATTTCCAATTCGCCTGAAATCATATCGCTGACATCTCGACAAAACCGTGATAGGTATTTTATTTACCTCTGTCGTTGCTAAAATAAAAATCACATATGCCGGCGGCTCCTCAAGCGTTTTTAAAAGCGCATTAAAAGCCCCCGCCGACAGCATATGCACCTCATCTATGATATAGACGCGATATTTTCCTTCTGTCGGCGAGTACTGAACCTGATCACGAATCTCTCTGATATTATCGACACCGTTGTTTGATGCCGCATCAATTTCAGCCACATTGACTGAGCGTCCCTCAAGGATCGACCGGCACACCGCACATTCATTGCACGGGCTTCCATCGACAGGATGCTCACAGTTGACGGCACGCGCCATGATCTTTGCAATCGTGGTTTTTCCTGTTCCTCTCGTGCCGCAGAACAGATAAGCATGACCTACGCGGTCTGAAATAATCTGATTTTTTAAAGTCCGTACAATGTGCTCCTGCCCTCTTACATCTTCAAATCGGGCAGGACGCCATTTGCGGTATAATGCTGTATATGCCATTTACAATTAATCTCCAAATGAAATTCCCATGAGCTTTGCTTCCTGAACCATCTCATCATCCGGCTGGATCATTTTAAGCTTTCCTGCAACATCTGCTAACGGAATCTTTGCGATATGATTGTTCTTCATACCTACCAGGTAGCCAAACTCTCCGTCTAAGATCATCTTGCCTGCTGCTGCGCCAAGTCTTGTTGAAAGGACACGGTCATAAGGGCACGGACTTCCACCTCTTTGCATATGACCTGGAACTGCTACACGCACCTCCTGTCCAGTCAGCTCAGAAATCTTTGCACCAATCTCGTAAGAGATAGATGGATACTGACGCGTTGCAATATATTTCTTATATTCTTTCTTTGAAAGTGCAGCCTGCTCCTTGGAGATTGCACCCTCAGCAACAGCAATGATTGAGAAACGCTTTCCTTCCTTAGCACGCTTATTTACAGCTGCTGCCACCTTATTGATATCATACGGAATCTCTGGAACAAGAATGATATCTGCTCCGCCTGCAATACCTGCATGAAGCGTAAGCCATCCTACCTTATGACCCATTATCTCCACGATAAAAACACGTCCGTGTGAAGCTGCAGTTGTATGGATACAGTCAATAGTCTGTGTAGCCAGATTGATAGCACTCTGAAAACCAAAGGTAACATCAGTTCCCCACAGATCGTTGTCAATTGTTTTTGGAAGTCCGATGACGTTAAGTCCTTCCTGACGAAGAAGATTTGTCGTCTTCTGGCTGCCATTTCCGCCTAATACTACGAGACAGTCAAGCTTTAGCTTCTTGTAGGTATTCTTCATTGCCTCTACCTTATCAAGACCATTCTCATCCGGGACACGCATCAGCTTAAATGGCTGTCTGCTCGTACCCAAAATCGTACCGCCATTTGTCAGAATTCCAGAAAAATCCTTTGATTTCATAATACGGTAATCCTCATAGATCAGTCCGCGATAACCTTCGATGAAACCAATGATTTCAACATCCTTTCTCTGATTATATAGCGTCTTTGCAACACCTCTCATGGTTGCATTCAAGCTCTGACAATCTCCGCCGCTGGTTAACATTCCAACTCTCATCGTATCTTCCTCCTTATAATTTAGGATTTCAGCTATATCAATGGCAAAACTAACCCATCGTAGTTTTTATTATACAAAAAAAGAGCTGTCGATGCAACAGACAACTCCTAAAAAACTCTTTTTCTTTTGATATATCATTTTTTTGCGCATCCCAGCTTCGAATGCCACCCCCAGACGTTACCTCTGCAGCCTGCTCGGCTCAGGCACCCTCACGGCACACAAGAGATTCTGCTTAATGCTGCTTCGTTCCCGACCTGACATGGTTCACAGAGTCTTGTTGCGTAAGACCCAAACTTCAACGCCACTTACAGAGGGCAGCTCTACAAGTGAAACACCCTCAGCCGGGATATGACCCCCACTATAGCGGATTGAAGGTACAAGGCACCGCTACCGCCCCGGCTGCGCATCCATAATTGTATCGGATATTTCTTCGTTTGTCAAGGGGCGTTTCTTCTTTTTTACCCTGATACGTTTAAAAAACTCTGACAATATCTGCGAGCATTCCTGTTCCAAAACGCCCTTTGTGATCGGAATCTGATGATTAAACTGCTGCATATCAAGCAAATTTATAATGGAACCCGCACACCCTGCCTTTGCATTCATTGCACCTATAACCACACGATCAAGACGTGCCTGCACGGCTGCTCCGGCACACATCTGGCATGGCTCAAGCGTCACGTACATCGTACATCCCTCCAGACGCCAATCTCCTAGCTTTTTCGATGCTTTTTTCATAGCTGCAAGCTCTGCATGACCAAGCACTGAGCTTTCTATGTTTCTTCTGTTATAGCCTCTGGCAATGACTTTTCCATCACAAACGATAACACAGCCAATTGGAACTTCATCAATAGCTGCTGCCTTTTTGGCCTGTGTAAGTGCCTGACGCATAAATTTTCGGTCTTCCTTTTCTCTAAGCCTTGCCTGTTCTTCCAAAAGCTGCTCGTTCTCTGTTGCCATTGTTTTCCCTTTCTTCTGTTTTTGATGTGTTTTTAACCAAATGCAGGATTCACCGTTTTTTGTTGATCTGCAACTGTCATCTTTGCTTCCTTTTTTTCACCCTGATCATCTGCCGGAAATACAATCGGCACACACCAGTAGCCAAAGTCTCCTGCTGACGCTTTTTTTGATTTAACGGAGCGAAAACAATAAAAGCCAAACATCTGCGCCATCAATTCCTCACTCTTTTCATAATTGCCAGGCACCCAAAGCTCATAACGTCCTTGTGTCACTTTTGCAAATACAATATAGCGGTACTTCACAAAACTGTACATCAAAAATCCATTATTGCTTAACATCCAATTTGGACGAGGAAGACGGCCAATATCTGCTGGCATTACCTTTAAACAAACTACTGTATCACCTGGAAGCGTCTCAATATGCTGATACGCTGTACTTAACTGTGCCCAAACAGCATCTGCCTTATCTTGTCCCTGTTCTATTTTGTTTGTTTCTTTGCTATCAGTCTCACAGCAAACTTCCATCGTTTGAAGTTCTTCCTGAGGCTGATTTTCCAAAACCTGTTCATCTTCAGACTGTGCTGTTTGTTTTGCTCGATCCTTCTCAAACAGTGAGAGTCCAAAATACTGGTCATCCCAGACAGTTGCATAAGCGTTTGAAAACGGCTTCTGTCTGCCTGCTACAATTCCGCTAAGCTGCTCAAATTTAATCTCACTTCCTGCAAGATAAACGCCGTTATTGATGTACTGGAGCTGTCCTTTTCCATTTTTTACAACCATACGGCCAAGCGGCACACAATCGCAGCCATCCTTTGTATGATAAAAGCCAAATACATGTAAAATTTCAGCCTGCTCATTATTTTTTACAGACAGGAAAATACGCTGTACATCTCCTCTGATTTCTATCTTTGCAAACCCGCAGTTTTCCTTTTTTTGATCACCCTCATACTCAAAAAGATATGAGAGGAAGCGCTGATACTGTGCCATATTGATACCTTCCTTTCCTTATATGTATTCTAAATAAGTACATATGAAAGAAAGGCATCGTTTAGAACAATTTAATTCGCGCTTTTTGACAATGCATCAGAAAGTGCTGCAAACTGCTCAAGTGTCAGCGTTTCTCCACGCACGTTTGCTGCTAAACCAATGCTTTCAAGCACAGCTGCAAGCTCTTCCTTTGATTTGTTTAAACCGCCTACGTTATATAGGCCATTTACTAGTGTTTTTCTTCTCTGATTAAAGGATGCTCGTATAATGTCAAACATCAGCTTTTCATTTTTTACTGCCACTGGTTTTTTATGACTTGTCAGACGGATAACAGCGCTTCCGACATTTGGTCTTGGCATAAAACAGTTTGGCGGAACATTTGCCACGATATATGGTTCTGCATAAAACTGTACAGCAAGAGACAATGCACCATAATCCTTTCCGCCAGGAAGTGCCTGCATACGCTGTGCGACCTCCTTTTGTACCATAACAGTCACACTCTCCATAGGTACATGACTCTCAAATAATCCCATTAAAATTGGTGTAGTAATATAATACGGAAGATTTGCAACTACCTTGATGCGTTTTCCCTCGCACTTTTCTTCCACGAGCTTGTTAATATCAAGCTTAAGAACATCATTATGAATAACCGTAACATTATCATATGCAGACAGCGTGTCCTGTAAAATCGGAATCAGATTGTCATCGATTTCAACTGCAAATACATGTTTTGCAGATTCGCACAGATATTGGGTCAGTGTTCCAATTCCCGGTCCAATCTCAAGTACATAATCCTCTGGTGTGATCTCTGCTGCACGCACAATCTTATCAAGCACATGCGTATCAATCAGAAAGTTCTGACCAAATTTCTTTGCAAAATGAAACTGGTATTTCTGTAATACCTCTATTGTATTCTTTGGATTTCCTAATTCAGCCACGGTTTTCCTCCAATCGGTACAGTCTTTTGGCATTTGCAAGCGTTGTCGTAATAACAATTTCCTCAGACACCTGCTTGATCTGTGCCAGTTGCTTTACTACTTCTTTTAAATACATTGAATTATTACGTTTTCCGCGATACGGCACAGGTGCCAGATATGGACTGTCTGTCTCAAGTACAATCGAAGAAAGCGGAATTTCTGATGCCACCTCCTTAATTACCCTGGCATTCTTAAAGGTAAGCACACCTCCTATTCCAATGAAAAATCCCATTGAAATATACTCCTTTGCCATAGGCGCTGCATAAGAATAGCAATGAATTACGCCAGTATTTCCTGCCTTAGCAGCCTCCCTCATTATATCCATAGTGTCCTTTGCTGCTTCTCTGCTGTGTATAATAACCGGCAGATCAACCTCTCTTGCAAGTGCAAGCTGGCGTTCAAACCATTTCTTCTGAACTTCTCTCGGTGAGTTGTCCCAATAATAATCAAGTCCGATCTCACCAATTGCCACTACCTTTTTTTCCTGTGAAAGGCTTCGCAGCGTTTCAATATCTTCCTCTGTCATATCAGCTGTGCTGTCTGGATGAACACCAACGGCAGCATATATCTGCGGCCACTTTTTTGAAAGTGCAACCGCACTTTTTGAGGATTTCACAGACGCACCAACGTCCGTGATACAACAAATGCCGGAGGAGAAAATCTCCCCCAGCAATGTATCGCGATCCTCATCAAATGCATCATCATCATAATGCGCATGAGTATCAAAAATCATTTTATATTCCTCTCTGTTACAATCCGAAAAATTTATTCGATTGTCTCTGCAATCTCTGCTGCTGGTGCTTCCTGCACATCAGCTGCTGGTGTATCTGGCTGAGCCGGTGTATCTGGCTGAGCCGGTGTATCTGGCTCTGTCGGCACTGTATCTGGCTGAGCTGGTGTATCTGGCTCTGTTGGCTGCGTTGGTGCCGGCTTTGGCTGTGTCGGCTGCGTCGGTGCCGGCTTTGGCTGCGTTGTCTGCGTCGGTGCCGGCTTTGGCTGCGTCGGTTGCGGCTTTGGCTGTGTCGGCTGCGGCTTTGGCTGTGTCGGCTGTGGCTTTGGCTGCGTCGGCTGTGGCTTTGGCTGCGTCGGCTGTGGCTTTGGCTGCGTCGGTGCCGGTGACGTAGATGGCTGTGTTTGTACTGCTGTTGTAGTTGTCGTTGTCTCCTCTGCAGTAGTTGCCTTTGTTTTTTCTTCAGTCGTTTTTTCTTCTGTTGTTTCAACCTCAGTACTTGTTTCTGCCTCAGAAGAAGTTTCCTCTTTTGTACTTGTCTCTTCCTCTGTAGAAGTCTCTTCCTCTGTTGTCTCCTGCGCAGTACTTGTCTGCTCCTCAGTTGTCTGAACAATTGTCTGTGGAAGCTTCTTTTTATCCTGCTTTGTTGCAGTAAGCATCTTTGCTGTCGCAATGCCCACAACCACAATACCAGCAAGACAAATTAAAATCATTCCTCCAAGGATTTTATTTGCAATCGACTTTTTCTTTACCGGCTTCTCATCTGATTGATCTGAAAAATAAGCTTCATTATTTTCATTATCATACGGACCACTTTCCGCCTCATATCCATCATCATACTGTTCTTCCTCGTAAGAACCATCATCGTACTCATCATCCTGATAAGTATCATCATACTGTTCCTCCTCGTAAGAACCATCATCCTGATAATCACTATCATCGTACTCATCTGATGACAGCTCATCATACTCCTGTAAATCTCTGCGCTTAAAAACAGTGCCTACGCTAGTTGCCACCAGACTCTTGCCGCAAATCGGGCATACTCTGGTTCCTTCCTCAAGCTTCGCACCACATTTTGGACATATCATCCTCTGATTCCTTTCTGATTATCCTTATTTTGTAATTTCTGCAAATTCATCAGCTTTTCACTGTTCCAGCTGATTTAATGCATTCTCCACGCGTGCATAGCATGCCTGCACACCTGGCCACATAACCTTTGCCTGCTCCATATCACCCGCTCTTAAAGCCTCTGTGATATCATAGCTTACTTCAAACAACGACTTAAAACCCAGGTTTGCACAAATTCCTTTAAGTGTATGTGCCGCACGAAATGCAGTCTCAACGTCACCTGCATCCATCGCCTGTGTTAACTGGCTCATGCTTGGATCCTTCTTAAACATTAATGCGAATTTTTGTATTCTTGCTTCGTTCATGAGGCGCTTGAGAACGTCTTCATAATCTCCACCCATCGCCTCATAGCACTCTTTTATTGTCATGCTCTCTCCAATCTATTTATGTAACTATAGTTTCCATTTTCATTTTGTATTCTACTCTATCATTTATAAAATTTCAACATGTTTTCGTTGCTTCCTACAAATAATTAAGTTTCAACAATTTTACTTGGATTATCTCTCATAATACGACTTGTGTAAAGTCGCCCCATATGCTTCTTTAAATATTCACAGCACTCCTCCATATGAGAGGCACGTCCCCTCAAATTGTGGGCATCGCTTGCAACATAATGAAGCATATCCTCCTGCATTAGCTTTTTACAAAAACGCTGTGCACCAAGTCCATTTCTTCCAATCACAGCATCTGCATTGACCTGCATCTCGCACCCCATTTCGATAAGATCTGCGATAAAATCAAAATCTTTTCTCAGCGCACGATAACGCTCAATATGGGCAATAATCGGATAATAGCCTGCTGTCAAAAGAGCATCCGCTCTCTCTTTTATAAAAGCTCTTGTACTGCTGCTTGAAAACTCAGTAAGTACATAGCGTGAATCTGCAAGTGTTGGACGAAAATCTCTGTCTAATGTCTCCACCATCTCCATATTGGCATGAAACTCACATCCCAAATACAGACGGATATTCCTATTTCTTGTTTCATCAACAAGCGTATCATACGCGCTCCAAATATCCTCCATATCAGGTTCAAACATTTCTTTTCGAAAATGCGGTGTCAAAATAATTGTCTCAACACCAGCGTCTATTTCCTTTTCAATCATTGAAAGGGCCATGTCCATATCCTTCGCTCCATCGTCCACCCCTGGCAGAATATGGCAGTGAATATCGTACAAATCTCTCATAAATCACTTTCCTTATCTATTGCTTTCCCTTACATTTCAACGTTATTCTAGCATTTGTTAAGTGCCCTTGTCAACCGCTGAAAATTAGAAGAAATCATTCTTATAAAAGGGTCGGAATAAGGTGATAAATGTGCCAAAAGTGATTGTTTTTTGCACATGACTTTTGTATAATAATGCTGCAATTTGAGACTGGCAAAAATCGGCAGGCCAAATAATAAAAATAAATGAATGGAGGTTTCATTATGTTAGTAAACACAAAAGCAAGAGTCGGTGTATTTTCTATCGCATTAGGCGCATACCTTCCGCAGTTCCCATCATTAGTACCGGAGTTCGAGTCACAGTATGCAGCATTCAAAAAAACTCTTCCAGATACCGTAGAGGTTATTGACGGCGGAATGGTTACCACAAAGGAGCAGGCTATGGAAGCCGGAGATAAGTTCCGTGCAGCAGATGTTGATCTGGTATTTCTCCAGATGCTGACCTACGCTACCTCCTACAACATGCTTCCGGCAATCCGTGATCTTGATGTTCCGGTTGTTTTAGTAAATGTTCAGAAGTTAAAGGCATTAGATTATGAGCATACCGATATCGCATCCTGGCTCGGTGAAGGCTATGCATGCGGCGCTGTAGGTGAGGCAGTTGCAGACCTTGAAAGAGCTGGAAAACGACATGCTGTTATCACTGGTGTTGTTGAGGGCGGTGATCCTGGTGTTCAGGCAGAAATCGAAGACTGGTGTAAAGCAGCTCAGGTAAGAAGAAGATTCCGTGACACAAACATTGCACAGATTGGAAGACCATATCCTGGTATGATGGATCTTTACATTGATGAGACAAATCTGTATAACAGAATGTTCTTATACACAAAGCAGTTCGACTGGGAAAAAATGTGGGCTATCGCAGATGATATTACTGACGAGGATGCGATCCGCGCAAAGGCTCAGGATATTCTGGATACCTTCGAGATTGAGGGCGGCGGCACCATCGAGAAGGTTTGGGATATGGCAAAATATGTTGTTGCTTTTGAGAAGTGGGTTAAGGATGAGCACCTTGGACTGATCGCATCTCACTATGACGGATTTGCACAGGGAAAGGCCGGTGTTCTTGACAGTATGCTTATTCCTGCATTCTCTATGTTAATCAAGCAGGGAACTGCATGTGCCGTAGAGGGTGACATGAAGGTTGCCATGGCAATGAGTATCTTAAAAACAATTTCTGGAACAGGACAGCTTTCTGAAATGTACTCCATCGACTTTAACGATGACATCTGTATCATTGGTCACTCTGGAAGCGGCGATGCTGATATCTCTGCAAAGAAGCCAACCATGAAGATCGTTAAGGTATTCCACGGAAAGACAGGCGGCGGCTATCTGACACAGTTCTATCCACATACTGGTCCTGTTACCTACCTGGCAATCACACAAGATGCTGATGGTCACTTCAAGTTTGTTGTAGCAGAAGGTGTAAATGAGGACGGACCGATCCTTTCCTTTGGTGATACAAACATGAGAACACGCTTCACCTGCGGTGCAAGAGAATTTGTAAATCGTTGGAGCGAAGCTGGCCCAACTCATCATATGGCAGCAGCAACTGGAAGACATATTGATACCATCTTGAAGGTAGCAAAGATCTTAAATGTTCCTGTTGAAATTGTAACTAGATAATTACAATTCAAAAATTTACACTTGCATTTTTTGCAATACAAGAATATAATGAAACCCGTAACGGGGAGCTTGCCATTTTGCAGGCTGAGAGTAGACGAAATGCGTCTTGACCCATAACCTGATTTGGATAATGCCAACGTAGGGATATACTATACGTGTTTTTCTTGTACAAAAAAAAACATGCGGATATGTCTTTTACAGGCATATCCGCATTTTTGGTATAGTGGAATTTTTTCTGCTATTCCTTATAAAAAGGAGCGAGAATATGCTGAAAGAATGTTTCGACAACGTAAGAAAATCAGTACCGCTTGTACACAACATCACAAACTATGTGACTGTCAATGATGTAGCCAATATCATTTTGGCATGCGGTGCAAGCCCAATCATGTCCGATGAACCAGATGATGTTACGGACATTACCTCCATATGCAGCAGCTTAAACATCAACATTGGTACGCTGCATAAATCCAGCATTGAAGCAATGTATCTAGCTGGAAAAAGAGCAAACGAACTTGGTCATCCTATCCTTTTAGATCCAGTAGGTGCCGGTGCTTCTGCACTTCGCACAAATACTGCCGTTGGTCTTATGGAACAATTGCAGCTGACTGTAATCCGCGGAAACATCTCCGAAATCAAGACACTTGCCAATGGAAATGGCACAACAAAGGGTGTTGACGCTGATGTTACTGATAAAGTCACAGATGATACCTTGGATGAGGCTATTCTGTTTGTTAAAAAATTCGCTGCGCAAAGCAAAGCAATTATCGCTGTTACCGGTGCTATTGATCTTGTCAGCGATGGTACACGCTGCTACGTGATTAGAAATGGCCGTCCAGAGATGGGACAGATTACTGGAACTGGCTGTCAGCTTTCTGGTCTTATGACCGCCTTTGTCGCTGCTAATCCATCTAATCAGCTTGACGCCGCTGCTGCTGCTGTCTGCGCAATGGGTCTTGCAGGTGAAATCGGCTACAGCCACATGAAAGACGGCGATGGCAACTCAACTTACAGAAACCGCATTATTGATGCTATTTACAACATGGACGGTGATTCATTAGAGAAGGGAGCTAAATATGAAGTGCGCTGATAAAGACCTTCTTTTATATGCTGTCACTGATCGCTACTGGCTTGGCGAGCGAACTCTTCACGATGTCGTTAAGGAAAGTCTTGACGGCGGCGTTACATTTGTACAGCTTCGCGAAAAGCATTTAGACCAGGCTCATTTTCTTGAGGAAGCAAAAGATTTAAAGATGCTTTGCAAATCATACAATGTTCCTTTTGTGATTAACGACAACGTTGATATAGCACTTGAAATGGATGCTGACGGCGTGCATGTCGGACAAAGCGATATGGAAGCTGGCGATGTGCGTGCCAAGCTTGGCCCTGACAAAATTATCGGCGTGTCAGCGCAGACTGTTGAACAGGCAGTTCTGGCAGAAAAACGCGGAGCTGATTATCTTGGTGTTGGCGCTGTTTTTCCTACCAGTTCCAAGGATGATGCAACAGAGGTTTCCTATGAGACATTAAAAGCTATCTGTCAGGCAGTCTCCATTCCCGTCATTGCAATCGGCGGCATTACAAAAGACAATGTGGCAGAATTATCTGGCAGCGGCATCTGCGGAATTGCCGTTATCAGTGCCATTTATGGTCAAAAAAATATAAAGGATGCAGCTGCGAACCTTAAAATGGCAGTTAAAAAAATAATCGATTAACACCATTATGCGGTCTGTTGGGGGCACCACCTCAGATCGCACTACAAAACGTTAATGAAAAAGGAGAATTTTATTATGAAAACAGCATTAACGATCGCAGGAAGTGACTCCTGCGGAGGCGCCGGCATTCAGGCAGATATCAAAACAATGATGGCAAATGGCGTATATGCTATGAGCGCCATCACTGCTTTGACTGCACAAAATACAACCGGCGTG
>ENA-ORLY01003939-ORLY01003939.1-human-gut-metagenome-genome-assembly--contig:-NODE-3939-length-11302-cov-3.840267_pt1 | contig 11302 bp, 9 predicted proteins | sample MGYA00243071_ERZ508832 | MGnify/ENA primary metagenome ERZ508832 (study PRJEB26277, sample SAMN04329777) | human gut metagenome | biome: human-associated habitat | host: Homo sapiens | place: USA...
GAAAATTGATTACCAGCTATGGATGTGACAGCCGCACTGCTGATGCAGAGTTTCTGTTGGCAAAGCGGCAGTATATTGCCGCCACCGGACGAGTGCGCGGTACAGATGATGTGATCGCCTACCATGTGCGCCAGTCGTTCAGGCCCGGAGAGATCACACCGGAGGAAGCCAACCGGCTGGGCATAGAATTTGCCAGGCGGTTCACCAAAGGCAATCATTCCTTTGTGGTCTGCACCCACATCGACAAATCGCATATTCATAATCACATCATCTGGTCGGCGGTCAATATGGATTGTGACCGGAAGTTCCGTAACTTTTGGGGAAGCACCAGAGCTGTTCGACGTTTAAGTGACACCATTTGTATCGAGAACGGACTATCCATTGTGGAGAACCCCAAGCCCCACGGAAAAAGCTACAACAAGTGGCTGGGCGAACAAGCCAAGCCCTCCCATCGGGAACAGCTACGGGTGATGATTGACCGGGCGCTGGAGCAAAAGCCAGCAGACTTTGACACACTTCTGCAACTGCTTTCCGAGATGGGCTGCGAGGTATCTCGGCGCGGGAAAGCAATCCGCCTTAAAGCTCCCGGCTGGAAGAATGTAGCCCGTATGGATGACAAGCTGGGAGCCGGGTACAGCGAAACAGAAATCCGTGCGGTGCTGGCTGGAGAAAAGCAGCACACGCCCCGCAAGAAATCCACCGTGCAGCCGGAGCCACCCAAGGTCAATTTGCTGGTGGATATTCAGGCAAAATTGCAGGCCGGGAAAGGTGCTGGATATGCACGCTGGGCCAAGGTTTTTAACTTAAAACAGATGGCGCAGACCGTGAATTTTCTTACCGAACATCACCTACTGGACTATACAGAGCTGGAAGAAAAAGCGGTGGCGGCTACCGCCCATCACAATGAGCTGTCAGCGCAGATTAAGGCGACGGAGAAACGCATGGCAGAGATCGCCGTCCTGCGTACCCATATCGTTAATTATGCCAAGACCCGCGAGACCTATGTTGCCTATCGCAAGGCCGGTTATTCCCGAAAATTTCGGGAGGAACATGAGCAAGAAATTCTGCTCCACCAGGCTGCCAAAAATGCCTTTGATGAGATGGGAGTCAAGAAGCTGCCCAAGGTCAAAGACCTGCAATCTGAGTATGCCAAACTGCTGGAGGAAAAGAAGAAAACCTACGCCGAGTACCGGCGTTCCCGTGAGGAAATGCGGGAACTTTTGACGGCAAAGGCCAATGTGGATCGGCTGCTGAAAATGGATGAGGAACAGAAAAAAGAACAAGAAAAAGACCACGGCCAGCGGTAAGCCGGTCATGGTCATAAGCGTCCATCGGACGCGTAGCCGCAGAATGAAATTCTGCGTTCAAAGGGGCTTGGGGGCGCTGCCCTCAACAAGCAAAGCAGAGGGGGAAATCACGTCAGGATTTTTCCCTCTGTGGGCCGAGTGTATTAACACCGGCATTGCTTGCCACTTTTGTTCGCAAACAATATCCGTATCCTTTACACGATGATTTACTTTTATTATCATAGTCGTAATAAGTATATAAACTACTTACATATAAGCACCTAAAATATGAAAGGGCTGATAAAATGATGACCTTTGAAAAGGTTTTAGAAGTATTCAACGATTACCTAAATAAAGATAGTGTTTTGGAGGTGGTGAACACTAAGCGAGGATACACCGTTATGATTTGGGATGAAAAAGATGAGCAATGGTTTGGTGTGGAACATTGCAAAGCCCCCGAGCTTTTACGGGATGCCTTACTTGATGGCTATCGTGATTTTTTAGAGCAACAACTTACTCATAACCGCAGGAGTTTAACCGAAACAGAAATCTTAGATATTCAAAACCGATGTGAACAGCTTTATGATTTGTGTGGAGAATAAAAAAATAACCTAAAAAGTGCGATAGCCTGTGTAGGTGTCGCACTTTTTTCAGTTGGCTTGGCTTACGAAAACAGCGTTAATTATTCCGCAGTTTCTCTTGCCTTTTTCAAGCCTTGAGCCGTAGCTTCCATCACGATAAGCTCCTTTTCTTCCATATCATTCAACAGTACATCAACTTGTTTGCGGCGATTGTTGTCGCCATCTTCATTGCATGGAAAAAAGAACTGGTCTACAGAGATGTCAAGCAAGGTAGTAATGAGATAAAATTTGTTAAGCCTTGGGTGCTGCCCCCTGTTCTCTATATACATAATAGAGCGTGGCGTAAGGTCTACCAGTTGGGCAAGATATTCCTGTGTCCACCCTTTTGCTTCCCGAGCTTTTTTTATCGCTATACCTAACGGCTTAAAATCAAGTTTTCTTTCATCTTGGTACATTTTAATATCATCCTATATCATTGTACATTTCGGGTGATGATATTTGAACGAAGTATGATTTTATGTTTAGTAGTGTATAATTTCGTATTAGTGGAGAGAAACTTGCTATTATTCGTCATTCCGTATATAATAATTATATACTCTTTGCGAAAGGAAGTTGATATTATGAATTACATTTCTGTGAAAGCCGCTTCTGAAAAATGGGGCATATCGGAAAGACGGATACAAAAATTATGTGAGGAAAATCGCATTGACGGAACTGAAAAATTTGGTCGTGCATGGATGATACCAAAAGATGCAGAAAAACCCGTTGATGGACGTATGAAAACAAGGAACAAACAGGAGGAGAATCATGGAATTTAATGAAAAGCTACAACAGCTTAGGACTGGAAAGAACTTAACGCAGGAACAACTTGCGGAGCAATTATATGTATCAAGAACAGCCATTTCAAAATGGGAAAGCGGCAAGGGTTACCCTAACATTGAGTCGCTCAAGTGTATTTCTAAATTCTTTTCTGTGACCATAGATGAACTGCTATCGGGCGAAGAACTGATTACACTTGCCGAAACTGAAAATCGTTCCAACTTGAAAAAAATTTACAGTTTCATTTATGGAATATTAGATATGATGGCGGTTACTTTTATACTTTTGCCGTTGTATGGTAACCTTGTTGACGGATATATTTATTCTGTCAATCTACTTTCATTTACAGACACTACCCCAATATATCTTGCAATCTATTGGATTGTTTTTATTGTTTTGATTGCACTTGGGATAGCGAAACTGATGTGTGTTTGTTTTGAAAAGGAATCATGGAGCAACATAATCACAAAATGCTCTCTCGTGCTGAGTACGCTTTTTATCTGCTTCTTCGCTGCGGCAAGACAACCCTATGTAACCGCCCTTATGTTTCTGCTATTTGTTGCTAAAATATTTGTCTGGATAAAGCAAACCCAAACAAAGTAAAATGCCATAAACCCTTTAAAATAGGCTCTGACACGATAAGTGTCGGAGCTTTTTTCGTGCTGACATCTATTGTGTCGGCATTGTGACGGTAGATTTCTTGGCTTCTATGCAATACTCGTGGATAATAAGATTGTGGTCAGCGAAAACAAGAACAGCAACCCACGGAAAGGAGAATCAAATATGGATTATATCATTGAAACAGAAAATCTTACGAAGCGATACGGAACAGCCACCGTTGTCGATAAGGTAAATCTTCATGTGCCAAAGGGCAAAATTTATGGTTTGCTCGGCAGAAACGGAGCAGGCAAAACCACAGCAATGAAAATGATGTTGCAGCTTGCTTTCCCAACGGAGGGAACGGTACGCTTGTTTGGCACAAACTATAAGGAAAATATCCATACCCTTTATAGCAAAGTAGGCTCTATTATCGAAACACCGGGATTTTACAGTAATTTAACAGGGTATGAGAATTTGCAAATTCTCGCTAAACTGCGAGGGGGAGTATCTAAAAGTGGAGTAGAAAAAGCTCTTGAAGTTGTGGGGCTGCATAAGGAGAAAAGAAAAGTCTTTTCCGATTATTCCCTCGGAATGAAGCAACGGCTTGGTATTGCCGCCGCCATTATGCACGAGCCGGAGCTTTTAATACTTGACGAACCGATTAACGGACTTGACCCCATTGGAATAGTTGAAATACGCTCATTTTTATCTGAACTTAGTCACAATCATGGCATTACCATTTTTATCTCAAGCCATGTTTTAAGCGAGATTGAACAGATAGCAGATATTATCGGCGTTATGCACGAGGGGCATTTAGTAGAGGAAGTGAATATATCCGAGCTTCACAAAAGGAATCGAAAATACATTCAATTTGATTTATCTGACAGTGAGATAGCCGGAAAGATTTTAGAAAACCACTACCACATGACGGATTTTACAGTGCAGGACGGTACGGTGAGAATTTATGACTTTAGCCAAAGTGTTGGAGAAATCAATCGAGAATTTGCACGAAATGGACTGCTCGTGACAAGGATAAATGATAGTGAGGAAAACTTAGAGGACTACTTTTCTAAACTGATTGGAGGTGGCGGTATTGCTTAATCTTATTTCTTGTGAATTATTAAAACTAAAGCGTTCAAAAATGGTGCTAATTAGTGTGGCAGGGGTATTATCTACCCCACTTTTGATGTTAATAGAAGCCTTGCAAACACATTTTGATAAGCCGGAGATTATCTTTACCTTGTCTGACATATACAGCGACAGTGTACTGTATATCATGCTGCTGGTAAACATTATGATATATGTGGCAATTGCAGCTTACTTGTTTAGCAGAGAGTACACAGAAAGCACCCTCAAAACCATATTGCCCATACCCATTTCAAGGACAAAACTATTAATTGGAAAATTTTGCACCCTGCTTCTTTGGATTGTTATGCTAACCCTTGTAACATGGGCAGGTATATTTATCGTTTGTGGGCTATATGACGCTGTCTTTACATTGGAGGGATATAGCTTACTAGTGGCAATAGTATGGCTCCCCAAGTTTTTGTTTGGCAGTATCCTGATGTTTTTAACAGTTTCTCCTTTTGTGTTTGTTGCTATGAAAACAAAAGGATTTGTCGCCCCGATGATTGGCTCTGCCGTGATTGTCATGGGAAGTGCCGCACTTTCAAATCAAGAATGGGGAGCGTTGTATCCGTGGACAGCCACCTATTTCTTGGTGCAGGGTAAACTTCAGAGTACCGGCTATCCTACACTGCTGTCTGTATCTATTATTATTCTTGTATCAGCAGTTGGTTTTCTTATGACCTTTCATCATTTTAAAAAGGAGGATTTGAAATAATGGTACTTGATTTTATAGAAATTTTAAAAGTTATTTTTCTTGGAATTGTTGAGGGTATTACTGAGTGGCTACCTATCAGCAGCACAGGACATATGATTCTTGTGGACGAATTTATCACACTTAATATGAGCGAAGCATTTAAAGAAATGTTTTTTGTTGTTATTCAACTTGGAGCTATACTCGCAGTGGTTGTAATGTTTTGGAACAAGATGTTTCCCTTTCAATTTAAGAACAAAGCACAGTCAATTGTTAAAAAGGATACTTTCTCGTTGTGGTTCAAGGTTGCGGTAGCTTGTGTACCGTCAGCTATTATGGGGATTCTATTTGATGATTATTTGGATGCTTACCTCCAAACCCCCATTGTGATTTCAATCATGTTAATCTTTTATGGTTTGTTATTCATTCTCATAGAAAATTGGAATAAAAAGCGTACTCCTACTACTATGGCACTTTCTGACATCAGCTATAAAACAGCAATCTTGATAGGGGCATTTCAAGTGTTATCACTTATACCCGGCACATCACGGTCGGGAGCAACGATTATAGGTGCTTTACTCATAGGAGTTTCACGAGTGGCAGCAGCAGAGTTTACTTTTTTCCTCGCAGTACCTACTATGCTTGGAGCAAGTGCTTTTAAGCTGTTAAAATTCGGGTTTGAATTTACAAGTGCAGAACTGCTCGCTCTTGTTCTCGGTATGGCTGTGGCATTTGCGGTATCTGTCTTAGTAATTAAATTCCTAATGAACTTTATCAAAAAACATGATTTTAAGGTGTTTGGTTGGTATCGAATTGTGCTTGGTATACTTGTTGTACTTATAAAATCTTAATAATGCGTTTTCTTTGTGCGCGAATAAAAATGCCAGTTGGTCCTTAAGATCAGCTGGCATTTTTGTTTCTGGGGATGGAAAACAACCCAGAGATTCTCGTTGTCGATCTCCTCCTGATTTTAGTTTGCATGGTGAATTTTGCAAATTGAATCTACAGGAGGTTAATAATGGGATTTAATTATGGATATGAGAAAAAGAAGTTTGATAGTAGATGGAAGCGTTTAGAAGTTGAGTATTGTGATGCAGGGATGAGCGAAGAACAGATTGCTGCCATGAAAGAATATGACTGGGCATGGTTTTGCAGTCAAAGGGTTTTTCAAAACCATACGCAACCAATACCTTGTGAACAATATGATGAAGTATGTGGTCAATCACAGCTGTTCCGAAAGTTTGCATCGTTATCTTATCAATGGGATGTTGATAAGATTGATCAAACGCGATATGGATGGTTGGCTTCGGTGGAAAACGAACAAGAGAGTTTACCAAAGCAGAAAGAGTTTTTATATGAGATGACAAATGAAAATAAGGCAATTAAGAGTAGCTGGGGTGTTTTCGATGCGCAAAGCACGACAGTTTTTCTTAAAAAACTTATACCACAGGTACATTTTGACAATCCGAAGCCAATAAACCTTATGAAATACCTTATGAGTGTTGCAGTAGGTCCAGAAGATTACGTGATGGATTTCTTTTCTGGTTCAGGAACTACCGCTCATGCACTGCTTCAGCAGAATGCAGAAGATGGAGGTCATAGGAAATTTATATTAGTTCAAATACAGGAGCCATTAGGCGAAGAAACAGATGCCTATGCTGCTGGATTTAAAAATATATGTGATGTGGGTGAAGAACGGTTGCGTCGCGTTGGAAAGATAATCAGAGAAGAATCTCCTTTGACGACCGGCAACCTTGATATCGGCTTCCGTGTGTTCAAGGTGGACAGCAGCAATATGGAAGATGTGTTTTATCGCCCTGCTGATTACAATCAGGGGCAGATGGAGCTGTTTGCTGACAACATCAAGCCGAATCGTACCCCGGAGGATCTGCTTTTCCAGGTAATGCTCGACCTGGGCATTCTGCTCTCTTCTGACATTCAGGAAACAGAAATTGCTGGCAAGAAGGTCTTCTCTGTAGCAGATGGCTATCTCATTGCCTGTTTTGATTTGGAGATCACAGAGGAGACAGTCACCGAGATTGCCAAGAAAAAGCCGTTCTACGCTGTGTTTCGTGACAGCGGCATCGCAAGCGACAGCGTGATGACAAACTTTGAACAGATTTTTGAAACCTACAGTCCGAAAACGCAAAGAAAGGTATTGTAATGGCAGATATGAAATTCAAATTTACCATACAGCCTTACCAAACCGAGGCTGTAGAAAGCGTAGTAGGTGTGTTTGCAGGTCAACCGTTCAACGATCGCTTCACCTACCGCAGAGATGTGGAGATTAAACGAGACGTAACAAACTGGATGATTCCAGAAGAAGAACTGTATATGGGCTTTGCCAATGCCCGTGTGCAGCTTGATTCCGGACAGCTTCTTAATAATATACGCAGGATTCAGACTCGCAATAATATCAAGCTGTCGGAAACCGTAACGACCGGAGGACTTGGCACCTGCTCCCTTGACGTGGAGATGGAGACTGGAACGGGTAAGACCTACGTCTATATAAAGACCATGTTTGAACTGAACAAGCAGTACGGCTGGAGCAAGTTTATCGTGGTCGTGCCGAGCGTTGCTATCCGAGAGGGCGTCCGCAAGAGTTTTGAGACCATGCAGGATCACTTTATGGAATATTACGGCAAGAAGGCTCGTTTCTTCGTGTACGATTCTAAGAATCTGGCGGAGATTGATAACTTCAGCCAGAGTGCAGATATCAACGTCATGATTATAAACATTCAGGCTTTCAATGCCCGTGGAAAGGATGCAAGGCGTATCCGCACGGAACTGGATGACTTCGGCAGCAGAAAACCAATTGACGTTATCAAGGCGAACCGTCCTATTGTTATCCTTGATGAGCCGCAAAAAATGGGCGGCACTGCCACGCAGGAAAGTCTGAAAGAGTTTAATCCGCTCTTTTGCCTGAACTATTCCGCTACGCACAAACAGCACCATGAACTGGTGTATGTGCTTGACGCGCTGGATGCCTACAACAAGCGGCTGGTTAAGCGAATCGAGGTCAAAGGCTTTGATATCAAGAATCTGCGCGGAACGGACAGCTATCTTTTCTTGGAGGGCATTGTTATCTCTCCGAAGAAACCGCCGATGGCGCGCATCGAGTTTGAAATCGGATACAATAAGTCCATCAACCGCGAGACAAGGCTCTTGGGCGTGGACGATGACCTTTTCGCACTCTCCAAAAATATGAATCAGTATCGAGGATACCGTATCAGCGAAATTGAGCCTATTCGTGGAATTGTGACCTTTACCAACGGTGAAACAATCCATGCCGGAGAAGTCGTTGGAGATGTGTCCGAGGCTGACCTGCGCCGTGTACAGATCAGAGAAACCATCCGTTCTCACTTTGAAAAGGAGAAGGATTTGTTTTCCCGCGGCATCAAAACACTGTCCTTGTTTTTCATTGATGAGGTTGCGAAGTACCGAAAATATGATGACGATGGCAATGAGGTGAACTCGCAGTACGGAGAGATTTTTGAGCAGGAATATATGGATATCTTGAGCGAGTATCTTACGCTTTTCAACACGCCGTATGAGCAGTATCTCCGTGGTATTGATGTACATCAAACCCATGCCGGATATTTCAGCATAGATAAAAAAGGTCGTAAGGTAGATAGTTCTACCAAGCGTGGCAGTGATGAAAGTGACGATATCTCGGCTTATGATTTAATTTTGAAGGACAAGGAGCGGCTGCTTTCTTTCAGCAATCCCGTGCGTTTCATTTTCTCGCACTCGGCATTGCGTGAAGGCTGGGATAACCCGAATGTATTTCAGATTTGCACCTTGAAGCATGGTGGCAGTTCCCCTACGCAGAAACGTCAGGAGGTTGGCCGTGGCCTGCGTCTTTGCGTGAATCAGAACGGCGATCGTATGGATGCTGATACACTCGGCAGTCAGGTGCAACAAATCAACCAGCTGACCGTTATTGCTTCTGATGGGTATAAAGGCTTCGTTGCCGATTTGCAGAAAGGCATTCGTGACGACCTTTACGAACGTCCTACCAAGGCTACGGCGGAATATTTTATTGGCAAGACGCTCATTATCGGTGGCAACGATGTCACTGTTTCCGATAAGCAGGGACGGGATATCTACCGTTACCTCATCAAGAACGACTATATCGATGAGGACGATCATGTTACCGATAAATACCGCGCTGACCTTGCGAACGGCGTACTCGCTCCCGTTCCGGAAAGCTGCACGGAAATTTCTGAGGGCGTCCATGCGCTTATCCAGAGCATCTTCGATGAACACGCCCTTGACAATATGATCAGTGATGGTCACGAAACGAAGATTCAGGAAAATGCACTGAACGATAACTTCTATAAGAAGGAGTTTCAGACGCTTTGGAATTATATTAACCACAAGTATGCGTATACTGTGGAGTTTGATAGCGAGGAACTTATCCGAAAAGCTATCGCGCATATCGATGATAAAATGTTCGTTGCAAGGTTGCAATACACTGTTACCACCGGCGAACAGGGGCAGGACTGGAATTCCGATAAGTTGAAAAGCGGCGCCGGATTCGTTGCGGAAAAGAGCCAGACCTATACTCTTGATCGAGCAGAAGGAAGCCAGGTTACATATGACCTTGTGGGTAAGATTGCTGAAGGTGCTAAACTGACCAGACGTACAGTTGCGCGAATCCTTGAGGGAATTAAGCCGTACACCTTTGCCATGTTCAAAAATAACCCGGAGGAGTTTATTACAAAGGCTATCCGCCTGATCAACGAGCAGAAAGCTACGATGATCGTGGAGAAGATTACTTATAATCAGACCGAAGGAACCTACGACAGTGCCATCTTTACAGCCGAAAAGAATACGGATTTTTCCAAGGCGTATCGGGCAAAGAAGAATGTACAGGACTATGTATTTGCGGACGGTTATGCAAAAGACGGCCAGAGCGTGGAGAGAAAGTTCGCTGAGGATATGGATTTAGCAGAGGAAGTCTGCGTTTACGCCAAACTTCCGAAGGGATTCTCTATTCCGACTCCGGTCGGCAATTACTCGCCTGACTGGGCGATTGCTTTCAACAAAGGTACGGTAAAGCACATATTCTTTATCGCCGAGACAAAAGGCACGATGGAAACGCTGAATCTGAAGCCGATTGAAAAAGCAAAGATTGACTGTGCAAGGAAATTGTTCGCAGAACTCTCATCGGCGGATGTGGTCTACGACAGCGTTGATAGTTATCAGCATCTGCTGGATATAATGGAAAGCCTGTAAGCAAGATAAAGGCATGAGAATGATTGTAACTTTTTAATTTTTCCCCACCTTTTAATTATTCCAAAATCGCTACACCGCAAGGCTGGTACCCCGCCGCATTACCGAGCGGCAGCAGGATAACTAAACACATAAAACAAGGGCTTCCAAAGTCAGAGTATGACCTTGGAAGCCCTTGTTTCAAGTCTTTTTCGGCAGCTTTTGCTCCGAAGAAGGCTTTTTCTTTTGTATCAAAATCGGTAGGAACATAGAGCCATCCTGCGGCACGGGCAATTTCCTGGGCCTTTTGCCTGCTGACATGGCGGGCAGCAAAGCCTATGGCGTGGAGCTGGATTCCATTTCCGGGCGCATTGCGGGGCAGCTTTACCAGAACGCCAGCATTTCCGTAAACGGCTTTGAAACCGTACAAATGCCCGACAGCTTTTTTGATGTGGTCGTGGGCAACGTCCCCTTTGGGGATTTCAAGGTGTTGGATAAGCGGTATGACAAGCACCACTGGCTCATCCACGACTATTTCTTTGGAAAGACGCTGGACAAGGTGAGGCCCGGCGGTATTGTGGCGTTCATTACCAGCAAGGGAACTCTGGACAAGGAAAATTCCGCTGTCCGCAGGTATCTGGCCCAGCGCGCCGACCTCATTGGGGCCATCCGCCTGCCGGATAACACCTTCAGGCGGAACGCCGGAACGGAAGTGACCAGCGACATCATTTTCCTGCAAAAGCGCGACCACATCACCGATTTGGAGCAGGATTGGGTTCATTTGGACACAGATGAAAACGGAATCCGCATGAACCGCTATTTCGTGCAGCACCCGGAGATGATTCTGGGCGACATGGTGATGGAATCCACCCGGTTCGGGCCGGACAGCGCCTGCAAAGCCCGCGAAGGGGCTGACCTGTCGGAGCAGCTTGCCCAGGTCATCCAGTTCCTTCAGGCCGAGATCAAGCCCTATGAACTGG
>ENA-ORLY01003945-ORLY01003945.1-human-gut-metagenome-genome-assembly--contig:-NODE-3945-length-11287-cov-2.733006_pt1 | contig 11287 bp, 7 predicted proteins | sample MGYA00243071_ERZ508832 | MGnify/ENA primary metagenome ERZ508832 (study PRJEB26277, sample SAMN04329777) | human gut metagenome | biome: human-associated habitat | host: Homo sapiens | place: USA...
GCCCGTGGCGGCCAGCACGCAGAACAGGACTGCAAATAGTTTTTTCATAATTACAAATGTAGGAAAATTTGCGTAACGCCACAAAAAAGGGCCGCGATATTTTACCGCGGCCCCTACTGCATCAACCTGTTTATTTAACCTCTATCGAATTGAGCAAATCGACCTTGCCTTCGTTCACCAGTTTGAGTATCAGCTCGCCGAAAAGCGTGTTCTGCCATGCGAACCACGCACGGGTGAAATCCGCGGGGTCGTTCACGTTGAACGATTCGTGCATGAAGCCCGTCCCGGCGTCGGTGGTCATCAGCATCTCGACACAGCGCTTGATTTCAGCGTCGTCCTGCGACGTGAAAGCCTTCATCATGATGCTCATGGGCCATGCCATGTCGTAGCCGATGTGCGGGCCGCCGATGCCCTCGCCCGCCGTGCCGCGGAAGAAGTAGGGATTGGCCTCGCTCCACACGAAGTTGCGGGTATTGCGGTAAATCGGGTCGTTTACGTCCATATCGCCCAGGTAAGGCATCGCCAGCAGGCTCGGCACGTTGGCGTCGTCCATCAGGAAGCGGTTGCCGAAGCCGTCCACCTCGAATGCGTAAATCGTACCGAACTCGGGATGGTTATAGGTCGCATATTTCTTGAGCGCCGTTTCCACCTCGTCGGCCAGCGCCGTACACTCGGCGGCCATTTCGGGTTTGACGTTCACTTTGGTCAGGATTTCGGCGGCCTTGCGCAGCGAAGTCACGGCGAAGAAGTTCGAGGGCACGAGGAACAGGAACGTCGTGGCGTCGTCCGAGGGACGGAACACCGAAGCAATCAGGCCGACCGGATTCACCGGATTGCCCTTGCCCATATTGCAGACCGTGTCGAGCTGGCGGTCGGTAACGCGCATGAACGTATAGGGGCCCACGCCCTCCTTGCGCTGCTGCTCGCGGAAAGTCTTCAGGATGTTCCGGATGGCGGCGAGCCAGTGTTCGTCGAACACCGAGTCGTCGCCCGTGGTCAGCCAGTATTCATAGGCCAGGCGCAGCGGGTAGCAGAGCGAGTCGATTTCCCATTTGCGCTCGTGCAGTTCGGGGCGCATCTGGGTCTGGTCGCCCATCCACTGGTGGTCGGGATTCGGATCGTAGGGATCGAGGAAGGCATTGGCGTAGGGATCGAGCTCGATGCATTTGAACTGGCGGCGGATAACGCCCGCCAGCATCTTGCGCAGGTGCTCGTCCTTGTTGGCCAGCTGGAGGTAGGGCCACACCTGCGCCCCCGAGTCACGGAGCCACATGGCGTGGATATCGCCCGTATAGACCACCGTGTCGTCCTTGCCGTTGTCGTCCTGGCGGTAGCGCACCGTCGTGTCGAGCGTGTTGGGGAAACAGTTCTCGAACATCCAGGCCAGTTTGGCATTGGTCAGCACCTGTTTCACGCGGGCGATTTCGGCCTCGACGGCCTGTGATTTGAACAGCCGCTCGGCTTCTGCCGGACGGTTGGTCGGGGCATACTGTTTTACGGGCTTGGCTTTCGGTTTGGCCATGCGCGTGTTGTCCATAATCAGGGGGGCCGCTTCCACGCTGCCTGCAGGCAGGGCCGAAGCATGCACGGAAACGGTGCCGGCTACGAACAGGGCAGCAACCAGGCAGGCCCGGGAGATGTTTTTGTTTTTCATAGTCATTTATTAATGTTGCAAATTTAAGGATTATTCGAATAATATCGGGCTTTGGGTTCAATAAATCGTAACGGGACCGCGAAGACCCAGCTCCTTGTTGAGCCGCTGCGCCCACTCCCAGCGTGCGGCCGTGGGGGTATCGGCGGCGCGGGCCTTGGCGTAGTTGGTCAGCACCGTCGTCACGCGGATGGTAATGCGGTTCTCCCCCTTGCGGAGCATGCCGCCCACATCGAACGTACGGGCGCCGTACCAGCGGACGCCGGCCGATTCGCCGTTGACGAAGAGCTCCGTCAGGCCGTTGTGCGTCAGCCCGGCATCGAGCGTATGGAACGCCGCAGGGTCTTCGATTTCCACCGTCCTGCTGTATTCGATCTCCCCGGCAAAGCTTTGCAGCCAGGGGAACGGCAGGCTGTGCAGGTCGACCAGGTCGGTCAGCCGGAACTCCTTCACGCTCTTGTCCACATGGTGCGTGGCCTTGACGTCCCAGATGCCCGTCAGCGCCACGGGATTCGCATTGCGGGGCGCCGGCGCCGGAAGCATCGCGCCGCTGCAGTCTTTCTCGAAGACGATGAATTTGGCCTCGGCGGGCGTCAGGCACAGCTCGATTGCGCCGTTCTGCACCCCGAGCATATGGCGTTCGCCCGTTTCGGCATTCCACAGCCAAGCCTGCTCGGCGGCGACGGCGGCCGGGAACTCGACGCGGGTCTGAATCGTGCGCTCGATCGACGAGTTGACCAGGAAATAAATATCCTTGTCGCCCGACTTGTAATAGTTCATCGACAGGAAACGGTCGGGAGCGGAAATCTTCGCATAGGGCGTCAGGCCATACTCGGCCTGCAGGCCGCGGTACCAGCCGAGGATGTCGCCCGCGGGAGCGTCGACGCGGATGAAGCGGTCGGGATGCGCGGCAACCGTGCGGTCGATAATCGCCTTGACACGGGCGTCCTTCGCATCGGCGTCCTTGAATCCGAGCCCCTTGCAGGGCACCTTGCCGATGGCGATGACGCGGCCCCCGGCAGCCACGAAGGAGGCGATGCGCTCGGCGGTTTCGGGTTCGAGGCTCTCGACCTCCATCAGCAGCAGCGTGTTATAGCTGCGCGCGCCGAAGCGGATGCAGCCCTTGCCCACGGACGACTGGCGGATGATGTTCTCGCTGACATAATCACAGCCGTTGCCGCTCTGCATGACGGCCTCCCAGAGGTCGTTGGCATAGGCGGGATGCGTCACGCCGGGATAGGGGTCGCGCTGCATGCCGTGGATCGACCAAAGGTCTTCGAGAGGCGGCAGGATGGCGATGTCGGCCTGGTAAACGCTGTTTTGCAGCAGCGCCGACACGCGCGCCTTGTAGTCCGTCCACGAACGCACGTAGGGCCACCACGTGTTGTTCTCGTTGAAATAGGTGCCGAACTGTATCCATCCGAAAAAGTCTTTCTGGCGGGGGCTGTAGTTGAAGCCGTGGAGCACCGAATGGTTCACGCCCGACAGGTTGCTGCGGTCGCCCGTCACTTTCACCTCCTCGAGCGTCGTCTGGAAGATGTTGCCCACGTTGGTCTGCTCCTCGCAGCTCACGACAGGACGGCCTGCGAGCAGCGCGCCCGACGAAACGAACTTGTTGACCATGCTGTATCCGCGGCCCGAGAGGTACTCGTTGGGATTCATCACCCGGCCGATGCCGTCGTGTATCCACGACTCGCACTCGGGAATGTCGATATACATCGACGCCTCGATGGGATGGAGCTGGTGCCCGTAGGCCTGGATACGCGATTTCAGCCCGTTGCGGTGGCACCAGGCGTTATATACGTCGATGAAGTTCTCCTTGAACAGCTGCATCTGCACATGCCAGAAGTCGTGGCGCACGCGCTCGACGACCTCGCGCGTCACCTTCACCGAGAAGTTGCTGCCGTAGGCCTCGCGGACGGGTTCGCCCATGGCCCCGGTTTTCCGGAAGACGTAAGGCAGGTAGGGGTCGAGCGAGTAGCCCATGCGTCTCTCGAACTCGGCGAACATGCCGGGCGTCCAGTTGTCGCCCTCCAGTTCGAAGCTGTCGCAGAACGCCGCGCGGATTTCGCCCTTGAGCTTTCCCCGGGTGAAATGCATCGCATCGGAAAATTTATCGAGGTAGCGTCCCACGGCCTTGCCGTCGAGATGGTTCACCACGGGGCCGCTGGCTCCCGGAGCACCCAGAATCACGCGCGAATAGCCGGACAGCTTCACAAAGAAGTAGAGCACGTGCTCGCCCTGCGGTACGTCGACGGTAATCTGCCCGTTACCGGCCTGGCCGTCGTACGACACGCCTGGGGTGAACTCCTCGACGTTCTTGGGCATCAGGCGGATGAACATCAGCTCCTTGTCCGGGTTGCTGCGCGGATTGGCGATACGGGCGTCCGCCATGCGGAGCACCTCGTCGCGGGAGATGGTGAATTTACCCTCCCCGACGTCGATTGTCACGGGATAGAGCATCTGCACCTGTTCGTCGGGGCCGAGGTATTCGGCTCCGAAAGGCCAGCCCGAGCCGACGATGATGTCGCAGGTCATGCCCCGCTCGCGGCAGCCGTCGGCCGCCACGTTGACCATATGTATCCATTCGTCGGATGGTATTGATCTCCACGCCCCCGATGCCGGCCTCGCGCATCAAATCCAGTTCGCGCAGGATTTCACGCTCGTCGACGCGGCTGCCGTTCCACCACCAGCGTACGTAGGGACGGTGGCGTTCATCGGGATTCTTGAACACGTTGTAAAGCTCTTTTTCCGGACGGGGAGTCTTGACCACCGGCAGTTTCCCGGCATGGGCAAGTCCCGTTCCGAATGCCGCGAGCAGCAGGGCCAGCAGGAATTTCAGTTTCATCGGTTACGTTGTTTTTGTTATCGGTTTTGTTTGGGTTCCAGGGTGCCCATGCGGGCGTACATTACGGCCATTCAGGCCTGCGTCGTAGAAACGTTCCGGAGCAGCCTCGACATAGGCCGCACAGGCTGCGGGCATGCGCGTCGTATCGAAGTATTCGGCCAATCCCGGGAGCGCCCTCCCCTCCAGCACGCTGCGGTACGAGGAGGCGGCCCCGAGCATCGCCGTCACCGCCGACAGCGTCCCGGGAAAGGGCCACAGGTAAGAGCTGGCATTCGGGCACGCCCGGTCGCCGGACAGCACATACCCCGCCTGGCACTCCGCATCGAAAGGATGGTTTTCGCACAGCAGGCAGCTGCCCCCGACCCCGTACCGCTTGTAAATGGAACCGAGCGTCGCTTTCGCCCGCCCGAGATTGCCCGACGGAAACGGCACGCCCTTCCCGCCGCAGGCGGTAAAGGTTATGGCAAGGAGTCGCTTCATCGGTTCGGGCTGTTCGCAGGGCCGTATGCGCCGGAGGTCCGGCGGCGGCAGGTTTTTATTTCGGTTCCAGCTCCACGCCGGCCATACGGCCGTACATCTCGGCCATCGCGCCCTGCGTCAGCAGCCACTTCTCGGCCTGTTTTTCCGCACCCGTGAAATCGGTTTCGAAAAGGCCGTGTTCGTCGCGCGCATGCTCCCAGGCATAATCCAGACTGCGCTGCACGGCGTCGACATACGCGGGGTTACCGTCGATTGCGTACAATTCGACCAGGCCGCGCACCATCACCGCCGAGAACCAGACGTTCCCCTTGCGGATGATGCGGAACGCCTCGCCGTCCCCGGGTGTGAACTCCTCGAAGAAACGGCCGTAGCAGGCCTCCGCCGTGCGCTGTGCGTCTTTCAGGTAGCTTTCGTCGCCCGTTGCCTTGTACAGCAGGGCACCGGCTTGCACCATCTGGCCGCTGTTGTAGGCGAACTTCGCCCGGCCGATATTGCCGTCGAGCGCCACGTTGTCGAAATAAAGCCCGTCCCCGGTATCGAGCAGGTGCTCCTTCGTCCACCGGTAGAGCGTGCGGGCCTGCTCCAGGTAGTGTTCGTCGCCCGTCGCGGCATAGAGTTTCATGGCGTAAACCGTTCCCGGAGCGTTCGAACAGGTGTTCTTCGAGTGCTTCTGCTGCTCGCACCAGTAAATGCCGCCGCCCAGCACGTCGTCCATGCCGCTCTCGATGAATTTCCAGATCATCTCCGCCTGGGCGAGGTACTTCCGGTCGCCGGTGGCCTCGTAGAGGTCGCAGAAATCGATGCCCAGCCAGACATTGTCGTCATAGAAGCGGTCCGAAGCCGGAGCCGTATTTATATAGGAGGCGTAGGCCGCAGGTTCGCGCGTCGTGTCGAGGTATTCGGCCAGTCCGGGCAGCACGCGCCCGTCGAGCACCTTGCGGTACGGAGCGTCGGCCTCGACGATCGTATTCACCGCCGACAGCGTCCCCGAGAAAGGCCACAGGTAGGAGTAGGGATTGGGCTGCGCCTTGTCTTCGGAGGCGAGGTATCCCGCCTTGTACCCGGCATTGAACGGATAGTTTTCGCGCAGCAGACAGCGGTCGGCGACGCCGTAATAGGTGTAAACGGAATCGAGGGTCGCTTTCGCCCGCTCGAGATCCCGGGCCTGGCGCGGCGACAGGCGCTCGCAGGCAACCAGGGCGCACGCGGCGGCCACGATGGTCAGGAGTAGTGTTTTCTTCATTTTTTATCGGTTATTCATTGGGTGTTGGAGTCGTATAACGGGCTTTTTTCGTCCGGAGGGCCTTGTTGATTCCCTCGTTTACCATCGGCTCCATCAGCGTGTAGCCGTAGAGCGTCGGATGGCAGCCGTCGTGCGAGAAGCGCGCGTCCAGCCCGCCTGCGCCGTTGTCGAACGCCGCATGGTAATCCACATAGGGAATCTTGTGTTCGGCGGCATATCGTTTCAGCAGGGCGTTCAGCTCCCGGACAGCGGCTGCGGGCGTCGCCCCGGGCCGCCATGAAAAACGGTCGCACGGCAGCACGGCGCAGAGCACCACGCGAATGCCGTTGTGTTTGGCCAGTTCGCACATCGATACGATGTTGCCGAACGTATTTTCGAGTTTGATCGCCCCGTTGTTCTGTGCGATGTCGTTGATGCCGGCCAAAATCACCACCGCGTCGGGATGCAGGTCGATGACGTCGCGGCGGAAGCGCACCAGCATTTCGCTGGTCGTCTGCCCGCTGATGCCGCGGTCGACGAAACCGTTCTTTTCAAAAAAGGCGGGATCGGCGCCGATCCAGTTGTCGGTGATGGAATTGCCCATGAACACCACTTCGACCGGACGACCGGCCAGCTCGGCATTCTGTTTTTCGTAACGTCCGAACTGGGCCCAGTCCCGGGGTTGTTCGGCATGCAGGGCGGCGGCCGCAAAAAGGGCCAGCGACAGGAGTACGATTTTTTTCATCGGATAGTACAGGTTTCAGGTTTTCGCTAACAAAATTAGAAAACGCCGGTGGATCGGCAGTCCGTATCCATGAAGAAATAGTACACATCCGTGCCAAACCGCATAAATTCCGCCTTCAACCGCTTCCGGAGCGAGAAATCGCAGCCCGTAAGTCCTTTTTTTCGGGTCACAAACGACAAAATATGTCTGTTTTCATGCCGTATTCCGGGGTCGGCAGTCTGTTTTTTCATAAAATTTGCATAAATTTGCACAAACAACCTTACTCCGACTAACCGCAACCTTCCATGAAACGGAAAATACATCTCCTCTGGGCGCTCCTGCTGCTCTGCATACCGGCACACGCCAGCAACCTGCGGCAGATTTCCAGCCGCGAGGGCCTCTCCAACAACGCCATTCTCTCCCTGGCGCAGGACAAACACGGATTCATCTGGATAGGTTCCTGCGACGGCCTGAACATGTGGGACGGGGAGCGCATGCGGCTTTTCCCCAACGACTGGGACGGCAACGCACCGCTCTCGGGCAACCTCATCGAGGAGATTGCCGTAACGACCGACTCGCTGTTCTGGATACGCACCAACTACGGACTCGATTTGTTCGACCCCGACAGCAAGCGGGTCGAGCCCCACACCTGCTTCCAGGGAATGTACAGAATCGTGACACGGAGCAGCGGCGAAGTGATTGTCATCACGCAGGACAACAAGTTCAGCTATTACGACCCCGCCCGCCACGAATTCGCCCCGGTGCAGCCCATGCGGCATGCCGGATACGCCGACATCCTGGAGATGGCGCTCGACGACGACGGCAACCTCTGGTGTTTCTCCCGCAAGGGCATCTACTGCATGCCCGTGGAAATCCCTTCCGGCGACAGCGGGGAGTTCCGTTTCGGCGAAATCCAGCAAATCGCACTCCCCTCGCAGCCCGAATACGCATTCCGGGAGCAAAACCGCGTCTACTTCATCGACCGTACGCACGTGCTCTACGAATTCGACGTCACCAGCCGGCAGATTATCTATATAAAGGACATGCGCGAAGAGCTGGCGGCCATGGGCAGCGTGTCGGACATCATCAGCGACGATGACGATTACATCGTATCGTTCAGCACCAACGGCGTCGTCCGGCTCAAGACCACGCCCCAGAACAGCGTGAAATACGCCACCGAACACATCAACATCACATGCGGCGTCATGTCGCTGCTGCGCGACGCCCGGCAGGGAATTGTCTGGATCGGCACCGACGGACAGGGGCTTTACCAACACACGCGCAACGCCGTGGCCTTCCGGTCGATTACTTTCAACGACCTGCCCTACAACCTCTCCAAACCCGTCCGTGCGCTCTACATCGACCACGAACGCAGCCTCTGGATAGGCACCAAGGGCGAAGGAGCGCTGCGCATCCCCAACTACTACCAGCGCAAAACTTTCGATTCGGCGCACGTCGAGCAAATCACGACGGCGAACAGCGCCCTGCTCGACAACTCGGTCTACACGTTCGCCGAAAGCAGCCGCAACCTGCTGTGGATCGGCACTGACGGCGACGGACTGAACTATTACTCCTACCACGACCGGAAAATCCACAAACTGGCCGTCCCCGAGGAGCTGCGTTTCATCCACACGCTGCGTGAAACCGCCCCCGACACGCTGTGGGTCGCCTCGGTGGGCTGCGGCGTGTTCCGCATCACGCTCGGGGGGCCGCAGTCCCGTCCCGAAATCCGGGAGTTCAAACGGCTCCATTTCAACGAAGAGCTGGAGGTCAAGAAATTTTTCTTCGCCCTCTACGAACAGAACGACTCGATTATGTGGTTCGGCAACCGGGGCGGCGGCGCCGTGCGTTACAACTCCCGCACGGGCACGCACCATGTCGTCAAGTTCGACCGCAACCGCAGCGCCATCGTCAACGACATCTTCGCCATCCACCAGCGGCGGCCTGATGCAAATCGGACGCGACACGACGCTCGTTCCGGGCATCACCAATACCGTGCACGGCATCCTCGAAGACCGCAAGGGCGACCTGTGGTTGAGCACCAACCGGGGACTGGTGCAGTACACCCCTGCCACAGGCAATGTAGTGACCTACGGTTATTCCTACGGCCTGAATACCATCGAATACAGCGACGGCGCCTACTTCACCGACCCGCGCACGGGACTGCTCTTCTTCGGAGGCATCAACGGCCTGGTCACCATCGAGGAAACCGGATTCGGGGAGCAGGCGTTCAGCCCTCCAGTCCTGTTCCGCGACGTCCGCCTCAACGACGGCATCCACCACATCGGCAACCTGCTCTCCGGCAAGGGCGTGCTGACGCTCCGGCACGGACAGCGCATCTACGAAATCACCGTTTCGGCCCTCGACTACGTCAACGGCAGCAACTACACCTACTTCACGCGGCTGGACGGTTACAGCGACCAGTGGAACAGCACCTCGTCGAAACTCTCGTTCGCCGACCTCCCGGCCGGCACCTACCGCCTCGACGTGCGCTACCGCAACAACATCACCGGCGCGACCAGTCCGGTCTACTCGCTGCCGATACGCCTCAAACCGGCATGGTACGCCACGCTACTGGCCCGGTGCCTCTATATGCTGCTGGCGCTGGCCGTCATGGGCGGCATCGTCCGCTACTACCTGCTCCGCTACCGCCGGCGCCGCGCCGAACAGCTCCAACGGCTCGAAAACCGCAGCAAGGAGGAGATTTACGAGTCGAAGATGCGTTTCTTCTCGAACATCACGCAGGAGCTGTCGATGCCGCTGACGATGATTTCGGGCCCCTGCCAGCAGATTATCACCTACCGCAAGGCCGACTCCTACGTCCTGCGGTACGCGCAGACCATCCGGCAGAACGTCGCCAAACTCCACGACCTGATTTATATGCTCCACGAGTTCCGCGGCATCGGCTCCACGCAAAACGAGGACAACGCAAACATCGAACTGGTGCCCGTGGCGGAGATTGCGCAGGGTATCGTGGAGACTTTCGGCGACTATTCCGAGCAGAACAGCATCCACCGCCAGCTGGACATCGAGCGCAACCTGGCGTGGCCCAGCGACCGAGAGGGACATACCACGATTCTCAAAACCCTGCTCACCAACGCATTCAGGCACACGCCCTACAACGGCACCGTGAGCCTGACGATTCGCAACGACAACGGCAGCCTCTTCATCTCGGCCTCCAACGACAGCATCGGCGTCAACCTCGAGGACATCGAGGCTATTTTCGACCGCTACCGCGTACTCGACTATTTCGAGCGCAAGAGCGAACGGGGGCTTTCGTTCCAGGGCGACCTGCGCCTGGCCATCTGCCACAGCATCGTCGTCCGCATGCAGGGTGAAATCACGGTCGAAAGCACCCCCAACGCGCAGACCACCTTCACCGTACGCCTGCCCCGCCTGAAAGTCACCGCCGAAACCTCCGCGGCCAGCGACAACATCGTGCCGATCGACACGGAATACGGACTGCCGCTCCCGACCGTGCCCCAGCCCGAATTCACGTTCGACAAGAACCGTCCGACAATGTTCATCGTCAACGACAACTCGGAAATCATGAACTTCGTGGCCGAACTCTTCGCCCCCGACTACAACATCAAGATGCCCGGCGGCCTCGGCGAGATGATCGAACTGCTCAAGCAGATGCACCCGGACATCATCATCTGCGAGGCCCTCTCCGAGAAATCCGACTGCCTGTCGCTCATCAAGTTCATCAAGGAGGGCAAGCTCACCTCGCATATCCCCGTAATCCTGCTCTCGACGGCACAGCAGGTCGACGAACGCATCAAGGGCGTGGAGTCGGGCGCGGACATCTGCCTGACGCTCCCGTTCAACGTCGAATACCTGAAAGCCGTGACCGAACAACTGCTCAAACGCAACCGTTCGCTCAAGGACTACTACAAATCCACCATCAGCGCCTTCGAGCTCTCCGACGGACGCATGCTCCACCAGGACGACAAGGAGTTCATCGACCGGATGCTGAAAATCATCAACGACAACATCTCCAACACGGAGATTTCCACCAAATTCATCGCCGACGAGATGGGCGTGAGCATCCGCAACCTCTACCGCCGCCTGGAGGGGATTCTGAACCAGACCCCCACCAACATCATCAAGGAGTACCGGCTGGCCAAGGCCGAGCAGCTGCTCACCACGACCAAGCTCTCCATCGACGAAATCATCTACAAGGCAGGATTCGTCAACCGGGGCACGTTCTTCAAGTGTTTCGCCGCCAAGTACGGCTGTACGCCCAAGGTTTACCGCAAGGAGAAACTCTCGCAGGTGCGGCAGGAGGTCGACGCCCCCACGGGGGAGCAGCCGGAGAAGGCCTGACACCGCATCCCGACAGCCCCGTTTCCAACGACTCCG
>ENA-ORLY01003946-ORLY01003946.1-human-gut-metagenome-genome-assembly--contig:-NODE-3946-length-11282-cov-12.109058_pt1 | contig 11282 bp, 9 predicted proteins | sample MGYA00243071_ERZ508832 | MGnify/ENA primary metagenome ERZ508832 (study PRJEB26277, sample SAMN04329777) | human gut metagenome | biome: human-associated habitat | host: Homo sapiens | place: USA...
TGAGCATCATAGCTCTGCAGACGGATTCTGATTTTCTCTTTGACTGCCATTGCTTACGCCTCCTGAAAAATTGTTTTGCCCTAGGCGAGCCGATAAATTGCTCTACACAGTTCCGGGTGTTCCTCGATTTGGCACTAGAAAAACCGGTGAACCGCTCGGCAGTTCTCCCGGAAATATATTAGCAAATCAAATCCGAACATTGGTTCCGCCCGTTTCGCAGGTTGCCCTGCCGAGGGAACGTATTCCATCGCTGTCAGTAATTCTTTCGCCCGGTTCTAAGATCGGACATACTCCGCGGAAATAACCCATCTCAGCTATCGCCGGATGACAACCTCCCGCATCTACGCATATCGCTGGCCTGCACGACTTGTATCGCACAAGCCCTTTGCAGCCGAGAATTATTCTATCACACCTTCGTGCATTTGGCAAGTGTTTTTTAGAAAAAAGAACGAATTTTCTTTTTTATTTTCTCTGTTTTGTGGAATCGCGTTTTTTCTGTGCAAGATGCACAATCTCATGGCTTTTTGCCGGTGGAAAACTCCGCCGTGCCCCGGCAGCAGAGGTAGTATGGCCTTTGCGGCTGGGCTTTATACCTATATATAAGGAGAAGCAGGGCCGGAACGCTCCTGGCGTTCCGGCCCTGCCGTTCAAGCAAAATATCTGCTCCGTCACTCGCCCACAAAGACGATGCTGCCGGAGAGGGTGCTGGTCTGGATCTTTTCGCCGCGGCTCACAGTGAAGGTGTGGTAGCTCACACCCACGCTCACGCCGTCGCTGGTGTTGGAGAGCACCTTGACCTGCGTGCCCACCGGCACATGGATCTTGATCTTGTTGGTGCCGTTCTTCTTCGTCGCCTGCTCGATGGTGATGGAAGTGTAAGGGTTGGACAGGCTGTAAGCGACCTTTTCATAGCGGGGTGCGTGGTCGGTGGGCTTGTCATCCTTCATCCATGCGGAGAGCGGGTTCAGTTCATCCACCACCTGCTCCACCAGATCGCTGGCCGTGGGGGCCTTCTTCTCGATCTCAATGGTATCAGAGCCATCGATGCAGATGCCGGTACGGCCGCTGCCACAGTAGATTGTCTCCTTGTCGGTGGTCCCATAAGTCTCCTCGGTAGCTGTCAGGGCAGCGGTACGCTTGTTGACCACTTCCTGTACACCGGCATGATCCGTCAGGTCTGCAAACTGCTGCTGATAGGCGCTGTCCAGTACCGGCTGCGTATAGGCATCCATCACCTGTTTGACCGCAGCTGCTTCCTCTGCGGTGGCCTGCCGCTGCTGACCGTCCGGGCCGGTGACCTGTGCACCGGCCGCAGCACCGCTGAGCACATTGCCGAATACCGAAGTGCCCACGCCGGTAGCACCCAGCTGGAGCGCCAGCGATTGTGCATCAGAATACCGGCTGCCATAGTTTCCATTGCGGGTCATTACTGCCACACGGCTGTAGTCCGCTGCGGCATCTGTGCTGCGGCCCATATACTGCAGTGCTTTGGCGCGATAGTAGTAAGCGCTGACACTGTTGCTGTTCAGTTCCACGGCACGGCTCAGATCGTTGACCGCCTGTGCGTAGTTGCCCAGCAGCAGAGCCTCCTGGCCCGATGTCAGGTTGTCCACCAGCTGCTGCTGTTCCGCATCCAGCATCCATGCACTGGCTGTCAACGGCTGGGCCAGAAGGGCCACGCTCAGTGCCAGCGCCGCAAACGCTGCTTTCCATTTCTTGCTTCTCATTTTTGCAACACCTCATTCTCAGTTGTGTGCGGTTTTTCCGCGTGCGTGCAGGGGTTTTGCCCTGCTCAGGCTCAGTTTACCGTCTTTTTGTTCCGGCTGTCAAGCCAGCCCCGGCGTTTTCAGCGCTGTGCCTGAAAGTCATTCTGATAATTCGGCGTTTCTGCAAAAAAGCTCCCCGCCATACAGCGGGGAGCCGGAATGCTTTATCGTTTCTGCAGGGTGGTTTTCAACTGTTCGGCCAGACCGTCCCGCGGGGTGATGTACACGGTGGTGTACACCTCATACAGCACCATGCCGGGCTTGGCGCCGTTGGCCTTCCAGATGTTCTTCACCTCGGTGGTGTCCACCGCCACCTTGGCACCGGTGCCCGCCTTGTAGGCGCTGGAGTAGATGACTGCCAGCTCCGCCGCCTCCTGCTTGGTGGTGTCCGGGATGTCCTCACCGTGGCTCATGACCACAACGTGGCTGCCGGGAGCTTTCTGCACATGGAACCACAGGTCCTTGCCGCGGGCGGTGTGCAGGGTGAGCTTGTCGTTCTGGGCGTTGTTGCGGCCCACCAGGATCTCGAACCCGTCGCTGGAGGTGAACCGCAGGAAATCCGCAGGCTTCTGGCGCTTGTCGCGCTGCTTGTAGTACTTCAGATAGCCCTGGCTCTTGAGCTCTGCCCGGATCTCGTTGAGGGCAGCTTCGCCGGAAGCCGTTTCCACCTCGTAAAGCACCGTTTCCAGATAGGCGATCTCTTTTTCGCCCTCGGCCAGCAGGTCCACCAGCATCCGGGCGGCGGTCTGCTTCTTCTTGTAGTTTTTAAAGAAGTTCTGGGCGTTCTGGCTGGGGGTGAACCGCAGGTCCAGCGGGATGGTCACCTCGTTGCCCTCATCGTACCAGTTGGGCACCGTGATGCTCTTCATGCCCTTCTGGGCCAGATACAGGTTGGCGGACAGCAGCTCGCCGTACAGGCGCAGCTTTTCGCTTTTGCCGCTGGCGGCCAGCTCTTCCTGCCGGGCAGCCTGCTTGCGGACGGCACGCTCGTACATGTTGTGCACAGCCTTGTGCAGCTCCTTGCTCTTGGTACGCAGGCGCTCGGCGCGGTCCTTCTCGGCGTAGTAGCCCTCTAGCATCGCGTTGAAGGACGGCCATTCCTTCACCGCGTAGTTTTCGCCGTACTGCTGCGGACGGAAGAAGGTGAACTCCACCGGTTTGCCGTCCGGGTCGGTCACGCTGCAGGGGCAGCCGCCCTTGTCGTGGAGCTCTTTCAGCTGGTCGATAGCCGCCATCAGGCTGCGCTTTTGCTCCTCGGTCAGCTCGTTGGCCAGCAGGTGTTCCCCGTCAAAGGCGCGCCAGGCGGCTTCGCGGCAGACCACCGGGCCGACCCCGGCCACCGTTTTATTCAGGGCATCCGCCACCGGCAGGTCCCGCTGGCAGGCCGCTGCCACGATGGACGCAGAGCTTACCTGCAGAAAATCCGGCCGGGCCGGTTTGGGCGGCGTGGTGTAGGTCAGGCCCGGCAGCAGCTGCCGGATGTCGCTGTCCTCAAAATCCACCCGCTTGAGGGCGTCGATGATCTTGCCGTTCTGTACCAGCACCAGATTGGAGTAGCGGCCCATGAGCTCGGCGCACAGGGTGTTGCGCACCAGGTCGCCCATCTCGTTGGTGCACTGGAAGTCGAAGTAGACGATGCGGTCTCCCGGCTCCATGTGCACATCCAGCAGCTTGCCGCCGGTGAGGTGCTTGCGCATCAGCATGCAGAAGGAGGGCGGCGTCTCCGGGTTTTCAAAGGTCTCTTCGGTCAGGCAGACCCGGGCGGAACCGCTGCGGGCCGACAGCAGCAGCGCGTAGGTGTCCGTGCGGGTGCGCAGGGTAATGACCAGCTCATCGCGGGTCGGTTCAAACAGTTTTGCGATCTTGGCGTCGGCCAGAACGGTTTTCAGTTCCCGGGCCGTCAGTTCCAGTGTCGCGGCATCCAATGCCATGTGTGTTACCTCGTTCTTATCATTAAAATGGCCGCCGCGTTCGCTTTGGCCATATTCAGCGGAATGTTCTTTTTTAATTACAATCGGAGCAGCCTGCGGGCTGCTCCGATTGCTTTTTCACGAAAGGGGCCGTTGCGGAAAGCTACAGCCCTCCCCTATTATAAATAAGTATACGGGTCCTTGTTGGCTGTGCTCACCAGCACTTCCACGCCGGGCAGAGCGGCACGCAGCTTCTCTGCCACAGCAGCGGTCACCGGGAACTCCGTGGCGTAGTGCCCCGCCGCGATCAGCGACAGGCCCAGCCGCTTTGCATCACAGGCGTGGTGGTGATTTGCCTCGCCGGTCAGCAGACAGTCCACGCCCACGGCAAGAGCCTCTTCAAACAGGCTGCCGCCTGCACCGCTGATGACAGCCAGCCGTCGCACCGGTTTGCCGGTGTCGGCAAACTTGACCTGCACCGCCGGGCCGACGTCCGGTGCATTGCAGCGGGCGGCCAGCTCCTGCTGTGCCTTGCAGGCTAGCTGCGGCACCGTGATGGGTTCAATGCTGCCCACCCGGCCGCAGCCCTCGGCAAAGGGCTCCGGGTCCTGCATGCCAAAGATACCGGCCAGCACCTCGTTGACGCCGCCGGCAGCCGCATCCAGATTGGTATGCATGCAGATGGCCGAGATGCCCGCCCGCACCAGCTGGAACGGCACATCCTGCGGCCCCAGCTTTTTGAGTGGGTCAAAGATGACCGGGTGGTGCGCCACGATGGCTTCGCAGTGCTTCGCGGCGGCCTCTGCCACCACCTCCGGGGTGATGTCCAGCGTGACCAGCACCCGGGTCACTTCCCCGGCGCAGTCCACCAGCAGGCCTGGGTTGTCCCAGTGCTCTGCCAGCTCCAGCGGCGCGATGCGCTGCATGGCTTCATAAAGCTGCTGTACGGTCGTCATAGTCCGGTCTCCTCTTTCAAAAGTCGGTCGATCTCGTCTGCCAGCGGGGTGCCGTCCGGCACACCAAGGCGCATACGGGGGAGCTTGGCCTTCTGCCAGGCCGCATAGCCCGCGCCCTCCGGCCAGCTGCCGGTGCCGCCCAGCAGACACTCGGAAAAGGTCGGCTCGTGCCGCTCCCCGGTGTACTCGGCTGCCATCACGGCATACCAGCGGCCTGCCGCCTGCACGGGGCGGTCGGCCACAAAAGCAAAGCCATGGGTCCACAGCCAGCGGCGCAGTTCACTGTGACGGGTAGCCGGGATCATGATGATCCGCGGCCCACCCACCGTGAACACCCACGGAGCCTTTTCCAGGATCTCCCAGGTGGTCTGGGCCGAGACGCCCGCCAGCACGATGCTGCCCACCTCACCGGCCGACAACACAGAAAGACCGTCGCCGAGCCTCAGCTCAGCGCGGTCTTGACAATTGGCATGTTCCAGCGTCTGCCGGGCTTTGGACAGCGGGCCGGGGCGCAGGTCGGCCCCGATGACCTTGGGGTACCGGCCCGAAGCAGCCAGCACCGCCGTCAGCTTGCCGTGGTCGCAGCCGATGTCTGCCACCGGCTGCCAGGGGCGCACCAGTTCTGCCGCCGCCGTCAGACGCGCATCCAGTGTGGGCAGCACTCAGGCCTTCTTGGCTGCCAGGTGGGTGTTCAGCTTCTCCAGCAGCTCGTCGCAGTCCACGCCGTGCACCGCGCAGGCCTCCTCGATGCTCTCGCCGCGGGATGCAGGGCAGCCCAGGCAGTGCATGCCGATCTCCATGAAGTAGGGAGCAGTGCTCTGGTCCATGTCCAGAATGTCGCCGATGATGGTGTCACGGGTGACCTGCTTGGGGGCAGCGTTCTCTTCTTTTTTGAGCATATTGAAAATATCAAACATGATGGATTTCCTTTCTTGATCGGGTAATGTACGGCAAAACCTACCGTTCTTCTATACTATACCCCAACTGACCTGTATTTTGCAAGTATCTGCGGGCAAAATCAGTCCTCTTCCTTGTAATCCTTTTCCAGCGAGAAGCCGCGGCCGCTTACTTCGGTCACATGGCTCACGATCATGAAGCAGGTGGGGTCGATCAGGTGGGCAATCTTTTCCAGCTTGGGCAGCTGCCGGTTGCTGACAACACTCAGCAGCACCTGTTCTCTGTTCCGGCTATAGCCGCCCTCACCGTGCAGGATGGTCACGCCGCGGTCCAGCTGGGAGAAAATGGCTTCCCGGATCTCGTCCGCATGCTGACTGATGATCTTGACCTCGGTACGGGTGGAACCGAAAATGAGCACTTTGTCCAGCACAACGGTGTACACGATGACCATCACGATGCCGTACAGGCACTGCTGCAGCGGGCTGAACGCCGCCTGCACCGCCAGAATGATCAGGTCGAACACCATCATGGTCGCCGACACCGGCAGGTGGAACCACTTGTTGAGCACCAGCGGAGGGATGTCCATGCCGCCGGTGGAAGCACCGGCACGGATGGTGATGCCCAGCGAGATGCCCACGCCCAGACCGGCAAAGATGGTGTTGAGCACCAGATCATCGGTGAGCACAAAATCTGCAAACACCCGCTCCCACAGGGCCAGAAACAGCGGGCTGAGGATGGTGCTGGCAATGGTGGTAAGGGCAAAGCGGCTGCCCAGTACCATCCAGCCCAGCACCAGCATGCTGATGTTGATGGCAAACAGCACCCCGGACACCGGCAGGCCCAGCACACGGTTGACCCCCAGTGCGATGCCGGTGGCGCCGCCGGTGATCAGCCCGGACGGCACCAGAAACAGCACGACCGTCAGCGCGTACAGTGCGTTGCCCGCAATGATGGACAGCGAGCTGAAGGCGATCTGCTGCTTATATGAAAGTTGAATCATCTTTACACCTCTGTTCTTGAATCACTTTCTTCTATCATAACGAAAAACTCCACGTTTATCAAGCTTTTGCCGACAAACGTGGAGAATATTCATCCTTTTTTGATTATTTTGTAGCCGGTTCTTCCTCTTCCAGCAGGCGCAGACCGGCGGTGTCGGTGACCGGCAGCGAGAATACGATGGCCCCCGCCCTGCGGTCGGCCCCGTCCATGATGGCTTTCATGATCCGGTTCTTCTGCGCGGTGCGGCTCACGATGAGCACCAGCTCCTTCTCGTTCACCAGTTCCATGCCCAGGAAGGGAGCTGCCCCTTCCATGCCGGTGCCCTTTGCGTGGATCACGGTGCCACCGCCGGCACCGGCTGCGCGGGCCGCGTCCATGATGGAGCCGGTGTAGCCCTGGTTTGCGATCACCAGCAGCAGTTCATAGCGGGTATCCTTCAAGGTACTCTCCTCCTTCCAGGTCAGGGTCTGGTGCTCCGTGAGGAACCCAAGGGCCCGTTTTCCGCCGATGCTGCTCAGCGGCACGGTGAATGCAATGCCGGTGCCCGGCACGTCGATGCGCATTTTGCGGCGCAGGTCCCGCTGCACCTCCTGCCAGGTCTGGGCTGTGACCACCGCCAGCAGCACAGCTTTTTCGGTCTTTTCCAGCCCCAGGGTGGAAAGGGTCTCCTGCACCGCCGTGCCGGTGCCCACCGTGCGCAGGGTCACGTTCACACCGTGGGCCTCATACAACTGCAGAAAGGCGTCGGCAGTGCGGCGGTCGGTGATGGTGCTCATCAGAAACAGCGAACTCACAGCGCTTGCCCTCCTTACAGTTCAATGATGTCGTCATCCGGCCAGTCGGCATAGGCTGCCACCCCGGCCAGCGCGGGTTCGGCGGCACGGGCAGCCCTGCGCCGTCCGGTTTTGAGCTGAGCGGCAAGGCCCATCAGCTGCACCGTGATGAGCGGCGTCATGGCCACCATGGCCACCACGCCAAAGGCGTCCGTAACGATGTTGCCGCCCACGGCCACGCAGGCTCCCTGTGCCAGCGGCAGCAGGAAGGTGGCCGTCATGGGGCCAGAGGCCACGCCGCCGGCGTCAAAGGCAATGGCGGTGAACAGCTTGGGCACCACAAAGGAGATGCCGATGGCCACCGCATAGCCCGGGATGAGGAACCACAGGATGGAAATGCCGGTGAGCACCCGCACCATGGCCAGCCCCACCGAAATGGACACACCCGCCGAGAGCGCCATGCCCATGGCCTGGGCCGAGATGGCACCATCGGTCACCTCTTCCACCTGTTTGTTCAGCACATACACCGCCGGCTCTGCCTTGACGATAAAGTAGCCGATGAGCATGCCGATGGGGATGATCACCCAGTGGTAGCTCTGCCCGGTCAGCACCTGCCCCAGATAGTTGCCCGCCGGCATAAAGCCGACGTTCGCACCGGTGAGGAACAGCACCAGCCCCACATAGGTATAGGCAAGACCCACCGCAATGCGGCCCAGCGTGCGTTTGTCCAGCCGCAGGGCCACGGCCTGGAACACCCCGAACATGACCACGATGGGCAGCAGCGAGGAAGCAATTTCCTTGATGTACTCCGGCAGTCCCTCATGGAACAGCTGCCACAGCTCCACCGAATCGCTCACCTCCGGCAGCACCGGCGGGATGTAGGTGCTGTCGGACGCGCGAAATGCGATGCCGAGGATCAGCACCGCCAGAATGGGGCCCACCGAGCACAGTGCCACCAGACCAAAGCTGTCGTCCGCCGCATGGCGGTCGCCGCGGATCGCCGACACGCCCACGCCCAGCGCCATGATAAAAGGTACCGTCATGGGGCCGGTGGTCACACCGCCGGAGTCAAAGGCCACGGCCAGAAACTCCCGGGGCACAAAGGCAGCCAGCACGAACACAAGGCCGTAAAATGCCACCAGCAGCGGCGGCAGCGCCACGCCCAGCAGCATGCGCAGGAACGCGACGGTGAGGAACAGGCCCACGCCCGCCGCCACCGAGAAGATCAGGGTCTGGTTGGGGATGGAGGGCACCTGATTGGCCAGCACCTGCAGGTCCGGCTCCGAAATGGTGATGAGGAACCCCAGCAGAAAGCCGACGCCCAGGATCACCGGCAGTTTGCGGCTCCGGGTGAGCACAGCACCCACACGCTCGCCCATGGGGGTCATGCTCATTTCTGCGCCCAGTGTAAAGAACATGATGCCCACCACGATGAGCACCGCACCCAGCAGAAAGCACAGCAGGATGCTGGGCGACACCGGCGCAATGGTAAAGCACAGCACCAGCACAATGGCCACAATGGGCAGCACGGCCTGCAGGGCTTCCAGCAGTTTTTCCCGCAGTTTGGGGAGAGATGCTTTTAAAATCGCGTCCACCGCCTTTCCGTTCTGTACATTTTTGTGCAACGTATATAAAAAGTATACAAAGCAACTGCCGCCCCGTCAACCGACGGGGCGGCAAAGATACAGATAATTTACAATTCCTGCTTGGCCAGCACGTCGGAGGTGGGGGTCTGGAACACCGGGATGTCTGCATAGGGGTCGGCAGCATCATCGACCGGCAGGCTCTTCATGTAGGCGTCCATGGACTCAGCCACCTTCTTGGCCACAGCCACAGCCTCGACCACGGTGCGGGCACCCATCACGGCGTCGCCGCCGGCAAACACGCCCTCGCGGGTGGTGCTGCCGTCCTCACTGACGGTGAGCAGGCCCTTCTGGTTGGTCTCGATGCCGGTGGTGGTCTTGACAAGGTTGCTCTCGGAGCCCTGGCTCACCGACACGATAACGCCGGTGTGGGGGTAGAAGATCTCGCTGCCCTCCACCTGGGTAAACTTGCCGTCCTCGCCCTTGACGGTGTCGCGGCAGATGAGGCCGTTTTCCCGGATCTCCACAGGAGCCTTGCAGAAGCGGAAGCCCACGCCTTCCAGCTTGGCATAGCTCACCTCATATTCGGAGGCGCTGATGCAGCTCTCGTCGCGGCGGGCGTAGCAGGTCACATGACGGGCGCCGTTGCGGATGGCGGTGCGGGCGCAGTCCATGGCCGAGTTGCCCACGCCGATGACCGCAATGTCATCGCCCAGACGGAAGGCCTTGGAGTTGGCCAGATAGTCGATGCCAAAGGCCACGTTGCCCAGGCTCTCGCCCTTGATGTGCATGGCGTTGGCCTTCCACAGACCGGCACCGATGAATACGCTCTTGTAGCCGTCGCGGAACAGGTCGTCGATGGTGATGGTCTTGCCGATGGTGGTGTTGGGCCGCACCTTGATGCCCTTGAGCTCCAGATGGCGGTACTGGAAATCATCCAGCACACTGTCCGGCAGGCGGTAGTTGGGGATGCCATAGCGCATCACGCCGCCGATCTTGTCGCGGGCGTCAAAGATGGTCACATCGTAGCCCCAGCGTGCCAGCAGCACCGCAATGGTCAGGCCCGCCGGGCCGGAACCCACCACAGCCGCCTTCATGCCGTTCTTGGGGGCCGGGCCGGCGGTCATCTTGTTGGCGTAGGTGGTGGAGATGTAGTCCTCGATGATGGAAAAGTGCACCGGGTCGTGGCTGGGCATCCGGTTGCGCACGCAGTGGCCCTCGCACTGGTTCTCGTGGTTGCACACCAGACTGCACACGGTGGTGAGCGGGTTGTTTTCAAACAGCATCTGGCCTGCGGCGTCCATCTGGTTTGCCTTGAGCAGACGGATCACCTCGGGGATGTTGGTGTGGATGGGGCAGCCCTGCTGACACAGCGGCTTTTTGCAGCCGAGGCAGCGGTTGGCTTCGTCCAGAACATGAAGTGCCATGCGTTCCTCCTTGGATCGGCGGGGCCGATCTTCCTTCTTCTTCTCACATGTTGTATCCAACATTGCATTGTTTTAATGATACACCCAATACGGCACGGTTACAAGAGCGGAATTGCTGATTTTTTGCCAGAATTTTTTGTCAATTCGTCAAAAAGATATTTTTTTGACGATATATTCCGCCCATCGGGGCCGGGTTTGCCCGGCACAGGGCCCCAAAGTCGCTGGCCGCTGCCTGTGCCGCCGCCATCCGGGCACCGTCGGGGCCGGTCTGGGCCAGCTTTGCCAACGAGTGAGACACCGGAAGGGACACCTGCCCCAGCAGCGGCAGGGCGTCCTTCCGTGCTCCCAGCAGGTGCAGCGCCGGCGGCAGGGCCGGCACCGTGTCGGCCGTATAGCCCAATGCAGCATCCATGGCAAGGCGGCGCATCCGGGCCCGGGGGTAGCGCACCGTGGTCAGGGCATCCAGCAGCTGCGGCAGACTGGTGCTCTGTCGCACCGCGTGTTCCAACCGGTGTTCCAGCCCTTCAGACACTCCGCGCACCGCTGCAAAAGGCTCCGGCTTTGCGCAGGCTGCCCGCAGCAGTGTCAGCTCACACCGGCCTGCCGCGTCAAAATCCGTATACGCGCCGTCATTTTCCGCCGTTTTATACAGTTCAAACGCCTTTTCCGGCACAAACGGGGCCACGGCCTCGGCTCCGCCCTCGGCCCAGAGAGCCCGCAGAGCACTGGCACTGGCAAATTGCGCGTGGCCGCTCTCCTCCAGCGTCTGCCCGTGGTTGGCCCCCCTGCGGGGCAGCGGCACCGGGGTCATGCCTGCCCGCTGCTCCAGGATGGCGCGGCAGTATTCCACGGCCAGGTTGTTGTTCGGCTGGCTCAGCAGCGCCGCCATGGCAGGGTCGGCCCCCACGGCCTGCACTGCCGCCTGCCGGGCTGCCGCAAAGCTGCGCGCCCCGGCGGCCAGCTGCTGCTTC
>ENA-ORLY01003947-ORLY01003947.1-human-gut-metagenome-genome-assembly--contig:-NODE-3947-length-11282-cov-6.367247_pt1 | contig 11282 bp, 5 predicted proteins | sample MGYA00243071_ERZ508832 | MGnify/ENA primary metagenome ERZ508832 (study PRJEB26277, sample SAMN04329777) | human gut metagenome | biome: human-associated habitat | host: Homo sapiens | place: USA...
GGTTTTCAGCGTCTACCGCTTTTGACAATGTTGTCTGAAGCGCTTTAGGGCAGTCCGCTGTGATCGGGTTTGGCAATGAGCCGAACCCGGTTTTTGCACTCACTTTCCGGCAATGCTGCCGAGAAGTTCCCGCCCGCAGGCGGCATGGGGGAATGGGGATTTCCCCAGCAAGCGCGTTTGTCATACAAATGCTATGCTTGCGTCAATGCCGCCTCCTATGGCGACGAGGCCCTCTGCACAGACCTGCATGCCCCCACTTGTCAAAGCGCCGGAATAAGCAGAAAAGACTTGAACCACCGCCCCACCAGAGTTAACATCACCACCAACAGGTTCTCGGAGGGAGGTGCCTGCGGTTGGTGGCAGCCTTACAATATGTTTGCTGAAAACATTTGAAGGAGGCTGATTTTGATGGAATATGGTTATGCGAGAGTTTCCACGAAAGAACAGAACGAACAACGGCAGATCATTGCGCTGGAAGAGTTTGGACTGAATTTGAGGCAAATTTTCATAGACAAGCAGTCAGGCAAGGATTTTGAGCGTGCGAATTACCAACGGTTAACTCGCAGGTTGAAAGAGGGTGATACCCTTGTGGTCAAGAGCATTGACCGCCTGGGCCGAAATTACAATGAGATTCTGGAGCAATGGCGGATCATCACCAAGGAGAAGCGCGCAGCCATCGTGGTGCTGGATATGCCCCTGCTGGATACCCGAAAAAATCGGGATCTCACCGGGACGCTGATCGCCGACATCGTTTTGCAATTGCTCAGTTATGTGGCTCAGACGGAGCGGGAGTTCATCCGGCAGCGACAGGCGGAGGGCATCGCCGTGGCGAAAGCGCAGGGCGTGCGTTTTGGGCGTCCGCCACTGGTGCAGCCGAAGGAGTTTCCCGCTGTGCATCAGGCGTGGCTGAAAAAGGAGATCTCCGCACGGGAGGCCGCACGGAGATTAAGCGTTACCCACAAAACATTTCTCAGATGGGCGCATGAACTGTAAAAAATGGTGAGGGAAGTACAGGTTGTGCCCACATAGCTGTTGCGGGTAGAATCGCCCTGTGATATAATAAAAGCCGCAGTAAACTGCGACTTTTGACGGTGGTGACAAACCTGTACTATAGACTCCAGCGCTTGTCCTGCCCTGTCTGGCTCGACCCTAAAACAGCTGTCGCCCTGTGGCGAAAAGAAACCTGCTCTCCGATAAAAGCTCAGCGGCTCTGTGTTCGGAACCGCTTTTATATAATCATTTTAGAGGAGGAATCTTATGAAACGAAGGATTTTGTCATCTTTGATGGCGCTTGTGCTGGTGTTCGGGCTTCTTCCCGTCAGCGCAATGGCGAAGGCAAGCAATTGGGGTGCAGACCGACCGAAAAGCGAAATCAAAAGCGGGTATCAGATACGAAATGGAGAGACTAAGAGTCCGTCTACAAATTTTATACTTGGGAATGGAGACGGCCAGCTTAGAACTATGCCGACCGGGAGCGAAAATGGTCAGTCTTTCAACGCATCGGCGTATTGCGGTGTAACGGCTGTTTCCAGCGATCCGGATGTTGTAGAAGTAAAAAATTACGAGATTGGAACATGGCGGAGCAGCGATTCCTGGAATGGTAAAGACTGCCTGCAGGTTAACGTCGGTCTCAAAAAGGCGGGTTCGGCAACCGTCACGATTACCTACTACTACACATTCAGCGCGAATGCAAATCCGTTCACTAATCAAAATGCACTTTGGTTTAAAGGAACTTGCTATTACACGGTCAAGGTCATCGACCCGGATGAAAAGCCCGATAAACCGACAGCATCTGACATCGAGCGTTTTCGCAATTATGTGAACACTACAAGCAGTTCCAAAGGCGCTGTTTATATGTGGTGCGATACCTATGACCATCACGCATGGTTCGATTATGTGACGGAGGTTGAAGACGCGTACACGCTGGGCGAAGTCGTGAAAAACGATGGCAGTGTTCTGAGCGCGTCAACCTATCCGTGGATCTGCGTCATGACACTGGACGCCAATAAGTATCTGGCTGCCTACAACTCCGGGTTGGGCGTTCAATGTGGTACGCATTATTTGAAAGACGGCCAGGATGCAACTGAAACGGCTACCTGGTACTACAATGTTGAATTGAGCAAATGGCAGTATAGATCCGCTGACGCTCCCGTATATATTGACATCACCCATACTGCGCCTACCCCCAAACCCGACGTGCCCAATACACCCAATGGCGATCAGATCATTACGGATCTCGGCAATGCCGTTAAAGATGCTGTAAAGGTAGAGTGCGCCAACGAAACCGGCGCGCATCCCACAAGAACGTATGATCTGACGGCAGGCGACATTGGCAGTATCACCGCGCCCGCCAAAAATTCTGACGGCAAGTACACTGTTAACGTGACCATCAAGGCCGATGAATACGTCAAGCAGTATAGCACTGATACCGGGGTTTCCCATAATTTGAAGACTGGCGCGGCATCCAGCCAGACCATCGCCCTCACCTACAACGCCGCTGGTGGTAAGTGGAAAGCCACCGGCCCCGCTCCCTATGTCACTTTCAAGGTGGAGCATGAGGGAATCCCTGCAAAGCCTGACGTAGATACGATCTATAAGGATGAATATTTAGATCCTGATGGTAACCCCTATGTAGGCGAGGGCGGCTCTAAAGAGTTTGCAGTCATTCTGAAATGCAATAAGGTTACCAAGCACATCTATGGCTTCAACAGTCTGGGCCTTGTGGACGGTGGCTACACACTGGGCGATGTTGTAGACAATGAGGACGAAAATACCAAGACTGCCTATCCGTACACCTGCACCATGACGGTGGACTACACCAAGTATGTGGATCAGGCTAATAGAGATTATCAGGGAGAAGATGGCGAACACGAGATTGTTGCCGGTACGAAGACGACCCGGGAAATCGTGTGGTATTATAACCGCGCCAGCAAGTCCTGGATCGTACTGGCTGAGAACGATCGGGCTCCTATTGTGATTCCTGTTACCTGCGAAAAGGCTCCCGATGCGGACATGCTGGAAACTGCCGTTGAAAACGCTAAACTGTATGTGGATTGCGAAACCGTGGACAGCCATAACCGGCAGGCGATTGCCCTCAACGGCTACGACAAGGCCACCGTTACGACGAAACCCTATATGGTTGTGTGCACGGACAAAACCGCAACCGTGACCATCACGGACCAGAAGGCTTATGCGGATCAGTACAAGCCCGGTGGAGCGGCCCATACCTATGACAGCGGGAACCAGAGCAACCGCAATACGTTCACCATGGAGTGGAAGAAGGGCGAGGGCGGCTGGAACTGGTACTTGAAGGGTGAGCCTGCCCTGATTATGACCAAGTGCACGCCGGTGCCTACTGAGGACGATGTGAAGAAGGCGCTGGACGGACTTGAAAAGGGCGTTCGGGTTACCTGCGTGACGGAGAAGAACAACCACGGTTCTGAAACGTATGCCGTCAAGCTGGGCCTGCCGGAGAACTGGAGACTGGGCGGAGAATTTGACTGGAATGGCCATATCGGCTATGAGGTGGAGGCGCCCACCAGCAGCTTTGTGAACCTGTTCAGCAGCGAACATGGCAAGCACACCGTGAAGGACGGTATGCCCGAGACGCTGCGCTGGGTCATTTACTGGGACGGCAGCAGCTGGAAAGCCGCCGCAAATGACAACCCCGCAGCAATCGAAGTGGAGCATGTGAACGCGCCCGACACCTATCAGGTGACGGTTAAGAACAGCGCCGCCACGAATTCCGGCGCGGGTTTCTATGAAGCGGACAAAACCGTGACGATTCATGCCGGCAGCCGCAGCAACTACACCTTCATCGGCTGGACGACCAGCTCCGGCGTGACATTTGCCAACGCCGCGAAGGCGGACACCACCTTTAAGATGCCTGCCAAGGCGGTGGAAGTGACCGCAAACTGGAAGTACACCGGCAGCGATTCCGATAACGACAAGGACGACGATTACACCCTGAAATATGTCACCAACGGCGGCAAGGTCATTTCCTCCGAGACCAAGTCCCGCAGCTGGGTCAAGGACTACGAGGATCTGCCTACCCCCACCCGCAGCGGCTACCGTTTCGAGGGCTGGTATTACGATACCCGTCTCACCGACAAGGTGACCGATGATGTGAAGGTCAACAAAACTGTGGTGACCCTGTACGCCCGTTGGTCTTCCTCCGAAACTCCCGGCATGCTGAACGATGAGGATCACTTTGCCTACGTTCAGGGCTACAGCGACGGCAATGTCCACCCCTACGGCCTGATTTCCCGTGCGGAGACCACCACCATCTTCTTCCGCCTGCTGACGGACGAGGTTCGGGACGACAATTTGTTGACCAGCAACACCTACACGGACGTGACCAATGACTACTGGGCCAATACCGCCATCTCCACCATGACGGGTCTGGGCATTGTGCAGGGCCGCAGCGCCACCACCTTCGATCCCAAGGCGCCTATCACCCGCGCCCAGTTTGCCGCCATCTGCGCCCGGTTCGATACCGGCGTCAGCAGCGGCAGCCGGACGTTCTCCGACATCAGCGGCCACTGGGCGGAGAAGTATATTGAGCGTGCCGCGGAGCTGGGCTGGATTCAGGGCTTTGCGGACGGCACCTTCCGCCCTGATACCTATATCACCCGGGCACAGGCCATGACTATGATCAACCGTGTTTTGAACCGGACGCCGGAAGATGAAGAGGACCTGCTGAAGGGCATGAAGGTGTGGCCCGACTGCAACCCCGGGGACTGGTTCTATCTGGCGGTGCAGGAAGCCACCAACTCCCATGACTACAAGGATCGGGGCGGCGAAGTCTGGACGAAGCTGACCCGGGATCCCGACTGGACGCGCTACGAGCGCTGATATTTGACATAATTTTCAGAAATACACATATCGGTTGCTTCTTCTAAATAAAAGCACAAGCGGCGCACCAAATCTGGTGCGTCGCTTGCGCTTTTGCCTTGCTCTAAACGACTCTTTTAAATGTTGCCCTTATGCGGGGTTGCCTTACGGCGCGGGGGGTCTTGTTATCTCAACTCAGATGAGTTTTGATTTTGGCTACTAATCTAATCAGGGAGTAGTAGTCTTGACGGTGAACTTCACGGTAGCGGAGCCGTTAGCCACGAAGGTAACATACTGCTCAGCAGCGCTGACCAGAGTGTAGCCATCGGGAGCGGTACCGTGAACGGTGACGTAATCTTCGCCCTTGTCCGCAGTCATCTTGGCGGGCTTTTCGCTCTTGACCACAGTGCCCGCGTTGTCATCCAGGACATACTGGACAGAGATGGTCATGGTAGCGTCAGCAACCTCTTCGGTTTCAACCTCGAGTTTATACAGACCCTTGATCTTGGAGATGGTGTACTGGCCATTCTTGTCCAGCTCAACCTCTTCACCATCAATCTTAACGGTCTTGATGGTGTAGTCCTTGTCGGCAGTCACGGTGATGACAACGTCCGTGTCGTTCTTGTCGTACTCGGCAGTCTTGCCAGCAGCATACTTGCTGCCATCCACCTTCACGGTGGCGTTGCCGGTGGAGACAACCTTCACGCCGTAGACATCATCCTCGCTCTCAACTTCCTGAATGATCAGGGTCTTGACCAGGTAATCCTGAACGATAGCATAAACGTTATCGTTGTCATCCTTGGCGATGGACTTGTAGCTGGACTCGGTGATGTTGCCGTCCTTGTCCACATAGTAGACTTTCATGGCATCATCACAGGAGATAGTCTCGTTCGTGTAGATAGAAGCAGCGGTACCGTCCTCCAGCTTGCCGCCGGTGGTGTTCAGGATAACAGTGTACTCCTTGGAGACCTTGTCGATACCAACACCAGCCAGATACTCCTTGGCATCGCCGGGCTGGGTCTTGGGATTGGCCTTCAGGCCAGCGCCGTAAGCGTTGTACTCCTTAACGCCAGACACAACACCGTACTTATCAGTGGTAAAGGACTTGAACAGGCCGTTAGCTCCGCTGGCGGTCAGGCCAGTGGCGTTCTCGTCAACCTTCACGGTCTTGATTTCACCATTGACAATGGCATTGTACTCGAAGTAGTTGCTGTCCTTATCGTGCTCCAAATCAGAGCCGGACTCCTTGGCGAAGAAGATCATCTTGTTGTTGTCATCCTCGATAGCGACCTTGGACTGAGGCAGGACAAACATGACAGTAACCATCTTGCCATTCTTGCAGTAGAAGAACACGTCGGTCTTGTAACCCTCGTTCTTGCCAGCTGCAATGGTGGGAGCGTTCTTGATGCCGGTGTAAGCGGTGAAGTCCTCGTTGCTGCCGGCATCGGCAACCACGAACTGTGTAGCGCTGTTGGCAGTGACATAGGTGGTATCCTTAACATCGTTGACGGTGCACTTGTCAACAGAGATGCTGGCCTTGTCGTTCTTCAGGTTCAGAGCGTCAGAAGCAACCTTGTAGGAGGACTTAGCCACATCAACAGCCTTCAGGGTGTAAACGCCGTCGTTATCCACCTTATAGGTGACAATGACAGGTTCCTTCTGGCCATTAGCAACACCGGCTTCCGTGCTCCATGCCTTGGTATCAGCGTCGGTGAACTTGCCGTCCTTATTGACGTCATACTTCAGGTTATCGGCCTTGGAATAATCCTTTTCGGTGGTGACAACCTTGCTGGTGCCATCGGTGAAGACCAGCTCAGCCTTCTTGCCGACGAAGGTACCCTTGTCAGCCACATTGATCAGCAGAGCATAGTTGCCGATCTCCTCGATCTCCTCAACGTAGATGACATAGCCATACTGGTCGAGGTAAGCGGTGTAGTCGTTCTTCACGGACACTTCGCCAAGAGGCTCACCGGTAGTGGCGGCGGACATCTTGTAAGCGGTATCAGCAATGGTAATGCCCTTGTTCTCGTCCTCATCCTTGGTGCTGTTGGTGGTCTTGGAGACATAGCCCTCAACCTTCTCGGCAGCGGCCACAGACTTCACCTCATCAGCAGTCTGAGAATAGGTGTACAGGACATAATCGTCATCCTCGAACTTGTCATCGGTCTCAAACTCCAGAGACTTGCTGACAGTCTTGCCGGTCAGGTCAGAGGGAACAGCCATCACGTTCTGCGTAGAGGACAGAGTGTCGATCACAACATAGGCATCCTTCTTGGAGGTAGCAGCCACAGACTTGTTGATCTGGCCAACATAGGTCACGACCTGGGTGATGATAACAGAATCATCGTCCTTGTCATAGAAGACCTCGGTCAGAACGCCGTTTTTGGCAGTGCTGTACTTCTTGCCGCTCTTCTCCAGATAATCCTTACCGATCTTGGCGTCATTGCTCTTCTTCAGAACCACAGCGGCATCCTCGGCCTCTTCGCCGTTGATGTAGACGGTGACATCCTTCTTATCAATGGTGGAGCCGAGAGCCAGATCCTTGTAGATATCGCTGGCCTTGACAGCCTTGGTGTAGGTCAGGTCGGGCGTGTCGGTGTACTTGCCGACTTCCTCAGCCTTGATCTTCCACTGAGTGGCGGGACGAGAGAAGTCGTCAGTAGCGCCGAACTTCTTCAGATCCTCAAAGTACTTCTCAGCGAACTGCATCTTGCCGTCCTTGTCGATGTTGCCATCGGTCTTGCCGGTGTTGGCCATGTCCTTAGCGTCGGACTGCTCCTTGATGGTGATGTTGCCGACGGTGACGGTGGAGTTCTTGTCATACTCGACCATGGTAGCCTTCAGGGTGTTGAAGGCATACAGGCAAGCCTCTTCACGAGTGACAGCCTTGACACCGTTGAAGTCGCCCACCAGATCATCAGCCAGGCCGATGTTCAGAGCGCGCTTGGCAACCTGGATGGACCAGTTAGCGCCGGTGTAGCCTTCCTGCTCAGCCTTGTAGCCCAGAGCGCCCAGCAGCATCTTCATGAAGGCATAGCCGGTCAGGGAGTTGGCAGGCTTGAAGCTGCCGTCAGCATAACCGGAGATGATGCCGGTCTTCTGGCAGTAGGCAATGTAGCCAGCGAAGGTGTGGTTGGTAGGAACGTCCTTGTAAGGAGCAGCATCAGCCACCAGGGCGGATGCAGTGGTGGGGCCAAGGATCAGGTTGCAGATGATCTTGGCAGCAGCGCCACGGGTCAGAGTGGTGCTGGGACGGAAGTCACCTTCGGCATAGCCGTCGATGACCTTCACGGCGGACATCACGTCGACAGCTTCAGCGTACTGAATCTTGGTGCTGTCGGTGAAGTCCTTGGCACCGGCAGAGACGGTGACCAGAGACATGGTCATCACCAGAGCCAGTACCAGAGAAAGGAACTTCTTCATGGGGTTTCCTCCTTTTAGATTCTCCCGTTCGGGAGTTTGTTTTACAAAACAAAGCTTTCTTAACCGCCCCGATTTACATATCGTGGCTAGCCTACCCAATATCTGAACCGGGGGCATGTTCCGGGTATCCTGTTTTGCAAGGCCACTTTATCAGCCCCATTTCCGAATGTAAATAGTTCCCGCCGGGATGTAATACAAGTGCAAAAAAGCAGCGTTTTTATGCAGAACTGTGCCATTCACGCAACGTTTGAACGTAACAAACCGGCCAAGGCGGACCTTGACCGGTTTCGGTGTTTTCAGGACAAAGCGGAGGTCATTTCTCCTGCTCCGGCAGGGTGTAATGCCGCCCGGTGAGGACCAGCTCGCCCCGGTCCGTCAGCCGCCGGAGGAGCAGCGTTCCCTGCTCCGGTTCGAGGCCCAGCAGGCGGATAAAATCCTGACGGCGGCCGGTGCCGTGCTCCTGCAGATAGGCCCGGATGATGTCCAGATGGTCATCGGGGTCCGCCACCGCCCCGGCGGGGTAGTACCGGGTGCCCACCCGCACCAGCCTGCCCGCCTCCCGCAGCTCCAGAAGGTACTGCCGGGCAGTGCTTTTGGACACGCCCAGCCGCTCCATGACCGCTTCACGGGTCAGCCAGCCCTGCTCCTCGGCCTGAGCCATCAAAAGCTGGGCCCGATCCCCCTGACGGACCCAGGTGTGGAGGTTCCGCAGGTTCACATGCTCCAAGCCGCCCCGGATCAGCGCCGTGCGGGTGACGGTGGTCAGCCGGGAGAGGTCCATGGGCCGCCCGGTGGTGGGTGCGGTAAAGACCCGCGGCTCCGTGGGGTCCTTGCGGCGGTCCCATGCGTCCAGCAGCAGCCGCCGCAGGCGGCTGCCCATGGAGACCATCCGGTCCGGCAGGCGGATGAGGTTCTGGTCGAAATCCACCTGCCCCCAGGTGAGGGAGGCGATCTCTCCCGGCTGCATCTGGAGCTTCCAGCCCATCCAGAGGGCCAGTCCGGCGGGAGACGAGCCCTCCTGCTGGATCACGCGCCAGAGAAGATACTCCGCCTCGTCCCGCTGGGCCAGAGGATTTTCCGGCGCGGCGGGTTTGGTGAGATAGGGCGAGAAGGCATCCCGCAGGGTGGACACCGCCATGCCGCTGACCCGGGCCACATAGGGCCAGTCATGGGTCTGAAGCTGGCGGATCACAAAATCGTGGCGCAGGTCCATGAGGTTGACCTTCTGGCCCTCGCTGTCCAGCGCCAGCCGGGACAGCCGGGAAATGGACTCCGGCGGCATAGGCTTCTTGCTGCGCTCGGAAATCACCACATGGGGGTCCCGGAGGGCACAGCGAACGTGCCGCTCCCGGAGGCAGGTTTCCGTGGAGGGTTCCAGCGGGACCGTGCGGTCCGGGAGTTGAATGGCCTTGCCCTCAAAGTCCACCTGATCCCAGCGGAGCTCTGTGATCTCGCTCCGGCTCAAACCCTCCAGCCAGGCCAGACGGAGAATGGCCCCCTCCGGGCTGTGGGGGTGCCGCTCCAAAATGCGCAGCATGGCGGCCTCGTCCGGCCGGTTGAACGTGTGTCCCATGGAAAAGCCTCCCATCTGTCGCCGCAGAAACAGCGCCGCGGCGGAACGATCGTCTGCTGCGGGGATGGAAGGACAAAATGATGATTTTGTAATAGAATGCCGGAAAAGTACGGTTTCCGGTGGGATACCGGGCGCAGCTCCCGCCGTTTTACCGGGCCAAGCACACAAAAAGGCATGTTGAACAGACGGGGCCTGTTCTGACCGGAGGTCCCGTCTGTTCAGCACGCCGCAAAGCGAAGAACGTCTTGCTTTTTCTTAATTTTTCAAGTAAACTTTCAGTTGTCGGCGGGGACCGGCGGCTTTTTTGCCGCCGATATGTGACAAAATCATCATTTTGTCTAACAGAGCAGCCCCAGCCGTTCCAGCTGCCGCAGATGCTCCGTGCCGGTGGTCAGCAGGTAGATTCGAGTGGTCTCGATGGAGCTGTGGCCCAAAATATCCGCCAGCTTCACTACGTCCTGACAGGCCCGGTAAAAGGTCCGGGCGAACAGGTGCCGCAGATTGTGGGGAAAGACCTTTCCCGCCGCCACACCGGCGGCGCGGCACAGCCGCTTCATCTCCGCCCAGATCTGTGTGCGGGACAGCCGTTTTCCGCCTCCGGTGAGAAAGATCTCGCCGGAGGCGATTTTTTGTTTCCGGGCGTATTGCAGCAGCCGACGGCACAGTCGGTCAGGAAGAAAAATAGTACGGACCTTGCCCTTTAAGGCAACATCCGTCCGCCCCCGGCAGGCGGCCTCCACCGTGATGAAGGGCACCTCCCCCACCCGGATGCCTGTGGCGCAGATGGTCTCCATCACCAACGCCAGCCGCTCCCGACCCAGCGTTCGGGCGGTGCGGACCAATGCCCGGTATTCTCCCCGGTCCAGTTCCCGTTCCGCCTCCCGGAAGCTGCGGCGCTGAAGCCGCAGAACCTTTACCCGGCACTCCGGCCGCCCAGCAAAATCAAAGAACCGGTTAAGTCCCGCCAGCATGGCGTTGACGGTGGCAGGGGCGTACCGGGCCGTGAGCCGTGCCTTCCATGTCAGGACCAGACCCCGATCCACCGCGCCGCCGCTCCATCGTGCGAAGGCCCGGATGCTCCGCACATAACTCTCCGCCGTGCCGTGGCTGTATTCCCGGCGGAGGAGCTCTCTTCGGAAACCATCCACCGTCCGCTCCGTGACAAGCTCCATTCCCTTTTTCTGTTTCATGTTTCTTCCCCCTCCCAGCATATCCGCCGGTGATCTCCGACATCTTTCCTTATTTTCACACAGGAACCGCCGGGTGTGAACCTCTATTTCACCGTATATCGCCATTAGGATCTCTATTAGGAAAAGGCCGCCCGATCAGGGCGGCCTTGAGGCTGTCGATAAAGTGATAAATTTTCCGCGACGGTAAGGTAGGTCAGCCGTTAGCGGCTTTGCCGCTTTACGGATGCTGCATACCCCACTGCGGGTAAAGGGTGTGCGCGGGA
>ENA-ORLY01003950-ORLY01003950.1-human-gut-metagenome-genome-assembly--contig:-NODE-3950-length-11280-cov-3.637597_pt1 | contig 11280 bp, 8 predicted proteins | sample MGYA00243071_ERZ508832 | MGnify/ENA primary metagenome ERZ508832 (study PRJEB26277, sample SAMN04329777) | human gut metagenome | biome: human-associated habitat | host: Homo sapiens | place: USA...
GCAGGAACAGTACTTAGCCGTACAGTTAGAAAAATCCGTAAGCAAAGACTGGATCTTAGAGAACTATCTGAACTCCATCAACCTCGGTCAGAATACACTTGGTGTCCAGTCGGCATCCAGACGTTACTTTAATAAGGATGTTTCGGAACTGAATATTTCAGAATCTGCCGTCATTGCGGCGATCACACAGAATCCGAGCCGTTATAATCCGGTCAGCAACCCTGACCAGAATAAAAAGCGCCGTGCCAAGGTATTAAAAAACATGTTAGATCAGGAATACATCTCTCAAAAGGAATATGACGAAGCCATGAAGGATAAGGTCTATGACCGGATCCAGGTTGCCAACCTTGAGGTTGCCGATGATAACGTCACTTCCTATTTTGTAGATGCGCTGACAGATCAGGTGATCCAGACATTGATCGATGAAAAAGGTTATACGGAAACACAGGCATACAAAGCACTCTACAGTGGAGGGCTGACCATTTATTCCACACAGGACAGCAACCTGCAAAAGATCTGTGATGAAGAGGTCAACAACGAAGCAAATTACGGCGCAAATCCGGAGTATTCTTTCTCCTACCGTCTGACCATCCAGAAAAAAGACGGTACTTATAAGAACTACAGTGAGCAGACCATGCTTTCTTACTATCAGGCAAATGACAAAAACTACAATATCCATTTTGCCTCCAAAGAAGCTGCTGAGGCTGCCATTGAAAAATACAAAAACGAGATGTTAGAGGATGGCGATACCATTCCGGAAGGCGGCGAAACCGTTTCTTATACGTTACAGCCACAGGCTGCGATGACACTGATCGACCAGTCCACCGGCGAAGTAAAAGCGTTAGTAGGTGGCCGTGGTGAAAAGACAGCAAGTAAGACCCTGAACCGTGCCACTTCAACTGCAAGACAGCCGGGTTCCACTTACAAAGTCCTTGCCGCTTATGCTCCGGCATTGGATTCCGCCGGCATGACACTTGCAACCGTACAGGATGATGCTCCTTATTCCTATGAAAACGGAACTTCACTCCGTAACTACGACAATAACTACCGTGGATTTACCACACTCCGGGAAGCCATTACAAATTCCATCAATGTCGTAACGGTAAAGACTTTGACCGAGATCGGCACACAGGTAGGTTTTGATTACCTCGATGATTTTGGCTTTACTACCATTGTACCGGAGGACAACACCCAGTCACTCTGTCTCGGCGGTCTGACAAAAGGTGTCTACAATTTAGAATTAACGGCTGCCTATGCCACGATCGCAAATGGCGGCACTTATACGAAACCAAGATTTTTCACAAAAATCCTTGACCATGACGGCAATGTACTGATTGATAATACACCTCAGACACATACCGTATTAAAAGATACGACCGCATGGCTGATCACTTCTGCGATGAAAGATGTTATGACACAGGGAACCGGTGTTGCAGCGAATATCAGCAATATGCCGGTAGCCGGAAAATCCGGTACTACAACGAAAAACCGTGACTCTCTATTCGCAGGATTTTCTCCATATTATACCTGTGTTGTCTGGGGCGGATATGATGACAACTCTCCGTTAAAGAGCACAAGGTATACCAAAAATGTATGGAAAGCCGTCATGCAGCGTGTGAACGAAGGATTGGAATACCGTGATTTTGAAAAACCGGAAGGCATTGAGACTGCTACCGTATGTAAGAAATCCGGTAAACTTGCCGTTGCAGGCATCTGTGACTGTGATCCACGCGGCAATCAAGTTTATACCGAATATTTTGCATCAGGAACCGTTCCTACGGAAATCTGCGACCACCATGTTCGTGCAACAATCTGTACGGCATCTATGAAAATTGCAAATGAGTTTTGTCCGGAAGAAACGAAGCAGACGAACATCTATATCATTGGCGGTTCTGCAAACTCCGGAGATGGTCCATATCTTCTTTCCGATGAGCTTGCAAATTCTACCTGTGATGTGCATAATGCTTCTACGAATACAACCGATGCACTCGAAAATATTGGTGGTTTCTTAGATAAGAATGAGAAGAAGGATAAAAAGGACAAAAAAGATAACACAAATGACAATGACAATCCGAATGATGATAACAAGAATCCGGATAACAATAACAATCCTGATACTCCTTCTGATGATAACAAGAATGACGATGATAGCAATAACGACTTTGAAAACCCTTCCGAAGAAGGCGAGTAAATGATTCAATAATAGGTCATCAAGGAACACGAAAGAACCCCGGCGTTTCCGTCGGGGTTCTTTCTGTTGATGTATATACACTAAGGGGATTAGATATACTAATCTTTCCAGATTAGCCCATATTTGTGCTTACTCTACATCCTGTAAAGCAGCCGTTCCAGCTTCTCCTGTACGAACTTTAACTACCTGTTCTACATTGTATACGAATATCTTTCCATCTCCTATATGTCCTGTATAAAGTACTTTCTTTGCGGATTCGATGACATCCTCTACCGGGATCTTGCTGACCACCACTTCGACCTTCATCTTTGGAAGGAGTGTTGCATCCAACTCTGCACCACGGTAACGGTCTCCGGAACCTTTCTGCACACCACAGCCCATAACCTGTGTACAGGTCATACCGGTAACACCAAGTTCATTCATGGCTTTCTTTAACTTGTCATAACGTGACAGTTTTGAAATAATAACCACTTTATAGATGCCTGTCGGCTCATGTGGCATTGCTGCAACCGGAACTGCTGCATTCCGCAAAGTTTCTGATGCACTTTCATAATCAGCCACACCAAGGTCGGTATTTTCATTGACATCCATTGTAGAACCAGAGATATCCATAATTGCAAATCCTGCGTATGCTGATGGAAGTCCATGCTCTGTTGCATCCAGACCTGTAATTTCTTCCTCTTCGGAAACACGAAGACCGATGGTCTTTTTTAATACGATAAATACGATCGTAATTGTAACAATTGTCCAAGCTGCGGTAATGAACATACCTACAAACTGTAAACCTAACTGTTTGAAGCCGCCTCCATAGAAGAGACCTTCTTTAATACCTGCTAATTCAAAGCCCGGTGCTGAAGATGTTGCAAATAAACCTACTGCAATCGTTCCCCAGATACCGTTAAACATATGTACTGCGACTGCTCCAACCGGGTCATCGACATGAAGTACATTATCGACAAACCATACACCAAAGACTACTAAAATTCCTGCTACTGCTCCAATAATTGCTGCTCCTACACAATCTGTTACATCACAAGGTGCGGTAATTGCTACCAGTCCTGCTAAAGATGCGTTCAGACACATCGATACATCCGGTTTTCCATATTTGATCCATGTAAATGCCATACATACGACAGTTGCTACTGCCGGAGCTACGGTTGTTGTTAAAAAGATAGATCCCAGTGTCGGAACATCGGTAGCTGCTGCACCATTGAATCCATACCAGCCAAGCCAGAGGATAAATACACCAAGGGAACCGATAACCAGGTTGTGTCCCGGAATTGCGTTAACCTTTGTAATTTTTCCATCTTTATCTTTACTGAATTTTCCAATACGAGGTCCAAGGAATGCTGCACCGATCAATGCACAGATACCACCAACCATATGGATACAGTTAGAACCTGCATAATCATGGAATCCCATATTGACTAAAAATCCATTGCCCCATGTCCAGTGTGCTTCAATCGGATAGATGATACCGGAAATGACGGCTGAATAAATACAATACGTTACGAATTTTGTTCTTTCTGCCATCGCACCTGATACGATGGTTGCTGTTGTTGCACAGAATACTAAGTTAAATACAAATCCCGAATAACTGAAATTTGCATAGTCTGTGAATACTCCAAATCCCGGTGTTCCGAGAATTCCTAAGATATCACTTTTTCCCTCTGCTGCCGGAAGCATTAAGGATGCTCCGATGAGAAACCACATTACGGTTCCAATACAGAAATCCATTAAGTTTTTCATAATGATATTTCCGGAGTTCTTTGCTCTGGTAAAACCTGCCTCTACCATTGCAAATCCTGCCTGCATCCAGAATACTAATGCCGCACCAATTAGAAACCAGACGCCGTAGACATTGTCATTAATCACTTTCATAATTTCATCTGTCATAATTTCTTCCTCCTCTTTCTCCTGATATAAATATAAAAAAGGAGACAACACCGAATGTCAGATTTTTCTAACCTTCTATGCTATCTCCTTTGATAACGCTTATAACTCTATTTCTTCCATTTTAAATTTTTTCATTATACTTCAAAGATTAAATCTCCATAGGATGGCATTGGCCATACATCCTTATCAACGATCATCTCTAATTTGTCGATCGGTGCACGAAGCTCATCCATTGCTACCTTAACCTCATCTCTGTATGCAACAGCCTGTACCCTGCCTTCTTCCATAGCAGCAGCTTTTTCTGTTACTTCATGCAGCTTCTTCAATGCTGTCTGTGCCTCTGCTAATAATGTAGAGGTCTCTGTTAACAGCTCTGTCTGAACGCTGACATCTGCTCCACATGCAGCAGTAACTGCATTAACGGAGGTTGCAAGTGAGGTTGCATATTTGATGACTGCCGGAATAATCTGTTTTCCTGCAATGTTCATCATTGCTTTTGCTTCAATGTTGATGGTCTTTGCGTAGGTCTCATACTCTACTTCCACACGGGACTCTAACTCTGCTCTTGTAAATACACCAAATCTCTCAAATAAAGCCACAGATTTGTCAGTAGCCAGATAAGGAATGGCATCTACCATAGAGCGGATGTTTGGAAGTCCACGTCTTTCTGCTTCCTCTACCCATCCATCGGAGTATCCGTTTCCATTGAATACGATTCTCTGATGCTCTGTTACATTTTTCTTAATCAGATCATGTACTGCCATATCAAAGTCATCTGCTTTTTCAAGAGTATCACATACTTCTGCAAATGCTTCTGCAACAATGGTATTTAATACTACGTTTGGCTGTGCGATGGATGCTTTAGAACCTACCATACGGAACTCGAATTTGTTTCCTGTAAATGCAAATGGTGAGGTTCTGTTTCTGTCAGTTGCATCTTTCATGAAGTCCGGTAATGTTGCCACACCGGTTTTCAGCATTTCGCCTTCTATACTATGTGTAGCTTCACCTGTACTGATCAGCTGTTTTAATACATCCTCTAACTGTGCTCCTAAGAAGATGGAAATGATTGCAGGCGGTGCCTCGTTTGCTCCTAATCTGTGGTCGTTTCCAACATCTGCTGCGGATTCACGAAGTAATTCTGCATGCTCATCGACTGCTTTTAAGATACAGGATAATACTAACAGGAACTGGATGTTCTCATGTGGGGTATCGCCCGGATCTAACAGGTTGATTCCATCGTCTGTGGTCAGTGACCAGTTATTATGTTTACCGGAACCGTTCACGCCTGCAAATGGTTTTTCATTTAACAGACAATATAATCCATGACGGCCTGCTACTTTTTTCAATGTCTCCATAACTAACTGGTTATGGTCTACTGCGATATTTGCTTCTGCATAGATCGGTGCTAACTCGTGCTGTGCCGGAGCAACCTCGTTATGCTGTGTCTTTGCGGATACACCCAGTTTCCAGAGCTCTTTATTGACATCTTTCATATAAGAAGCAATTCTCTCACGGATAGCTCCGAAGTAATGGTCATCCATTTCCTGACCTTTTGCCGGTGGTGCTCCGAATAAGGTACGTCCTGCATAGATTAAGTCTTTTCTCTTTAAGTATTTTTCTTTATCTACTAAGAAATACTCCTGCTCCGGTCCTACGGAAGGTGTTACTTTCTTAGATGTTGTATTTCCGAATAATCTTAAAAGACGTAAGGACTGCTCGTTAATTGCTGCCATAGAACGAAGCAGCGGTGTCTTTTGGTCTAATGCCTCACCTGTGTAGGAGCAGAATGCTGTTGGGATACAAAGTGTTGCACCTGCTGCATCCTGACGTACAAATGCCGGTGAAGTACAATCCCATGCTGTATATCCTCTTGCTTCAAATGTTGCTCTTAAACCTCCCGATGGGAAAGAAGATGCATCCGGCTCTCCTTTGATCAGTTCCTTACCGGAAAAGCTCATCAGTACTTTGCCATTTGGCATTGGTGCGGTAATAAAAGAATCATGTTTTTCTGCTGTGACACCGGTTAACGGCTGAAACCAGTGTGTGTAGTGTGTCGCACCTTTTTCGATTGCCCATTCCTTCATCTCATGTGCTACTACATCAGCAGTCTCTAAATCAAGTTCTTTTCCTTCTTCAATGACTTCCCTCAACTTCTTGTAAACTTTTTTCGGAAGACGCTCCTGCATAACGGAATCGTTAAATACGTTTTCTCCAAAAATGTCTGTTACATTGAAATAATCCGGTGTTTTTTCTAACATTCTCTCTTCCATATCCTTACATCCTTTCTTTACCATTTTCTACAAATGCATCCCCTAGTGCTTCTGCTTTTGTATTTTCTTTATTATGTCTTGTAATTAGAATAAAGAGCCACATCCTCACGGAGTGTTTTACTTTATAGGCAATTACTTTATATTTCCCTATAACAGTAAAAAAGGGCGCTCCACTCATATGGAACACCCTTGTTCTAATCTCTGCTAATAAGATACCCCAATTGTTTTGAAATTGCAAGAGAATTTTTTATTTTTTCTCTTCTTCTCTGTTTTTTACAATTAATTCTGCTTTTTCTTTCTTTTTTTGTAAAATATAACAAAGAGCTTATTCTGCTTTTCCAATGGAGCCAAACATTTCCATCTTATCGCGGACAGTCTGTTTAATTGCCTCTGTACCCGGTTTTAATAACTTACGCGGGTCAAATCCTTTACCAACTAAGTCTTTTCCTTCTTCAATATACTTACGAACCTCAGCCGTAAATGCAAGCTGGCATTCTGTATTGACATTGATCTTACATACACCCATGTCGATGGATTTCTTTACCATATCCTCCGGGATTCCTGTACCACCATGAAGTACTAATGGGAGATGTCCTGTTGCCTTGCGGACTGCCTCTAAAGTCTCAAAGCTGAGTCCTGCCCAGTTCTCCGGATATTTTCCATGGATATTTCCGATTCCTGCTGCTAACAGGTCAATTCCTGTCTCTGCAATTTTTCTGCACTCTTCCGGATCTGCACACTCACCTGCTGCAAGTTTTCCGTCTTCCTCGCCTCCGATCGCTCCTACCTCTGCTTCTACGGTAATACCTTTTGCATGAGCCATCTCTACGATCTCTTTTGTCTTTTTCAAATTCTCTTCAATGGAATCATGGGAGCCGTCATACATGATAGAAGGGAATCCGGCTTCGATGCATTTGATGCAGGCATCGTAACCGCCGTGGTCTAAGTGAATGGAAACCGGTACTGTGATATTCAGTTCCTCTAACATTCCTTTTACCATTCCTACTACAGTCTTATAGCCACCCATATATTTTCCGGCACCTTCGGATACTCCCAAGATCACCGGTGAATTTAATTCCTGAGATACTTCTAATACTGCCTTTGTCCATTCCAGATTATTAATGTTAATCTGTGCTACCGCATAGTGTTCTTTCTCCGCTTTTTCAAGCATTTTCTTTGTTGATACTAACATACATCGCCCTCCATAATCTCATTTACATTTATAATTATAGTATACTGAAATTTTCGTTAAATTCAAGTATTCTATAGATTATTTCTCGTTTATCATAATGTCCACCGCTTTGCAGTGGTCCTTAATCTGCACCTCTTTGTGGTCACCGCCAAACTCTCCGTCAAGTGTCCACGGAATCTCTTCCTCGGAATAAAATTTTACGCTGTCTGCCCGGAAAGAATCGATCAGGTCTGTCTCATCCTTCAGATTCGTCAGACTGGCAATGATCGTATTCAGCTCGATAATATTTTTTGGCTTATGGATCAGTGTGACCTCAAACATGCCATCGTCTAACTTCACATCTTTGCCTGTCATATTCTTAAATCCACCGACAGAAGTAGAGTTCGTGATCATTCCTAACAGGAAATCGCCCTCTATCTCATTTCCATCATATTCTACCCGCATATGATAGGATTTAATTGTATGAAGTCTTTTTGCTCCTTCTAAGATATATGCCACATGACCGAGTGCATTTTTCAACTCCTGGCTGGTTGCATAAGATACATCCGTAAAAATCCCAAAAGCTGCAACATAGATAAAGTAGTCTCCGTTGAACTCTCCCACATCACATGAAAACGGCACTCCCAATACTGCAGTCTTTGCTGCCTGTATCATATCTTTTGGAATCTCCAGAGAATTGGCAAAATCGTTTGTACTTCCTGCCGGGATATAACCAAGCGGGGTACGCACTTCACTCTGCATCATTCCCGTAACTGCCTCATCCAAGGTTCCGTCACCGCCGCTGCACACGACAAGATCATAGTATTTTGCCTGTTCACGGACAACCTTCGTTGCATCTTCCCGTTCCTGTGTCGTATGCACCTGAACGTGGTATCCTTCTTTTATCATGATATCTATAATATCTAACAGTTTATTCTTGATCTGACCCTTGCCAGAATGTCCATTGACTACAAAAAGTAACTTTTTCATCTCTTCCTCTATTTTCCTGCCATTCTTAAATCTTCTGCCATTGCCTCGATTTTTCGCAGACGATGGTTAACCCCTGATTTTCCAACCGGCGGTTCTAAATAAGTTCCCAATTCCTTCAGGGTTGCATCCGGGTACTCCAGACGCACATATGCGATTTCCCGAAGCTGCACCGGCAGATGTTCAAGTCCCACGGTCTTTTGCAGATAACGGATATCCTCTAACTGCCGTACCGCCGCAGACACTGTCTTATGTATATTTGCCGTCTCACAATTGACCTGTCGGTTCACGCTGTTACGCATTTCTTTCAAATTACGGATATTCTCATACTTCTTCATGGAAATCGGCGCTTCCATGATATTCAGCATATCTGAGATCTGTTCGCCCTCTTTCAGATATACCACATAATTCTTCTTTCGCTGTACCGTCTTAGCATCCATCCCAAAGCTGTTGATCATTTCCTGTAACTGCACTGCCTTTTGTTCACTGTCGCATACAATTTCAAAATGATAGGCTTTTTCCGGATCGCTCATCGAACCTGATGTTAAAAACGCCCCCCGGATAAATGCTCTCTTACAGCAGGAATTTTGCAGATAACGGCTCTTTACCGTCAGATCTTCATGAAAAAGATTGCCTGTGATCTGCTCTTCCTCTACGTTCGTAATACATACTTTAATATTATATGTTTTTCTGACTAAAGTAAAGTATTTTCTAACCAGCTCTTCGTTCTCCGATTCAAAGGACAAAAAACGGTGTTCCCCCATTCCTGCCTTAATACCGGAAAAATTCAAAAAAGCCGCCAGCTCCGCCAACTGGCAATGACGGCTCTTACTGACATGCTCTGTCAGTTCTTTTTTTACCTCACCGGAAAATGACATCTTCTATTTCCCTCTCAACGCATCTTTTCCTATATCCCTGTGCTCGATCTTGATCCCATAGCCGGAACATTCTTTCAACCGGTCATATAGTTCGTTTGCAAGTGTAACGGAGCGGTGTTTTCCACCGGTACAGCCTATCGCAATAACTAAGCTGTTTTTTCCCTCCTGCACATAGTTGGGCAGTAAAAATGCCACTAAGTCCGTAATTTTGTCCAAAAAATCCCTTGCCGCCTTAAATCCCATGACATAATCCTGAATCGCCTTATCATTTCCCGTCAGCGGCTTTAATTCACTGACGTAGTAGGGATTTGGCAGAAAACGGACATCAAAAACAAGATCTGCATCTGCCGGGATACCATACTTAAATCCAAATGATACAAAGGTCAGGTAAAAGTTGCAAAAATCCTCATTCTGTACAAAGATCCGGTCCAGTTCCTGCTTCAGTTCACGGATCAGAAGAGTGGTGGTGTCTATAATATAATCGGCCTGTTTTTTCAGGTCTTTCGGACATTCTCTCTCTTCCTCAATAGCTGCTGCCATCCGTCCGCCTTTGGCCAGAGGATGCATTCTCCTGGTTTCCTTGTACCGTTTCACAAGGACTTTGGTCTTTGCTTCCATAAAAAGGATCTCCAGCGTATAGCCTTCCTTTTTCAAGGACTTGATCACCGGAGCGGCTTCCGCCAGAGAATTGTGACCTGCCCGGATATCCAGTCCCAGCGCCACTCTTTCCAATGGTTCACTGGAGCCCTCTGTCAGTTCTATAAAAGTAGCCAGAAGGGATACCGGAAGATTATCCACGCAGAAAAAACCATCATCCTCCAGTATTTTCATCGCTGAACTTTTACCGGCACCACTCATGCCTGTCACAATCACAAATCTCATTCTACCACTAGCCTTTCTTCCTTATAGTCCGTTTTCCGGAATGATCCTTACCTCCGGTTCCAGTTTTACCTGAATGCTGACCATCATTTTCTCTTTTCCGAAGCGCAGGGAAACTTCTTCCAGCAGATCAATATTGCTCTGTTTGGAGAAGTTCAGCACAACTTTCCCACAGCCTGCATAGATCAGTTTCTTTACATCTTCTGCTGTCGCCTCGCCTCTGTTTACCACGAATCCGCAATGTTTTTCTGACACCTGGGCATCTCCTACCCGGTATCCCTTCAATCCCGCATCTTCAATGAGTTTGCCGGCATAATGCCCTTCCGGACGCTTAAATGTACTGCCTGCGCTTGGGAATTCCAGCGGCTGTTTATCTCTGCGCCGGCTATTCAGATCTCTCATATGGGCCTTGATGCCTTCCGGATTTCCTGATTCAAAGTAAAATTCTGCCTCCAGCACAATATATTCTTCTTTCTGGATAATGCTGGTACGGTACCCCAGTTCCAGTTCATCTGCCTTCAAAATGCGGACTCTGCCGCTCTGGTCTAACACCGTAGCCGTAAGAATACAGTCTTTGATCTCGCCATTATAGGCACCCGCATTCATCGCAATGCCACCTCCCAGTGTTCCCGGGATCCCGGCTGCGAACTCAAACCCAGCCAGTCCCCATTCTGCCATTTTGGCAGCCATGGCGCTCATGCTGGTACCTGCCTGTACCCGCACCACACCGGCTCTCTCCAGCGCGATTCCTGCCATTCCTTTTCCTAATATATAAAATGGCAGTTTTTTCTCCTTGGCATACAATACGGCTTCTCTTACCTCATGACGGCTTTCGGGGATCAGATAATAATCCGCCGGTCCCCCGATCCGAAATGTTGTGTGTTTTGCCAAAGGCTCCATCGTCTGCTCTGTCATGTGTCCTCCAATCCGATTTTTGTTCCTACTGGAACATAACCATTCTTACTGCACCATAAATACCGGCATCATTCCCAAGTTCTGCCAAAT